>Ga0123340_1002098_pt1 | contig 17639 bp, 16 predicted proteins | sample SirMexnodulemix_FD_89961 | JGI IMG/M metagenome (GOLD analysis project Ga0123340, IMG submission 89961) | Root nodule microbial communities of legume samples collected from Mexico - Siratro Mexico nodule mix | ecosystem: Host-associated > Plants > Roots > Nodule | place: Mexico: Nepantla... | reverse complement strand
CAAATGAAACAAAAAAAAAAAAAAAAAAAAAAAAAAAAAAAAAAGAAAAAAAAAAAAAAAAAAAGGAAAAAAAAAAAAAAAAAAAAAAAAAAACAGTTTTCTAACATTTAAACAAACAAAAAATAAATCATGTATAGCTTTCATATACCCATTTCAGTAAGGCAAATAAAGCTCCAGCCTTTTTGTGAGTTTAAAAATGCAAACTTTAGCATGAAGCTTACTGAAATATTTTCACAAGAAAAGAGCAGCACGTGAGAAGGAGGAAGAAAGCACGAGATGGAAAATGAAAGAGAGTAGAGAAGAAGGGTTGAATGGCATGACCATGATGATGATGGGTTGAGGCAGAGGCTGAATCTGAGACAGTGAGTGTAAATCTGTGAAGCGAGTAGTTGGTTTAATAGGAATATGGGTAATATCTGCTCCAAAAAGCTTTATTGCTGAATCTCGAACTTGGGACATGCCTTCCTCTTATGGAACCCATTCACTTAGGACCCAAAAAGTGTCTTAAGATGGCGTAACAACCAACAACATAACCCACAACCGTGAGGAGAGCCAATCTGTTTTACTTGCCAAAATAAGAAATGGCATATTGGAATTACCCTTTTAAGTATGGGCATGCTTCTTTTATATCATAAGGTAGTTTTCATAGACATATCCTAACCTGCCAAGGAAATGAAAGGTGATTTTTTTTTTAATTTATGCACAAAATGTATTTTTATTATGATTTTTTAACAGGTTTTTATATAATTTTTAATAAATTTTTTCTTTTTCTTTTTTATTCAGTATTATCGTGACTTGTTTTCATGTTATATAAACTTTGTAATTTTCTTATTTTTATATCAAATTAAATTATAATTTTTTAAGATTGAGTATTCTTATATATTAGATTTATACATAGAGACACTAATAATGATTTTTTTTTCATTTTTTGAATAAGTATGCAAAGACTCATAATATATTACTTTTAATCTAGTAATTAAAGGATAAGTACAAATAGATATATAGAAACTTTTTTATGGATTAAAATAAGATAAGAGAAACATCAAACTCTCTCAAAACTCACAGAGTAATTTCATTCCATTCAATCTTTCAATGTATTTGTGTTTACAAATGAAGGAAAATCTTATATATACATGAGGATTTTGTTCTAGAAGTGGAAGAGACAACAAAAATAAACTAACTCTGTTGATCAAAAGTTAACTCCACAAAACCAAAATTGATACATCTTAATCCCTTGAAATTAGAGACTACACATGAGTAATTTCTTTTATCTAAAATATTTTCATACTTTCAACTATATCTAGAGAAAAAAGAATAATAATAGAAGACAAATCCAAAATGCTCACGAATTAAAAAGTTCATAGATTGTCTTATGGTAAGTACTTTTCTTGGATAAAGTAGAACTTTCTTTCTTGATCAAACTATCTTTTATTAGTTACAATTTTTTCTTTTCTTTGTCACTATTTTTCTTCTAATGAATTTGATCCTTATCACTTTTTTAGAAGATAATGGTTTTAATGTAATCTTATGTCTCATGTACGTTAAAGAAGAAGTATTAGTAATACTATGATGTATGTCATTTTTATCACATTGTCATGGTCTTCCAGATAACAAATGGCTTGATTCCATAGGCACAACATCACATAAAAATTTATCATAGAATTTATCAATGAAAAAGGATACAAGTACTTGTTTGAGCATTGAAACTTCTCCATCTTCATTCAACCATGGTAAGTTGTAAGGTTTTCAATGAAGAATGATTGAGAGTTTTAAGTTTTTCTATCATCCTTTGACTTGCTATATTGGTGCAACTTACTCCATCAATAATAAGGGTTCAAGTTCTATTCATAATTAGACACATTGAGTGAAAAATATTTTCTCTTTGAGTTTGTGTCAAATATTTTTTAACATGTCCCACCATGGGTCTAACCATCAATAAATCACACTCTTTATCACTTGAGGATTTTGAGGAAGAAGGTGAGGAATGTTGTGAATTTACTTTCTCATCATCTTTTAACATCTCAACCCTTTTGTTTGGACCAATCCAATGCAATGGATCTATAATCCAAACAATTGAAACATTTTGTTTTACTTGTCTTATCTTTTCTTTAAGATTGGGTTTAGATGAAGAAAATGAATGAGTGGAGAAGAAGATGTAGAGTAAAGAGTTTTAAAGGAAAGAAGAAGAAGAATGAGAAGTGTTGGAATACTTACCTTTGATATGACCTTTCCTCTTTCTTCTTATCTTTCCATGTGAAATATGAAGAGGATCTTTGGTATGACTTTTTCTCTTCCTTGTTATTTTTATTTGAAGAATTCTAGTGATATGTGATTGGAATGTACTTCTCCTTTTAAGTTGATCTTCCACCTTGGTAGCTTGGTTCACAAGTTCCTCCAAAGAAAAATATTTTTGCAATTCCATCTCATTTTGCATGTCTTAGTTTAGTCCATTTAGAATTCTTACCATGGTGATCTTTAAACCTTCCTGAATCTCACACTTGGTATGGGCATTTCCATCTTCTTATAATATTCCTCCAAAATTTTATTACCTTGTTTCAACCTTTGAAGTTGAATGATTAACTCCTTCTCATAGTGTGCATGAATAAATCTTTTTTTTCAAACATTTCTTAAAATCATTCTAAGTGTTTTTGGGAACTTTTTGTCTTGTTTATTGTCATCTTACACTTGGTTCCACCAAAACAAAGCATACCCTTTTAATTCTAAAACAACAAACTTAATAGTCCAAATCCACAAGTTCTCAAGAAAAAGAATTTTTGTCTACTTTCCTTTCCCATTGCTCATTCACACTAGGATTGGATCCACCTACAAACTCTTGGCAATTTTACATTATGTTCAATAAGTTTTTCATGTCCAGTCCTATGCAATGTCTTCTTTCTCTTCCACCTCTTCTTGGTTCATTAAAATCCTTCCTTTCACTTTCAAAGTGAGTGTAATGGTTAGTAAAAAAAATCCTAATTACTCATTTCGTGTTTACTTAAGTGTAATGGTAAGAATGTGAAAGTTTGGCTGCACTCAAATCACTCAAGAGAGAAGTTCAAAAGTTCTCTAAAATTGTTTTAAAGTTCAAATCAATAAATATTATTACTTAAGTAAAAACGAAAGCAAATATAAATGCACTCAAACCTTTAAAGTTATGAAAAATTTAAGACAAAGCCACAAAGAATTCAAGAAGACAATATGCTAATTAAGAAAAGGCATTAAAAGATTATACAAAACTATATGACAAATTGGCTCAAAAGAAAAGCTTGAAAAAAGACACTTGGAGAGGTAAAATCTAAGCATAATTTATTCAAGAAATTAAGACAACTAATTAAGGACTACCCATTTTTCAATTGATTTTTTTCTAACTTCTGCACTTGTTTCTTTTGATTTTTTTTTTTAGCTTTTTCTTGGTCTATAAAGGATTCAAATGGTCCAAATTAGTAAGTACTTTGAATTTTTTTTCTTGAGTTTGTGATTCTTGAAAACAATCTCTAAAACCAAAAGAAGAACGGATTCAACATTTGTATTTATGTGTTCATGACTCTCAAATTTTCCAAAAATATATTCAATCTTAGAAAAACTTTCAAAAGAGATCTAACACTTTTAAACCTCTAGAAAACTTCAAGAAGAAAACAGCAATATCTAGAAAATATTTTTTGGCCAATTTTGTTAGATATAAATACAATGATTTGATTAATAGAAAAAATAATGAAACAAGAAACATGTTCTAAACACGACATCAATGATTTGGTTAAGAGAAGATCCAAGAAAGAAAACAAGGATCACATCCAAATAGAAATGGGTTTCATGTCTTTTCTTGAAGAACGGTTACTTCAAATGTGATGAACACCTCTTTAGAATAGATTGATCTTTTAGTTCTTAATACCATTTTATACGAAAAAGGAAAACTCTGATAAAATAAAAAGCAAATGTTATAAGCAAGAAGCAAACCAATGAAAAAATCATGCAATTTTAATCGGTATTCAAACAAAAAACAAAAACAAGGAATTATTAAAGTAAAAACTTGAAAACCTAATCATCCTCAGGATTAAAACCTTATTTAATTGACTTCAAAAAACTTGAAAGATCTTTGTATACAAAAGTAATAATTTATTATTTCGGATAGAAGAACTAAATCTAATATTAATCATCCTCATATTTAAAACCTTATTTAATTCACTTCTAAACTTGAAAATCTTTGTATGGAAAAGTAATGATGTATAATTTCAGGTAAAAGAACTAAATCTAATATTCAACAACTTAATTATAAGGAGTGAGTCCAAAAAATAAAACATATTTTGAGTCTTATTTGTGAAAGACCTAAAAACTTATAAATGCATGATTTTATCCAAGAATGTATAGTCTCTTCTCTTTATTTTCAAATTATTCTTATTTTGTATTTTTACTAACTTACTTAACATGTACTATACTTATTTATCATTTTTGTAGACGAGTTTGCTAAAGAATGTTTAAAATGAAAAAAAAAATGAAAACTTATTACATATGTTTTTTTTTCCTTTCATATTCATAAGATGATTACGATGTGTTTAAAAATAGGTTGTTTGAAAGAAATACTTATTTTACAATATTTTCAATAAAAAAATATTCTAAAGTAAATTAGTTTTTATTTATATCTCAAAATCAAAATCATGATTTTACACTAAAATAAAATAACTCAAACATGATATAAACGAATTCATTCTTATAGTGTACACTATTTAACATAATAAAATAGATAAATTTATATGATTCACTACACACTAATTTTATTAGTGCACTGGTTCTTTTAACGTTTTCTATTTTAAAAATAAATAAACATCTCCATCGTATTTTTAGTAAAATAAAATCAATCATATTTAATTTTTTAAATATTTTTAATAAAAGGCATTTATTTTCTTTATATTTTAATATTGGACACTCGCCTCTTTTCATTTATTTCAAAGTTGTAAAAAATGTAAATATTATTTTAAAAATATAATAAACGATAAACATGCATCTTCAAAATTTATCGAGTGTGATAATTATTAATGATAAATGAACGGAAGTTTGGTACAATTCTCCCATCTTCTAACAATTGGCATATCCACTAGTAAGAAGATTGTTTAATTCATAAGAAAACTAAAAATGTCTGTTTCAAAAGGTTACCTAAATAACTAATAAGGTCCCCACCAAAAGTAGAGAAGACAAGTGCTTCTTTGTGTCCCTTTAGAAGAACTCTTTGCACCATTTATTGGTAAAACCATAGATTTGGACCTACTTGTGACTTTTGCGGTGTTTCCTGTTCTTTTTCTCTTATCTTTTAGGTGGAGGAGAAAATGTCAAACTTGTCCTTCTCAAGAAACATAAAAACATGATAAGGTCATAATAGTGAATTTTTTCCATATATGATAATTTGTTCCATATATTTGAATTTTATCCTTAACAATTTTCAATTTCAAGCACCAAATTATGCATCTTCTTCAAGGGTTAATGATATATTTGAATAAACTTGTAGTATTAGAAAAAGCAAATAAAGAAAATAAAATAAAATGATTTTTCCTAAAAAATAAATAAATGAACTTATTCATAGAAACATTTTCATAAAAATTTTGTATCAGTTCATTTTAATGTATGAACATATTTTTCATAAAAATTTTGTATCATTTCATTTTAATGTATGAACATATTATTGCATTTAACTAAAATAAAAATCAAACAAAGTGTTTCTTAATAGATTAGAACCTCAATTTCTAGATGTACCTTTATTATAAATTTAAGAGAACATGAAGCCTTGCATAAGAACAAAATTGAACCAAGCAAGCACAAGGGGGAAAACAAGAATCATGATGAAGGAAATGAATTAAACTCCTGACATAAAAGTTTAAATTATAACATGTAATCAACCTTTGTATTTCATCTGCTATAATATTGTTAATTTACAACAACCTAATTTATCAACACAAAGGAATAACAATAAAAGAAGCCTCTGAAGTGAACAAAAACTCCATCCTTTGGATGGAAACAATGAAATCTGGTAACCAACAGAAATACTGTGACTTAGCCTAAAGAATATGTAACTTTACAAAAAGAAATGATATTGTATAAAGGGAACAAGTTAACATGTGCTATCTTTGTTGACCATCTGAAACAGGAAGCATTTCTATCTGCCCTCCTCCATTGTCTCTTGGATTCCCAAACTTCTCAGTTTCTCTTGAAATCTGAATATCACTGGGAAAATAATACTGGTAAAGATATTTTACAACTAATCGGGGAAGTAACGCGGCTATTACAATTCCAAGCAAACATAGCCAGAACAATGCAGTGCCTGCAACATCAAAGATAGCCCTGCACAAGTTTTTGAACACGCCTAAATGTCAGATTGTATATATAGAAATGATGGTTGCAAAGGCTTCTGAATCATATGGTTGAAGGGCAACAAGGAACACATCCAGAGGAAAACTTGGTGTGGTCTACAGGTTTATAGTAACATAGAAAAAGAGATAACAAAACATTCTCAAATACTACAAAAATCATAATTGAGACTCATTCAATATGAAGTGAGACTCACAAAATTTTGCCATTTCTGATAAATTTAATTAATGACAATCTGTGTTGCCTCTTAAAACACACTCTTTTTGTTTTAGTTCCAAAATAATAGTTATTTTAGTTTTTAAGCTATTTTTCAATAATACCCTTCACATATAATTAAAAGTTATTAATATAGTATAACCTATGAGAAAGAGACAAAAAAAGTAGCTGTAAAGTTAACATATTTTTGGCTAAATTTACATTAATATGTCTTGATCAGTGTCTCAACCTTAAAAGACTGTTATTTTGGAATGGAGGGAGTACAATCAAGTTATTTTTAAGGCAATGACACTCCTCATATCAAATTCAGAGCAGTCAGAACTGGAAAACAAATCTACTTAGCCAGACAGAAGCAGCAGTTGATTGTGTGACAAGAATATAAAGGAAGAAAAATTAGTATTTGCATGCTTGGGATTTACAATTGCAAGATGTTTAGTTAACTGTCCAACTATAGACCATAACAAGCATTCAGCAGTCATTAAGAGTTTATTAGAACTGGATTGCATTTAGAGTACCAGATTCAAACCCAGCATTGAGTAATCTAACCAGAAATATAACCCTCCCTAATCCCTAAACTTTTACTTAAATATGTTCTTATTAAGGTAAAGTGACATTAATATAATCTGTGGATTAAGTTACCTGTGACATAAAAGTTAAAAAAACTACTTTCCCTCTAGAATCAAACATGTTTTTGTTTCCATTGTTTATTCCAATCTGCAGTCATACAATGGTTTGGTTCTAAGATGGACTATAAGTCATGAAAAATGGAGACACAGTACAGAAATACCGAATAAAACCAAGTGACACCATCCAATGGAAAAAACTAATAATGTATACAACAGAATAAACAAATTTTATTGAATATCTGACATTAGTAAATCTGTTTATCCTTTTCGTGCATGTTATCATATTACGATGGTACTGCATTAAATTATTTGGAAAGGGGGAATCTGGAAAAGATAGCACATACCAGTAACCAGGAAAGGCAGGTATAGCATCAATAACTATGACACATACGAAAGTTGCAACAATAGAGCCCCAAATGGCTGCATGAGTAATCCAATTCCACCTGATGACATCCATGGCCAGATGCAAATTGACCAAAATAACTACTGCAAGAGTCCAAAGATCACCTATGCTTGCTACGTCTACATTTGTTCCCCAATATGCAATAAGGGGAACAAAGAAGACAGCAATGCTTTGCCACAACGTATCGGCCATTGTCAACCAAAACAGCCTATTGTTGTAGGCCTCTTGTCTCAGCCCAGCCCCATAAAGCTGAGGATTCTTTAGGAGAGTTCTTTTACTAAGATCCTTGTCAAGAATACCAACAACAATAGTTGGCAACGCAGTGTAGACTATTGAGTATAGCATGCTGCTCCATTCATTTATAGCAGTTGTCAATGTGAAGGCAGTAAAGAGCACATACCTGGAAAACAGATATAAAGCAAAATTAAGATGTCAAAATTTGGAGGCGTGAATCTTTGCACAGATTAAAAACCACCATAATATACAATATAAAAAGAATTTTTCAATTTTTATACAGATCAGGAAGTGAATTTGATGAAGTATATGCTCAGAAGTACATCAGGTCCAATATCAAGAACTAAGAAATCCTTTTATATAGAGAAAAAAAAAAAAAAAACGAAGGTGACTTGTGGCATACAGAAATTCAAAGTTATACCAAGAAATCAAGTAATTAATTATATTCACTTTCTGAATTTGAACTTACCAAAATAGGACAAGAACAAAGATAGCATTTCTGTAAAAGTTGTATATTATCATGTAACCCAGTCGTTGGTAATTCCAATGCCCATGTATCAATAAGAGAGGAACTAAAAACCTAAACTGCCCCATTGCAAAATCTGAAGCCATTACAGCTTGCCGACCTTCCTGTCCACTGATTCCAACACCAATATCAGCCATTTGGATCATCGATACATCATTAGCACCTACAAGAAATTCATAATAAACATCGTTTTACATAACTCCCAGAAAAATTAATCTGCATTTTCAGTAAGTGCCTTTTCTTTTTCTTTGTTATCCTATTTAATTTTCTTTCTCTTGAAGGTAATTGGTCATCTGAAACAAGTATATAGAAGATTACATACCATCTCCAATAGCTAACGTCATATCATCTGTCCTATGCTTCACAAGGGCAACAATCCCAGCCTTCTGTAGTGGAGCCACTCGACAACAGAGAACAACAGAACATCTAATTGCAAGTTGAAAGAACTGGAGTCAACAGCATTGAGCTAAGTCAGCACCTATAAGCAAAGAATACACTCTAAACACATTACAAATTCAATGTCACTTACTTCTTCTTCAAGCTCATTGTCAAGAATATAAACAAGGCTGGTACCATCAACAATCAAGGCTAGAGTTGAAACAGATCCTGAACTTCCTTCTGAATTGTGTTGTCTAGACATGACAAGGGCATCTTGTAAACGTCTTCTGCATGACTCTCTATTGTTGGTATTAATTATAATTTGAATCATATTGCTCGTTAGGAGCTTAGAGGAGTATCCAATAGATATTGCAGTTTCCTGTTTGTCCCCAGTCAAGACCCATACTTTAATACCTGCAGTCCTTAGAGACTCAATAGATTCTGGCACACCTTGCTGCAGCTTATCTTCAATAGCAGTTGCTCCCAATATGCAGAGATTCCTCTCTATATTGATAGCGACCTTGCGAAGCAAAGCTGCCCTACCCATCAAAGCAGTACTTGCTACCTCAAAGGCAGAGTGCCATTGCTCAAATTCTGAAGCATCTAAGTCCCGGATCCCAATAACAAGTGTCCTCAAACCCACAGAGGAATAAGAATGAAGATGGGCTTTAGTTGCTTGTAGAATGTCTGTGTTCAATGATTTGTCAATCAGTTTAAGCATGGATGTATCTGCCCCTTTAACAAAAAGTTTCACAGAATTGTCACTGTACCCCAGTATAACTGACATCCTTTTTCGATCACTATCAAATTCATGCAAGCCTAAGACATTGAACCTGCATTACCAATAATAGAAATATTCATTAAAAGGAGATAGCTATGGAGCCTCATTACACAGGAAAGCATGGTACACTAAATCACTACATATCCAGGGAGGAAGGAACACTAAGAGACATGAAAGAATTAACTGCATTATCAACAACTATATAAGATTATATCATGACCATACATAAGAGACTCTAACAATATAAATATTTCAGAATATCTCTCTGTACGCTGAAACAACATTAATACTAAACCATTAACACCAAATTATTTCAGATTGTCAATGTAAAATATGTCTCTCTGCAGAAGAAAAAGAAGCAGATCGTAACTATTATAAAAGAAAAAGCAATTAAATTTACCTTTGCCTTTCTCCTCGAATATCAAGAACTATGTGACCTGAGGTTCGTTCAATAAGCATAAAACCATAAGCAGCGGCAGCATAAGTCAATGCTTGCTCATCCGGTGATTCCCCTTGGTAATCTATCAGCTTGACCATAGGGTCAGATGTGTCAACAACAAGAGGCACAATGGTATTGCAGGCTGCCAATGCTACAAAGAAATCATAAACCTGTTTCCCCTCTTCATATGTAAATCCACTTTTTGATAATTGCAAAAGCTCTTGGTTAACTTTCACCGTCATCTTTGGCTTAAAGACCGTCCCATCCGCTGACAGTAAAAAGGACATAAAATATCCTATTAATTATTTAAAGAAAAATAAATGCACTTAAGTAAATTTGTACTTGAACAGACAAACATTTGAAGATGGAAATACACCTTGAACAGAGTATTCAACTTGCTCATTCTCAAGACTAGCCGCCGTTGAACTGTAATCAAACCCCAAGATGCTTGCGCATTGAAACTCCATCTTGTTCTCAGTCAGTGTGCCAGTTTTGTCAGAAAAGACATATTTAATTTGGCCTAAATCTTCGTTAATATTCAAAGCTCTGCACTGAAATCTTGACTTTGTTGCCTTATCATACATTCTCGAGTCTCCGATCATGAAGTATGCCTGACCAACACGGACAAGCTCCATGGAAATGTACAAGGATATAGGGATCATTACCTGGTACACTATAACTGACATGAGGAAAGTGAAAACAATTTCAGGTCCCCATCCATAATATTTATAGCTGTCCTGTTTCCCCTTTGAAAAATCCAGCTTCCTATAATACGGCGAGAGATTCAACTCATCCTTGTGGCGCTTTAACCAAACAGCAGCACAAACTGAGGTCACTGTACACAAAGCTATTAGGAAGAGTGAAAGCATAATGATCTCAGAGTTCATGCGAGACTCAAGAAGACTCCTTTTGGATGGAGCTCCTGAGCTGTTGAGCATGGCTTTGGTCTCAGGGCCACAATAGACAGCAACTCCCAGTGCCCAATTAGTATTCTTGAGCTCACAGCCTCTAAGGACAATGTTAGAGGATCCAAGAGACAACCTCTTTCCATCAACTTCTATATTACCCTGAAACCCATATATATTCCTATTGGGTTTCTCACACTTAATCAACAGATTTAACTTCTCCTTTTCTGGCAACTTAGATTGAGTCTCTTGCTTCGCATACCTAGTTTTCAAATTAGACTCTCCATCCAGATTAAGAGTCTGTACATAAGCAACACCAGTGGGATCGCTGGTTGAGAGCAACACAACATCACAAGGAATGGTTTCGTTTGCTCTGATTTTAATAACTTCCCCAACTCTAATGTGCTTCCATTTCTTCTCTACAAACTGATCATTAACCAAAACCAATCCTAGTCTGTTGTTCTCAATTTTGTCTGACCTGTGCCTCCTCCAGTCCTCAAATGCATCCTTCACAGCAGTAACCAGAAGCACAAAGGCCAATGGCAAAATGGAAACACCCCTCCCAAAAACAGCTAACTGAGGGAGCTGATTAAGAATCGCAATTACAAGAAAGTAAATATAAGCAACTCTATGAAACTGTTCAAACAAATTCCTTGGAAGAAAGGTGAGGATGGAGTACTTTCCAGTAATAATCGAATTCCCTGCAAACTCAAGACTTTCATTTGTCTTCTCAGGATCATCAACATAAACCAACCTCGCATCCTCATCACTGATTTCCTTCTGAGACATACTGAGAGCCTCGGAATCAGCACCCTTTGACCCATATAACGCGGGCTTGGATCCTGAGTGGCCAAAACTCACTTCCCTGGTGGAGTTGTTGACACCAAAACTCCTGGAGTGAATGGACGCGGTACTTCTACGAGATGAAGAATTGAACATCAAAGAGTCAAAATTGGAAGAACTCTCTAATGGGGTTCTCGGTTCCATCACAGTGGTCCTTGAAAGATGACACTTTTAACTCATTTAGATCTTGGAAAATTCCAAACTTTCCAAAACTCTAGTGTAAAGGGTTGGTCTAGAAGAAGGGATCAGAAGGTGACAAGCCTCAAAACCCATGATCCAAAAACCACCGGGAAAAAGAAAACACGAGACCCAACAAGACAATTCCCAAAACCTCGTGAAGTTGACTCACGCATAAGAGATTAGTCCTTACAACGTGACGCACGAAAACAGGGTTCAAATCTCTTGATCACATTTTACGTATGTCTGACATTTTCCGGAACAGAATTGCCAGATAACGAGAACCCAAACGAAAAGACCGCATGAGTTTGGACCAGAATAGAAAGCGTTATTAAAAAAGGTGCCCAGAAGCGGGAATCACGAGAAGTGTGTAGAGATGGTGGGATATGTAAAAAGAGAAGTGAGGGTGGTGGAAATTAAGAGGTGAGTGACGGTGTTTTGAGTTGGTGAAAAAGGGTGTCAGGAGAGAAGGGTAACGTGGCGAAGGTGCAATTGTGACGGTGGGTGTGGGTGCAGAAGAAGAAGCGTGTTGCTGAGAGAGAGGGTGGTATATGGCAAAAGGTCAAAGACATTGTAGAGAGAGAAAGGACGGCAATTGCAAGGAAGAAAGAATGAACAAGTCAGCCATGGTTGCCCCAACAGCTGCCTAATTAAATGTCTAATGGTATATATTAGGGACAATTTTATTTAGTACCAAAACATTCATCATTGTTTATTTCATGTTATAAATGTCTCACATTATGTCATGCTTTTTTTAGAGGTTAACGTGAATGTCTCATCTTGGTTTGCAATATCTCTTATTTATCCCCCCACCAATTCTAGTTCTGATCATGTTACTTTAAATATAAAATCAAATATTCTAAGCAGATTACTTTATAATCTAATAAACAGGAAAAAATTATGAAAATAAAAAATATTAATTTACTTTATTTGGCATAAGTTATTTATTTTCTTTCCCATAGTAAGTCGATATGGTTGTAATTTTTTACATTCATATTTGTTTTGGTATTTAATGCTATGTAATTGAAGAAAAAAATACATATACCCTTTTCTTCTAGAAAAAAACATAGAAATATTTCCCTATATACCAAAATATAGTAATGAAAGTATTTTTTTATATATAAAAATTGCATTTAAATTTATTGGCTACTCTTTTTGTATTTAGAAATTCCGCTGAATCATGACTCATATGAGTCAAACCAAATGGTATTAACAATTAACAAATGCATTTTAGTTAATATAAATTGTAGTTTTCTTCATAAGCCCTTCAATCAATTTTAGTTTTACTTCCTATATATCAAATCAATAGTTTGAGTTTCCTGAAAATATGCCAATGTGTCTTTTTCATATTAAAATTCCATATTTATTTACAGTTTTTTTACTGTGACAAGCCCAAATTCACTTAAATAAAATTTGGAGGATTAAATTTATCCATATTAAAAATATAAAAATTAAAATCAAATTTTGACTAAAACCTAATTGATTGATAATGCATTTTTCTTCAAAAAATTATGATTTGATATTTGATTAAAATAATAGTTAGTGATGCGTCTAAAATAATACAAAAGCTGTTGTTATCTTGAATAACAGAACATTTTGTCTGTAAGAAAAGAAAATTCTTTTCCTTTTTTACTAAGAAAGGGGAATGTAAGAGAAGGAAAAGATTGCATCGTGTGCAACACTATCTACAAAAAATAATTTAATTGATAGAGAAGTGGTCATTGTTAAAATGGGTATCGAATTTGAGTTAGGGCATCCTTTTTTGTATATTTAGCTTTTCCGCAGTCAACAAATCATTAAGCTTGACATTGCATGACAAGTGACAGCCCCGCGTCCTCTTAAATTTTGTATTTTAAATCTGATTCTTTTGCATGAATTATTGATGGATCCTGATTAATGATTTTGTTTTTCAATTTGTTTATATAATTAGGCTATCTTTTATATATATTCATATATATACATATAAATAATATGCAGAAAAAATTACAATAACCTTATGATTTTGAAGAATTCTGATTTTAATTAAGGATTTAACAATAAAGAATTATGATTAAATTATCTATGGAAAAAAACAAATCATGCAAGTATAAAATATTGTATAACTTTTTGCTTCTTATAGATGTTGATGAATATCAAATAGTAAATGCATATAAAGTTTTAAAAATAATATAATGATAAAGTTCTTCACCATTGGTTGTTAATACAATTTATGTTTAATATAAATTAATATAAAGATCTTTTCGAGTTTTATTATTCACTAACAAAAGTATTAATCATGACTTTGTTATCCGGTAAGTATGGTGTGCACTTTTATCATATTTTAGTGCAAAATAGTTTGTTATTTAGAAGGATAATGATCTTGCCTAAAAAAATAGGAGTACAATTAATGTTGCATAAAAATATTAATGTTGCATAAAAATATTTAATGTTTTTCAACATTCAAGTTGTTAGACAAATGATAAAAGAAAAAAAAAAAGAAATTTAAATGAGTTTAAAGTTAGTCAATAACCAGAAAAATGAATATAAAGGACTTCATTTTTTAAGCCTATATAAAGACATAATTTGAAAAGAATAATGAAAATAAGAGTTATTACTTGGTAAGTGTTGAATCATTTGTAAAAACACAGTTTGTATTCAATCATTATTTAACTAAAAAACAAAGCTTAATCCTGTAAACATCAACAAATATAATCCCTCTAGTAAATTTTGTGATATCTTGATTACAAAGATATTTTATTGTCTTAAGCAAAAGATGATTTGTTGAAAGAATACTTGAATTCAGCTAAGAGTGACTTGTTGAGAGAAGACTTAAAAAGGATTAGCTAAAAGTGATTGAGATTCAAAAAAATACTTGTGAGTTTTAGTTCAGAGTAACTAAGTGTCAAATAATACTTGAAAGGATTAGTCAGAAGTTATAGTCACTTGTAGAAAAACACTGTTCTACGTCGTCGAATAAGGACGGTTAAAACACAAACCGATGTTGCCAAAAATGCAGCGGCATTTTTGTAAATAATTGAACATATATGAGGTCGGTTTCTCACCAACTGACGTCGATATACATAGATGACGTTGGTTAACACTTTCAAACGTCCTAAAAAACATAGTAAAAATAAAAATTCAAAATTTTAACATTTTAATTTGGCAGTCAAGAGATAATGTCGGTTGGGAGAGGCCAACCGATGTCTCCTGTACCTGATATGACATCAGTTGTTGCCTAGGAATCAACTTCATTTATGAATCGATAATTTGGGGGTTAAATTTGGGTAAAGTTAGGGTTGAAGACGACGTCGGTTGGACCCTTCCAACCGACATCATAGAGGATAACATCGATCCAACCAATGTCATATCCCCTCCTTAATCATCCCCCTTGCGTTTTGACTTCACTTTTTCCTCTCCCTCCTCTGTGCGCGCCTCCACCGTTCACTGTTATGAGCACCTCTTTGGCGATTTCGAGCACCATTATTGCTTCCTTGACCTCCACTTATCATTTCCTCCATCACTTTCGGTTATTGCTCGGTTTTGGCCGTTCATTTTCGTTGAACCTTAGTGTTTCGCTCTAAGGTTCGTTTCAACTCCATATTGCTTTCTTTTCATTGGTTTTGATGTTTTATTGAATATTTGTTGGGTTTTTATGGTTTTGCAAGTGTTCCTTTGGCTGTATTTGTTTTTTTGGAATCATCTCTGCATTTGGTTGTCACCGCTGCTCTACAAAAGGTATGTTTTTATCATCTTTGAAATGGTTATCTGTATTGGAATGGTTATTTGGAATGATTGTGTGTATTGAAATGCTATTTTGTATTTTATTTGATCATTGTTGAATATTGGAATGATTGTGTGTATTGAAATGTTTTTTGTGTATAGTGTGATATATAAGAAACGCGTTTGGGTTGAGTCCGGCAATGTTCGATCCCCGACAATTTTGTATTTTATTTGAGCATTCTTGAATATTAGAATGCATGTAAGATTGGAATGCTTGTCTGTATTGAAATGGTATTTGTGTATAGCTTGATATATAAGAAATGCGTTTGGGTTGAGTTCGGGAATGTTCGATCCCCGACAATTTTATATTTTATTTGGTCATAAAGTAATCTGTATGAAAATCTTTCACTAAACGTAGTGATGGATCGAAGTTGGATAAATGCAAGTCGGATCAGTGATGTGTATGAGAAAGGTGTTGAAGATTTTTTAGAATTTGCTAACGAAATGGAGCAGGAATAAATGGAAGATATTTTTGTCCTTGTGTGAATTGTGTGAATGGACAAAAGAGTAGATATTGAGTTGACACGAGAGCATGTTCTTTGTGATGGTTTCTTGAAGAATTATACAACGTGGACTTGGCATGGTGAAGTTATAGACTTACCATATGTATCTGAGGCAGATCAGTGTGAACATTCTAATATGTATTCTGAAGATTGCATGGAAGACATGATTCGTAATATTGGAGAAGAGAGTTTTCACCAAACCCATGTGTATAATTCATTGAAAGATATTTCAAGAACAAAATTGTATCTCGGTTGTTCAAGTTTTTCACGTTTGTTAGCAGTATTACAGTTATTTAATATGAAGGCAATAAATGGGTGGACTGATAGAAGTTTTACTGAATTGCTTAAAGTTTTGCATGAAATACTTCCTCAAGGTAATACATTGTCGACTAGTCACTATGAGGCCAAGAAGATATTGTGTCCAATGGGTATGGAGTACCAAAAAATATATGCTTGTCCAAATGATTATATATTGTATAGAAAAGAATTCGAAGGATTGCATAAGTGTCTTAGATGCGGGCTATTAAGATATAAAGTAAAGGATGATGATGGAGATGAAGATGACATGAAAAAGGGTCCTCCTGCAAAAGTATTGTGGTATCTTCCAATCATACCTCGATTAAAATGTTTTTACACCAATGTTAACGATGCAAAGAGCTAGACATAACATGCAAATGGAAGAAGATGTGATGGGTTTTTACGACATGTTGCCGATTCACCATAATGGAAGAAAATTGATTCTTTGTATCCTGAATTTGGAAGTGATCCAAGAAATCTCAGACTTGGTTTTGCAACTGATGGAATGAATTCATACGGTAATTTAAGTAGCAAACATAGTTCATGGCTTATTTTGCTATTTATTTACAATTTGTCGTAGTCGTTGTGCATGAAGAGAAAATATATGATGCTGTCTATGATGATATCAGGACTAAGGCAACCCAGAAATGACATAGATGTTTATCTAAGTCCTTTGATAGAAGACTTGAGATTGTTATGGGATGAAGGTGTTGAGGTTTTTGATGCACATGAGAAGGCTAATTTCAATTTGCGAGCAATGTTATTTTGCACGATTAATGATTATCCAACATATGGAAATCTGAGTGGTTATATTGTCAAAGGACATCATGCTTGCCCGATATGTAAAGAGAACACAAGTTACCATCAGCTAAAATATGGGAGGGAGACATGTTACATTGGCCATCGAAAGTTTTTGAAACGTAACCACCCTTATCGCAGGTTGAATAAAGCTTTTAATGGTTGCCAGAAAGACAGAACTGCACCCTTAACTGGAGACAAAGTGTATAACCGAGTGAGCAACATCGAAGTCAATTATGGGAAAACTGTTAAGCATAGTGGTGTGAAAAACATATGAAAGAAGAAATCGATATTCTTTGAACTTCCATATTGGTCGAAGTTAGATGTTAGACATTGTATAGATGTAATGCATGTGGAAAAGAATGTTTGTGATAGTATAATTGGGACATTGCTAAATATT
>Ga0123340_1002095_pt1 | contig 17652 bp, 7 predicted proteins | sample SirMexnodulemix_FD_89961 | JGI IMG/M metagenome (GOLD analysis project Ga0123340, IMG submission 89961) | Root nodule microbial communities of legume samples collected from Mexico - Siratro Mexico nodule mix | ecosystem: Host-associated > Plants > Roots > Nodule | place: Mexico: Nepantla... | reverse complement strand
TATATATAATAAAATTAATAAAATTGTTTGTGTTCATAACAGTAAAATAAGTAAATTAATTTTAAAATATAACAAAAGAAGTTATTTATTATCCTCTCTTATTTTGAAACCCTTTGGTACTTACATAATTTAGTTTAGTTACCTCCCAATTGCAAATTTGCAATTAGCAGCTATCATCGTCTTTGTAAACACAGAACAAAATAACACGCAAATCAAGTCACAACAATAAATCCAAATATTTCCCATAGTTTTGGATTCCACAATCATACAAACTTTCCAAAGAAAAGCAAAAATGGATGCTAAAGAGGAGTCTCCGGCGCCGGCAACATCACCGGCCGTGATACACCCGGCGGTGGCACCACTCTCCTTCCTTCTGGGCACTTGGAGGGGCCAAGGAGAAGGAGGCTTCCCCACTATACATTCCTTCTCCTATGGCGAAGAGCTCCACTTCTCCCATTCCCCCAACAAGGTTTTCCTGTCTCTTTCTCCATAAACACTATCTGGGTCTCTTGAAGTTCAATTTTTTCTTACTGGGTTTTTCTTTTTTAAGAATTTCATTTTGATACACCATTAGTTTACATGGTCAATCAATTCAAAATTTTTCCACATTTCAAAGTGAATCAACTAGTACGAGGTTGTTTCAGTTTATCCAGTAGTCTTGGTTCAGATCCTGAATATGCTAAGGAAGAATTTCGCCCTTTATATCTTACTGGTAAGATTGTTTATTGTAAAATACAATTGTGACTCAAGCAAAGAACTTTTAAAGATTATCCGAAACATGATGTTTAAAGTGATTATTACGGAAAAGTAATTAACTTTAGTTATGTGGCAATGAAGTATTGAATTACATTATTTGTGTTTTCCAATTGTATTCTTTTTTTGATCATTTGAAATGACGTATGTGAGGACTTCAGTTTAACTCATCTTGTCTCTTTTCTTTTTGTGTGTTGTTGTGCACTGATTTTGTTTATTTGGTTTGGTTGTGTTTGAAATGGGTGTAGCCTGTGATAGGGTACACTCAGAAGACATGGAAACTCAGCTCTGGAGAGCCTATGCACGGTGAGAGTGGATACTGGCGTCCTAAACCTGATGGCACCATTGAAGTTGTGATAGCTCAAAGCAATGGTCTTGTGGAAGTTCAGGTACTATTTTTCAATTTGATTTGGTTTTTGTCACGGATACACTGTTTGACCAATCGGCTTCATACTTGTCTCTGGATACTCTGTATGCTATAGGAATGGTGGGTTTAGAAGCTCCATGGACTCTTAATTTGCATAACTCCTCAGTTTAAATTGTGAGACAACTCAATTTGAATAAAAGAGTTAGTGACTTGATAAATAATACCCTTTGGATCAACCTAAGTCCTTGAATTTATTTCTTACTTGTCAAACTATAACAAGCACATGTTTATTATTTGTATTTTGCTCCAAATAAACTCTATGGCAAAACACTCCACTTCATCTGCTACATTTCGAGTCCCAATTTTCCAAACATTGCATTCCATCCATTCTAGCCAGTTGCTTGCAAGAGTCATGTTGCAATTGCATAAATTTCTTTCTATATGCATTGATGCATAAGTTATGCAAAGCGTTATGTATATACTGTTTATGTTGTCATGTTGAGATATGAGGTTAGTTATTTTCCAGCTTCTCGTTTTTTATTCCCTTCGCTGCCTTTCTCTGCTATTAACGTGTCATTTGACATTGTGCTTCCAGAAAGGGACATACAGCTTTGAAGAGAATATGATACAACTTCAGAGTGAAATGGTGGGAAATGCTTCTAAGGTAATCTAAATTAGTATTTCCCAAATGCAATAATACTAATGTTGATGATGTCTCATGCTTATGATTTCATTGTTCACATACATTACATTCTAACAATGATTGAATTGCTTCTTTTATGTTACATTTAAGAAACAACCATCTTAGTAAGGCGTCTTCTGATATTATGAATGCATAAAAAAAAATAGTATTGGGAATATTTCTGAAGAAATTTTTTTATCACCATCTATGAGGATTATGGTTTTTATGTGATGAACAAGGATTGACTTATAATGTGGAATCACTAGAAATTTAAGAGGATGAATGAAATTTAGATTTATGTTGTAGAATTTGTGTTGGAGACAAAAGAAACCTATTAAGAGGATGGATAATGGTAAATAAAAATACCTAATATATATATATTGAAAAAAACTTGTGAATGGGTATCAAATGAAGCATTGTGAAAGCCTTTGGAAAAGTAGTACATGACTTATATTTCGGTCATGCAGCATTATAAAACATCTGTGATTGGATAATTATTAGTGAGAAACTTGGAGGTGAGACTAAAGTCTTTTCTATAAGAATAGGATTACATCATGGCTCAATTACCAAGGTCAACATAAGACTATCCTTAATTGTATGCTTCTTGTGGATGATATAGTTTGGATTGAGGAATCAGAGGAAGATGCTTTTGGTAGATGAAGTCATTCAATGAGCTTTTCAGTTTACATATATTTTAAATAAATTGATGAATTACTGACTAATAGTAATCCAAATTGAAGTAATACCTCATTTTGTTTTTTTCCTTTTGGCAAAAGGTTTTTATGTGATATTATCATGCAGATTCTTATCATTGCTTTTTATTCTCTCCTTAGATGGTATGTTTTGTTTACTATAGGAAATTTTTTGTCCTACTTCACTCTATACCCGAATGGTAAAAGAAATTATATAACTAAATTATATTAAGGAAACACCTTGCTATCAACCATACTACTTTGATTAAAGAAGAAAGTTGTGGGACGAGATGGAGTGTCTCATTTCTTAGTCTTGTGTGGTATTCCTACATGGTATGTGAAAGCTGGAAGTGTAATGTCTCTCTAGGTAATAATATTGAATTTACAAGAACCACATGTTTGATTTTGTAGTTATCTTATCTCTAATCTAATTTAAGGGATAAGTAACTAAATTGGGTTTTCAATTTAAAATAGAAATTCAAGGAGAAAATTTGGAATCAAAGCAAGAATGCAATTTAATTTGGATAAAGTTTCAACCAAGACTTCTTATTGACAAACTTCTTTATCTTCATAATCTTTTTACTCTCTTTGAAGATGATTTAACCTAAGAATAACTCCTATTCTTGTAAGGTTTTTTTTACTAAATTGGTGTAATTGTGCACTGTAATTACATAAATGTTTAAAATTTACAAACATGGGTAAGTCATGCTTGCAAGCATGATTTTTAAATGAAGTAGTGCTTCCAAGCACAAATTTTGGGTCAAATGTTTTTTTTTTTTTTGGTTAAAATCATGCTTTATGGCATGAATTTGGTTTTATTATTGTTTTTTTTTTTAAAGAATGGTGTTTGCAGGCTGGAATAGGATTTGTTTTTGAAAAAAAAAAACTATAACAAAACAAAAATTTATCTTTAAAAATTACTTTGATATAATTATTTTTAATATTATGCTTTAATGTTTTTTTATTTTCTTTTACTTTTGTTAGGTTATGTACTTTTTATTTATTTGATAAGGGCACTTATACTTTTAGATAATTTGGTTGATTAATTAAATTTAATCATATTAATTGAATGGAATTTGAGAAAATAAAAAAAAGTAGCAGTAAATTAAACTCTTGATCAAGTAAACCACATTCAAATGAAAATAAAATTCTAACAATAACATTGTTAAGGAAAGGTAAAAAAAATTGTAAGTTGGTCCCACAAGTTAGTCTTCTTGTTTGTCTTCTAGGTCTTTGGTATGACTTATGTTCGATAGATTTGTAAGATGGCGACGCAACTCGTGTACAACTTTGTGGTTTACATTATCATTATCTTCCTATTTGTACTTATCACATTGATTATCAAACCATTGTGAAGGCATAGTGGGTTGATAATAATCCATGGATAGTATTGGATTGTATGTGGAGGGTGATGTCATTGTAAAAGTGACAAAAATATTTGATAGACTAAAAAAAGATTTGGTTGAGATGAAATAATGTCATAGGTGTAAGAAACTTGTTGGTATCAAAATTGGTCAGACATGTTATGATATTGATCCATGTATTTGAATATTGGAGATGATTAAAGAATGACCAACATGTTATTGATGAATGTAGTGAATATTTGAAGAAGATCTAACATGTTAAAGAGGTTGTTATTGAGATTGTTGAAACTACCAGGATGTGTTATACCGTTGGAAAAATAATCATTAATTGAGTATGAATAATAAATATTAAATTTATTAGAAAGTGAACTTATATCATAGTCTAATATTGGTGGTTGGTGATTATTGAGGTGGAATGTAATGGATAATGTATTGAATGTATCATTATATATATTGTGTCATGTCTTGCAAATGGTCATTTCCATGAAACTCATTTTCTTGAATTAGATAGTTATGTCGATCATTTGACGTTGCTATCTACTTTTCATGATATTGCGGGTAATATCTATTTATTCATCCTCTCGTGTCTTCTTGTGAAGTTGATATATGTGTAATGAGTTAGTAAGAATACATTGTCAAAGGTCTAACTGTTGCATAACCCAATCAACTTGATGAAACTCTAATATAGCAAAACATGAGAGAAACAATTATCTAACTTACATCAATATTGATAAGAGTTTGGTGTCATTTTTGCACGAGTAATACAAAACATGTGTTTGGAAGAAAATGTAATTGTGGATCGACTAATAGCTTCCTTTGGCTGTAAGTGGTCAAATGCCGTTATGCAATAGGTTAACTGCATAAGTAAGTGTGTTTGTGTTATGTTGAGCGAGACTACTAATCATAAAAATAACTAGTTTATATACAACAAAATAGTGAAAATGTAATTTAAACTTTAAAGTTTAGTGTGTGGTCATAAAAAAATCTTGGTCAATGGAAAACTAAGGCCTTCAACAATGTTTCAACGGTTAAAGGCTTAATAGTTGGACAAATGCATGTAATATGATCTCAAGCTCATGATTGGAAAAGTAACATGCAACCTCCAATGTTTTCTGATATAAGTCAATTCTATGATTTAGAACACAATAAAGACGTGTCAATACAATTCAGCTCCAACCATAATCTGACACATAAATAAGGTCTAACAATAATAAAAAAATAGTTCTAATATATTTTTTTACTATTGTCAGAATTTAATCACGTGTCAAATTATAGTTAAGATTCAACCGTATTAACATGTCTTCATGCTCTAGATTGGAATTTACTTCAATAAAGGAAACATTAGAGGTTGTATGTTATTTTTGCATTCATGAGTTTGAGATCACATTACATGCGTTTCTCTAGCCATTGAGCCTTTAACTACTGAAAACATTCTTGTAGGCCTTAGTTTTCTACTAGCCAAAATGTTATTTTTTTTTGTGACTGAAATACTAAACTTTAAACTTTATATTATATTTTCACTATTTTGTTTTATATTCACTAATTATTGTTTATGATAGATGCCCTCACTTAGTACAAAAGACAAATAAACTACTTATATAGTTAATACCCTATGTAACACGTTTCACCATTTATTGCCAAAGGAGGTTATTAATCAAACTATAATTACATTTTTCCCAAACACGTATAATGTAATGCTAACAACAATTTTTTATTAGTTTTTATGGACTTATTCAGGTGATTGAATTCTTTGAGTCCCTCCTTTATAAGTCCAACGATCAAGTTCAGTTCTAAGTCATTCCTTAGCTGTTTATGATTATGAAAAATGATAGTTAAAAGCTTCTCATAGGTAAACTCAATGGAAGATAGTTCAAGAGGAAAGTCAATAAGAACAAAAGATAAATAAAGTAAAAATTAATAGTTGTCAAGGGCTACTAACATAATTAAGGAAAACATACCCAGGTCAAAGAGATACGAAGATGTTTTCAGCTGGTTGATGGGGTTCTTTGTTATGAGGTTCAGATGGCTACCAACACAGTAACTCTTCAACCACACTTGAAAGCAACACTGAAGAAGCTCTAAAGCAGTCACCACCTCTAGTTGTTTTAGAGGGATGAACATTAGCATTGTGAAGCTACCAAATCCTTTTTTAACAACAATTTAGACTACCCTGGTAATTCTCTCTTAATTAGCAAGATGAGCTCTTCCACTACCTACACAAGGTTTTGCATATAAGGTGTTCAAAACTCTTGTATACAAGGTTAGCAAGGGCTAGAGTTTGAAGAATTTGACATGACTTAGTTTTATTGGAAGCAGCCAAGCAGGAAAAATGAGCTTCTCCTATTGTACATCATATCATACTTTATGCTTGATTTTTATATCTGTTTTTGAAGCTATTGTGATGCTTAAAATAATACCTATATTTTATTCTCAAACTGAAACTATATTTCTTCTTTACCCTCTACTGATTTTGATGAACGAGCAGCAAAAGGAATTGCTCATCCTAACCTCAAACTTCTGTGTTTTTCTAAACCTTTTTTTAGCCTACTTCAAACACAGCAACCATCACCAACGAGGTCATTGAGCCAGAAATTTTCATTGCACTGAGAATAGCAGCTTTCTCCAAGAGTAAAATCTAACACTTATAGTTGCTGAAGTATACAATCGGGTTCATTGTTGTATTTATTTATCTATGAAGAGATATATAAATGGTCAACTAGTTATCATTTCACAAATGGGGCTATGGATTTCTAATTCTCTAGATGAGTGGGGAACCTACATGCATGATAATAGATAGGTTATATTTGGACAATTTATTTACTTGAGAGAAAAATGAATCAAATAACTTTTTTATGAGTTAAAATTAGTTTGTACATAAGTTTAAATAAAAATTTAAAAAAGGTTATATAAAAGAATATTTACAAACTGGTTCATACATTAACAAATTTTATTGGTGTTAGAATCTTGGAGAAATTTTGTTAGAAGAGTAAAATATAAAAGAAATGAATTTTTTTCAAGTGTTAATTAGCTTATGCATAAAAGAAATTATATGGTTTCTCTAAATCTATTTTTTTATTTTATACATAATTAATTTTAACTTGTAGAAAACTTTATTTCAATTTTTTTTTTCTTTTAGAAATTTGTCAAAATATGTACTTAACAAGCTATTATGTCATGTGATTTAAATCTCACTTTGCATGTACTTGTGGCAAGAATTGTTTTGGTCGTAAGATACCCCAGCTGCTCAAAAGAAAGAAAAAAGTAAGATACCCCAGACAGAGGACGAATTATTCCTGCACCTCAATGAGTTATTGCTGAACCGCCATATTTTTTAAAATTCCAAAAATATTTTTTTTGATATTATAATTTGAAATATAATTTTTGTATTTTAGATTATATAATTTAAAATATAACTTTTTTAATTTTGGATTATATAATTAAGAATATATTTTCTTAAATTTTAAATTATATAATCTGAAATATAAGAATATTTTGAATTTTACAATTAAAAAATAATTTTTAAATTCTGAATTGTATAATTCTCAAGGTATAAAATTTATTTAATTTTTTTTATCAAGGATATGATGGTTATTTTGCTGTGTTAGGTAGAGAATTGGCACCCCTTGAGTGTGGGGACACATCCTGGTAGACTAAGAACTACTCCAAATTAATGTTTATCATGTTTGACATTTCTTCTACACATTTTTTTAGTTTTCATTTTTTTTTTAAGCCTGTCATAAGGGGTTGGTGGGTATATTATCAACCAATATTCTCCTCAAAATAACTCAAACATGCAGTTTTTGTTTTCTTCAGGGAATTTGTAAAAGCTTCTATTAGTGACGGTAAAAAACAAAAAGCAGAATGACAAATTTCAACATCATCCACAACGGAAATTGTTTAACTACATTTCATGAGTTGCTTTATCGATAAAATAGTATTCTAATATGTTATATAGTTTGAATTACTTAAATTGAAGAGGGACTTATATTTGACCCATAACAGCATATATATATAAACAAGCTTGCTGAGATACCCTTTCAAGCAGAAATTTAAGTTCGCATAAATGGAAAGAGAACCAATTTAGTTAATGAAAGTAAATATCCAAGAACCATGAAATTGTAGTTTGACTTAACATGAAACAATAACACTTGTACCATTTTATGGTGTCACTAATGTAGTGTCAGAATTGTGTAAGATACAAAACATTCTTGACCACTTTATTGGATGACTAATTTATAACAGCCTGCACTCTAACTCACCAAAGTAATCATTTCTAAGAGTTGGACAGAGAACTAAGAATCAACAATCTCTTCAAATCAGCCATGACAATACTTGTAAAAAGTTCACAGTGGCCTATGAATGGATAATTAAGCAGCAGCAGTGATGTACTGAATTGCCTGTTTGCATATACCAGTCATTGTTGCTTCAGGTCCATAAACCTGCAAAGATACCAAAATATAGATAAGAAAAAGTTCCTTTATGAAAAACTATAAGCAACAATAGTTAAGATGGTTTCTTCAAAAAGGCATCATTTAGTTATATAACCTCAATTGGAATGCCAATCTCCTCTCCAAGGGCCCTCATTTTTGCTAAACCTCTCTGGTAGTTGGGACCTCCCCTCCTCACATAGATGTGCATATTTGCTTCTTTTAGCTTTTGTTCCTGGTTTGTAATAGGTCAGCAATCAATTAACTCTACCATGAGCAAATTAATATATCATGAGAAAAGCTTCATGATGATATATGTCCTCACCTTCTCCTTCAGAGCACGGATTATGCCGCTGAATGTAGCAGCAACATCAGTAAAGTTAGCTATTCCTCCACCTATCACAAGGGCTCGCTTTAGGCCATCAGGATTTGAAGTTGCACACTGCAAAGAGATTTCCATAGAGAGAAACAATCACTATATCATGTTGATAAGCCATATTTTAACACACTCCAAACAAGGAATGGATGGTATAAATTGATGATGAATATGCAACAATAGTTTTGAGATAAGAATTATTACATCAATCACAACCCTGGCATACTGCAGGACCTCATCTTCCTTGGGTGCACCACTATATTCTGCGTAGTTTCCTAGTTCAGGAGCATAACCAAGATCACCTACCTGTTTTAATAAATTAATATGTAAGAAATAAGTCTTTTGCTTAATGTTACAATATAATATAGATTAGCACTGAATTTAACTTTTAAAGTAATAGAAACACACCGTATCAGCATAGATGACACTAGCACCTCCCCCAGCTACCATTGTCCAAATTCGGCCCTTTGGGTTTAATACTGTGAATTTTAAAGATGCACTTGTCTGGGAGCAGAACAAACATAAAACATAAATAGTTAAGAAAAATATTGTAGTTCCATGCATTCATGATTACTAGAAGTAATAATACTATGATAAGAGATTAGTACAAGGAGTTCAATTGACCTAAAGATCTGATGACCATGTGTTAATAGTTAACAGTACTTGCTAGGGAGCAAGAAGATTATGAACTGAAGCTTTTGGACAAGGTTATGAATGAATTGAATCTGATTGAAGTTACAGAAGTAAAGTCCATATGTTCACCTTTTCATCTAATCCATGAATGAAAGCCTCTGTACTACTCATTACCCTTCCAAATGGCAATGGAAATTCGATGTTTCCCCATCTGTAAAAAAATAATAGCATGCATGATTCACTTTTTCTTTTACTATGAAACATTATTCAATTATACATGATGAATTAGATTCTAAAGAGATGATATTTATCCTATAAATAACAGTTGATATTCTTTAAAAGAAAGAAACTCACTTCTTGAAGTTCTTGAAAGCAGCAGTGTCATCAAGCTCGCCTCTCATGTCCAGAGGATAAGGCTTTCCATTGACCAAAGTAAAAGGATTCATCTCCAAGAAAGTGAAATCCAGGTCTAAGAGAAGACAAGTAAAATAGGAAAAGAAAATGTTTAAAACTGTAACTTTAGATACTACCATCAATGAAGTTTTCTTCATAAGCACATCTAATGTTAGTAAAACTGTATTTTGTAATATACCTTGGAATAGAGTGTAAATCACCTTGAGGAATTCCTCAATTTCTCCCCTGATCTGTAAGCATGAATGAAGAACTTATAAATAATTAAAACAAAATTCTTATCAAAAGAAAAATTGAAACAAAGTGTCCAGCAACAAAAGAGCATGTGATATTTAATCCCATGGTCCTGCTGAATAACCAAAAAAGTAAGAAAGTTATCTTATTAAAAAACTAAAAAATTACTAAGATTAACAAACCTCTAAGGGAAGGGTTGCAAAAAGTGGAGCTATACTCTCAGATGTAAGGGACAGTCCTGTTGGCATAAATACAGTCTTCACCTGAAATATGGACAACCACTTTGTAGCTTATGGGAATTACAAGGAAGGTGTGAGAAGAATTTACTTCAAGTCATTTATATGTAAGGTAAAAATGAATTTTGGTACCTTATCCCAGTTCTCCTCAATTTCAATTCCTCCACATTCAGAAAAGCTTATACTGTTCCCTAGTCTCTCTGAGACAATGTTAAGGTAAAACTCCTCATTGTGAGGGATAAAAGGTTCAACAATGAAAGTTGTTATGGGCCCTTTGCATCCACTCATCTCAACCTACATCATCAAGAAGATATGAACAAACACTAAAGGGTAGATAGAATGTAAAAAGAAAGGGTGATTAAGAAAAAGGGAAAATGATTTGAGGTTTGGAGGGTCAGAAGGCCCAAACGAAAAAGCACCTCTTTGCCAAGACGCTCTTTCACAAAGGAAGCAACTTCTGCCAAATCCAAATTCAAGGCAACCAAACCACTTTTGCCACGCTTTCCGAACAGCATGTCAGGTTTCACAACCAATTTTGAAGATAAAAGCCACGGTTCCTTCTCTGGTAGTTCATTGAAATCAGTGGATTCTGTGATCTGAGGAATAGAACACAACAAATTTATTATTCATGTTTGATATGCATACTACACTGACTGACTAGTAAGATACAAATTTATTTTTCACAAATCAGTTATACATCATATAGTCTTACTCAGCTTAAAACAGTGATTAAATTCTCATATTGAAGACACACCATATCAACAGATTTACAAATTCTAGTTGACAAGGGTTCAGATTAGATCTATTCAGGTATAAACTTATACAAATGATTTGCGCAAGGCACATCATGAGGTAATACCAATCATACCCTATCCTGTTTAAATTTACTCATATGTAATACAATAATATAATAATGATATTGTTTACAATGAGCTAGTAAGCTGTAAGATTTGAAGACTGTTATCAGATTAATGCAGACTAGTTGAAACTTCAATCCCATGAGACATGCACCGGATTAACCAACTATCATTACCTAAGACATAATTCAGTAGGTGTTTGAGATATTACAATGGCTTCAAATAAACATATAATCCTATAATCAAGCAAAGGATAACAAAACTTAATCTGTGATTCCAATGTGATCATAACCCATCAAAATTTCAGTAGTTTTCTAACTAAATTATCAATAATTAGAAATAACAAATATATCAATTTAAATTGTACATATAAATTCGAAACATAATTTATACATTCGAAAGTGTTCATTCATTGCTTATTTTAATATTATAAAATAAAATTTATAATGTACAATGTAAGGACTAAAATAGGACTAAAATACTAGTTCAAATTGAAAAAAAAAAAAACCATAAGATAATGCTTACTTGTGCAGACTTGATGGGCAACTCTTGGCCAGATAATCTTTTAAAGTGCTCCTTCAACAACCTCTTGGAGTCATACTCTCTTATCTTCTTGCGTGCCATTGCTTAACAAACTCCCCACCAACAAATGTCTCCCCTTCAACGTAAAACAAGAAAAACCCAGATCAAATCAACATAAGGGTCCTCAGAATTCCAATCAAAATCAAATTTTTAGTGCAAAAAATCACACAGAAGAAAGAAAAACGAGAAACTGAAGAGCATACTGAAATGGGTGAAGAAAAAGAAAGGGGTTGCAGTGCAGGTACCTTTAGAGAGAGAAACCAATCAATGGAAAAGAAGGTTGAAGAATGGTAGATCCAGTGAAGGGTGGGAAGTTGTGTTAGTGTGATGTTGCTGGGTTCATGGCATATATATGAAACAAGCTTTGGACAAAAAACAAAGAAATCATAAAAAAAAAATTACCATCAAAATTCATTCTAACATTGAATCATTTATTTACTATTATTACAAGGACTCGTGCATCTCACGGTATGATTAGGGACAAGTAGGAAATTATTAGAACAACACTTGAGTTTTTTAAATTTATTTAGAAAAAAAAAATGATTTGCTTTATTTTCTCAATTATTTTTTTTTTCTCAAAAAAAAACTGACTCATTCAAAGGGTTTTATAAACTTTTAGACATTTTTTAATCAGACTTTTGCATTAAAAAACTTGTAATTGAGTTATTGATCTTGTATTAAAATTTTTTAGTTTATTCTCTTTAATAGTTAATTTCATTTAAATTGTAATTAACTTGTAATTATATATTATATTTTATACTTTTATTGAGATTAGATGAAAATCATATGATTAAAAAATTTCATTTTGGATTGTGTGGAAAATGTGGATCACTCATTGTTCATGTTTGATGACCTTTGAAGAAAATATCAAATGAAACAAGTACGAAAGGTGACTTGGATTTTCAAATAATTTGTCACGTGTGTTAAACTCGTGGACCGCATGGGATGATCCCCCGTGTGGAAAAAAATATATCTTAATTGTCATTTTAATTAAAGAAATAAATGGTTATAAAAGCTTGATAACAATGATTATTTAAAAGAAAAAAAAAAAGTTGATTAGAAAAGTGATTTTCTTACCATGCAGTACTAATAAGAATTAGAGTTGTCAGAAATTGTTTTAACCAACCTTGAGTTTAAATGCACTTCATGTAATTACTTAAAAATTCCTAGAAAGAATTTCATGTTTGTGGGTGAAAATTTTGGCCAAGAAAAATTCTATCAAGATTTTAGTTTAGATCTTGTGGTTGATTATATTTTATATTTTTTTTTCAAGCTACATACTTAATATGGAGTTTAAAAAGTTAAAATGAATCTAATAATAATATGATCTGTTTCAGAGGAAATTTTCTACACAAGCGAACAAAAGAAAACTATTTTTATAAGAAAAAAATAGTTTATGCATGAGATAAAGAATAGATTTTGAAAAACCTAATAATAAATAATCTCTACGTTAGTTCATATATTAATTAATTTTAATTTCTAAACAATTGATTTTATTTTTCTTTCATATTATTCTCCTGTAAAATTACTTGTAGAGAATTATCCAAAGATATTCTAAATATTTTTTGTTTTTCAGTTTATTGTAATATATCAATGTGTAATTTATTTATGATTATATATTGAAAATGTTAAACTATTTTTAAAAAGTAAACATAAATAAAAACTGAAATTATAAATAAAAAAAATTAAAGGTTGGTATATTAATAAAGAAATGTGTAAGTCTTTATATAAGGCAATATTTTATCCATTATAAGCTATAATGACAACAATGTTAGAGCATTGTCATGGAAAGAATAAAGTATATAAAATTCATTTATAAAACTAATATTTTAAAATATATAAGCAAATTAAAATTATAAAAAAAAACATGACATGTTTCGTCCATTATTTCTTTTGTGAATAGAGGAAATTTTAATATTTGAAGCATTACACTTCCTTTCAATACAATATATTGAAGATCTTGGATGAGAGCTATGCATGAATCTTATAAACAAGATCATTATTGTGCATTAAATGTGTTTTGCATATGGTTACTTAACTTTTTTTTTAAGATGACATAATATGAATATCTTATTATATTGATAGATTCTATGACTTTACCTATTGAAGTATAAAAGCATGTGAAAAATATTTCTTTTTTCCATACATTTTTTTTATAAGAATATGCATACATTAATTCAAGATTTTGATTTTGATTTTTCTTTTCATAAATATTGAAAAAACAAAGAATATTATAAAAAAAATATTAAATTGTATGACATGGTTACAAAGACTTCAATACAAAACAAAGAATTTTCATTTAAGTAGAAATAATATTTCGTCTTTTATATAGTCCAATTATGTATATTTTATTTTGAAATTTTAGATGATACTTCATCATGACTTAAAATATGTTATTTAGATGTAATAATAGATTATGCTAAGTAAATATAAGAAATATTTTATTTTAAGATAAGACTTTGTAGAATTTAAGAGGTTTGTACATTATTTGTCTTTAAAATAAATTACTAACTTTAAAAAATTATTTTTGTTTATTTTTCTTGATTTTTTTTTCTTTCTTATTCCAACTACTCTAAATCTTTCATTCAATATGAGCAAAAGCTCTTGGAAATAAATATGAAAATCCATTCTTTACATATGTCATGTTAACTTTGTGTTTTAGTGAGTTAGGTGTTGGAAGAATTCGAGAGGAAAAATCGGGGAGATCTACAAGAATGAGAACTGAGCAACATATAAGAAAGAAGACTCGCAAACCTAATGCCTTAAGCTTTTGGGTTGGAGGTGGTGTCATTCTCTTATATGTTGGCTCAGTTCTCATTTTTATGAGATTTCCCCGATTATGCCCCTTCAGCTTCTCCCAATAATTGGTATTAGAGTCGTTGGTTTACAGCTTGGCCGAATACAGTTTGACCCTGTATCGAAAGTCTTCCTGATGGTGATTTCAGGCAAGCGTGTCCCATATAAGTGTGTGAATGGCATTACAAGTGAGGGGTCACGAGTAATGTACTCAGGTTTGAGAATTGCTTCCGCTTGACGGGGAGTGTATCAATGTGGTGGAAGAGTGACTCTCACTTGAGGGAGAGATTGTTAGGTATTCAAGTGTGAGTCTAAGTCCCACATTGGGTAGGAATGAGAAAGTTGAGCAACATATAAGAAAGAAGACCCATAGACCTAAAACCTTAAGGTTTTGGGTTGAAGACTTTGCCTCTTTATATTTGGATCAAGATGAATAACAAGGTATAAAAAGTAAGAAGAAGTAGGATCTTGAAGAAAGTCCATGGATTTTAAGATAAGGTCAATATCCAAAAGTTCACTAACCAAAGAATGTTCAACAAATTTGAAGAATATAAAGAATGGAAGAACACGTATATAAGATGCATTCGATAGGGAAGGATCATGTAATGATAAGGTGTGGTCATAATAGAAAGTTTTTTAGGAAATCAACATCATATAAAGTAGGACATATGTAAATGTAAGAGTCAATTTTGAAGTTCATTGAGGAATTAAAAAACATGATCTATGGAGAACCTTGCAATAAACCTTGTTATTGCAAGTAGTATGATATGTCAACATCTTATCCAAAAAAAGAAAAACAAATCTCTTCGATCTAGATGAAGATGAATAGCAAAGCAAGTACCTAGAGTTATTTAGAAACATGTATGACAAACATTTTTAATCATGTTATTCTTAGTCTAAGCCCAGTCTAGATATGTCTTTAGGTATTTGTGTTGTGTATAAGTAAATATAAATTTAGAACCCATCTTCTTAAGTTAGTATTTTGAAATAGATCAACATTAAGTATGTCAAGGAAAAGTGATGCAAATCATTTGAGTGAGTCCAAATTCTCCATTAGATTTTTGGTGTTGTCTCCATATTATATCTTCAAAATATATTGATTTTGATATGTCAAAGAGACTTATATTCATGAATATTGTCTAAATATATTCCGTTTTAATAAAAAAAATCTGCATATTAAATAAATATGGACATGAGTATGAATAATATTTAATTTTTTAAATTGAGTATAAAGATAAAAAAAATATTTATTTTTTTATGTGTTATATCTTATCACTCTAAATTTATATAAATTTTTATGTGATGACTTGTTGAAATTATTGTTTATGTATCTTGTAATATTGAAAATTTAAGATCTATGAATTAGACACAGAAAATTATTATGGTGCAACCATTGGATAACCAATTAATATGCAAGTTTAATAATTAGCATGATTTTCTTTATTCTATTTCAGCCTAGAGACTACTTTCTTTATTCTTTATGGTGTAGTAAGTTAATCATAATTTTGTGCTCTGGAACTTGTTTGGTAACAATGTTTACTTTGTTTGCTTGACTAAGAATGATCAAAATATTTCTTTAGTTTCTCTAAAAGAACTCTTCTAACATTTTATTTTCTTCTTCGTATCAATTTATCTTTTTTTTTCTAATTCATCATATCTATATTTTTTTTTATCTTTTGTCTCTAATATCATGGTAATTTTCTTTAATTTATTAAAATAGTTACAGTTAAACAACTCTAATTAGAGAGAGGTGAAATGAATAAATTAATTAATATTAAATAAGATGCCTTTTCATCTTCATTATTTTCAGTTCTTATACATTAGCCAATAACTGCTTATTAATTCAAAATTATAAGAATTGTTAACATCTTGTTTAAAAATGTTACATGTAAGTTTGGTTAACAAAAAGAAAACTAATTTCAGAATTTGTATCTCTCAATAGAAAGTTGTATACTTCTTCCATTTCTATTTATAAGACTTAATTGCTTAGTAATAAATAGTAATAAATTTATCTTAATTTGTTTTCAAAACTACTTTCAATGTGAAATAGATAATTTTTTCTTCTCTTTAATACCAAATAACAAAAAATATAATTACATCAAATTGAAAATAAAGTATTAAATAAATAAAAGATAAATTTGTAACTTTAAACGAAGAAGATATTAAAAGAAGAACGGGACAAACATGTAGATATGTGTATGTGATGTGCTCAAATATTTTTCGTCAACTTCAAAATGAATTTAAAAAAATACCCACTTATACAATATTATTGTGATCCTAGTAATTAGAAAAAATGTACACTAAAATAAATTTGCTTAATTTAAAATATTAATTTAACTCAATTGGTATATAGCACAAAATATCATTTCAATGTGAATTTAAGCCAAAATTTGGGACTAAAATTTTTATTAAAAACAAACTATTTTTATCCTTTTTCCTTTAAGGGAAAGCCATTGAAAATATCTTCCCTTTAGCTTGGGTATTCATCTGGAATTAAGATTTATTTAGTCAGATCATGACATTTTTTTTTCCAGTTTGGATTAGTCATACATCATTTTCATTCACCGAATTTTGTGGGGTTTGGTTCAATAACAATATTAATGTCATTGATGAAGGTGGGATCACATATATTAGGAAATTTGCTATAATTGGTAGATTTTTGTTAAGCATATATTTAATTATAAAGCATATCCCTAAAATCTAAATATGTTGCATTAAAATGTAGGAACTATGAATGTCATTTTAATATCTGGTAGCATTTGATAAACAAACAAAATATTTTATTATTCACATTTCTCTTTAAGAGTTGCAATACAGCACACATCTGCCTCATTTTAGCCTGTAATATCGATCTTGCTAACATATTAAAACATACTAAACTATATAAATATTTTTTAAATCTTTAATTATTAATTAATATTATTAATTAAACAAATTAAAATAATATTATTATCTTTATATGGTAAATTATTTTGTTATAATGAATATTTGGAAGGTTAATGTATCTATATCTTTTAAATAATTTTTTATTCCAAATTTTTCAGTTTAAAAAAACAATTAAAATTAGACAGAAAAAATCAAAACAAGCTGATCGCGTTAATGAGTCAATCCATCATGGTTTTATCCTCATATATAACAAATTTTGCTATAAATATTTTTAGAAAAAAATAGGAAGAAAAACGAAAATTAATTTCTCCACTAGTCAAAATTATATTCTATGTATAACGTAAACATATATATGC
>Ga0123340_1002093_pt1 | contig 17657 bp, 8 predicted proteins | sample SirMexnodulemix_FD_89961 | JGI IMG/M metagenome (GOLD analysis project Ga0123340, IMG submission 89961) | Root nodule microbial communities of legume samples collected from Mexico - Siratro Mexico nodule mix | ecosystem: Host-associated > Plants > Roots > Nodule | place: Mexico: Nepantla... | reverse complement strand
TTATTTAGCAACCAAAATCTAATTTGATGATTATTTTAGTCACAATTAACAATTATTTTATTTGGTAGCTAAAAATTAGTCTTTAAATAACTTTTTTCTTATATTGATAATTTATATCTTAATCCGCCTAAATTTTTATCTACATTATATTTACTTAATCGATAATTTCATACTAAATAATAATTTTACATTGCGTAATAAAAATAATTATCAAACACATAACCCACTCATTTTGAATTTGTCATCATAGGATTTTTTTTTTTTAACTTATTCAAGGATATACATATTTTTTTCAAATAAGATAATACATTGAAATTGAATAAGAGTATAGTCGATGATAAAGTTTAGTCTTTACATATTTAACATAATTATATATACAACTGAAATTCAATACTACGAAATGTTAAATAATAATTTTAAGAACTCATTATACCACATTAATAGGTTTTAATGAAACTTTTTTTTTATCAGATTTTGGTCTTGAATTTAACACTTAATAAATAGTCTTTGAATTTTGCATTCATCTAGGCGAATTTTTTTCCTCAATTCACAAATCAACAACCTGTTGAATAGTGACCCACAAGAAAAACATAAATAATATTGTAAAATCACAAACGTCAACTCATGAATCAAAACCTCAAACACAAAAACCTTCAAACCTTCCAATCCTAAATCCCTAACCTCACTTTTTAAACAAATGTTTACCCTTCCATTTTAATCTTACTGCCACGAAACTTTTTGTCCCCATGACTAAACGATCTATAAAGGTCAAATACGAGGTGGCGAGGTGACATAAGAGTGAGGCAACGATGAAGTGTTTTGATGGCATGTAAATTTTCAAGCGACTTGTTGATTTGTGCATTGTGGAGTGTTGATTTTTATGTTTTCTTTTTTCTTCATATTTTCAAAACCTTTTTTTTTTGTTGACTTTACATAGCTAAAAGATTTGTAAGATCTTAGAACCACTAGAAATGTCCAAGGAAGATTATTTTACCACGTAATAAGTCAACCTACTGGTACTCTAGATTGTTTAATAAATTTTTTTATCAGCAAAAGACATACACTTTATATAAATATTTACAAAACACAGTGTTCTAACCCATTTCCAATAAAAGTTAAACACAATGGATATATTAAGCAAAACCGAGACATGTAAGTTATTTCTAATGGGCTACATATGTCACAAGAAAATATTTGGTTACTTATTCTAGACAAGCCTCTCTACAATGAAAACTACTCTCTAGCCTAACATTTCATGCAAATTAAAATTCAAGTGGTAACAGTAAAGAAACATAAAGATTTAGGTCGGAGCCATGTGGACACTCCAATCTATCTATGTTGTACATTGAACCTGTGGACCTATTATGTCATTTGCATAATCATCTAGCCTAACTTTGTAGTCCTGCATGTAGGGGTTAGTCACAGACCATAGCCTATTACCTATCTATAGTCCTTAGCCCTTCCATAACCAAGTAAGTGCCTAGATGGATAAACTTGATAAAAATTTAAAATTTCCAACGTGTGTGAGGTTTACAGTGTCACATTTTATCCTCCATAATATTATTAGCGGTTTTAATATAAAGAAGTCAACTATAAATTTAATTTAAAAACTAGCTTACTAAAGCTAGCTTAGTAAGGTGAGTATAGGGAGAAGTTAAACCATTATAAAATCCAATAATTGAAAGAATAAAATGGGAAAAATGTTATTGAAGAATTTTTTTTTGTTTTTTTTTTGAAAGGGTGAATGATTAAGATCAATAAAAAATGGTTAAGCAACTAAAAATGAAATTCATGATAAAAAACTAAAATAATAATTTATTCCAAATTTTATGTCAAAGTTAGACTAGTGGATGATATGACTACTAACCTTATCTTTATATTATGTTTACATATACTAGATACTTGATGATAAAAACAAAATACATTTAGCCGAAGAAATGTAGAAATTGGGATTAATAAAATTTTTCATTTAGCTATCTAAGAGTGAAAAAATCAACAAAACATTTAACCCCGTAAAATAACAACATTACAAAGAGGAATAAATTACTCCAAAAATAACGTTAAAAAGATTATTTCCCATCTTCACATTTATTTATTTTTAATCTAATGAATTTATAGAATAACAAATCTTTTACCATTAAATTAAAAATTAAAAAAATTAAAAAGAGAGAGTTATAAAATTAATTATAAAATACCTTTATCCCTCTTTCTTAAAGAAAATATAACTCGGAGAAGGAATCTAAAAAGCTTTACAAAAAAGTAGCAATCAACTAATTCCGTGTGAAAGCTCAGGGGGCTAAAATTATTATTAGCGTTAAATCTTAAAGTAGCTTCTAAGTACACTAATTAGTTTATTTATTAATGCGCCTTTAGTTAATTTTTCGAAAGTTCAAAAGGTGTTTGAAAGTGTATTTTCCGCTAACTTAATGAGAAAAGTTGTTTAGAAATACACTTTCTGTAAAAGCTTGGCTATTAACTTTGTTCGCAAAAACGGTGTGGGGAACATGGGCGACTCTGAAGAACATGGTCTGAACCTGACAAGCCACCACCTTCGCCAAACAAAAGCTTAAAATATCAAATTATCAATAAACGTGAACCTCCTACGCCCAACACTGCCTGGGCAACACCTGCTATATGTTTAAATTTTGTATCATATACTTGTTGAGATCACTTCTTAGCCTTCTACTTCTCTCAAATTAAAATGCATTCACTTTGAGCCACTGAGGAACATGTTTCAACAAAAACCGCCTGAAGGAATAAGGATACCCGACAATGTCTTATGCCAATTAGAGAAAGAGTAGATTCTCGTTTTTAGTTCCTCAACATCACCCAACATCATCATGCGCTCTTTGACCTCTCACAATAACTTACTGCTACAGCATATCAATCCTGCTAAAATAATATGTCTATATATAAGAAATTTTTTCGTATTATAAACCTTGGGTCCCGTATTAGATAATTTTAAAATATTGCCCTATATGCATAATTAAAAAGAATAATACACCTTATCTATTACTTTACATAGTTACATATATTTTAAGATCTATACTACAATAATCAACTGATTATGTTCGTATAATATTGCATGTTGAAAAATTAAAAAGAAAAGGTCAACATATAAAGGAAATGATACGAATTCACGGGTCTATGAAATTAAATTTTATGAAAAGGAACTAGTGGGGTAAAGTACAATCTTAGATATAGCTTGCAGTGGGTGAGTCAAAGATTTACGCGTAACTCGGATGTAAAATGTGAGATATGTAGAGCAGCCAAAAGCACCTTTAGACCACGCAGTTCTGAAAAGCTTTTGGTAGCAGCCAAGTCCAATTAAGGCAGCAAGCAGCCGCTACCAGTTGGCTCCAAAGTCTCAAATTTTTCTTTCACCCAAACCTAATGTGGTCACTTCCCACCTTAAAATCTTGCTCTGAAAAAGATAAAATTAAGTAATTAATGTGACACTATAACAGTAGAAATCTCAGATCTTTTATAAATTAATCCACTGTTATTGACTTCTTCAACATTCCTGCTTTCACTAATTCTGATTAGTTGGTTTAGTTACTCTGCTGCATTATATAATATTTCCTAATTCGATCCGTCTTACTTAGTGTTTTAGAGTTGTCAAATTTTCTTCTATCAATTCATGCACACCAAGATTATAATTCCTTTTCCATTTTGAATTCCTTTTGCTTTTTCACCCATCTTGGACTGTCTTGTCTACGAAGTCCACGCCACCTTAAATAATCCCAACATTTAATATATCAATTTCTTATTGTTATATATAAAATTGTCACTTAATCACCATACCCCATCTCGGTCCTGGTCCAGCACGTAATAATTTAATCGGTTTCAATAAAAAAATCAAAATTTAAACAAAACCTTTTCCTCCTTCTCCTCTTTCTCTCCCTTCCCATCTCTTGCATGTCAAGTATAAATAGATGACATGAGAGCCACCTTTCTTCAACCAAAAATCTATACCCCTCTCACCAGTTCTCTATATATAAGCCATTCATATATCCCTTGTCGATAAAAATATACATATATAGACATACATAGAAATGGTTGCGCCTTGTCCAACTTCCATGATGGTAAGAACCAAGAAAACAAAGGCCATGGGAGTTCCGACGATCGACCTTTCATTGGAAAGGTCGAAGCTGTCGGAACTAGTGGTGAAAGCATGTGAAGAATATGGTTTCTTCAAGGTGGTGAACCACAGTGTGGCAAAGGAGGTAATTTCACGGTTGGAAGAGGAGGGAACGGAGTTTTTCTCCAAAACCTCCTCGGAGAAGCGTCAAGCAGGCCCTGCCAATCCTTTTGGCTATGGCTGCAGAATGATTGGCCCCAATGGCGATATGGGTCACCTCGAGTATCTCCTCCTTCACACCAATCCTCTTTCCGTATCTGAGAGATCCCAAACCATAGCCAACGACCCTACCAAGTTCAGGTACTCACTCATTAATTTCAAAACTCTTCTTTTCTCAATAACTTCAGCATAACGGATTCCATATCTGCCTTACAAATTTTCATACCATATCCATTAATACATGCTGAAAATAGTAATACTGTAATCATAGACTAAACAAACTTGTTTACATAATTTTTTTTTTTGTCACTGTTAAGTTTTTGCGACACTAGTATTACTATAGGAACAGTTTAAGGTTTGCTACTAGGATATAATAATTACTGTTTATTGGCATGTGTGTGAGAGGGATAGGGAGAAAGCCAGGGTGGGGGCTCTGTGGGGATATAGGGTCGGGAACAAGCCCTTGTGTTTCTTAAGAGCCAAGCAGGGTGGTGGCTGTTTTAGTCCGTAACTCTGACGAAATTCACATAGCTTTTAACTTTTTTTAGCCATGTATTTGATAGCTTTATTTTTTTCCTTTTGCGATAACATTTCACAGGTTTGAATAAATTAGAAAACAATTATTATGTCTTAATACAAACAAGAGAATTTAACATGAAAATTAAAATAAAAAATTATTCAAGAGATTACTATAATATTTATCGGTGTCTACATTCTTGAGAGGACATCTTTCTTTTACATCGGAAACTGCCGGCTGCGAACATTACAGTTTTTTAATATTTAGTTGTTTAACAACCTCCTTTTTTATAAAAAAAAATTACCTCACCAATATATATATTTTTTTTTTTTTTTTCGTGATTACTTGATATTTAATATAAAGACTTCTACTCGTTTACATTACTCGTAGACCATTCTTATTAGGAAAAGGGATCATCTAGAAATCTATTCATTAATAATATTTTTCTTTTACTTTATTTACATATATATAGTTTAATGGGCTCTGTCTACCACTTTCCGTGTATAATAAATAAAGTAAAATAACAACAATTATGCTAGCTTATTTTATGAATTTTCTATCCATTAAATATGAATATTTGAGTTGAAAAGGTGTAAGCAACACGTGCACAAACAATGACCGTGTCAAAGAACCTTAATTAATTATTGGTTAAGGGGTACAAATCCTGACTGGTTTGCAGTTCGATTTTCCGGTTTAAACATTTAAAATGCTTTAAAATACGTTAAATACATTTCAAAATACCGTTATACGTAACAATTATTGTGTTTGAGACATTATTTTTTATGTATTTTCTATAATTGTTCATTAAGCAGCATCTTCAACATTAGAATTAAAAGTTTAATAAAATGTTTTTAAAAGCTATATATAATTATATTCTCTTTTTCCTCTTTTTCCGCCTCCTCTAACCTGAGATGGGTGTGTATGTGTCATTTTTCTTCTTTAAAATGCATGGGAATTGGCAGCAGCTAAAACTGTTTTTGTTTATGGAACACACTTTCGATGTGTGGTGGCCAACACATAGAATAGACTAATATTATTGCACAACAATCACGTTATTTATTGGGTTTACCATAAGTCATTACGTGGCACAAAATTTATTTAAATTATTGTGAAGTGAAATAGTTCTGAAGTAAACTTTTATTGAAAGAAAAAGACCTAAAAGTTTCTTTAACTCTACCCTTTTTGGAATTAGAATCAATTCCTCATATACGGTACTATAAGACCATTCCAAACAAATAAACATAAACATTTATATAAAATTATAACGTGAATTTGTATCTTCAAGATCAATACTTGGACGCTTTGTATAGGTAGAAAGTACCCTTCTGTAGGAAAATCACGCGCATAACTTTGGCTTCAAATTTCTTATCTGAAAAGGCTACGTGTATATACAACATGTGGTTATAACCTTGGTTCAGCACAGTATTAACCAGAAAGGACAGTACAAAGTTAATGTAACAGCTTCTGTTATTTATGCTGAGTGGCACTGGTCTTTATTCATATTGTGGAGCCACGTTGCCCACTTTTCCTAGCATGCCCGTACAAAGCCAGTGACCATATATCTTCATGTCACTGGAAGAAAATGGACCAAATATTGGGCTAACACTGCCATAGAGAAACAAACAACTCACACAATCAAATCAAGAATGCAGAAAGGAGGTTTTTTGTTATTTAAAAAGGAAAAGTGATGTTAAATCATTAGATTCTCCATGTGTCTTTGCCTGCTAGGATCTGGTAACATAAGAAAAGAGGCATGTTTAGGTACAGTTGAGATAGCTTTTTAACCTATAAATAGAGTTGAGTAACGACCCTGCATTTTTTGCTTTGAATTGCAGTTGCGCCGTGAATGATTATATAGAAGCAGCTAAAGGACTAACATGTGAGATTCTTGATCTTGTGGCGGAGGGTTTGTGGGTCCAAGACAAGTTCTCACTCAGCAAGCTCATCAAAGAAGTCCACAGTGACTCACTCCTCAGGATCAATCAGTACCCTCCCGTGAGCCTAAAGGGCAACAAGAACTGGGACACGTCCAAACTTGAGCCACATCAACTCCAGAACCAAAATAATAATATTAATAATAACAGTAACAACAATAACAACATTGGCTTTGGAGAGCATTCTGACCCTCAGATCTTGACCATCATGCGATCCAACGACGTGGATGGCCTTCAGATTTCCACCCACGATGGGTTGTGGATCCCTGTCCCCCCTGACCCTAATGAATTCTTCGTTATGGTTGGTGATGCCCTTCAGGTTGGTTTCTAATCAACTCAATATCACACTCATAACCACGATTACCATTAATCAACTTCTCATTTCTTTCAATGGAATGAATACTATACCTTAGTTAATATGTCCACAAAGAGAGATATTTAGCTACTTTTAAAGTTCATACATGATTTAATCCATTCCCCACATGTCTTAGGCATAAAAAGTCCCATTCAAGTGATTTCACTATGCCTTTCAAAATTATTTGAATATCATTTTGCTAGCAACGAACGACATAGTAACAAGTTTGTTTGATATGTTTGTATACTTTTTCTTAGGTTTTGACAAATGGAAGGTTTACAAGCGTGAGACACAGAGTATTGACGAACGCAAGAAAGGCCAGAATGTCGATGATGTACTTTGCAGCACCACCGCTGAATTGGTGGATCAGTCCACTGCCGAAGATGGTGACACCCCACAATCCAAGTCTCTATAAGCCCTTCACATGGGCTCAATACAAGCAGGCAGCATACTCTCTACGACTGGGAGACACTCGCCTTGATCTCTTCAAGATCCAACGACAACAAGATACCCATCTCGCATCTGCTTCTCCCTGACACTTTAGATCGCATTCATTGTGAATATTCTTCCACCACCTAATCTTAGTCAACAGAGAGCAGGACTTGGAGTTTCACACAATACCTCCTTTCTCTCTCTCTCTTCTTTTATATTTATAGTTTCAGAGAGTTGTAAAAGCTCACCGTTAGTGATTTACATTGGTGGGAAAGTATTCCACCTACTAGTTGCTACTGCTGTAAAATATAGCCAACCTTTGAATTCCTATATACAAGGGTATTTTGACGTAATGAATCATGATCTATGAATTCAGCACAACCATCATAGCTGGGTCAAGGCCCTTGGTACAGAGCCACCGGATCTAATAATGCATAAAGTTTTAAAAAATAGCCATTTGTGTATTTATTATCTCATAGTTTGACTATGTACATTTAAACGAGTTCAGGTAGAGTAACTTCTAGCACCTGTTAAGGCTTATTAAAAAATAATGATTAAATTAAGGTTTGGTACTTGATTTGTGTTGGAAAAGTTGGAATCTTTCTTGTTGAATAAGTATAACATGTAGCATGTTTAATCTTTTTCTTTATTTAAAACATAAAAACACATGAAGCAACCGGAGACTGATATTCTGGTCTTCGTTGACACTGACAGAAGAGAAAGCCAGCTACTAGAATTTGAAAGTCAACGTAGTTTTTGACGGAGAGTAGAAAACTGGAATCCAGATCTGTTCTGTCTACTACACATAAATATAGCTGTTGACCAGTCAAAGTCAGTTTTTCTAAGTATAAAAAAGCTATTGTTTTCCTGAAAGTGCAGTAATTTGTACATATTTTATATTTTAATGCTAGTTCTTTAGACTGGTAGACTTATTTGGGCGGAAATAGATAAATCACGTATCAACATGTCTAATTTCATTAGAACTGTGCAAAAGACATAGCGACATTTTATCGTTCTAGTGTTTTGTTTCCTCTTAAGGTTTTAATTCAGCAAATTCCTGATAAAACTGTATAGGACGAATGCTTTTAAGTTTTTGAAAACACATCATTAAGTGTTTATAATTTTGTGTATATATTTTATGAATAAAAGGGAAATGAGTTCATCTATAATAATATATTTTTTTAAACGCGTTTTAAAATGTTTTGAATTAGTATCAGGTTTAAAAATGAAGTTTTATAAAAGTAAGATGAGTTGAAAAGAATCAACACATGCCGTCATCTTAAGTTGTACAAAAATGTTTTTACCGTTTACACGTTTAGGATTTCGGGAGAAATATAAAAAGAAGGGATAGTAGGAAAGTATGATTTTGAACAACCATACAAGATTTCAAAGGTTGTAAAGTAGACATCTCATAATAGTGTGGTAGAGTTGATAGAATGAGAGCTATGCTTAATATAGTGGGATTGACCAAGTCTTTTTGGACAGAAGTAGTTCAAAGTACTTGTTATATGATAAATCAGAATAACGATAGATAAATGGAATGACAAACTTACTAATTATTCTTCCTTACATATATTTAGTTGTCTTGTGTACGTGATGTACAACCCTCAAGAAAGAAAAAAGTTGGATCCAAAATCTATGGAATGTGTATTCTTCGGTTGTGTTGACAATGTGAAGGGATATGGCATGTGGGATCCCACTATCCACAAGGTTGTTGTTGTTAGTAGTGATGTAATTTTTGCAGGCAGTGATGTAATTTTTGTTGATGAACTCCAAAACGAGAAGACAAATGACAACTTTACAAAGGTACTACCATAGTACATATATAGAAGAAACCTCTGAATGATTCTTAAGTTAAAACATGAGCATGAAGAACAAGAGACAAATTATGCTAGTAATGAAGGATTTCAGCGATCAACACGGGAAAAGGTTAAACCATCTTAGTACTTATAATATTTTATGACAACCCAAGATGTGTATTGTCTTTTAAATGAAGAAATAAAACCTTCAACTTTTCAAGAGGTTGTAAGTGATTCAAATGCTTCATTATGGATGACAACGATGTGAAAAAAGAAATAAAGACTCTTCACAGAAAGCAAAACACAAAAGCTTATTGAACTTTCAAAAGGTTGGAAAATCATTACTTGCAAATGAGTCTATAAGATCAAATGAATTAGCAATAGGCAGTGGAATGATATTGTGCTAGATAGATAGCAAAAGAATATGCTCAGAAAGAAAACATGGACTTTAGTGGGATATTATCTCCAATCGTAGATTGATAACAATTATATTGTTTTAGCCTTGTATGTTGCATTTGATTTACATCTCGATTAATTGGATGTAAAAGCTACTTTTCTTTATGTAGAATTTGACGAGAAATTTGTACACCCCACCAAAATAAAACATGCAAACAACTAAGTATTTTACTAATCATCATTAAGGTTCTTCAGCATAAAATTATCCTTTAATCTAAAGTATTTCAAAATCATACATTTAGAATTCTAGTTAGACCTATTTATAATACATTTCTAAATTTTTTTCAAAATAAGTCCTATCACTACCAGCATCACTCAACCAAAGTGATTCTCGCAGATCTATCTACAGCACCATCTGCTTCCGTGTTAAAAACACGATCATCATAGACAGATATCAAAAGACAAGCACAACAAAATAAAAGGTAAGCTAACCAATTTTAAGCAATTCAAAGTCATTCAATCAAGTGCAAAGTTTAACACAACTCAAACACCTCAGGATTATCTATCTTAGCCTCATTACCATTATAAGACATTGACACACTATAGACTCGACTCTACTTCTGGAAGACTTGTGCATTAAATAAATCTCGAGATATGCACCTGTCATACAACTTCAAACTATGAATTCACAATCTTGCATGACAAGGTTAATCCCCCTGAGACTTTTCTGACCAACTATATTTCAAGTTGTAGTCACCAAGTTCAGACCTCCTTCAACTCTCACCACCTAGTAATGATCATCTATTTGATTTCTATTACTGGTAGAGTTAGGATATCAATCGTTATTGATCTTATCCTTAGACAATGCACTTCCTAAGGCACAAGTGTTTTCTTTCCTGAAAACACTATGCTTAGATCTTGACCATCTCCATCAACACTTTAACAATATCTCCTCATAATATAGATCTCTACTCATGCATTCATTCACTTTTCAATGTCAATCTCAATTTAAAAAATGAAAGAAATAACTAAACCATCAATACAATTAAATTTATATTATTAATTAATCTATTATATTAAATTCATACATTGTATTACAAAAGAATCAAATAATCAAATCAGAATGGCCAAAAAAAAAAAATTTTTTTTAGGGTTTATGTTGAGCGAAATTTTCTTGCTTGAGCGAGAATCACCCTCTCCCCCTCGCTTGAGCGAAAATCCTCTTGCTTTCGCCAAATAGTCCAGAGAGTACTCTCGTTCCAGGGTCATTCTCACCTAGGTGAAATTGCACCCGAGAGCACCTCTCAGATTTTCAAGTGAACTCGCCTAGACAAGAGTGCCTAGCTTAGGCATGTTATGTAGAAAAAATAGTAGTTCAACATATGAATTATGCAATTTTTACTACCTCAGAGCTAGCATGCATGTCTTAGATGATTAAATATAGGCAAAATCAACATGCATACACGATGAATGATCTACCCTAATACAGACTATCTACTCAGCAGATCAACATACCATCAATGTTCACAGCCACCTCATACATGCAAAATCAAATCAACATCATAAAAACTAAATCCCAATTTCAGACCTGCAGAGAACTTTCATAGATGCATTTTCACAGATACTACAATCATTACTTATCAAACCCTAACCTACATTCACACATAAATAAGAAGAAAGGTAGGTCAATTTCCCTTACCTGAATCAAAGCGGGAGTCTCTATTAGAGCTCCATTAGCCTAAAATTCTTAGGAACTCGAACCTACACCAAAGGACCTCTGATCAACGATTAGACTAATACTCTAGGAAACTGAGCTCCCAGAGGCACTGTTTGATGACTCAGAGGCCACATGAAAGCTTAAACGGCAAAGAGGAAAATAAAAAACCTATCTGGCTCCAAGAGAAGAGGGCAAAAAAACGAACATACTCTAACATAGGTTCTAATTGCATAGACTTGCTCTGTTCTTTGTCACGAGTCTAATGGTGGGCTCCACTTGAGAAATTGATGAAAGATGGACGCAAAGGCTTAGAGAGAAGTTATAGGAAAGGAAGGGGCAAAGGTTTAGAGAGATGGTGGCTCAAGTGAAATTGAGACCTGACTACTAGCTTTTTCTGCAAATAATTGTTTTCAGTTTAATCATAAAATAATCAGGTGTTTGTTCCACTTTTACCACTTCTAGTCAAATGACAATTTTCTAGGCTGTTACAAAATTTATATGCTACAGCCAAAAAGCTCTAAAGAACGAGAAAACTTGGTGGTTCGTAGGTTAACTAGATCTTTTCTTATGGTTTAAAACATATGCCCAGATGTTGGTACAAGAGATTTGATTCATTCATTATTAGATTTGGTTATAACAGACTGAGTTTAGACCATTATACCTGTTATAGTAGATTTGATGAGAATAACTTTATGATCTTGCTTTTGTATGTGGATGACATGTTGGTGGTAGGTCTCAACAAAACTCGAATCTAAGAATTGAAGGCATAATTGGCTATAGGAAGTTTGATATGGAGGACTTCGAACCAACAAACAAGATTTTAGGGATGCAAATTCATTGAGATAGAAAAGATAGAAAGATTTGGATTTCTCAAAAGAATTACTTACTGAAAATCTAGTGGTGCTTCAATATGCAAGATTGCAAGCCAATTCCTACCTACATTTCTTTCAATAGTAAGATATCCTTAAGTATGAGTCCTAGCAATGAAACAATGATGATGAAAATATCTTGACTATCGTATGCACTTGCAGTAGAAAGTCTTATGTATGCCATGACGACTTGTATAAGACCAGACATTGCAAAAGTAATAAGAGTAGTTAGTAGATGAAGTGTTATTGAGACAATCCTTAAACATATCAAAGGAACCTTATGTGTTGCATTATGTTTCAGAGGATCAAAATTAGTTTTCAAAGACCATGTTGATTCTGATTTTGCAGGTGATCTTGATAAAAGGAGATCTAGTACTAATTATGTGTTTACAGTTGCAGGAGGGACAATAAGTTGTCTATCCAAGTTATAGGATGTCGTAGCTCTACCAATTATAGGAGCTAAGTACATGGCAACTACTCAAGCATGCAATAAAGTTATTTGAATTCAAATGTTAATCGAGGAATTTCGACACAAGTAGCGGAAACTTGTTATATATAGTGATAGTCAAAGTGTCATATACATTGTAATGAATCCTACCTTTTATTTCAGGATAAAGCACATAGGTATATGCTACCATTCTATTTGAGAAATAGTTGAGGAAGAAAGTGTAGTTATCAAAAGATTCACATTAATGAAAACGTAGTGACAAAGTCGATTATCGATAAGTTTATATGGTTCGATCCTACTATGACCTATAAAAAATAATTAACATGATGACAAAAGATGAAACATTGTTTATTTAATTAATTTTATCAAAATTTTGAAGTGGGAGAATGTGAAAAGTCATACATATGAAGAAATTTACTTTGATATTTACTTTTTATGTTATAAATGGAACATAGTGTTTTCTCGTGAGATACCAAAATCTCTTATTTTTATTTTCTAGTGCTTTAAAGTTTAAGAGAAAAATTAAAAGAAAACTAGTTTCTTTTCTCTACATAGTTGTTTTTCCTACTTTTAAGGAAATATATTATTGTTTTCTACTTGAAGATAGAGAGAAGGTTATTGTAATTTGTTTTCCTTTAACAAAATTATATTATTGCTTATTGCCTGAAGTATCACTCTTCTTATCTTTTATTCTAGTTTTGAGTTCTTACAGTGTTACTTTGATATTCAACATTGTGAGAATGCTATATGCATCCAAGAACTTGAATATAAAACACTTGCGAGATAAGAAAGAAGAAAGATGGTTGGATCTACATTGAAGATCAAAATGGGGCTAAACAAGAAAAAAAAAAAAAACTGTTGGAAATAGCAATCAAAACAATAATAATCTAACCTTTTCACCATGTCCTTAAGATTAATCCCTTAAATTGATCTTAATATCCTCATGGATTTGTCTCTAGTTTTCAGTGAATGGATAGTAGTGTACAGTTAAAAAAAAAAAAAAAAAAACTGGTTGAGCTTTCCCATGTTTAATTTTGACTCTTAAAAGAGGAAAAGGAAGAAAAGGGCTATTGAAATATGAAACCGTCGCCTTACATGTAAAATTTAATTCCTGGGCAAGATACTTCTTGGATATGAATATACCTACATTGCTGCAATAATGCAGTAGCTTCAACAGGTCCTCTCGTGACATACATAGTGTAATGTTCTGAAAAGGAGGCCAGCGTGTGAAATTATGGTGCTTTGCCAACTCCCTCTTTAGAGTGGGAAATATCCAACAATCTCAGGCAGAGGTCGGTTCTCAGTAGATGACAAGCAGAAAGGACAATATCACAGTTATGAAGATCACCAACAGTTGCACCCACCAAGACCAGTATTGTGCCATTTTCATTAAACCCTATATCGACATTGACTTTAACATTGCAGCTCTATTGATCTGTCATGGAAGTGGGATTCTCTTCATTTGCCATAATAAAGTTGTGCATGTTTTTGCTAGAAATATATAAGGTCATTTCATTTCTGTCTGGGGTTGGTTACTATTACTATTGTTGTTTGTTGTAGCTATTTTTTTCATATTACTTAAGCTGCTTTTAGTTGGTTTTTACGTCTTGGTACAATGTCTAGTTTGGACCAAATTCTTGTATTCTATCAAGTACTACTTTGAGCCAACTCTCCTGTAATTAACTGCCACTTTGAGATATTGGCTAGGAAGGAAGCACCACTCTTTTAATCTGGTTGTCATGTCTTAATTGTATGTCTATATTTGTATGTCAAATATCACATAACATTTCAAACACTTTTAGCTGTATTTTATAATTTGTTTATTTTTACTTTTTAATCTTTTATACTTGTATATATTCAAATCTCATAATAATTACATGAAAATTTAGTAATTTACATATTTATTATGATTCAATACTTTTAAATTACGAACAATATTTAATACTTTTATTTTACGTTAATTTTGTATATTATATTATAATGATAAGTGAATTATGAATTTAAATATTTGTTGCATATATATATATAAATATTAATTAATGAGCATTATTGGAGGTTCTTAACTTTTTTTGGGACAGTATTGTCAAGTCCTTTCTCCTGAGAAAGATGTTATGTTTTTTTTTTCCTGTCACCTTTCAACTCACTCCATCAAAGATTAATTAATTCCACATGTGGTACTGGCAAGAATATATGTTATTATGTAAAGTGAGTATAAAAAGAAAATTCGAATATAACATACCCATTCCACTTAAATGAAAAAATATTTTTTTTTTATATAGCATTATGTATTATCTGTTATGTTCGAACTTATCCTGTTATATGCTTATAAATATAAATATATTAATATTTATATACCTATGTATAATATAATTTTTTTATACATTTATTTTTTATAATGATTAAAAAAAATGAATTATTTGAATAGTTAAATATTGTTTTAAATTATGATAATCAAATAACAAACATAAAACTTTAAAATTATACGTTCAAACAAAAGTATACGTTAATTCTTATTTTGTATTTATTAGTTTTTTATATACTATTTAAATTAAAATATAACTAATAACTTAATTTAATTGAATTTTATGAGTAAATTAACATTGAAAAATATTAACTTGTTCCTCACAAGTGTTTTCAAACGCAATGTAACTAACAAATATGAGAACGAATTTTAATATCGAAAACCAGTGGCCCTTGAGGAGAGTAAAACAAAGGGAATTAAGGTCACACTTAACATCAGAGTATTTTCTTAACTCTTTTAGAAACTTTAACCGTTTGTTTTAACTATATAACTCTTTTATAACTTAAAATGAATCCTACAAATTATTTTAATTTTGTACTTCTTTAAAATAAATCCCAATAATCATTTCTTATTTTACTTTAATGGTTAAAAAACAAAATCTTAGAAATACATATTTCTTACAACATGACAGCCAAAAAATAAATTCAGTTTAAAAAGTTCTTAATTTTAATAATTTTCTAGGACAATAATAAGATATATTGTTCACGTGACAAAAGGCGTTAGACTAATACTATAGAAAAATTATTAAATAGCGGAATTAAAAGTCCACGCAAAACACCTAAAACTCATGCATATACGTGGACATAACGTGGAGAAGAACCCACGCTAGGTTGGTTGATGCAAAGTCAAGGTTGCGTGGGTTGGTTAGGTGGAGGCTACCTTGTGTGAGTTACAACCACGCAAGTTGACACTTAATTAAATATAATAAAGCGTGCGTGGGTCAGACCCGCGTAGAAGTTGTAGAAGCTTGCGGGAACTAGACCCATGCTTAAAATGCAATCATGAGGGTTGCGTGAGATAAGTCCTTGCATACATAAATTAATAATATTTTATTAGGTGGAGTTTGCGGAGTCTGGCCCACGCTTATAATAAAATAAATAATATATTTTAAAGCTTGCGTGGGTTTGGCCCTCGCATTAGTCAAAAAAATTAATATATTATTTTTATTATTGCGTGGGCTTGACCCTCGCACGATGTGAAATATTAAATATTTAATTGCCATTAGTGTGGGCTTAGCCCAAGCAAAGAGTAATTTAAAAAAAAATTAAAAATTTGAAAATCAAATCTTGAAATCAGAAAATATCCACTAACATAAGAAAATATCCACTAACAAGAATACGTAGAACTCCATTATAGTCCATTTTAAGATACTAAATTGTAATTATAATTCATTGAAATACTAAACTACAATGTCTAAAAACAAAAATATAATTATAAAACAAAATAAAAAAAGAACGTAGGACATATATGTAGAACTCATTGAAGGGGCTGGTGGTCACGAGGTTTATCATAGTGTGGGTGAACTTGACTCATACCAGTTGAAGTATTAGCACGTTGACGCTCCATCATGGTGGCAAGTTATTGTTGCATGAACTTCATCTGGTCTTGCAACTCCCTAGCTATTTCCCTTGTCATTCTTGCTTCTTCCTTTGCTTCGTTTAGTTCGTTTTGAAATCGCTCTTCTCAGGCCATCTGAGTAGAGTAATCAGTGGCAGTAGCAATGAATGACGACTGAGTGAGGGAAGACTCTCCCTGGCGGTAGTTAACAGCCAAGGCTGTTGTGCCATAAACTCGACCTCTACTCTTTCCTCTAGCAACCTCATTCCAAGCTTGAAGCTTGTTTGTTGCATCTAGCTGGGGAGCATCAGTGTTGGAACCTGATAAACTTTCTGATTGTATGCCCCTCAATTGATGATGATAATTTTCCTACACTGATAATTTTCCAGTGTTGCTTCAAATACTAGTATGTTACTCTAGGTTAAATTAGAGAAAATTATATTGTATCTATTACAAAGTTGAAAAAATTAATAAATTAACATTTTTTTAAGTTTGAGAACAAGTTTGTTAATTTAAAGATATAAGAATTAAAACTAACCTTTATGAAAAATATAGGGACCAAAACTCTATTTTTTTCTACAATATATTATTTACATAACAACATAAATAATATATTATTCACATGCCAACCTAGGTTCGAACGTGCCTTCCTAATTGATTAGAAATGAATTGACTCCTTATCGTATATTTTTATGAAACAATGTTTATATAAAAGAAAATTAAAATTAGTACGTGCCGGTGTAATACATGATTCTTACATGAAATCACATAATCTTATATCAAGTCAACAAATCACTTTAATAGTATTAGAAATATAGATTCTTTTAACTACATTGAGATATTGAATTATTTACATATATTTAACCAAGTCAAAGATTTCATTATTAAAGAAGTATTTATTATTTATTAAAAAAATATTTCATTTCGTTATACATTATAGTGTTTGGCATACATAGTGATATATATACACACACATATATATATATATATTTATATATTTATATATATATATATATATGTGTTTATATATT
>Ga0123340_1002092_pt1 | contig 17660 bp, 11 predicted proteins | sample SirMexnodulemix_FD_89961 | JGI IMG/M metagenome (GOLD analysis project Ga0123340, IMG submission 89961) | Root nodule microbial communities of legume samples collected from Mexico - Siratro Mexico nodule mix | ecosystem: Host-associated > Plants > Roots > Nodule | place: Mexico: Nepantla... | reverse complement strand
TTTTTTTTTTTTTAAAAGATAAGACTCAATTAAATCTAATTAATTTTTTTTGAAAAGAAGTTAAAATTATAATTTAGTAAAAAATTATTAAAAACAAAGAAGAAGTGTATTAATAATATAGACACAGGTGCAACAAAACACCACTGTATTTTTTTTTGTTTTTTTTTTAAATTCCATGATACTATTGATTGTGTTCTAATTAACAGATGTTGTCTTTGAGGGGTTGGTTCTTGTCTTTAGCCACTCACAGCACCCTTTCATGTTCTCGGCAAAGAACCTTGTCTTCGGTTCCTCATCAAATACTCAACAAAACCCTAAGCAACAGTTCCAAAAATCTTAGTTGCTACTGTGGGGAAACCAGCAAGAAAAATGGGTTTTTCACGGTGGCCAGTGACCTTCAATCTTCTGCTTCCTCCACCAAAGATTCTCCCTTTTCTGGTACCCATTTCCCTTTCGTTAGCCTACAAAATGTTATCTTTGTGGCAGTAGCACAAACCCGTGTGCATAATCTATTACGAATGTCGAAATGCCCTTATGTTGTTTTTCAGGTTTGGAGGATGCCTTGGTGAGTTATCTCCTTGGGAAGAAGAGGGCAACTGACATTGCTCACATGTATGTACTACTGGTTTATCATATTGTCTCCTGAAAATTGAAATGCCTTTGCAAGGTTTCTGCTTGCTTTTTCCATTTTTAGCTTAGTATTTGAGGGATAAGTTAATTGTTCTCCAGGACTTGTGTTCTTAAATAAGTCAGTGACAGAATCTTCTACTTTTGATTCTCTACAAAAAAGAACTCTCATGGTTGCGGCCTTTAAGTTTTCAATTGAGTTCCTATTGTTTCTTCTTATAAAGTGGCAGATTAAAATTTCAAAATTCTGTACATGCTGTGTGTTTTTCTCTCATCCATGCTGATATTCTAATCTAGAACTGTTTTGACTGCTTTATTTGTTGCCTCAAATAGAGAGACAGTTTTTTTAAGGTATGCACAGGCGGATATTTTATGAAGATACTAGAAAATTACATTGCATGTGCTATATTATTTACATGGATGTTACACTCGGAATTGATCTCATGCTACATTTGTTTCACAGAGACACAAAGGCTAAGATATTAATTTTTCTGGGATGTCCTAAGTCCTAATACTTTGCGGCAAAATTCTCTTATTCTTTGTCATATAATTTGGGGAGCTTCTCTTACATATTTATTTCAGTTTCCATGCTTCTAAAAGGATTTTGGGTGAGTTAAAAGTGAATATGTTTCATGTTTGTTACAGAACACTATTTGGCAACCTTCTGCATTGAAATTTACGACATATATTTTGCTACTTATACCTGTCATTATTCTCATATTTATCTATATATGCTATGTTTGGACAAACTTCTTCACAGACACTTCTAAAATAGAAAATTAAGGAAAAATTAAAATGAACTTCTAGATCAGCTAAATTTAGACTATGCATAAGTTAAATAAGAATTTAGAAAAATTATATTAGAAAAATTCTAGAAATTAGCTTATAGATTAGTAAATTTTGGTTTATGGAGAAACTCATGTAATTTTTTCTTTAGAAATGCTTTTGGAGAAACTTGCTAATTTTCATGGTAGTAAAACCTTGATAAAAAAATAAGTGTATTTCTTATCCCTACCAGGGTGTGGAAACAGGTTGTCCAGAAAGGAGACACTGTCATTGATGCTACTTGTGGCAATGGTTTTGACACCTTAGCAATGCTTAATTTAGTTGCTGATGATTCTCATGACGGTTATGTATTTGCATTAGACATTCAAGAAGATGCTTTGGATAACACTTCACTCTTGCTGGAAAAGTCACTAAATTCTAAAGAGGTTAGCACTATATATGAGCAAATAGTTTCAACTTTCAATTGGTGAAAAATATTGCATAAAATAGTCTGTTATATAGCCGTTGAAAAATGTTCTAGGATGACACTCGAACATGGTATCGTCTGAGAAGTTGAACTGGCCTCTATATTTTAGTTTTGGTGTAGTTAATTTGACAATAATTAAGAACTTTCATTTCACCAACTACAATTTCAAAATACATGCAGAGACAACTTGTCAAGCTCTTCAATATCTGCCATAGTAAAATGGAGAATGTTGTTCCAAGAAATGCCTCAGTTAGGTATTTGTTTCATGTTTCCCTGTTCCTACTTCTTGTTTAGAAGCTGATGATAATAAATAACTGGTCTAGTTATTTTCATCAGTAAACCCTTGTCTTTGAAATTGTAAGCATTCATCACTTTAGTCCTTAAGTTTATAAAATTATTGATGTAGTTCCTAACTTTGCAAAGCATCATTCCCTTTACTTCTTTATTCATATGAAATAAAAGTGGAAAGTAAAGGCGAGAAAAGGACTCAAATAATGACCTTTTGCGATTGATTGATACTTATAATGTTGGAAATACTTATAATGTTGGAGACTAGGATTGAGATATAATTTAGTTAGTTATACTCACTGAAATGAAATCTATTATATTCTTCATTTTTATAGATTTCTTGAAAAAAGAATTATAATTTCAGTCTTTATTCCTACTTGGCCTCGTTGCATGAATCTTTTCCGAGGCTAAACAGAAATTTCTCAAATTTTAAAACAATAAATAAACATGCCATTCCATATGCACACTTAGGCTCTAAAGGCTGATTTGATTATAGACTCCGGACTTCTGGGCTCAAGTCCACTAAAATAGGACGTGTCAGAGTGTTGCCTTCAAATATTATATGGTTTGAAGTTCGATGCTTTCATTACGGTTTTGTCTTTAAAATGTGTCTGTGTCTGATATGTTTAATAGAGTTAAGGAAAGAAAGAGTGTACAAAAGTTACCATTTACTTCAACTCCTTAACTATATGGGATTTTTGGATGTATTGGAGCACCATCAAAACTATTTTTAAATAATAGGATAGCCTAAGAATACTAATTTTGAATGTGGATTTAAAAGATTTTGATACAATCCTCGGTTTAAAGATAATCAAAATTAGTTGTAACCCTGAAAAATGATTGCGTTAATGTATTTCTTATTATAAAAGTACATGTCACGGTGAGTTTCTTGCTATGGATACAATTATTGAACATGCTAATCTATCTTAATATTCTGCATAGGCTCGTTGCATTCAACTTAGGCTATCTTCCTGGTGGTGACAAAAAGATAATAACAGGATCAGAAACAACATCACTGGCATTGGAAGCTGCCAAGAGAATTCTGATGCCACGTGGGCTCATCAGCATAGTGGTGTATGTGGGGCACCCTGGGGGACGGTGATATTTCTGACCCTTTACTTTGTGTCATTAAGAGATCTTTGAATGGCCAAATATGCTAATATTCCATCAATGTTTTGGATAATCTATGACCATTTGAAGCTTCACTGGCTTCAGTGAAGACTTGAGTATCCCAATTACTCCATCCATTTCTAATTATAAGACTGTTTTGAAATTACAGTCCCTTTTTATTAGATTTTTTTTCTAATTGTGTCATAATAATTGTTTTTGACCAAAATACCCTTAGTTATTTTAGGGTAAACTAGTAACTACTGTCAATTGCCTACTTCTCATTCTCATGAAAATTGAAGATGAATAGACCACTATTATTACTCTCTAGTTAATTATTAAGGTGAAAAGTAATTAAGTTAAAAAAAATCATATGGATAATCCCAAAACATTTAAGGGTATTTTAGGAAAAACTATTACAAGTAGAGACATGTTTATTGCTATTAACTAAATTAACCAATGCTTTTTAATGTGTGGATTAGTTAAAATATTTCAATTGCTTCCCTAACTGTGAGACATTCTCTTGAAAAAGAAATAAAAATTAGGGTTCATCTACATGTCTGATTATTTAATATCTATGGTTTATTTCCAGGGAAGAATTGGAAGCTGTTGAATCTTTTGCTACTAAATTGTGTGTTGAGAATTGGATTTGCTGCAAGCTCCAGATGTTAAACCGTCCATTTGGTCCAATACCAATTTTCTTTTACCGAAGATGATGTAAATTAATTTAATACTTCTCTTGTTTCTGGGATGGAAGTCTTTATCAAGGTTCCGCTAGAGTTGTATTCATACTCTGCGAAGTATTATGAGGATTTGCTAATTATTTCTGGTTGAATTAAGATTTTTTTGAATATTCCTAGTTCCAAATTTATCTATTACGTTACAGAGGTGGCATTAACATCCATACATCATTTTCGGTGAATTGAATCAGTTCTCCCATGGCAAGAATCCAGTGTTGCTTCAATATTTTTGGGCTTAATTTGCCATCTGGTTCTTGTGTCGTCATTTCTCTCCTAGAAGTTGTTCATGTGAGTATGAGAAGGCATATTTGCATTCCTTTTGAATGGTCTATCTAGAGTTAGATGTGAGATGGCGTAGAGGGTTCTTCATCTTATGCACCCTTTGCGTCTGTTTTGCTTTCGACTGATCCTCTTATTGCATCTATAGATGGATCAACTTCTCTTCTTTTCTCATTCAACTTAGTAACATGCAAATCTGCAAAGTCATTTTCAAGTTCGGATAGTTTTGTAGTAGTTTGAGAAACATTGTCAAACTTAACATTTGTGGTTTTTACTATCATCAAGGTTCGAAACTTTATAATCTATAAGCTTTTGACTTTTCTGAGTAACCTACAAATGTTCCTTTATCAACTTTGCAGTCAATTTTTTTTAATTTGAACCTTGATATTTAGGATATAGAAAATGAATCCAAAAGATCGAAAATAACTTATGTTTTGAGTTTTTTCTTTCTCCACAATTCATAAGGGATCTTTTCTAAAGTTAGTCTTATCAATATTTTGTTTTATAGATAACAAGTAGTATTGACTATCGCTGTCTAGAAGTGCTTAGGTATAAAGTTTTCACAAAGCATGGTCTTGGTCATCTCTTGGAGAGTTATGTTCTTTCGTTCAACAACATTATTTTTTTTTTTGAGATTCTACTTTTGGCTGACTAAAAAAATGGTGTTTGTCATGTGTTGTGATCATTTGTTGTCTAGAAACTAGCGTTGTTTATGATATTTTCCTATATAACATATCTTCAATGACAATTACAAGTTTGTCAAGTACCTAAATTCTCTTGTGTCTTTATTAGTTTTGTGTAATTGTTCTTTTTGTCTACATATCTCCCACAATTTTGACAAGTACTTTTAAAACATTTCATAAAAATACTTTTCTTTTCTTTTGTTTCTCTCATTTCATATCTAAGTCCAGACTTATCATATAGGTCTCTAGATTTGCAAAGAGAAGATTTAGAGTTCTTAAGCTCTCAACAAACTTTTAAAAATCATGCTTACAACATGTTTCCTATCTTTGCAATATTTCTAGTTTCTCAACATCTACCTTTCTCTTATGTTTAACAAATAATATCTTTTCATTGGTTGTAACTTGATCCTTTTGAGTTTATCATTTTCTAAAATAAGATCTTTGAATTTTTGTTTGAGCTCAAGATATTTATCAAAAATAAAGTTACAACGAGTGAGGAGATCATCAAAATAGATGTTGTTGTTTTATCTTCGTCAAATGATGAACATGATGTATCAGATGCAATATCAAGATATAAATCAAGTTTATATGATAGTTGTTTTGTGTTTGCTATAAGATAGATATTGGCATGTTCATTTGTGTTAGAGTCTGATCCTGAGTTTAAGCCTTTCCAAATAGCCATCAAACTTTTCTTACTTGGCCCATGTTTTCTTCTCAGATTGAGACATTCATGTTTCATGTGTGTAGGTTTTCTACATTTTAAGTATAAGATGTCGTGTGATGAATCTTCATCATTTTGCCTATAAAAGTTTTCTTTTCATTTAGTAAGAAATATTTTGTTTCCCTATCTACTTCTTTTAAGCAATTGTTTAAACCTTTTGGATATGAGCAAGACTTTTGACTCTTCCATTTATGTCTTCCTTGTTTCCCGTTTCCTTGGTGATCGTTTATTTTGAGAAGGATTTTGCTTGTAGTCCTTTCTCTACAACGATTACAACCTCCTTCTATTCTGTGCCTATAGGTGAACTTTGTCCACTCTTAAATTCTAATAGTGTCATACCATGCAAGTTTATTAAGATTTGTAGCCTCAATGATGACTATTGTCTTGGTTTCCCAGATTTTAAGCATATTGTCCAACAATTTCATATTTATTGAAGCTTTGGAGAAGGTTTTCTAGACCATTTAGAAGAATATGCATTCTTCAAACATGTCATCCACACTTTCTCCTTCGTTCATGGTGAAAGGATTCATAATATCGAGGAAGAGTGACAACTTTTCAAAGTTAAGCATCTTCATTTCCTTCATTATTGACTACTAAGGAGTCCCATGTCTCCCTTGTGATTTTCATTATTCACACTTTCTTATATTTGTTTTTGGAAAGTGCATATATGAGGGCATATCTAGCTTTATTGTTAAGTTTCATTTTGTTATAGTCTTTCTCATCCTATTCTTCTTTTGTAATTGTAATTTGTATATTTTCTTTGATAATGATCTGTCACATTTGATAGTGTGCAAATTTATGTACATTTCCATTATGTATTAATAGTATGGAAAGTCCTCTCCAAGAAATGCAGGAGGTCTAGATAGTGAAGCCTCTCCTACTATTAGAAGTGGTTTCATGCTTACCAGATTGATCTTTTCCCTCTTAACGTTGTTAGGCGCTCAACCATTTTAGAGGTTGAGCTTCGATACCAACTCCAAAAATTAAGAAATAGGAAATATCATAAGGAGGCTGAATTGTGTTTTTAAAATTTCACAGTTTTTTGCAGATATCATCTGTTGAGATGTTGTCAAATGATAAACGTAACAAACGTATAAATATATGATTTGAGAATTCTTTGTACAAAAACTAGTTTTATTTTTTCCTTCCTTATTTTAGTTAGTTAAATAGTACAATAACATGCAATGTAAACTATTTAAGGAAAGAAAATGTTATTCAATATTTTTATACTAGTTTATCTGATCTCATAGACTACGTCTAGTTCTTAACAAACTAATTAAGTTTCACTAAGAAATTTACCGTTACGAAGTACAAAGTGAGTACTCTTTTATCAAACTACTCCTGGCTAAAACTGAGTATTCTTGACACTAGCCATCCTTGGCTCAACACAGAGTATTCTTGACACTAGCCACTCTTGGCTCAACATTGATACAAGATCTAAGTGATCAACCGATCACTGGTTTTGCTCACTAAAGAAGGTAGTGTCTTTCAACGTATATAAGGTTTTAGCTCTTCTACTAGTAGGCGAAATGAACATAAACAATGTTCATACAAAACTTTAGAGTATAAAAAACAAAAAAAACTCAACAAAGTTTTGACACTTGTGAAGTATTGCTAACTTCCTATTATCTTTTCTTCTAAGCATATCTTCTTATAACCTTCCAAAAAGTAGTTGTTGCATTCCTTTTTTGACCGTTAAGTAGCCTTATACTTTCTTTGTTATATTCTTTCTTCTTTGTCATCATTTGAGACGTTGAGAAGTATTAAATGCATGATATGGAGCATTAAATTATCTTATCTTCTTTACACCATCTCTATGATAGCTAAGCAGTACTTATCTTTCTCGATATCATATTCTTTTATGTCAAAGATTGATTAAAAGTGTATACTGTACAAGATTACCAACTGAGTTATAGTTGAAACTAGCCGTGTCAAAGAAGGTGGTAGTCATTTTAGCTTTAGCTCATGTCCCACGACATTTTAGAATGTTGTATCTTAGTGTGAATCTAGATAGGATATAGAAAATATTTTATGTTTCTTCTTACTTAAGCTTTGGAATATTCTTCATGTTCGTTAGCTTGAAGTCTTCATTTGTACTTATCGTTTGAATGATCTTCATTTAACTTATTAGACGAAGTGAGACTTTATCATCTATCAAATAAAACATATGCATTTGTGATTTCATTATTCTTTAAAGGAAATATATGCATTTGTAATCTCATCAGTATCTATCAGACAGAACTACTTCATGTATTTCATGCACTAGGCTTGTTTAGCTTCATATTTAGGGTTTTGTATTTTTGCTATGACACTTTCATATTAGCCATAGGTTTTTGTACCTTATGTTTTTCATCTAACACACGTTATTGAATCATTAGCAATCTCATTAGACAATCTCATATTTAACATTAATTAAATGGTCCACCTATAATATGTTTTGATGATAGCAAAATCCAGTTTAAGTTTTCATCATTTGTTTTAGTAGTGTTTTGAAAAACTACCTAAAATATTATACAATTTGTGCAAAATTAGACTATCAAAATTTGCAAACTTAGACATTCAAAGTTAGACTAAACAGTCAAATTCAGTTGAAAGCATAGTAGACGGTCTAAACGTCTACTAGGTTTCTTCAAATTAGATGGTAGAATTCAAAGTGTCTAATGGTCTCCTTCATAGTAGATGATCTAAGTAATTTCTCATTGTAGATGGTCCAAACATCTAATATACATAAAACTACATAAATCGAAACAAATAACTATTTGTGATTAAAACAAGTTTTTTAAAGTAAAAGTTATTCATAAATAAATTTAGTTGAATTTTAATTTAAAGATAAAACACGTTTTATCAATAAAATAGATTGAAGATTCGAGTACTTGTTTTTCGAGTCACTGCTCATTTAGTGTCTAGTACTAAAGTGATGATCCAAAAAATCTAAAAAAAATAAAAGCAATAGATTCAAGTCATTAAGTTGATTTTTCAGTAGTTTTCACTCAAAATTAACACAAAAACATGTAAGTCTATTTCAAATTTTTAGTACCAGATTGAAGATTTGAGCATTAGATTCAATGTTTTGGTTTCAAACATCTAACACCAGAATGAAGACATGAGATTTTGCAAAAATACAAAATTAATTGATTCAAGGTGAACAATTTGGTTCCAACATCTATAAATAAGACATAAAGGAGCAAAACGAGATAAATTAAAGCAAGCCAAACACTTAAAGAATAATAAAAGTTATTGCAATAAGTGTATACTAGTTTGGAGAGTTCATATTTTGAGTGTCTAATGTAGACAATATTTATTTTGGGTTGAGTGTCTAAATCATTATAATTCTTTATCTTGTAAAGTCATTTCCAGTCAATTTCTATTGTACTTTGTGAGAGTGTTTATTTTATTGTTTTTGAGAGTTCTTGATCTTAGGGGAAGATCAAGAGGGAATTACCTAGAGAGGAGAAAATACTTATGTTACCTGAAGAGATGATAATACTTGTTGTAATATACAATTATATTACAAATTGAACAATCCAGAATGCAAACTAACTTCCAGATTATACAATGCAGAAGTTACTTAACGTATTCCGGATTGAATCTTGCACCCTCAATTTGGAAGTTCAAACTTAAAAGAAATAAATTTCGGATTAGGCCAATTTGGAAGGCAAAAGTTACATTCCAGATTGGGCCAATCCGAAAGTGGCAAAATTTTGGATATCCAGGCAGGTTGGAGAGATGTTTTATGTATGAATTGTTTGTTGAATGTAGATATGGAAGGGAAATTTAGACGAAGTAGATAAGATCTTGAATGCGGAAGAAGCACATGAAAGTGCCATTATGGGTAGTGAACATGAATGTATCATGGATTTTACAATGAATAAGGTAAATTAATTTTGACTTATTTATGTATAAATTTTGACATATGAGTTAAATTTGATTTGACTTATTTATGTAAGTGTTTGCTACAAGAGATGGTTTACTTCAATGGGTTCAAGGTTGTCTTTGGACTTGGGTTTGTGGCTGTCATACTTAGATCTGACAAAGCAATAGAACAACAAGGAAGAAAGATATTTGTGTTGTTGGGTTGTGAAAGGAGTGACAAATATAGAAAATACATACATGACTTAGAGGTGACTATTACAGGTATAAGAGAATGTGATTGTCCCTTTAGATTGTGTGATAAACCTGTTGCCAATGGAGAAGGGTGGGTGTTGAAAGTAATATGTGGGTTCCATAATCATAATTTTTTGTTGGGACATTAATCAGTCACCCTTATGTTACAGATGAAGATCCAATGAACATGTCTTAGTCGTTGACATGACAAAAAGTCAAGTGAAGCATACAAACATATTGTTTACTTTAAAAGAGAACAATGAAGATAATGTGAACAATGTCAAATATACATATAAAAGATCGCTCAGAGGATCAAGAACTGAAATGCAATAGTTAATAACATTATTAAAGTGTGACCAATATATTTGCTGAGGTAGGTGTTATTAGTCCTCATATGTTGTGAGTATTTTTGGACACACTCTGATTTATTGAAGTTGTTGAATTCATTTAACATTGTGTTTTAATGGATAACACATACAAAACCAACAAATATAGGTTTCCTTTGCTTGAAATAGTTGGTGTGACATCCACACACTTCACTTTCTCGTATGCTTTTTTGTTGTTATCATGTGAACGGAAAAACAACTTCATATTGACTTTGTAAAGACTTAGAGGGTTGTTTTTAAGGGGAGATATGTTCCTTGAAGTCATTTTTAGTGACAAACATTTTGCTTTGATGCATGCAATTAGGGTTGTTTTTCCTGAAACTTCTAACCTGCTATGTCAGTTCGACATCAATAAAAATGCGAAAGAAAAGTGTAAAATGTTGACTGATTCTAGGAAAGCTTGGGATGTTATCATGGATGCATGGGGAAATGTGATAGATTGTGGTGATTGTGATGTGTTTGAGGGATGTGTTAAATGGTTTGAATGTGTTTGTTGACAATGGTCGTTATTTCTCAATTATGTAAAAAGGACATGACTCATTCTCCATAAGGAGAAATTTGTTAAGGCATGGAGAAATAAGGTGATGTATTTGGGTAATACGACATCAATCGATATGTTTCTATATCTTGTGTTTGTTTATATGTGTGGCAATAGAAGTATAAAGCATTTATATTCTATTTTAGTTATGCAAGGTTGAACAAGTTCATTGGAATTTGAAACGAATATTGCAAAATAGCATGGAGATTTGTGTACATGTTGGGATGCAATAAACAATGTGCTTGTTCTCTAACATAATAAAATTAAGAAATCAATTTATATGAGTCTAAATGTTGCTGGCCACACATTCAAAGTGACATTGTATAAACATTTGGTGGGCATAGTAAGCAAGCATGTTTTGATGCATATCGCTGAAGAATTTGAACAAATTAAGTATGTAGGGTTCGATAGTGAACACTATGAATGTGTACTCAGAGATACTCATGGTTTGCCAAGTGCTTGTGCATTAACTAGATATGATCTAGGTACTATACCACTTAATGAAGTACATGTGATGTGGACTAGGCTTAGTTTTTTAGATATATCATCAAGTGAATCATCTTCTGAGTTGTCCATTCAAATGAAATTTGATGTTATTTTAAATCGATTTAAAGAGGTTGACATTGGAGGTAAAGTGACAATTAAGAGCAAACTACGTGAAATTGCGTACCCTGATATGACATCAACGTGTCCACTCATGGACAAAGTCAAAACTAAAGGGTCACAAAAAAGTTGACAAAATAAAGTTGAGAGGTCACAAAGCGTAATCCATCTTATTGTGAATGCGTTAATAAAAATTCATTCCTTGGATGACAATTGCTCTTCACTGAAGGCCTTGAGGAGGGGGCAAAATCATAGTTGCCCGTAATCACCAAAGTTGTTAGAATGCTTGATCAATTTCATCTGAGTTATTACCCATAACTAAGATGTGGTTGATATAAAGGTGGATAGACATTGTGAATATCGAACTATTGTTGTAGTTTTAGGCGTGGATGAAGAGTCATGGACCCCGAATGGATTTGTTTAAAGAACTTTGCCAGTAACGTGGCCGGTTACGCCACTCTTATGTAGGTAAATGATTGTAAGAAGTTTTATTGATGTAAATGTGAAAACAACTAAATTTATTTCTTTAATCGATGACAGATATAGATTTGTGAGCACTTTCCACCCATGGAAATCCCAAGTATCCTGAGGTTCATCAATGGGTAGCGCGATATGTTGGACGATATATTTTTGGTGTCATAGATGTTAGGGCCCATTTAGACCGATCGATCCATTTATGGTTATATGGATTCCTTATGTTGATCACTGGTCCAGTCGCCCATTTGAGTTGATATCATTGTTTTTGGGATATATCCAGTTAGGGATGGTTACACAGAGACATTGGGCTAGTTTGGCTATGAGTAAAGGATTCCAGTCCCTATTATGCGGTACGACAATGGAGTTATGAACACGTTAACGATAGGTGGTTAGACTTTGGTAATCATTTGGTGATAGGTATGACTCCTGCCTTTGAGCCAGTTTGCATGCTCACCAGAGTACACAGAGTGGTTTAAACGTGTTTCACATCCATATATTATTCCTAGGGTTAAGGATGACCACCCACATGTAGTTTTGCGTTAATGTTCTCATAGCCCAGTAGACAGAAACCTACTTTCCCCATCACAGCAGCATCATGTTTGTCTAGTAAGTTATTACATTTTATGTTTTTTGTATTTTTTATTATTTTAAGATATTTTAATAAGTTGTATGATTTAAATAAATGTAGGGTATATTTAGACGGTAGAAAACATTTTGTAGCGGATGATTGATTGTGGTCACATAATTGAAGGTACTGCAACTTATGAGAACACACAAGTCGTATTATATTAGCCTATGGTGCATCTGGTGATGGGGTTGTGTACACATGACATTCAAGATCAATTCATGACAAGAAGCCAACATATAGTTCATAAGACTTATGTTTTGGATTATAAGATATATTGTTGTATTTTTTCATCTTTGTAAGGACATAATATTATTTCATGATAAAAATAGTATTTAATATTCTTCTCTTAATATCTTTATGAAGGATTACGTACTTATGTGGTGGTTAATGTTAACTTAAAAAAATTGCAAATTAACTTAAAAAAAGTGTGATTGCATAATAATATATAATGTATAGTTTTACACTAATCAATCATTCACATTAACATATGATGGATTTAATCCTAATATTTGTGTAAATCCTTGCATCTAACTTCCGTACTATGATAACCATAATTTTGCCTCCACATAACAATACATTAACCACAAAATGTCTATTGTAGGTAATGAACAACCATCATGCAATTTTACCTGCAAATTTTTTAAATGTTAATTGTAAATTAAACTTTTATTAACGAACTATTTAAATGAAAAGTCTATTGCACATACCTGGACAAAATGTGACCCATAGGCATGATCTATACGTATTACCCAATGTAAATTGACATTACTTAGAGGTTTAGTTCACAATGAAAATAAGGTTATGTTTTGCTTTAACGATAAACAAATTAATATAACGTTATATCTACTAGCAATTGCATAACCCATATCTGGTATTGTCATCAATTTGTCTATACTAGTTTAAAAAAATATATAATTGTTATATATGAAGACAATGTACAATTTGGAAAATAAAATTATGTAATGGACAAGAACTTACAATTACAATCTTATCCACCAATAATGACCTCTTCAGTTGCTCAATTCGTTCATAACCACCTACTATGGTAGCATATTCATCATGTTACTGGCAAATTTCTTTAAACAAATCCATATGTTTTTCTTTCTTTTATTGGATGGATTTGGTTTTAATTTAGTGATAATAGGTATTTTAAAATGAAGTAAAATGTGAAAAGATAAATAAAAATTTTGAAAAATTAAAATTATAAGACAGATATACATTATATTGCATGAACAAAAAAAAAACATTTAAAACTATAAAAATGTATATTCAAAACTATTTTACATGTATATATAATATTTCTCTCCTTTTGAATTTTATTAATTTTAGTTGTTATATTTTTAAAACAAATAAATTTACTACACACATACAAAAGGAATTCATGAAAATATATTTTCTTTTTATGTTAGATTTTATTTTTAAGTATGACAATCATTTTTTAAATATGGCTTCATTCTAAAATAATAAAGTGATTTTTTAAGTATAATAATATTACTATTTAGACACCAATATAGTGACCATTTTTAGATATTTATATATTTGGCCACTAAATAAATTTTTTATATATTTTTTCACTAAATTGATTTCAATGAAATAGGTTGTTAAATTAATTTTTATAGAACTAGTCCGTAAATTAGTTTTTATATAATTGGTCATTAAATTAATTTGTACACATCTGGAATCTAAATTGGTTTTTATTTAATGATAACTAAACTAACTTCTAAATTAGAATCTAAATTGGTATCTTACATTAGCTACTAATATTTTAATCACTTACTACTATAAAACTTTAAATTAGTCTCTAATTAAGTTATTGACTAATTTTATCATTTTAAAGATGAATAAATTCGTTTCTAAAATCAATTGTTTTTGTAAAGGAGTTGTTGAAGAAAACAACTTTAGTTTTTTATCCAAGGGATCATTGATGTCACTTAAATTTAAATGGAACTTCTTTGTAGACGAAGATAACAAACATTCCTTACAATATAGAATAAGCATACAAATATTCATGAAGTATGACGTTAGCTTAATACCATGTGTGTGGCGTTTGAGCATGTTAAATGCTTATCAGATGTAAAATAATAACGACAATGTTATATCATCTAACAGACAAAACACTTATGTCTTTCATGATCTGCTATTGAACAAATACCATCATTTTACAGAAAGAATATAGTTGATGAGCACATGTTTACTCACACTTAGAACAAATCCATTGTTTTAATTGGAATTTATCCAATTGGATTTAATTATATCTTAACTGAGATTATTGATTAAATTCATATTTTTAAGGCTATTGACCTACTTGTTTTGCTTTGATGATATCTTAAACTGTATGTGATTATTTTTAATTATTTCAACGAATTTAGAAAGTTAGGATTTTGAGCTTGATAAGGGAATACAAATAATTTGAAGGCTGAAAAGCTAAGTTGAATAAAATAGTAGACTGCCTAACTTTTAAAGGCCCATTGGACCATCTACTTAGCATCTTTTGCTAGATGAATTCTTCCTCCACCTCTATACCCTCTTTCTGCACCTCCATATAAATTTTAATTCCAAAACTAACCTCATGGAAATGATGAAAAAAATCCTTGCTCTATTAAAAAATGTTAACCAGTTACATTTTTCGGGGGTGCCATCCGGTGTGTAAGTTGTAAATCGGACGCCTCTCCCATCCGATTGTCAAAGGAAACCATTTGCAAACTGGATGGGTAGTGGGTGAACCTCATCCGGTTTGCAAATTTGTGAATCAGATGAGGGTGCCATCCGGTTTACAAAATTGCAAACTGGACGAGGTCCTCCCACTGTCCATTCAGTTTACAAATTTGTTAACGTTTTGTTAACCGGACGAGGGTTGTGTCTTTTGGCTCTCTTTGCCTTAATTAAATTAATTTATTTTCATTTTAATTGAATTTGAAATGAAACCCAATCAGGAAGAGTGAACATGCAAAACAAGAGACTCTTCCTAAAATGTAGCAGAGGAGACTCTTCTTTACTCTTCATTTGCCTTAATTAAATTAATTTAGTTTTGTTTTAATTGAATTTGAAATGAAAACCCAATGAGAAAGAGTGAACGTGCAAAACAAATAGACTAATGAAATGCAGCAGAAGAGACTCTTCATTTAAAATGGGGTTGGAAGTTGGAATGAGGAGTAAACATACAGAGGCAACAAAAGAAGAGACTTTTCATTTTTTTTACTTTTAAGTACATTAATTTTAATTGGGTGGTAATAGGTGACAACACATGTAACAAAGTCATAATTTAATTGCATTAAGTTTTAGGTAAAGAAGAAGGTGAACAATTTAATAGTAGACAAAGTTACAGTTTCCTCACCATATCTATCACTATCACAGTGTGCAAAGTTACTGTTATTTTTAAAAAAATTAAAAAAGTGTGAACCGGATGAACATGTCATCTGGTTGTCATTTGTAAAAAAATGACAACCGGATGACACCCCCATCCAGTTCACATTTGGAAAAAAATGTAAACCGAATGAGCATGTCATTCGGTTTACATTTTTTTCCAAATGTGAATCGGATGGGTCTAATTGTCATTTCCAAAATAAAATGAGAACCGGATGAAGCTCATCCGGTTGTCATATTGTCAGATCGAAAAAACTCTCCGTTCACCATCGACAGTCCTCTAAACACCAAATCAACTACTCTAATCAACAATATCAGTTACTAATTGCTAATAAACATAAAAAATTGCTTACCTATGACTTGTTTGAAGGTTTAATTGAAGATTTAAGAGAAAGGAACGAGAGAGACGAGCTGTGAACCAGATATAGAGGTGAAGGGGTGAAGGATATTTTTATCTTTGCACTTTTTAATTAAAGATATAATTATCTTTTAACAATAATTTTAACAATAAGTATGGAGGTGCTGGAAGAGGATACAGGGTGGAAGAAGAATTCGTCCTTGTGCTATGGACATACGCCAACAACTTTTGTTGTTATGGACTTGATTAGTCAAAGTCCAATTTACTTATCTATATCAAAATTGGAAACAAAATATATAAAAGAAAAATGAAAAAAAGTTGAGAAAGAGTATTTAGAGAATAAAATCTACAAAATCTAATAAACAAAATCTACAATGAGAAAAAACATATTGAAAACAAAAATCTAAAACAGAATCAAAATATGAAATATGTGGGAATGAAAAACCCTATAAGAAGACACAACACTTTTCATATTGAACATGTTCTTGTTTTCCTTAGTTTTATATTTCTTTTTTCTTTGTAATTCTTTTTTGTTTTGTTGAAAGTCTAAACCTTTTTGAATTATTTTTTTTTATGAATTCACATTAAATTATGAAGTTATGTCTAATTTGGTTTTAATCTTCAATTTTTTTAACATACGGCGTTAAACAATCGCTCTACCTTTTTATTCTTTCTAATTAATAATTGTTCATTGAATTTGTAATTAAATTTATTGAGAAACTATGGTTAACTGTTTCATTTATACTTAAATTTGTTAACTTATTATAGAAATTTATACCAAACATTTTAAAACACTATATTGGACGATCTAGACTCAAACTCATTCATTTGATTAGAAACTGTTTTATGTTCTTTTTAACTAAATAAAAATCATACCATACGTGTTGAATTTTTTCCTAGCACTTGTTAATCACCGTAGACTGTCTTAATAAATACGGTGACACGATTCCAACCACAACAATCAGTGCCAAGAACGACGGCCACACACTATACTCACCAATAGAACACCACCGACCACCACAAACACCGCCGCTGACAAACTGCCAACACCACCCACCGATAATCACACCGCCCACAAGACGGGACGACGACACGATTGAGTGGAAGACAAACACCGAAAAATAACATGGGAGAAAGCATAGAAAGGTAATCACCAAAAAAAACAAAGCCAGCGTGAGAGAGTAAAAGGAGAGTAAAGTGCTACAACATTTACAATCAGATTTTTATCCAAAATGGATCCTAACAATATTAATAAAACAATCCACGTGTACGTTTTAGACTGGATGTAATACTATTTACTTATTTAATAATAATGTTTAAAACTATTATTTTAGTTTTTTTAACAATTTTATTCTAATGATTTGTTAAATATTAAAAAATTCATTTTAAATTTTAATAATGAACAATTACAGATAATGTAATGTAATGTGACTTTTCCCTTCATTTATTTCAATTAAAATTTGTAATAGCAATTTATATTAAAAATATATTATATCACCCTTTAAT
>Ga0123340_1002091_pt1 | contig 17661 bp, 8 predicted proteins | sample SirMexnodulemix_FD_89961 | JGI IMG/M metagenome (GOLD analysis project Ga0123340, IMG submission 89961) | Root nodule microbial communities of legume samples collected from Mexico - Siratro Mexico nodule mix | ecosystem: Host-associated > Plants > Roots > Nodule | place: Mexico: Nepantla... | reverse complement strand
GTAATAAAATTTAGGTTTCTATCTCTTTTAAAAATACATATAAGATATAGACAAGATAAACATATCATTTTACACGTGTATGATGAATTTATTCAGTTCACAATGAAAATAGAGATAAGTATGAAAAAAAGTCACAAATATTCTTCTCGTCCAAATGTCATAAGAGTTATAAAACCCAAATCAATCTTCCAAACTGAAACATCTTTTCTGTCTACAATTTAAAAGAATAATTTTAATGCAATTTCTTAAACATAATAATTAATACTTGTAAAAAAGTAACTTTATTTTGTGATAAGCTGAGAATGAAAATAGATAAGCATTCAAAAGTGATAAACATGATAAATCAACTTTTTGCAATGATAATTATGCCAAACTTTGCCATAGAAGGTTATGATGCTAATCCGAAATTACAATGGGTGCCTATAAAACTATGAACTGCTTATCCACTTCCTTATATATTCTCTGCCACCTTTTTCAATTTTCATGCAACGAGGCAAAAGCTTGATGAAATGGCTGAAACTCACGTCACTTCTCAATGCAGTTGCTTTGATTTTCTGCTACCAAAAATCCATACTTTGAAAGAGAAATTCATACACAATCTTTCTTCTTTATTTCCTCCCAAGTTCTTCACCAACCATACACAGGTTCTGCTTCTTTTACTACAAAAGATGAGTTATTTTGATTGTTTTGTCATACCCAATACCTATATCAATATCTATATAAAATCTCAGCTTCATGGATTTCATGATTTGATAGCTCGTGGTGATTTAGATCTGTTGTCTCCAAAATTCGAGTCTTTAGTTGAAGTCTGCATAAAAGAATTGTCATTTCATCAATTTAAATTCATTTCATAATAAAAATAATTGTTCTACATTACTAAGCAGAAAAATTACTGCATTATTTGACATAAGGTTTTTATTCCTTGTTCTAAAAAGGGAAAATCTTTGTTTTCATATTGGTCTAATATTTTTCCTTGGGTTGGCTTAAAGGGATCCAAGACAAGTAATCACAAATCAGTTTATATTGGGAGTAAATGTGAAAATTTTAGCAAGGACGGTGAAATCTTGGATAAGTGTGTTGATTCTAGTCCCATGAGTAACAGCAAGGATTCATTCAATGATAAAAGTGATGATAAAGATGAGGCCTCTAGAAAGAGCAGTAACAGTTCTGAAGCTTATGAAGAAGGCTATGAGCAGCATTCTCCAAAAACTCCCAAGAAGCCTCTACCCAATTTCAGTGATGATTCTGCTTTCATTTCTCCTGAGTTGAATGAATTTTTTGAGTCGTGCCTCCCTAATATAGAAAGAGGGTGTCAGAGGATCCTACTTTACAGGTAATTTTCTGCTTTCTGGTTTTCAGTTTCTGCAGTGAACTCCTTTGTGTTGAAACAATGATTCAACATTACTTCTTTGAATGAAGAGCAGTACCTTGAAACATGGCATATCACTCCGTACACTTCTTCGCACCAGTGCTAAACTTTCTGGTCCTGGTTTGCTGGTATGTCAACAATTTATGAGCTAAATACATGTCTTCTGTTATGGTGTTCTATTATTCTGTTATTGCATTTGCTATCTATTTTGCAAAACATTTAGATTGTTGGAGATAGAAAAGGGGCTGTGTTTGGTGGACTGGTAGATTGCCCCTTGCAACCTACGGCAAAGAGAAAAATATCAAGTATGAAAAACTTTTTATGTTTTCTTTTGACTTAATGCTAACATCCTTGCACATCTTGAAATATGATTTTGTTAGTGTTTGCTGTGGTAATAGGGGACAAATCAAGCTTTTGTATTTACAACTGTACATGGTGAGCCAAGGCTATTTCGACCTACTGGTAAGGTTCTTGCTTATTGGCTGATGCAGAAATACATTTTATGTATCCAAGGGGTGGTTAGTTCAAATGCACATGCTTAACTCCCTTTAGTGAAGTCTTGTGCATGAAAAGCACATTTCTTGGGTGAGATAGTTCTAACATGTTGTGTATATTTGCAGCTTAAACAAGTTGCCTTGAGTACAAGGTACCTATGGTCTAGAAAAAAAAATCCTTTTATCTATATGAAGATGTTGAAACAAAGTGAAATTTCAGATATTGATGCATTGTTTAAACTTGTTAGTGGATGAATTCATTTATTTCACAGACCAGACTAAACCAGATAAAATCTCTGATTTTATATATTTTTTTGTAGGTGTCAACCGATACTATTACTTATGTCTGGATGATTTGGTTGCACTTGGTGGTGGTGGTAGTTCTGCTTTACGCTTAGATGGAGATTTGTAAGAACTTGAATAGCGTTACTTAACTGTTGTTAAACCAATTTATTGATTTTTGAAGTAGCACTAATCGAATCTCTGCTTGATTGAATCCTTGTGGTTGGAAAGGTTAACTGGAACCAGTGCAGCTTGTGATACATTTGGAAACAATGTGTTTGGCTCACACCTCAAAATTTGAATTGAAGAATGTTGAGGTAATGCTCACTACAGAAGTTAATTAGTAGCTTAAATCTCTGTTTTTTTGTAATTTAATTTGCTTGTGTGCTTTAAAATTTGATGTAATTATCTTATTATTTGTCTTTAGGACTATGATTACTATTGAATTTAATAAGTGAAGGTAAAAAACAAATACATACTAGGTTGACTTAGTGACAAGATTTTGGATCATATGTATGAAGTCATAGGTTTTAATCTCAATGCAATTATTGTATACAAACATGTCATTCATAATGGTACTATGATGGTGATAATTAACAAGATATTAACAAAGATATTATCAACTTAGTTTGTGCCAAAATGGTCAATAATAGAGGAGCCTACAATGAAAAATGTTGGATAAAAGGGAGTTAAAAGATGCTGAAAGCCTAAACAAAATAGAATAATGTTGTGTTTGAAAGAAAAAAAAAATGTTAAAGAGGATAATTTATTTATTTTTATCAGAATTGAAAATATTTTATGGTAAAATATGTTATATGGATGAGAAATTTAAAAAAATTAGAAATGTTTAAAATTAGTTAATATTTACTTGTTACAATATTCGATATTAAGTTTTAATTTTTAAATATAATGAAAATTAAACTAGTTTGTCCAAATAAAAAAAATGATATTTAAGAAAATTGAATTGATTTATCCAACTAAAACATAAAAAGAAAAAGAAAAGTCTTAACACTTTAATTTTTAACTGAAAAATTACCATAAAAAGAGAAAATGTTACTCAATACCTTACTCTTGATTGGTTTCATTGATATTTTGGTTTTTTATTATCTAATTGTGTTTGATAACTATCCCATATTGGGACTTGGCTTGTTGTTTATCTTGTAGATGTCATGCCTTATTTTCTCCACTTCATATTTCTATTACCATAACCATGATTTACTATTTACACACAATTTCATGTGCAGTTGTGGGGTTTCACATATACTTCTCCTTACCTTATTAAAGGTTGAGATGCTTTTTGGGCAATGGCTTCCTGCACCCCACCAATTTTGACATGCATCCCATCTTGTAACAAAATGACCATAATGTAATTGTGAGTTTGTGTTTTTGCTTTGAATTTTGGAGAGTGGAATCTGAAAACCTTCTGGAATTTGGTTTCTCGAATAAATGTTTTACATTCTATATTCCCTGTTCTAGAATTCGAATTTGGAATTAAAATTTGATTTCTGGAGTAGGATTTTCAGAATGTATCATTTTTAGTCAGTGATACAACTTGTGTTATAAAAGATATTAAAGAACATATTGCAATTATAACATTTTATCGTTTCTCATTATTTAATGGTTGAATGGATTTACTTTTAATTAGACTGCACAAATGTTTAAGATTTGTGCTTAATGTCAATATATAGATCCTCTATTTGTGTATTGAAACTAAACAACCAAAAGTGATATGTTTGTTGTTAATATTGAACATTTTCTAATATAATTACACCTAATGAGAATAATTAATTTAGTTATATTCTTTTAAAAGTATTACACAACACAAATACTCATGTTGTTTAATAAGAGTAAGTAAGGAAAACGAAGTTATATATAAACTATAATATGAAAATTATGGTGTCATTTTGTCAATTTTGTTATAAAAGAGTGTTAGTCCAGTATGATTCTTTCTAGACATGTCAAATTTTTTTCTTCTCACTATAGTGTTTCATGATCTCTTAAATGAAGGTGAAGAAAATGCAAAACGAGTTGTGATAGAATGAACTTTTAAAGTTTCTAATATTTTTCATAAAAGTAATTATTGTGAATATAAGCTAACAAATTTTGAAATTGATAAGATATTAGAATTTAAGTGGTTTGACTTGTTTGCTGCTTTTATCAGTTTAGAGTTTTTTATAATTGGTTTCAACTCATGTTTTTTTCAACTTATATCATTTATTTTCCCTAAGCATTTGTTTTAAACTAAAAATTACCTTCCATTAATGATCGAGGAAGACATCAAATCACTTAATTCTGGTTTAGGAAACATGAAAAGATATTTGAATCTATTTTCATAAAAGTAAATACAAAATTTAATAAAATATAAAAAATGAGGTTAATTATTTAAGCATGAGTTGACTTGTTACGTTCTTCAAATTATTGTTTTAAGATTACTTAATGTGTCCTCTACCGGTTGAAATGAGAATATTCTTATAATGGTTTTAATTTAGGTGGAACTTCCTTGGCTTTGAGTTCGATAATTAATATTTGAAAAGGTTTTTAATTCTTTTGGGTCTGAGTGACATCTGAAATTATTAGAAGTGGACATATTCATATCAGACGAATTCTTTCTCCACCTCCATATCTTCTTCCTTAGTCAATTCCAATCGAGCCTTCTTACTCATTATCATGCAATATGTTAATTTAAAGAACACTATTCTCCCTCACATCAGCGCCACGTTGTTGCTCTGTTTCATGTTAACGCCGGAGCTAGCAATCATCACTTTATCAACCCTCTCTTCCCCGAACATCTTCGCCAAATTGTAAGCCACCACGCCTCCATAACTCGTTCCCACCACCTGGAACTTCTCCACCTTCAATTTATCTAGAAGCTTCCCCACCGATGCTGTCTGAAACGTTTCGCTCTGTTCGCTCGATTTGCTGGTGGAGCCTCCGGACCTGTTGGCGCCACTGCCATATGGCCGCAGGCCCAAACCCGTGGTAATTGTAAACCGGATACGCCCCTACAAATATGAAAACCGGATAAAGTCCATTGTTATCCAGTTTGCAAATATCATATATTTTTAGAAATCGGACAATTTACAATTCAGTCCATAATTTACAAATTCGGTCTATAATTTACAAACCGGTTTACAAACTTAATTAGGTTTCGGTTTACAAACCGGATGAGATCACATTCGATTTATAAATTACAAATTGGATTCACCCCACCTTTTACATCCAATTTACAATTTATACACCAGACGTTCATAAATTCTACCAAAATAAAAAATCTTATATCGTTGTCATTCTTTCCCTTCGATCAATACTCTCTAGAGGTCAAAAAGTATTTTCTACCGTTTAATTATCCTCTTGTAAATTTTTTTTAACAGAATAAGCAAGGTCCTTTTTGGTCATTTTATTAGGGATATTTTGAGATTTTAAACTTTTATGGAGGTACAGGATGAGGATATGAAGTGAAGAAAGAATTCATCTTCATATCACACCATGAGCATCATAGGAATCCAAGAATGGGTCGGCCTCTCGTGCACGCTGTTACTGCCATAAGACATCACAAAGTGAACCAAAACATTAAGTCATCTCCGACAGCTTTCGTGGATAAAAATTGAAAAAACATTGTACCAAATTAGTATTAAGAAACTACAAAACTTAGATGAATATATTGACAAGCACAAATGGTTCACGGTAAACTTAGTGATCTATCTCATCCATCAATAAGTAACGGCAGATTGAAATAATTAAAATGGCTACAATTGAATTTCAGGCAGCAAATAACATACGTTTCAGGCATCCCATTAGTTCAATCGCTTGTTTTTCAATCTTACATTACTAACCTGACATTGAAAAAAAGTTTTGCTCGACATGATTTTCCATAACTAGTCTGCTAGAAGTTGATGTCTATTGCCCATTTTTTTTTATAATAATGTCTAATAAATCAACAAAAACACCCCGAATAAGAATAGTTACAACCATATAAATTTCCGATAGAAATGGCCGACAAATCAGTTATCTCACTAATTTAACAGTTTACGTTACAAAATTATCTACGGACAACATAAGCTTCGAGGTTTTGATGACAAGGCAAATATTGCAGCTTCTGTCACTTAGGTTAGCAGCCATGATCAAAGGCATAGTAATGTTGCTGCAGAAAGCCTGAAAGTACATTTGCTCCATCCCTCATACACCATGGTATGTGAGGACCAAGACCAAATAATCAAAGAAACCACTACCTTCATTAACTTCTCCAATTCATGATTTTGACCAAGCACCAAATGGCAGCAACAGTCTCTCCAGAACAAGATTTTGGCCTGTACAACTGAGGCATTTTATGACTCAGTAGGAGCATCTTCATCCGGCAAGCCAAATATTCGAAGATTCCGGTCCATTGATCCAACAGCTATGTATTTGGAGTCTGCACCAAATTTTACACACGTGGCCTTACCTGGAAAAAGTTCAAGTGTCGTCTTAGTAACTGAAGAAACACAAAAACCCTCAAACCCTGAAGGAATAATAAACAATGGGGGAAAGATACAAAACCTGTTCCGGATAAATCAGGGAAGGTTTTAATACAGTTCCATTCAGATTTCACATTTGCAACTTGGTAAATCCTGCATAAATTAACAGGAACTGGAAATCAATTTCATGTTAAATTCAATGAAAGGGATTAACAAAATAACAGGTTTGAGTTGAGGATATTTTTTCTGTAATGTTCCGAAAGTCACCAAATCGAGTACTAGACATTTTTCTTCACCTTATATCCGAGCCAGCAATTGCCAGGTAGGATCCACTGTGGTCGAACTCCACTGCAAGATACATAATTAGATTAAGGCATTTTGAAATAGATAAACTTTTACCTGTACATACATAAGGCCATCGGCAAGTAAAAATGAATACCAGAGTTTGTTGGTGTTTCCGAATCATATGGAGCAAAATTTCTGAAGTTCTTCAATTTACGTAGATCCCAAAGCTTAACACCATCATGAGCAGCAGTCTGCAGAATTTAAGAGTACAGTAAGAATAATGTACACACAATCATATCATACTTTTACAAGTTAAAATTTTCTCACACACCGCAAGGAAGTATCCGTTTTCAGAAAAAGAAATGGCAGTTACTGGTCCAGCATGTCCATCAAACCTAGCAACATTTGCCTACAATCATTTGAAGAAGGTATCAACACCGATACAATGAATACTAAAATTTAACTTCAAACAAAGTAAAAGAAAAATCGTTCACCTGGCTTTTTACATCCCAAATCTTAACGAGAGATTCTGTGGTGCCAGTTCCAAGAATGAGACCATCAGGATGAAAAGCAGCAGATGTGTAGCCTTCAGAAGAACCTGAAGAGTCGAAAACCTACACAACCCCATATATCACAATTGTCTGATTCAGAACTTATGTACATTTAAGACAGAATAAAAGGTTAAAATTGATTACTTAAAAAGGATAAATTTTAAAGAAACTAAAAAAAAAAAATATTTACATTCTTCAGACCCCTCTTCTAAGCACTAAATTAGCTTTCACATTCCGACAAGAAAAAAGTTTCCTTCTAAAAGAAGGTTCATGTGCATGCATAGTTCTTCCTTTATGGCCTTAATACATCAAAAGAAGAGACCAAACCTGAGTCAAACATGTCCCTGAAGAAAGTTCATAAAAGCACCAAGAGCCATCAAGTGAAGCAGTCACAAAAAAATTATTGGTAGCATGGACAGTGACAGCTTGGACCTGAAAAATTGAAAAAGCAAATCATTCTTCCATCACATGCAGTGCATAAACAAGACAGGTATAATTGGCCGGTTTTGGTAGAAGCCTCATTTAGAAACAGAAATCTTAAAAGGCTTGCAATTTCACGGTTCTATACAAGCAAAATTTACAATGCTGTTGGGACATTACGTTTCAAACTGGTGAACATCAGATTACAAATGGTATTCAACTGAAAAGTAGAACTGGAGTTACACAGGCAAGTATTTGGCCCGATATTATAAGCATTAAATTGAAGAAGTAGGTGGACTGAAATACAAAAAATATCAAAAACCTAGCAGCCCAGAGTTTCAGACAGCTGAATGATTGTTAGGATATTTACAATATTGTAATTATCAGGAATTATGCAGGGGAGGGAGGAACAGAAAGAATAGAGATTATGACTAATATTTTCTTGGACATAAAATACCATATGATGTGAAGGGCGCTATACAAGTGATAGACATTAGCCCCTATATGTACTAGTACTAGATTCCTATCCTTTCCATACATTGAAACAAATCCAGACAATGGCCAAACTGAATCTAAAACAGCAGAGAGCTAGACTCCAACCAGATACAGAATCAAGGGCTAAATTACATCTGCGGTTAGAGACGAGGGGAGCCTATCAACAAAAAGAAAGGGTATAACAGCCAATCAGTGAATAAAAGGTTAAATTTGTGAATCTGTTCGAAAAAGAAACAGCCCATTAGTGAAAAAAAAGGATGAAACAGACAAAACACAAAGATCAGTACCACCAGTAACGGTTTGGTGGAAACTGAGTTTCATGAACTTAACATAACAAAATGGAGAAACTATTTCCAAGGTGGATGCACATAAATGTCTTATTAGAGAAATGGGGACGGCAAGGATAGAACTCTAGACCACTTGGCCAGTCATAGAGGCTTTGATACCGCATTCAAATCATAGTTTAGATAAAGAATGAGATATTTTAAGACAACAATAATAATATTAGAAGACATTTCCTACATATTCAAACACACAATGGTATAGCTGTTCACATGAGCAACTGAAATTGTGACTTTACAGCTGAGGAAGACTTAAATTTTACTTGATAAAATACTAAAATGGATGGATTTGACTGCGATGAATCCGAAGATAGTTCAGATTCCAACTCCATTAATTGAGAGGATGGAAAATCTGTACACAAGCATCTTACCAGGTCACATCCAAATATCCAATGACTTTCATATGACAGTTTATTAGGTCAAATCAAACTGGACAAGGGAAGAAACTCAATAAGGTGTTATCTCTATTATTTTCTAAGCAAAAAGTGTTTTGTTTAAGGTTTAGATATCATCGGGAAGTAAAACATTAGGAGAAGGTAAACTACTTGAGGACATTTTCACTTGGTTCCGATGGTGGAGTTGTGTTTTGAAGACTTTCTACTATCTTGCACTCAAACATTTTCCACTCCCTTATTTCTCATTCAGCAAAAAAAAGAAATCATATTCAGCCATCCATCAAACATGGAAAGTTATTGCTTCGTGTACAAAAATAGTCCAATCCTATAGATAATCTTACATTCTACCAAATCTATAGAAACAACTATCACACGGCAAAGACCATGGCATCAACCCATGGGTAAAATTTAATACCATGCCAGCAAACTTATCACCAAATAATACATCTAATAATGTCAATCCAGAAGCTTTTACAATAAAAATTGAGCCACTCAAAGAATCAAGTAAAACAGCACATGCCCCCAACATTTCACCATATTGTTAACCTAAAACTCACGATGAGTAAGCTCATTATTTCTACAAAAGCAAAATAGGAATGACGTTATACAAAAACTATAACTAATTATGATATAATATGGAAACATTAGTTCTATTTACCTCAGCTGTATGATCCTTTAAGATGTGCCTGCAGTTATAGTTACCATCATCTGACCTTTGCCACAGACGAACTGTCTGCAATATAAAGTAAAAACATTGGGCACTGGAAAAATGCGAAGTAGAAACAGCTAACGGATTAGAGAAAACATCACTAAACTAACTTGCATATGTACTTTGATAACACTAAGTTGAAAGAATCACGTTATTGACAACACGCTTTATTACCAGAAACCTAATGTGAAACTTCCGATCAAATTGGAAAAAAGTTACCCTGCAAGAATTAGTCTTAGCACCACACTACATATTTTAAATTTCTAAGTGCTTATGATTTCACATTTACAAATAAACCATTTTCTGTTGGCCAGGTGAGCATTAGAAGTAAAAAGAATATTCATTATGAGAACAAAATGCAGAAGTAAATTGCAAGAGACCGAAGAATATGGAGTGGAATGTGGATCACAGTTCTCAAACAAAAATCAAGCTCAGGGTTCTGGAGGAAAAAACAATGAATGCAGCAATGCATGGATGGAACTTCGTGTGATGCTATACAATGTCTGCACTTGGGTAGAGAGGGTTTTCAAGGCCCCATTCGGTTATTTGGACTCATCTTATGACACATCGACCATATTAAGTGTTCCAGAGAGCATTTCAAAAAATAACATATGATATGTCCATTAGATGTTTTTCACCTTATTTCAACAAGCTATCCAGAATAGCTTATGAGAACAGCCAACAAGCTTATAGAGAAACAGTTTAACCCTAACTACTCTCTGATGACAAAAACAACTTATATGCAAGTGCTTGCACAATTAGTTGAATTTATTCATCCAAAAAGAACCCAAATAAAATTCTACAATTGCCTAGCAATTAATGGTAGAGGATCGTCCTTTACCTTATCTGCTGAACCAGTTAAGAATGATTCACCCTGAGCTACAAACTTGACACTTGTCACCTACCAAAAGCACCCATAATCAGCAAAATAAATTAAAGAAAAGATAACTCCAGCAATTCCAACTGAAATAAAACCTTTTTGGAGTGACCACTGAGTGTAGATAATATCTGTCCTGATGGTCGGTCAAACACAACAGCATTTGTATCAACACCTCCAGTTGCAATTAAGTCCTGTCAACAGAGAATAGGATGATCCTGGATTAGCAACCATTAGTTTTCAAAAATAAAAAATAAAAATAAAGAACCTTTTTGCACGTTTCTAACCTATAAAGTTTAAAAGCCATACCTTAGAATGAAGGATATCAAGAGATATAATGCCCTGTTTGTTTGTTTTGTGAAAGGGGTGACTAGATATCTGGGTATATGAATCGATATCCCCAACAGAAGCCAAAGTGGCAGGAATCTGAAACAAACCAAACCCAAGAAATATGCACAAAAAGTGCAAACGTTAAAATTTACATATACAACAATTTTATGATGCAAAACAAAACAATCAAAATGGATACTATAAGTTGCATAAAATCCAACTTGTCGGAAAGGTTAAACAGCACAACTGAACCCAGAATTGAGAAAACAGAAGGCAGTAACAACTTCGGAAACATGTGAAATGTCAATACTTGTATTATCACCAAGAATACCTGTCTCTTCTTTCTCTGCTGGGAGAGAGCAGCATTGCAATCAGTTAGCTCAGAAATTATACTAGAAGATATTCCAGGATGAATTTTCTTTGCACCAGGAGCCAGATCCTCATCCTCAGCAGCTAAATGCAAAACATAATTCAGATAAACAATCAAAATAAAAACAAGAGAAAGAAGGGAAAAATGTCCCTAATAAATGCCAAATCTAAGCTTTTGAAAACTTTCATCTATAACATCAATTAAGTAAGCAGCCGCTTTATGAGAGCTACATCGAACTCAGCCTAAAATGTAGTCTGCAGAATTGCAATATATAGGAGAAGAAAACTTGAAAACATTATAATGTAAAAACCTCTTTTCCCATTGCTCAGAACAGGGGCATTTGCAGTTGGAGCATTTAGAGCAGAAACAGGGTACTGCCTTTCTGCTTGTGCAAGTAAGGACCTAGCTTCATCTCGTTCCTTTTTAAGTCTAGCAATCACTCGGCATGCAGCATCATGCTACAGATTTAAACAAATATAAACATAGGCAACTCTAGTTGTGGAAAATATAGTAAAACTAATAATATAATTTTATAACAGAAAATTTAGAATCTAAAAGACCACAAAACCTGAAAGTTTTGGAGATAGTAAACACGAGGGCTGAGAAATGCAAAGGACAATTATTACATTAATAACTTTGTTGCACTTACCTGATACAGAGCATGACTTAGTTCTTGCCTTGCTGTGTGCAATTGTTGCTCCAATGCAAAATTAGATAGCATCAACCCATCCCATTCCTACAAATTAGGCAAATCAAATCATCCTTTACGGCAGCCTATACAATTTTTTATTTCAACAGAAACAAGACTACACATGTCTAAGCATGCCTGAAAATTTATACAGAAAACTTTCTAACAGAACCACCACTTAACTCACAATCCAATAATGTAGAGCATATAAATAATTTCTGAGAAAAAAATGCAGCAGACTATTTCAAGTAAAATATACCAAAAATCATAAAGAATACTTCATAGACTAAGTTCCATACATTTTGGAACATTCCAAGCATGCCAGGGATGCTAGCTGCCTGAACAGGTCTGGGCTTCACTATCTGCACAAATGATCCATATTTGATCAGTAAAAACTGCAAGTGAATTCTTGAAAAGTAAAGCACAACATTTACGTGGAGGGCTAAGTCTTCATACAAAATCCACACTCAATATTAGAAGAATACAACTGAAACCATTACCACCATACCTTGCCTGTCTTGATTGGTACAATGTCATCCATAGTAAGTGGTTCGCCAGTAATTGGACACTTGCCATAATCCTACACAGTATTTCATTAGCAAATTTTAAAGCTTGAACTCTCATAATCAATAATATACCCTATATACAGGCGTAGCTAACATAAATACAACATATTATAAAATTAAGTACCACCACAACACCCAGCACATAGCAAAAGCAGACACAACAAAAAACCCTTCAACCACTTTCATCAAGTAACTTGTTATTAAACAATAGTCTCACTTCCCTTCTTTATCAATTAGACAAACGCAAACAACAGAGCAAACAATCAATAAAAGCTAAAATGCTTCAAATCTTCCAAATCAGAAGTCATATGAAAGAGCTACTACAAAATACTATTTCAAATTATATAGCATCTTTCACAATCCTATCCTATCAACTTCCACATCCCCTAGCCAAAATGACCAACACAAACTCCGTTTCTGACACGGGCGGGGGTTATTTTTCTTCAAAAAATCGTTTTATCAAAAGCGGGTTTAAAGTATCAAAAGTTAAAAACTCAAACAACAAGGAATCTGAAATCCAGTCACGGAGCCTAGAAACTAGTTCGAATTTGCCTTCACTAACTTATAAAAAAAGTATCATTTCTTCCTCCTTTCTCACTGCTCAATTAAAGCACTTTTTCGCTACTCTACAACCAGCTTTCTTTTCATCATTTTTCAGTAAATTGAAGAACAAAAAATGAACACGCATATATAAAAAGAGAAAGAAGCTTATAAGAAAACATAAAAAAAATGGGAGCTAAAGAAGGGTTACCGAAATGTGTCGTTCAATCAAACGCTTCTCAAAGAGGAGACCGGAGCTCCTGGACACGACGGGCTCTTCCGGAACTTCGCCGGAGACTGCAAACACAGGGAAAAACGACGACGTAGAGTCAGATCAGCAAAACCGAACCAATTTTACCGAAAAAAAAAAAAGAATGAGAGAGAGCGTGCGAGTGTGGAATCGGAATCAGAAGAGAAGAGGAAGTTACTGGAGCAATTCATGGTTGGGGCGAGGGAGAGAGAGCGCGCGAGAGAAAGTTAGGGTTTTGGGTTTTTGGGAGCTGTGGGAGTGTGCGTGATAGAGAGAGGGAAAACGGAAGTGACCCAAACGAAGCGAACCACCGCAAATGATTCAGAGAGAGAGACTCATTTTTTCGTGTATCTTTTATTGCAAGTGGATATTACATCGGCCCGGCCCGGACCGGCCCATATACCCGACCATTTCTGCTTTCGGGTCGAGTTCCGGTTCGGATCCAGTCGTTTTGAAAATTTGATGGAAGGTTTAGATAAAATGTGTTTTTAGTTTGTACACGAAATTATTTTTATTGGTCAATGGATTTCTTAGTATTAGGGGCAAGTGTGTCATTTTATTAGTAGATTGGATCTTATGGTACAAAATAGTTGGGCTGAAAAGTATACTTGTGGTTTAGTTGTTTTAGGTTTTCTCATCCTTTATATCCATGGTTTTTAGCAGAATGTTGGAAAAGTCACAATTATTTATTAATAAGATTTTTATATTTTTGATTATTCAGTCAAAAATATATTTTTAGACTTGGAATGTATTTTAGAATTTTAGATTACATAATTTAAAATGTATTTTTTGGATTTATAAATACATATCTCTTGAATTGTAAAATTTATAATATGTGTTTAGATTATCGTCTTTTTGAAATAATTTATAAATTATAGATTCAACCGTTTAAAATGTATTTCTATATTATATAATTCAACATATTTGTTTTATCCATGAACAACTAAAAGAAATAATGGTACATAAAATTCACCTATGTAAACTTGTGTGACTTAGCTTTAGTATAAAATAAATCATTCTATTAACGGTGTTACTTTCACATCATAAATTAAATTTGTTATACTAAATACTACAATGCTGAGAAAGAAAAAATTCAAAGCCAAAACTGGGCAAAATATTGATTAGGGACTAAAAACATAAATCTAAAAAAGTTTATGGAAAATAAAAAGTTAACTCTAAATGCTAGATGTTAGGTGTGAAGTATATAAAGTGAAGGTTATTAGCATGTTAACATAGTAGATGAATGATTTTATTGTTTATTCTACTATTGAAAACTTATTTTCTTCAAGATTCTATAATATTAAATAATTTGTTTACACATATTAGTAATTTTTTTTATCGGAATGAACTTTGAATAATATATAAAAGTACACCGGTGTTTATGTTTCTATAGCAAAGGGAAAAAAAGAATAATCTTTAGTTTTAATTAGTTATCGCTTTTCAATTAATTTTTTGGATTGATTTCGATTTGAAATTCGAAGTGTCAAACTGCAAATTGAAACAAACCATTTGATTTTGAAGAAAAAAATCTTAAGTCTTAATTAGTTATCCATTTTCAGTTATTCTTTTTATTGGTTAATTTTTTAACACCCCTACTATATATGTTTGTGAAAATGTGGGGTTATAAGTGTAAGAAAAGTGGTAGTAAGGTATTATTTTGTAACACACGACAAGGTTTCAAAATATATGTTGCCTCCTTCCATAATAAGAACATGGCCTTCATACTAAAGGTGTTCGAGATTTAAATTTTTTGTGTTTTAGAAGGGAAAAATTATATTCACATTTTTTTACTAGTAAGAGAAGTTAATCATAATATTTATTCATTTTTTTACTAGTAAGAGAAGTTAATCATAATATTTATTCAATTTAATATTATTTACATGCATAAATTATATTATGTGGTTGTTAAAATGATGTATATGTTAAGATATGATTATATACATGTATGTATTGATGGGTGTTATTAGGTAATATATAAATTATTAGTGTTATTGGATGAATTAAATATAATATATGTATTATGTTTTACATACTAAAAATTGAAATGAAGTATTTATAAACTCATATGATGGATTATAAATAATATTTAAATGTCAACATAAATACTAAAGTGTGTGTTAAATAAAAAATAAAATTTATTTTAAAATTCTTTTCTTTTCTCTTTAAAAATATTTTTTCTACCATCAGTTTTGATCATATAAGGTAATGATACTACTTTCAACTTAAAATCTTAAGATATTAGATATATAAGGTAATGACACTACTTTCAACTTAAAATCTTAAGATATTGGATTTGTAGATATTTTTTTTATTTATTGTTCAACTTACTCGTTTATATCTCATATAAGATCTAAACTCACTTCAATTATAAAACATTTTGTTTTTTGTTTAATAGCTTATAATCCATACATAATAGAAAATTCGAAATTCGTTTTTAGGATTGACAGAAGTTCTTGAAAAATAAAAATAAAAATATTCCTAAAATAATATATTACTTTAATACTTATATATTACCTGATCTATTAATATAACAAGCGTATACACAATTTAAACATCTGAAAAATAATTTCAAAGTTGTTGTGAACAACCTAATCATCAAACAAAATAGCTTCAGAATTCCTAGGGTGTCTCATATATTGTTGGTGTTATTGTCATAGAATTCTTGCTTATAAAAAAACACGTGGTGTTGAGATAAATAATATATTTTGAGATATGTAGTTGGTACCATGATGTTAGACAAAGGGAGAATTGAAATTCTTTCTTTTTACCGTCTGTTTAAGTAAGTTTGAATACTACCTAAATAATCAATTAGTCTATTGGCTCCATGGAAGAATATAACTTCTGTCCAAAAATTTGATGAATCAGTAATTTTTTAATTACATCTGATGTTTCAACTTGAAAACATTTAAAGAGATCAAATTTGCTATTATTTAAGCTATCGACATGTTTGATGAATAATCGACTATTTTTATAAAATAAGAAAAGCATTCTTCAAAAATTGTTTTATCAAACTCTAGATGTTATCTTTAGCATTATTGACTGCATCTTCATGCTTTATTCTCGACCAAAGTGTGTAGATTATTACTTGCATGTTTTAGAAAAAATTCTTTGATATGATTTATTGTTTCCCATGTGCTCCTGCACAAGGTATCACCATATATATTGTGCATGTGTCAGAAAATATTCCTAAATATTACTGGTGTCAACATCCCTGTCATATTCTATGCTACATGAGTTCTTTTGAAAGCTATAAATTTTTAAGGAATTAAGTGAAAACATAGATAATTTGCATGAGTATTTTGCCTTTGAAATTCAATATTTATTTGATAATCTTAAACACTTAATCATAGAAACTCAGATACCATATACAAAATTATTAACTTCTTCTAAATATTTAAAATGTTGGTTTTGAAGCATAAAAAATGATTTTATATAGTTAGTACATTGCAAATAAAAACACACTTTCAAATCCAATTAATCTATCCATATCTTAATTTTATTCCAAAATTCGATCTATATAATATATCCAGCCATGCAGGTACCAAAACAAAATCCTTGTTGTTCAATCTTAAAGATGCCAACATGTAGAATATGTTTGATATATAGATGGGACTAAATAGATGAAACACATATAATAACTTTTTCTTTTAATTATTATGACACTTGTCGCATGTGTATAATTTCCAACTGCAATTCAATATATAAATTACAACATTAATTTGAGTTTCTAAATTCAAGGAATTTTGCTGATTTTGTAGTTAATGCTCCTAAAGTTATAATTTCATTGCTTTATTCTAGGAAAATAGAAACATAATAGCATCTATGATTGCTTTATATAATGTGCAGTATCATTATGTTTATATTATTCAACATAGAATAGTATCTTGAACATTTCCCCCTTAAAAATCTCAATTAAAATGAGACCACAATAATAAAGATATTCAAATGTAAAATGATAATAACTCCATCAAATTCTACTTTTTCTTTGGATATATAAGAGTTCTAAAAAGAACCAATTATTATTTTTAGTTATGATCCGTTTGAATTTTTAATCTGATTAAAAAATACTACATATTTTTCAATAGTCAAGAATAATAATTTCATTAATGTTACAATTTACGATACTATATTGAAACCACAAGCTTAAAACATAAAATCTGATAAATTTTAAAGTAACTGATTTTAGTTAATATATCAAATAATTCGGCGGTAGAATTTAACTCCCTTCACACTCTGATATAATAT
>Ga0123340_1002085_pt1 | contig 17666 bp, 8 predicted proteins | sample SirMexnodulemix_FD_89961 | JGI IMG/M metagenome (GOLD analysis project Ga0123340, IMG submission 89961) | Root nodule microbial communities of legume samples collected from Mexico - Siratro Mexico nodule mix | ecosystem: Host-associated > Plants > Roots > Nodule | place: Mexico: Nepantla... | reverse complement strand
TTTATTAATTAAAATTTAAAAAAATCTTATTATTTTAATATAAACTTATTAATTTTGAATATCTATTTTTTTAATTTATTGTTTTCAAAAAATAAAAAATAAAAGAATGAAAAAAGTAAGATTTTTATTTTCCTCATCCCGTGGCAATTGGGGAAAATATTTCTCAAGAAAAACTTAAAATTTATATCTCCCTTCTTCATTTTCCCCTTTAGTTACTTTTTTTTAACATATTTTTCATGAAATATATGTAGGTAAAATTTGAAACAAAAACTGTGCTGGCAACAGAGTGGAACTCCTCTACTTGAAGGTTTCAACTTTGAGGATAAACCTCACTCTGCTGCTCCCACTCAGGGTTTATCGTTTAACGCTTACTCCGTACTGCATCCTCAACCCCAACTGGTAAAGTCTCAAACTTCAATCATCTTTTCATTCGTTTTGCCTTTTTCCTCTTCGTAGTTTGTTTTCATGTCAACTTAGCATCGACGCTTATCAAATATGGAAATCACTTATCATGTGTTCTTGAATAGGGCCTTATCACCAAACCCTAATTGGAAATCTAGTGTTTTCACGTTTTAGTTGATTTGTGTGTTTTGGAATCTGAAGATTCTTTTATGTGCTTTTAATGAATGGTATATCTTTTTCTGAGTGAATGGCAATTTGCACTTAAAAACAACCGGAAGTGAAACATTGATAATTTTCTGAATTTCTGTTCATTTTTCTGGTCTTCCCTGGTTATTGTATATGCTATTGACTTCTCATCTATGATGGAAACCGACACAAAACAACACCTAAATAAAACAAACAAACCAACATAAAGATGGAAAGAGAACGAGCAGCATCACTACAAACTGCACATGCTACTATGGATTCAACAACAGAAAGCTATATGATCGTGATTTGTGCTATTAATAATTAATCAACACATAAAGATTGCTAGTGGAAGTTTTGGTTTCTTAGGGAGTTATTCAATGCTTAGAACATTAACATTGGAAGTCTTTGAACATATTAAAATCTTCCTTGCAGATTTGTGCTATTTTGGAAGTGAAACAGACTGAGTGTGAACTGTTTACCAGGCATGGCAAGCTTTTTGGCAACATCGGCCATCAGCTATTCTCCAGTCAATAATGGTTCTATGGGATTTGGAAAATCAGGGGGTTTTTCTAAAGGAAGGTGTTGCATAAAAGCAATGAAGATAGAGAAATCATTGGAGGAATTGTACAATGTGAAAGTGGAAAGAAAAGTGTCTCCTGAGAGACTATCCGAGCTTGGAGTATCAAAATGGTCAGTGTGGAAGACTGGGAAAAGCAAGCTCCCCTGGGACTGGCAGGTAGACCAACTTGTGTACATAGAAGAAGGGGAAGTGAGAGTTGTACCTCAAGGAAGTAAGCGTTACATGCAGTTTTTGGCTGGAGACTTGGTCCGGTACCCAAAGTGGTTTGAAGCTGACCTCTGGTTCAATGGCCCATATCAAGAACGTTATAGTTTCAGAGCATATGGTGATGACTAAAGTAACACGCATCTTATCTATGGCTGTTTTAAGTAATAGATGTGTTTCATAGTTTTAGTCGTCCAGTTCTAAATGTATTTTCAACATATTTGAATGATTGAGATACTTCGCTATCTTCTAAAAAGAATTGGTCCTAATTGCTTATGTTGTATCCATGTTTTGTCTATGCTAGGCAAAGACTTCCCGATGAGTTCATCCAGACCAACTTCATAGTGCATCATTACACTAAGCTCGCAGATGCAATTTGTCTTTTAAAACCTATCAACATGAATATATATATATTTATTTATTTTAAGATAGTGCAAACGAGTACAAGCAAAAAACATCTCTTATAATATAAGGGCACACATTCCTTGAAGATGTGGATGCGCAACTTTATATTTGGCAAAACACTCGCTGGGTGGGATAAGGGTGAAAAGAGATGTATAATTAAATCCCAATCCTTGAAAGGCCACATATATTTCAAAGAACCGAATCCACGGTACATAGGAAAAGGTATAATGAAAAGCATCAAATTTCGTGTAATTGGCCCCTCCAGAAAAGAAAAAAAATAGATCCACTATGACAGGCAGTTCAGCCAGCAAATAAAAAACTGCCAGAGGGAACAGTCGATGTGAACAAAGGTTGGGATCTTTTTCTGCAAAAGGCAAAAGAAATAGAAATTACCAATGTTTAAATTACAGAAAGGTGGCAAAGGAAATAATTGTTTTTGTATCACTGCATAATCTCAATGGCTAAACTTCTAAACAAACATTGCCTATTATAAACTACATTCCTTATGGTACATAGTATGATTCCAGAACAAATTATGGAGACAAAATGCCCAGAAACAAGGAGCAGCCTGATATCCACATCAACGCCCCAGTCACCTTTGTTCCTCATCATGGGGTCAGAACAAACAATTGGGATCTCTGATAGCTCTCAACCACCGGCAGTAGCCAATTGATTTGCACTGGTTGTGATAGCGACAGAGGACACAAACCTTGAGACAAGGATGGCCTCATTGCTTACAACATTAGCTGCAGCAACATCTTCCAGTTGTTTCCATATGGATTCCCGCTTTTCTAGCTTCTCCCTATCCTTGATTTCTTCTTCTTGAAATCTCCTCAAGCACTCGTCAAAAAGTGCCTGATCAGCATCAGAGAATATTTTTCTAACATTCAGGGTCAAACTCTGAACAGCTTGGTTCCAATGGCCCCGTATATTTTTCTCCAAAGCAGGGAATATTATAGGCAGTATCACTTTGCTGTTTTGTAAGATCAAATTTCGAATATGGTCATTGTTCCACAGAAACAGAGCTCGTTCAGCTACCTGCCAACAGAATAATGATAACATCAAACACATACTTTTATAAAGCACTTAAGCTGTGTTTCATTGTTTAGTTTTAATCTTTGAGACTAATTACAGACAATAAAACTATAGTATGTATCCGTAGCAATGCAGCTCATATAACAAAGAACCCAAAAATCTACAATCTACAGTTGTCCCAAATGCAAGTTTTAACATAAAAGACAATCGTATTAATATATTGTTGCAACATAAGTTCAACTAAAGGAAAATCAAATAATTATTGCATATGAAATTATGAATAAATATAAAATTTCTGAGATTTAATAGTTGTTCTAAATACATGTTTTAGAATCTGTTTAAACAAATTTTTCCATAAGAACTTCTAAAAGAGAAACATAACAAAAAAATAAAAAGAGTTTTACCACAAGTTAAAATTAGTTTATGCATTTGCGAATTTGTAGAAGTTCTCTCAGTCATGGTCTCTAAATTTTTAACTAAAGCATAAGCTAATTTTAACTTATGAAGAAATTCAATCCACTTTTTCTTCTTATTTTTCTCATCGAGACGTCATTATAGAAAGTTGTCCAAACAAAATCGTTATATAAAAGACAACCGTATATAATGTGTTGTTGCCAACAAAAGTTCAATTCAAGCAAAATTGAATAATTATTTCATATGAAGTTATGAATCAATATCAAAATTCCTGAGATTTATACGTAGAGCCATAAAACAACAATATTTTCCAAGTGACCATGAAAAGAAGTAGGGATGAAAAGTCAAATACTATCCCCCCAAAAAAAAAACACAAGAAAAAGAAATGAAGATGAAATTGGAAAAAAATCCAATGTTAATGTAACATAGTTGGGCTTTGTAGTACCAATACAAGTACTCTTGGGTAGAGCTTTTGTTAAATTTATCAGTTTTAACAATTACAATGCATTGTATGAAGTTATTAACAAGTGTCCTCTACAATAATCTGAAGGAACAAATATGACCCACTACAAACTACCATTTCATAACTTATGAATTTGAGCCCCTTTTTCATCCAACTTCTGAATATCTCAATGCTGAATGCACAAATGAATTTGGCCATTATTTTTCCAAACGCGATTGCAACAGTAGAAAATTGAATTCTATTATATTGTTAAGAGTTGAATATCATTATATGCTTTCTCTTTTTCATTTTTTATATTTTAGGCTAACTAGCTTGCTGATTTAGGATAGACTACCAACCATAAAAAATCTTATGAATAAACTTTTGCACTCTGGATTCTATGTCCCTAAATGTTAAAAAACCAACTACCACTCACATTATGACATGTAAATTTAAAGTATTAAAACTTGATGGTCGAAACCTGAAGTCAATTGAGGTAGTACATCATTACACAGCCACCTACTTTACCCAAATTTTTCTGATATATTCTTACCCTATTATATTCAAAAAGCCTTCAAAACCATACCTATTTTCCTGCTGTAAATTCATACAAGGCCAATCAAAACAAAATTCACACATTGTCCTACTTTAGTTCTTATATTGGATCCACACACAGAATCATGCGCATACGCAGAAATTTAACGGCATTGTAAAAAGTGAGCAATCTTCAAATATTAGATAGCATTTAAAATAGCTGAGAGAAGCAAAATGGAAATGGAAATGGAAATGAATAACATCAGAATACAGATAAAGAGCTGTGGTGTTGTTAGCAAATGCTAATAAAATGAATGCAGAATTCATATAGGAAAATAACGATGGAATTCCGTAAGCACCTGAAAGTGTAAGCTATTAAGGCATCTACCAATTCGACGAAATAATGGGATCGCACATCTCTGAAATTCTGCTGGTTGAGTTGCCTCTAAAACTTCCTCCAACTCACCAAGGAACATTACCTCCTTAGCACTATTAGTTATCGGCCAATATTTCAAAAGGCCTCTAACCACAGTATCAGCTAGCTTGACATCCTTCTCGACAAACTGAGTAATACAATAAGAAAGCTGTTGATGATAAAGAGAAATGCACTTAGGCTTGTGTAGCGGAATCAGCGCCCGGACAAGGAACAGTTTATGCTCTGCCTTTAAAGGCAAAGCAAAACCATTAATTATGCTGCCCAATATTTCAAGCAACTCTGCAATCCCACTGTGTTTCTCTGTCTCAAATATGAACAAGTAAAAGATATTGTTGATAGCTTTTCTAATGAATGGTCGATGCACCATGAACTTCCCATAAATTCGGTGGAGAATAGTCTTCAGGTAATCCCTCTCTCTTTGGTCTTCCGAGTCAAAAAGGTCAAGCAGCCTCAACACAAACGAGTGATCAATGTATCTTTTCGCAAGCTTAGCATCTGTCTCAGGTGAAGCAACAAACCTAAAGAGAAATTCGTACACAATCTGCAGATGAGGCCAAGCCGGTTCCAGAACAGGTTCCTCTTCATCAGGCTCAGTCATATCTGCCAACTTCCCATCATGATTGGAAGAAGGTAAAGCACGAAACAAATTGGCTGCTACCATCTTTGTCATCTCCAGCATAGCTGACTCGTTAAACTTCGAATTCACAGATGAAACGTAATCAACAAGCTCAAGTAGAGTTTGCCGTTTGACGTCCTTCTCTTTGAGATGCTTGGCAGGATCATTAAAATCAAACACCACACAGCACATATTCAATTTTCTAATAAAAAGATTCTGCTTCTCCGAACTAGGGACATCCCTGAAACTAGGCAAAGCCTCATAAACTGTAGAAGCCATCATTGAACCCGATAAAAGAGCTGATTTCTTAGCTTGATTGGTATAGTGTTGAGCAATAGTCTCATTCCCAGAACGAGACCCAACTGAACCAGAACCTGAAGATTTTGAAGAAACAGAATTCGACTTCAGGAGGGTATTAGAAGACGAGTTCAGTGAGAAACCATCATTAAACCCTCCTTCACCGTCTGAATTGCCCTGAGATGATTTTGAGGGTTTGCGAGGTATTTTACCTAATATCTGTTTAATCATATCTAGAGAACCCCAAAGCCAGAAAAAACTGACCCCAACTTTCTACTAATTAATCAAACTTTCACAATCTCGATCAGTAACATTATCAAACATTAAACACTTGGGACGATTCTATTTAAACAGGCCCAAATACCCTAATCAGAAATTCTTACCTCAGAAAATATCAGTGAAAATTGTACTAATAAATTCACTGATTACGGGTGCATACACTAGGACGAGAAGAAATTGACGGGATATAGAAGTGGAAAGCACTTACATTGAGAAAAAGCCGAAGATGGCAGGAGAGAAAGAAAGTGAGAGACAATGCAAGAAAATTAGTGAGAGTGAAGTTTAAAGAGGGAAATTGGTCCCAGAACATTAGCCCTAGTGAGAGAAACACGATGATCCCTAGTGAGAGAAACACGATGATGTGGCCCAAATTTGATATTTGAATTTAACTATTTTTTACAATTTCAGTAGCAATTTATCTTGTGTAGTCTATTGTCTGGACTCGAGTAAGTATTTCATATTTTTATATAACTAAAATTAAAATTTATAACAATTGTATATTTTTATACAAAAAAAATTTCAAATTGAACAATTATGTCGACAAATTAGTTTTTATTTTTTAAAAACTATTTTTAACAAATTAATTATTAAATTTTGAAATTATAATATTAAAAACATAAAACTTTGTGAAATAGATTGAAATGTTCGGACACTTAGATTTATATTTGATTATAAAAATGTGTTTAAGAGTTATGTTATAATCATTTTTAAGCGAACTTTTACATATGTGGATCAATATTATGGTAAATTCAAAGTGATTACTATTTACAATTATTAAGTAGACTCATTTTATATATATAATATAGAATAAATTATTTATAAGTAAGTGACTTATACGTGTGGGTGTGGATTCACGTGTATACTCAGTTTTACTCCCTTTCACAGGCACACTTTATTTACATAATTAAAAAGGAAAACATAATTGTATGTTTATTATATGATAAATGAATTTAGAAATCATATACCAATAGTTTAGATAATTAAGATTAAATTTTTGTTGGGATAATAAGGGTTTAATTATTTTGATTGGGTTTAAAATTGAGCGAAAATAAAACATTATGGAAAAATGAAAAATATTTTAAGAATAAGGGTGTAAACTTATAAAGTTTAGGATGTTTATAAAAATCAGGATTTAAGAAAAATTCTTTTAAATACAGAATAAAGGTTTTTTCTTCTTTATTTTTCCTTTTTTTTTTTGTCTGTCACCTCAAGGAAAACTATCTTCTTTCCTTTTGAAAAAAATATAGATTCGGGCTACTAAAAACAAGGTTTTAATGTCAATTTTGAAACAGAATCTTTTAACAAAGTTTTTTTCTTCTTTCACTCCGTGTAAGTTTCAATTTCTGTCTAGAGATCTGAGTTTTTGTATGGTTCAACTTTAATTGGTAACCTCAAAGTAGTCCATTGCAAAAATTTGAAGTGGATTTCTAATTCATGATACTCAATTTACACTTCCTCCGGAATCAAAAACTTCAGTAAATTGTACCTTAAGTTAGATATGGATAACTAGATTGATTGTTTTAAATTTTAAATTTTTGTTGTCTATAGGATGTTTGAGACTTTGATTTAGAGACATTATGGTGAAATATCTAAAAAAGTAGGTTTTGAAAAAATATCCAGAGAATTGGAGGTTTGGTGCATATAGTATAACAAACAGTAAATTGATTTGAATTTTGAAAAGTAAAATTTAGGTTTTATTTGGCACAATATGATGATTTGTTCGAGTAAATAATACTTAAGTAGACAAGGGAAACTAGATTGTCTGTTTTAAATTTTAAGTTTAGTTTTTTGTATTTATGGGTTCTTTGAGACATTGATTTTATAAATCATGGTGAAAGGTAGAAAATATAGGCTTTAGAAAAAATTAAGAGAACTTGGGCTTTAGTGTAACTTGTATAACAAGTATTGAATTGATTTGAATTTTAAAAAGTAAAATTTAAGTTTGTATATTTAAAAGATAGCTTTAACTTTGAACATGATTTCTTTAGCACGCTCTTCTTTCTTTTATAATATAAGATGCTGTTACTTTAAAAAAAAGTCATGTTCCCCTCCTTTTATACAAATACTTATGGGTGAATGTCATGAAAAGGCACCACTTATACGTGCTAAGAATTAAGTCTTATTATGTACTTACTTTAAATTTAAGGGCTAAAAATGAAAACCATCATCCTCTTAAATTGCTAACAGGCTATCCGGATCTTTCAATGTCCAAATTTATTGAAGACCCCAATACAAAGGAGATGTCAGTGACATCTTTTTGGGCTATTTATGTATCATTCATAGCCTAGCATGGTACTTAACTAGTTTACATGAAAACTGCACTCTAAACGAAAACAACGAGTTGAGATTGGATAATTTAGATAGCAGATACTGAAGATGATTTAGCACCGATTTTGAAGGGAAAGATGATGCAAGTCAACAGCTTGTCCTTATGATCCTTAAAAGTCAGCTTCACATTATAGGTGCCCTGCATAAGAAGCAATATTAAATACAAAGTAGGCAAATAAGTCAAAAGTTCATGGAAAACAGACAAGTTGTAAATGAGAAATGTGTCCAAGACCAAAACAAAAACTATCTGAGTAATGAATCAAACAGTGGTGTCAAACTATTATTTTTTGGAATGAAAAATAGCATACACGATCTGATAGTTATTTGGATTAATTAGTACCACACTAAGCTACAGGAGTTATACAGCTCAAATGGATCTTAGACTTGGTTAACAAATAATATCAAAAACTATAGAATATGCTTGATTTGAGATGATATGTATCAATTGCAACAGTTTAATACATATGAAACCAGAAAAAGGGGAGGGGGACATCAAATTCTTTCGATCAAGCTAACTTAATATCATTGTCACTTCTACAACTTATGATTTGGACTCCTCAGAAAAGTATTAGCTAACCAAATTGAATTAGGAGTTAGAAAACCCAACAATTTTTAACAGTGCACCGAATAATCATTTTCTAGTTTGGTTTTCTGTGCTAAACCAAACCATGATTGTTCAAAAAGTATCAATGAGCTAAACAGAAGTATGAACCAAACTGAGTTGACTTAAAAGAAAACAACCGAGGAACAATTCACCAAACCTGATATACAGTTTAGGTAAACTGTTTCCAATTCAATTTGGTGCGAGTAAACCATTTTTCAGTCCATTGAATTCATTCTTTTTGTTGTAAACCAAACCAGGACTACTAACTACCATTATTCACATCATAAAAGGAAAAGTATCAGTTTGGATATGCCATGCTGAATAATGCCATAATGCGTGAATGAACCTATGCCACAGCGCTATGAATAGTATATAGTGTGTGTATATGGGGGAGACTAACCGGTGGGGTAACTGGAGGCAATAATTCGGTGTGAACGAGCAGAAAGTTGCCTGCAGGCACCGGACAGAGTGTTTCCTCACAGAGATCATGGAGAAATGTAGCAGGTGGCCCTTCCACTCCAACATATGAAATTTCATATAACAAGTCCCCGCTTTGAATTGGTTCAGCTGCATGAATAACATGAACAATCTCCAGTCATTAAAAATCAAAGTAAATAAGAAAAACTTCAAGACATGATGTTTATACCAATAGAATAGCCATATTAAGCTTGTACTCAAAAGACAATGCATTTGAAAGCATAGCATAAAAATACAGAGCCAGAAGATTATAGAAATTGAGGGAAAAAATCAGGAGAAGCATCAGCACTCACGCGTGTAAGCCGGGATCTTAAAGGTGAATGGAACTCCTCTCTCCACAGGGTCAGGTAATATTTCCACTCCACTCACCTTTACAGCATACTCTGCATTGGTATCTGCATAGCATAAAATTCAAATTAAAAGAGAGGGAGCTAACACACCAATTTTACAACCACCAAAAACAACTAACCACACAGCTATCTTAGGATTTATACATCGAAAGGCAGAATGTTAAAGTTTCTTAAAAAAAGTGAAGTATGAATCTATCACAACACTATAATGATAAATGTCATTTTTGCTTAACTCACATATTCCGTTTCTGATTGAAAAAGAAACTAATGTTTGAATTTCAAACTCATGACAGCTTTTTCAGTCCACTAACTTATTTGAAAATAAAATAATATAAAAGCAAGATTCCACAGATCACCTATTTGATTTCACAGGGTAGTGCTGTTTTCCGTCAACAATAAACCAGAAATGGTTACTGAACCCATTACGGTCTATATAGTGGAATCTCTTAATGGAAGGTTCAACTACCTCGTAACTAAGATGAAGCATAAAAGCTAAATGTTGAAGAATGAAACAAAAGTGCAAACTTAATGTTATTCAGCAAATTACCACAGTAATTGAAAGATGGGTGTGGAGTATGAAATTGAGCTTGAGAATTAGAAGAAGAAAGCGTGAAAGTGATGAATGCCAGGCAAAAAGAGAAGTATAGAGTGGTAGAAGAGTGAGTCGCCATGGTTATGGAAGTAGCAGGGAAATGGTATTCACATTATATTATAGTTATATATGTATATATACATATGATAATATCAATATAATAATAACGCGTGCTGCATGCAATAAACGAGGAATACTCTAAAGATGAATACTCTAGAAGGCGTCCTTCAATTAATTAAATATTCTGATGGCAACCCTAGATGAATTTTAAATTCAAACATAATTTTTTTATCAACTCCAATAAACTAAAAGCAAGATTCCAAGTGTTAAGAATATATATAGTTTTTATATGTTGATTTTTTATTATTATAATTAAATTTATAAACTTTTGAAACTGTTTGATTGGCAATAAATTAATTTAATTTAAAATAATATATTTTAAAAATATAAGTATCATTACATGTTTTTTTAATTATCTAGAATTTAGTATGGAAATGTTTATTATTAAATGTGTAATTTTATTTTAATTTTTTTTAGAATAACTTCATTCATTATGGTAATAAAAAGCCTTTTAGAGAATGTAGAAAAATGTATTATCAATTAAATTAAGTTGCATAAACTTCATAAAATTGTTGATCGATCTTTCTATTTTTTAATTTTTTTTTAAACTTTTATTTGGTTGAAACTTTGAAATAGTTTTTATTACCATGATGCCCCCAATGCTTTGCAACTAGGAGCTTTTACGAATCTGGCTCTGGCTCCTGAGATCGGTCTCTCTCTGGAGAAGAAGAAAGAGTGTGCAGATTCCAATTCCCAAACAATGAATCCTCGCCATAATTCAGGTTTTTCACTTTTCATCTACATTCGTTGTCACATTTTCGCTGTCACTATGTATCAGTACTGCATCGCTTAATTCCTCAACATTAGTTAGGTGCTCATTGTAAATCTCGTTTGGATCTCCGTAATTTTGACGCTGCACTCGATTCGATTCTTAATTGTACGCTATTGTTTTCTATAACCGGTTTTGGTTTGGCGGATGTTGAACTATTGGCGAAACGTGACTTGGAGCACAAGATTCCGACGTGGATGAATCATGAATGAATGCTTTACCTTCTCTCTGTCTCTTTTTTTTTTTTTTTTCAGGAATGGTGGTGTTTAATGCGTAGTGGAAAATGCAACGTGCTTCGCTGAGTGCTGAGGAACGTTTGTTGGAAAAAGCGGTGAAGGAAGAATGCGCATGGGAGAATCTTCCCAGGCGACTTCATCCAGTTGTGCCTTCAAAGGAAGAATGGCACAAAAGGTTCTGTGAATTTATGTAACAGTTTTTTTTTTATATGTATATATATTGTCATGATTCATTGTTTAATCCTATAGTTAGTTAGTACTCAGTAGTAAGTTGTTACCGTAGTTAGTTATCTCCGTTGATAAAGTGCTTGAGGAGATGCTTGAAAGAGCTTTAATAGAGTTTATTTCGACTTATTGAAGTAGTTTAATAACTTATGGCTTTTATAAGTATTTTTTTTTTTTGTCTATTTTAGTAAGTTTTAGGTCGAAATTCTTCTCACGTCCAAGTTAAGATTTCTTGAATAAACACTTAATTAAACTATTTGGTTAAATTTACCATTTAACTCTACTACTGAACATTGCATTCCTATGTTTCATTGAAAAATTGAAAAATACTGAGTCTAAGGGTGGAGAGCCCCCGTAACTTTGAGATAGCATTGCAGTTGGAAACTTGGCATCTCTGCTTTTTTTGCTCTGCTCATGTCCTTTTCTGGGCGGTTTATTTTATTAAGGGTTCAAAGAGATTGGTTAGTTTTTCTGCACTTTTATGTAACTCCTCTGATGATACGACCTTTTCAAAGAGTTTTATTTTGTTTCCTGTAAACAAAATCAAACTAAGTTCGTAAGTTTTAGGAAAATCAAGATTTTTTCCATCCACTGGGTTTGCGTTTGTGTGAAGAGGTGGGATTGCACACAAGTTCGTAAGTTTTATCAGTGAAACTATAGTACTTGAACAGGACAATTGTGAAGAATTTCATGTGTATGGTCTTTTGTTGAAAAGAGACCTTTTTTATTTTTGGTGGTAAGAAACATATGTTTTAACTTTTGAAGTGGAGTAAATTTTCTCAGGACTTAGGAACGCTTTTGATTTCAAAGGCCGTAGTCACTTTAACTAAGAAACCAATATTTATCCCTCCGCAATGAGAGTGTTATAATATTTTGACTCTGATTTGAGATCAGAGCAACCTCAGGTACCTAAAGGAAGAAATAAAAACAACAGACTTAATTATCACAATACTATGACGCGCACTTTGTTATCCTTCAGTATTAAACATTACCAGATCCTTAACAATTTCCTATCAAAACCTACCTAACTCATACTTCCTACTACTAAGAAAAGATAAAGGATGCTACTAATATTCCTTTTGGGCCTAATTGTAAGAATGAGTTGGCCGTATCAGACCGCAAATTATCATTTTAAGTTTTTTATTTTCTATTTTTAAATTAGGTTCTCATAAGTCAAAATGTGATACTTTCCGTTCATTTCAGGGCTCTTGTCTTCGTTTCATGAATAACTTTTTCCAGTAAATACATGATTATAATTCTGCCTTCTCTGTTGTTGACCATGTAAATTTTATGCAGGATAATCGAATACTGCATAAAGAAGAGACTTAAATGGGAAAATTGTTTCGCTCGTAAAGTTTGTAAAGAAAATGAATATTATGAAGATATGATGCGCTACTTGCAGAGGAATCTAGCTGTATGTGTTGTACAGAATCTGTTACTCTGCTTGATTTCTCCACTTGAAATTTTAAATTGTAAATCAAATGCATTTTTACAAAACTTTATATGCATATGCTCTTATCCTCAGGGATCATATTAAAGAAATTTGTTGGAGAAAATTGAAGTTATGTTTCAAAATCGAATTCTGACCTTGTAACTAAAAATAAAACATAATGTCCTCAGTTTTAGGAAGGTTTTAGTAAATAATTTAATCATACTATTACCTTATGATTTTATGAAAGAATTGTTCATCCTCATCCTCAATATTTAAGAACTTATAACTAACATTTCCTAGATATTGACTCTTATGTTTTATTTTTTTTGTCTTAGGATATCTGCATTTAATGTATATATTCTCACTTGCAGCTATTCCCGTATCATCTGGCCGACTATGTATGCCGTGTAATGAGAGTGACACCTTTCAGATATTACATTGATATGATTTTCGAAGTAATGAAAAATGGTAATTCTATTAGTTTCTAGCAATTACGACTGAATTAATTTCATGAATATTGTGCTTAACTAACTCTAGCTATACATAACACAAAATTAGGCATTTTTCTTTTCTTGATTATTATATTCCAGAGAAAAAAAATGCTGTGCTTACCAATAATTAGTAGATAATTTTGTGGCATTTGCATTTGCACTAAGTCTTTTATTTCATTTACACTATCAAGTATTTCATGTATCGTACAGTTATTTTCTAAATTCGAGTAAATCGTAAGAAAATATAAATGGAAAGAAGAAAACCAAAAGAGAAACAATGTCTAAAATTAAGGGAGGTATGCATATTTAGCTTTGGTAGTATATATAAAAAAATACATACTAGAAGTGGAAAATATTTAGGACTGTAATGAAGATATGCATAAACGAGCTTGGATTTAAAAGTTAAAATAAGTGAAGTTAATAAAAATATTTTTTAAATTGAACCAAGAAGTGATCAAGGCACCAAATTCAAGGCTTAACCGTTGCTAAACTGAGTCGAGATTCTCTACTGGATTTTTCGGGTGTTGTTCCTCTGTTGTGCCCTGATTTTTATATATTTAAAAAAAGTTAATATATTTTAAAATATCAGTGTAGTGAAGACACAATAGAGGAATAACACCAAAATCCCAACAGAGAGTACTAAACCATAGCCAAATTGATATTATTAATGTAGTAATTATAAGAAAGACAATTCATAGATAATATTAAAGAAACATGATATTATAATTTTACAACATTAAAAACTAAAAATAAAGCACTAGTTCATATGTTTTTAACCCTAAAAGTACATACAAAAGTTCAAATAAATATATTATGCTATTCAGGTCTAAGTTTGAAACAATGCATAACAATGTCTTTTGGAAGTAACAATAATCTTAGGTTCATTTTTTAAAGAAAAAAATGAAGTTTTATTAAGATTTTTATTAATCTGTTGTTAGCCGAATTTTTAATGGTTTGTTTGCCTGCCATTAATCCAATTCAATTTTCAAAAGAGGAGAGTAGAGAAAGCGATTAAACTTCTTTGACATATTTTTCTTTTGTCATAATGATATCATAATAAAGGCACAATTAAATTATGATGTATGTGTATGATGTCAAAAAAATTCATATTATACTTGTATTACCTTTTGCTTGATTGTCTGAACTCTGAAGGTAGATAAACATGTAGAGTAGTAAAGATTTGTTTGGTGGAAGCTGGCCTTTAGAAGTTTACTGCTTGTCTTAATTATTTGCAGAGCAACCTTATGACCGCATCCCAAATTTTAGTGCTGCAGATGCTTTAAGACTTACAGGAATTGGGAGAAATGAATTTATTGATATAATGAACAAGTGCAGGTCTAAGGTACTGCATAGATTTGCATGTACGTTACACTTAAATATATCTTCAATAATTTTGATTACATGTAAGTTATTGCATGCATATTTGTGTATGTCTAATGACCTACAGCAATCCTGCTGCATATATTATCTTCTATTCTCTCTCTTTTTATAAAGGGCTATGTATAAAGGAAAATTATAACTTAACAATCAGGACACTATTTGAAATTTTTCAATAAAAGAAATATATGATAATAGGTCGTGCATAAAGAAAGAGTACCAGATTTTTTATGTCAATATATCATAACCATTTATACAAAGGGACATTGAAATGAAAATATTTTATTACAGAGACAACTGAACCTATATATAAGATAAAATTATAAAGAAATCAAATTAAATCACAGCACAATATATGTCATTTTTATGTGGCAGTGTCATCATAGGTTTTAGATGCTGGCAAGTCAAACACAGACATGCATTATTAATCTTTGTAAACATTACTTAGGAAGAATAATCTATGATTCTTTTCTAAACCTTTTGTGGAATATAAAACCAGGATAATTAGAGAAGCAGTAGAAAGAGAAGTAGAATTTGGAGAAAGAAGGAGAAAGGTGGTTTCTTTCTTGTCTGCACTTATACTCCTTTGACCAGCCTTGCAACAAGCTTGATGAACAATCGTATCAATTTGTATTATCTTTTGTGTTTGTTATTTACATATTTAAATTTGTGAGTTCTCCGGTTTTACTGCTATTGTTTGGATAATGATTTAAATTTGCAGTATAGCCTAAGTTTAAGTTAGTGTTAGTTAAGCCTTTATGATCAAAGGTAGGCTTGTAAATTTTTATGATTTCTCACCAAGCAATTGCTCTTTCGGAATATCCAGAAAATAATGTGGAAACTGAACAAGTCGATAGCAAAAGAACTTTTGCCTACTCAACCTGTGGATTTTCCAATTGAACCGTGGTGGGGAGTTTGCCTTGTGAACCTTAACTTGGAGGAATTTAAGGTGGGGTATGTCCTTCAGCCTTATAAAACAGTGAACCCATGTTTTGGTGGGGTTAATATGAAACTTTACCCAGTAATAAAGGACTGTATATATTGCCTGTAGCCTAGTATTTCTCATAACTTTTTGGCCTTAATTCCTTTTGTCGATTTATACTTTACTTTTCTTCTACTTTATAGAGACTCTCAAAGGATGAAATGGCCGCAATAGACAAAGTCTGTATGGATGAAGCAAATTCATTTGTCACGTTTGATCCTGACGTTATAAGGGGTCTATGCAAACGGGGACTAGTATATTTTGATGTTCCTGTTTATCCACATGACCGGTTTAAAGGTTTGTTCTATGGGTTTTTGTTTTCTTATATTTTCTAATTGTTTTACCTCTGTCGATGTCCTTTCCAAGGACCGAGTTTATCTTTTGAGCCTCATAATTTGGACTAGTAAGGTAAAACAAACCAAATGTATTGGAGGCCTAGTTGATTTTTTTAATTCAACATGATCAACTTGGTTTTTTCTTAGTTAATTTACAAGAATAGCATAGTTGTCCGTAAGGGTTAATGATAAGCACTTTCTCTTTTTTGGCAGTTTCCTAAAAGGCAAGAACTGGGATAAGATTTTTCACAAAATCTCCTTTCCGGTTCTTAACTTTCACTGTTTCTTGATTTATTTCTTCCTTTCTCCTTTTTGACTTTCACATACATCCTAAGTGATGAAATATATCCAATGAAATTGAAACTCAACAGTCAACATGTTTTATTTCAGAGTAAATTTCACATGAGTATCAATTTGAACAAAAGTCCCAAATAAAATAGCCCAATATGGTCAAGTTTGATCCTTAGCATATTTCAACTTGAAAAAGAAAGACTAGTAGCAGAAAGTGGCTAGCATTAGCTCGTAAGAAAATTATGTAAAAGATGGATCATATTTAGTGTATGAACCGAATAAACCCCTTAGAAATTGAATTAAGCCACAGAAACCTAATACGATATGAAATTCGGTAGGAGTGAGCTGAGTATGTGACGACTTGATGTGAGAAGTATGTGCCACAACAGAATTTCTAACCAACTCTGGGACTGGTGACTACTTCTGTAACTAATAACTTTTAATTAAATAATATTTTGTCTTAGATTGTTGACCTTGTGGTTATTATGTGATATTACATGGTATGTCTGAAGTAACATAATGCTCAAAAATGGTTGGAGCGGTCCTGCCTTTAAACATTACAAGGAGAGGACCCACCAATTCTGATTACAATTCCATGCATTTGATCTGTATTGTCGCTGCATTATGCAAGAAGTACGAACAAATAATGCCTTTTATTTACCTGAACGAGAAAGGAAAAACCCGAAGTATTTTTCAGTAAGAAGTTTCTCAAACTACAAAAACTATTTAAGAAACTGATTTCTTTCAACAAATGTTTTCATACACGCGGATATGTTACCTGTGAAGGATTTTACCATATATTAATTAAAACTATCTAATTTATCCTTTCCTCTCTATTTTCACAAACATACTAGGATGTCAGTCAAACCTTGGCCTTCAAAATTGTGTTTCATGCTAAGGCCGGGGTTTTTCTGTTTTATATTTTCTAGGAAAATAGTTTAATAAAAAATATTTGGGAAATTATAAGATAATTATTATTTTCAAGAAACCATCAAAAGAAAAATATTATTTTAATATTTTTTATTAATTCAGATATAATACTTTGTAAAAAAAACTATAAAAAGTTATTCCTGTTCTTTTAGTGAATGATGGATGGAGTCTTATATTCGTCAGGATTGATCAAATGAAGATAACTATTGAGGAAAAGCAAAATTAAATGAGCTGCATCCAGTTAAATTTTAAATGATAAAATGGATAAAAATTAGTGGAAATATATATATATAT
>Ga0123340_1002081_pt1 | contig 17671 bp, 18 predicted proteins | sample SirMexnodulemix_FD_89961 | JGI IMG/M metagenome (GOLD analysis project Ga0123340, IMG submission 89961) | Root nodule microbial communities of legume samples collected from Mexico - Siratro Mexico nodule mix | ecosystem: Host-associated > Plants > Roots > Nodule | place: Mexico: Nepantla... | reverse complement strand
ATTACCATTAAATGTTATATTTGATATTTGTTTACTTTTAATCATTTTGTAATTAATTGTTCTTAAAATAATGATTAGTAAAAATATAAGTAATATTTGTATTTTTTTATTAAATAGTTTTTGTTTTAGTTGTGTACCAATACTTCAAAATACTCTCAAGCATTTATTCTATTTAAAAGTTATTAACCACTTATAAGGATATTTTCTAATTTCCACCTCATTTACAAGGACTATTTCGTAATTTTCAATTTCATCCTTCAAATCCCTTCAAATCTCTTTACATGAAGGAAGATCTCATCTTACAAATCTCCTATCCATCCTCCCAAATTAGGTCAACTAAACAGCTTTCATCCACCCAAATCCATCATTTGAACAGTAAATCCTCCCAAATTGATCCAACCAAACACACCCTTAAAGTAGAAGTATGTTAAGACCCTGAGAATAGTCTAAAAATATAAGTGATAATAATAAAATGATATTTGAATATTTTATTGTTAAAATAAAAAATTCATATAAATAAGAAAACTAGTTATTCACATCTCATTTTTATAAAACCACTATCTCTCTATAATAGAATTTCCTATTTTTTTCTCTATCTTCTCTCTAGAATTATGGTTTCACTTGTCATCAGACTAACGATCAGAGGTCATCCCTGAACTCTTAGCGTCGAGTACAATAAGAGTGCAAATTCTTGAATAAAGTAAGTTCATTTTTTGCTTATTTTCTTTGAGTCAGTTTTCTAAGGTTCTTAGCTATTCTAGCAGACTAGCATGCATGTAACCTCTAGTACATCAAGATAGGTCTATGTTAGTTCATTATGATCAAGATAGGTCTATGTTAGTTCATTATCACAGTGATATAGTCTGATCGTTAATCATAGTCCTATGGTGCAGGTTACAGGTTAAGAGATCCTGTGTTGGGAGCTCTTTGGAAAGTGTTCTCCTTAAGGCAGGTAAGAGAAGCTAACTACTGTAATTATATGGTTATAATAGTATAGTTATAATGTTGTAAGACTTTAAAATTTAAAATTTAGGATCAGATATGTAAATTAAATGAATATCATACAATACAAGTGATTTGTGGTGATAAAAATTATCATGAATAAGAGGGTTCACTGATTTGTGGTGATAAAAATTATCATTAGGGTACAATTGTCAAAGGAACAGCGAATAATAATAATATGGTGAATTTACATTTTGTTTTGAAAAAACATTAGAATATGAAAGCTTATATACATTAAAAATAACAACTTTTTGGGGATGATTTTTTTTTTTTTTTTTTGAATTTAAGGGAAAACATGTATAACTCAGGTGAAAAATATTCAATAAAACTTCGTTTATGAGACTTAATTGAGTTTGTGATTGATAAAAGGTTTAAGAAAAGGAAAACATGCTCAGCTCAAAATTTTGTAAGAAATTATGATGAAAGCATCTCAAAAGGCAACAGAATACTCAGAAGAAATTTAGTTTTTTTTATCAAATTTCAAGAAAAACTTTGATGGTGAGCATAAAAGAATATTAACAAGAAGAATACTCAAAAGAAATTTAGTTTTCTTTATCAAATTTCAAGAAAAACTTTGATGCTGAGTATAAAAGAATATTACTGGCGCTTAATGACTTTGAAGAACAAGAATTCTTGTAAGGGGGAGCCATGAGCACTTCACTCCATATAAGTGAAGGGGAGAAGAAATCAAAAAGTGCAGGGGAGAAGGATGCTTGCAAAAGAAATTTATTACGAAACTTGTTGACACGCATCTTCTACTTCCTCAAGAGGAGTTTCAAATTCTCCTTCAATAAGTGAAATCACCGAACTAACATCTATAGCAATAGTAAGATTACACTTCTAACAATTTTCTTTTGGAAAACAAAGTTGTGATACAACAAAGTACAAATGTCACGTGCATCGGTGCATGATGCTTTTAACAACCACTGTTCTCAAACAAGAGAAATTCATTATGGTCAAATGCATCTTAGAAACTAGTTACAAAGTGTCATGGTCCTCAGAGACAAGCTACATGAACAGACGCACACAACAATGTCATGATATTAGAGATATCATGTGTAGAAGTATACTTTGCAGTTACATGTAGACCTCCATGCTTATAAATTTGGAGGATTGACATAGAGGGCAGAAACTAAGCTTACTTTCACAATCTTTACAGAGGCAAAGATGCTTACAAGGTAACAAAACCATGGTCACTTCATTCACTCTGCAGGCCTTGCATGTCATCATCTCTTTCATATCAGTGTTCTCCTTGGAGAGCAGATGAAAATCAAGGGTGCGGCCATTGCAGCAAGAAGCTGTGTCGTCGACCTCGCTGTCGCCGCATCCTTCTTTGCTGTCCCTGCTTTGGACATATGCTTGCTGAAGGTTGAACTTGAGAGTAGCAATCATGTTTTCATTGTATCTTGCTCGCTGCTGCCACGAACCAGCTTCCACAGCCAACTGCTCCATTCGGTCTTCGAGTTCCATGTTCCTCTTGTTGATGCTTTCAACCTCAGCTTCTTTCTCCCGAAGTTTCTGAAGGACTTTGTCTTCTATGAGTGAGACACTCTGGAGTTGTGTTGCTTGAACCTTGTCTAAGATTGATTGACGCAGTCTTTCACCCTATTAGAAATGAGAAGATTAGTTATGCTGCATATTCAAATCAGAGAGCTTTTTGCCCTCATTTATACTGATGCCAAATCAGGATAAAACCACAAGTTGCAATATAGTACATAGGTATTAGAATTTAGAAGCAATTATTCAAGAGAAAAGCAGTCTATTGATACTTTCATCATAACAGAATGAGACAATGACGAAGCTTGATAAGATTTATTTAACAATTTAATCATAGATTCCTTTATTTTTTCAGGGGTAGTGTACTTAAAAGCTTTTCTCATCAGTTCTTGCATCTGACAAACCTAAAGAAACTAAACTGATCTAATTATTCGATAATGGCAAGAGGCAGTGAAAAGGTTGATTAGTCTGCACAAGTAAAAAATTGAGCATCTCATATATGCATACCACATCCTTCTACATCACTAATCATAAATAAAATTTCATCATCGGATTTTGAACACTCACTATTCTATTTAAAAGTTTTGAAGATATATCGAAGTGTGTGTGCACTTGAGGGTCACCTTTTTCCTTCAAGTGTTGACCAACATAAGTTATTTGATAGAAAATATGCAAACTTTAACAAGTCCGGAACATGAAAAGCATTACATGGAACAGATAATAGATCATTAGCCATTGACATTGCTTGCCTTTATAAGTTCAGACAAGAAAGGTCATAGATTTTACTTTAAGGTATATAGATGCCTAGAATGGATGCAGGTAGATTCTTCATTTGATCATGGTAATTCAGCACTGTGTAATGAGAATTCTCTAAGCTTTCATCTCCATTACATAACATACAAACCCACTTTTAATAGGTATTTCCTTTAATCATGAAACGTGAGTGCATGCTTTATACAAATTACAATATCAGTAAGAGGAGAAATACTCACACAAGCCTAGTTCAATACAAAACTTAGCAGATCCAATTATCAACAGTAGAAGATACAACAGGTTTGCATCAATAATGAGGTCCATACTCTATTCATGGAGGAGTCTATCGAGCCTCACAATAAATGGTTTTAACTTTAAATAGTTTACCTTCAACATGACCAGTAAAATGGTAAACTAGGCATCAAAACCTGAGCTTACCTGCACTTTGAGAAATCTATCTATCTCTACATCCTGCTGCTGCAACTCACGCTCAATGTCATCGCCAATGAGTGACAACAAAGCTGAGTCTCCAGTGGATGTCAGGCGAGTATTGTCGAGTGACAAGCCTAACCCAGTTGACACTGATCGTGGTTGGAGGAAATCAACCGAAGATATCTGAGAATTGTTCTCCAGAAAGTCCTGTTCTTTAAGTCTCTTTCTCTCTGGCTCCAAATTGGAGCCATAATTCCATTGCAATTGCAAATCAGCTCCACCATCACTGCCATCAGCAGGAGGAACAGGACCCGGAGCAAACCCAACAACATGAACTAGACAACCATAAGAGAAAAGTCATAAAACATAAAATCTAGGACTTAACTTACTATGTCAACCCCACAACTACGCTATAAGAAATGTTAAGGGAAAACATACAAAAAGACTAGAAAAAATCTAAACTTTTCCTGTGGTTGAATCACCCCACAATATAAAAGAAACAACTTTGACTAAAAATGACCAAAAGAGGTGCCACCAACAAACCTAGCTAGGGTAATTTCCTAAAGGGTTAATATTTTCCAGAGCCTCAAACATATGCAACTAAAAATTAAAGGACCAAAACTGAACAAGAGAAAGGTAAAGATGAAGAATTTACATACAGGGAGGTATATAGGGTGGATGCTGGGACTGATCTTGCAAATCAGAAGGGTTGTAAAATGCCACCTGCTGTGGCATCTGGCCATCCATTGCTTGCAGATTTCTGAAAGCAAAACAAAGCAATTAAGGGGGGAAATATAAAGAGGCAAAGCAGATGAAATTGAAAAAAAAAAGAATATATATGTCAAAAGGGTTGGTAAAATGAAGGGTTGAAAGGAAGGGAAATGGTTTGGATTTCAATGAAAATTGAGAGCATAATTAAAATAAAACCTGAAGGGTTTGGTTTGTGGCTGTTGCTGTTGCTGTTGCTGTTGGGTTTGGTAGTGCCTTTGGAAGTGGTGCTGAGGGAAAGCCATGGATGAAAATTGAGGAAGAACACCGTCCGAGAAATGGAAATGGAAATGACGAGGTGGTCGATGCAGAAGTTTCTTTTAATTTCCACACTTACCCCTCATTTTTTTTTATTCATCTCTAAAATAAAATGTTTGGATCAACCCAACTGTGAGAATCTGGCCCAAAAATACAACTAGCATAATCAGGGAAGCTTGTTTTTTTAAGCAAAATCAGGTGGCTGCTAAGACACCTTTGGTTAAATAGTTTAATTAAATGCTTATTTAATCATTTTTATTAAGAAGAGCTTGATCATAAGTTAAAAATAATTTACTTTGACAAACTATTTTATAAAGCTTAGAGAATCTCTAACCCCACACGTGTCCCTTGCATGCAACTATCTCATGTATGTATATGTAACTTTCACTTCAGAGCTCTATTGGTGCAATACAACTCAGTTTGATACCATTTTTCTCAATTTGTTACAGCAGCATAAGCAATTTCCATCGAAAATCATAAACCATTTTCATAATGTGGAACAGTTATGTACAGAATGTGAAACACTTATGTACATAACTGTACGTCACTGCATGACACTATATTTATAGTTTTTGCTTTTTGATTTATTGTACAAAAATTTAGTAATATTAGTTTCTTTTTCTTTTATATCTTTCTTTCATTTATCTACTTCTTTTTTTATTTTCTCTCTACTTTATCTTAGAATCTTTACATGATATCAAGAACCTTTAATGAGTTCTTCACGTGTTACAACTCAAGAAATTTTTTTCACTTCCCTACATCTTCTTTTTCAAGCTTTGTTCCATATTCCTTCACAACTCCAATCACTCTTAAGTTAGATGATGAAAATTATCTATTATGAAAATAACAGGTCTTGACAATCATACATGATTGGAGGACAACTCTGTTCTACCTCAACTTGTCATTGTTAGCGGTATTGATATTGAAAATGAAGATTATATTCAATATGACCAACAAGATCAACTAATAATGGTATGGTTACTTACTTCTATGCATCCTAAGATTCTTACACAAATGGTTTGGCTGGACTCCTCTGCAGCAATTTAGACCAAACTACAAACATACCACATTTCACAAATTTGTGCAAGAGTAAAGGAATTGAAATTCCAGTTAAGAACTCTGAAACACACGATACGTCTGTCTCTATGTATCTTCTTGGGTATCAAGAAGATAGTTGATACATTGGTTGCAATTGACTCTCCCATTACGACAGAAGATCATATTGACGCAATACTTGACGGCTTGCCGGATGAATATGATAGTTTTGTTACTATTATTACATCCCGGTTGGACCCTTATGTTGTAGCAGATGTGAAGTCCTTAATTCTTGCTCAGAAGAAACGATTGGATAAAGGAATTTCATCTGATAACTTTTTACATGCAAATGTTGCTACAAGAAGCTCTATTAATCAGTCTTTACCATTCTTAATTTTTTCAAAATTCAATGTGTCAAACCCATTCAAAGAATACAAGATTTGTTAATCACAAAAATCAAAATCGGAATAACTGGAATTCAAATGGCCCTTCATCCTCTCAAAACTTCAAAATTTTGTGTCAAATTTGTTCTAAATATTGTTATTCCACTTCCGATTGTTGGCACAGGTATAACCATTCCAATACATCAACTATTCATGTGAATTTTTTGCATGCATCTACGTCTTTCGGTGAGGATGATGAACCATCAATACTTGGAACTCCTTCTACATTGCGTGATCTACTATGGTACCCAGACAGTGGAACATCTCGTTATCTAACCCATGACAGTAATAATCTTACAGCCAAAACATCTTACAGTGGTCCTGATGTGGTTAAAATTGGTAACAATATTGGTCTTTCTATTAAACATGTTGGTTCTGCTATTTATACTTCTCCATGCACTGCTCATAAAATTTTTTTTTTCATAACTTGTTACAATTTCCTTCAATTTCGAAGAATTTACTTATTGTTTCTAAATTTGATAAAGATATATGTGCTTTATGAATTTCATTCTGATTTTTGTCTTGTTGAACGTCAAGGAGATACTTCTTCAAGAAAAAATTAAAGATGGAATTTATGCTTTCCAAAATTTTGTTTCCTCTTCTGATTTTACAGCTTACACTGCTTCTGTATTACCAAAGATATTATCATATACTCTATGATACAATAGATTTAGACATGTTCATGCAAAGTTATTCATCAAATAATGCAATCCTATAATGTTCCTGTATATGTTAAACAAACATTTTGTGAACCCTGTATACTTGCTAAAGCACATCAGTTACAGTTTCATGACTCTACCTCTGTTTACACTCATCCCTTAGAATTGATATATATGGATATATGGAGTCCATCACATACTCCTTCAAATAGATCTAGATATTACATTGTTTTTCTTTATGCATATTCTAAATATGTTTGGTTGTACTTGTTATTTCATATGCCTTAAACTAAATCTGTTTTTTAATCTTTCAAAATTAATTCAGAAAAGCAAATTGGATTTCAATTAAAAAGTAATCAAAGTGATAATGGAAAAGAATTTTTATCCTTTAAACCATTATTTATTCAACATGGAATTAAACAAGGTTATCTTGCCCGTATGTTCATTAACAAAATGGTTCCATCGAACGCAAGCACTGTCGCATTATTGAAGTTTTCGCATTACTTGCTACTGCTAAACTTTCTCTAAAATTTTGAGGGAAAGCTTTAACCACTGCTGTGAGCATTATTATGTTCTTCCATCTCCTAACTTAGAAAACAAGAATCCCTATCAAATGTTATTTAACAAACCTCCCAATTATAATTTTTTCAAAACTTTTGGATGTGCTTGTTATCCTATGCTTCGACTCTATACTAATCACAAATTCAATTTTTGATCATCTATGCATTTGTTTCTTGGCTATAACTCAACACATAAAGGATATATTTGTCTCTCTCCATCTGGTAAAACTTATATACTTGTCATGTTTTCTATGAATTTTTTTTTTCATTTGCTTTACCCGATAATCTTTTTATTTCTAACAATAACCCAGTGGAATCTACATCTTCTTCACTTATTCCTATAACTATTATTAAACAACATTTTCTTGACAAAAACAGTGCGTATAATGTGCCTTCAAATTCCAATTTACAACCTATAGATCCATCTCTTTCTTCCTCTACTACCATTGTTTCACCAGATTAAATGGTTTCTTCACCTGAACCTTTAATACCTTCATCTGTAAGTTCTCCTACTACAATTTCTTCAGACGGTGATAACTCAATTTTTGTGCAAATTGGTCATCCTATGACAACAAGAGCTAAATCTGGCATTTCTAAACTATGTCTTTATATTGTTTCTACTATTTCCACTACTGTTCCAAAGTCATTGCAACAAGTTATTCAAACACCTCACTGGTTCCAAACCATGACAGAGGAATATAATGTCTTAATTCATAATAACACATGGGATCTTGTTACTCCACCTTCTGTGTCACACTTATTGGATGTAAATGGGTCTTCAAAACAAAGTATAATGCAGATGGAAGTCTTCAACGACATAAAGCAAGATTGGTAGCGAAAAGATTTCATCAGCAATATGGCACAGAGTATCTTGAATCCTTCATTCCCGTAGTGGAACCAACACCCATTCTTGTACAGTTCTCACTCTTGCACTTACAATAGTTGGCATGTTTATAAGATAGACATTAATAATGCATTTCTATATGGAGAATTACAAAAAGATGTATATATGGTTCAACCACATGGTTTTGAAGTTGCATATCGTATTCTTGTTTATGCAAAGTCATTTATGGCCTTAAACAAGCTCCTCGATCTTGGTTCACTAAGCTAAGTACCACTTTAATTTCTTTTGGCTTTTATTCAACAAAGAGTAATTCTTCTTTGTTTTCTAAGTTTACACAGTCTTCTTCTACCTTACTTGTTCTCATATACGTTGATGATATAATCATCACAGGAACTTCGAAGAATGATATACAGTCTCATAATGATGTTCGGGCAACACTTCGCATTAAAAGACTTTGGTTGTTTACATTATTTTTTCGGTGTTGAAGCATCATGGATCATGGATGGTAACTTGCATTTGTCTCAGACAAAATATATCACAGACCTTCTGCAACGAACAACTATGTTGTCTCTCAAACTACAACCAATGCCCATGATTTCATCATCTTGCCTAACACAAGATGGGTCAACTGCTGTTTTAGATGCTTCATTGTACAAGTCAATTGTTGGATCCTTACAGTATATACTTCTCACTAGACCTAAACTTGCTTATAGTGTTAATAGTGTGTCAATTCATGCATAACCCACAACATCACTAGACAGTTGTTGGGACTCTCTTAACCATGGTCTGTTGCTGCGCAAATGTACACATCTTCAATTACAAGCTTTTGCAGATGTTGACTGGGTTTTGACCCAGATGACAAAAAATCAACTACTGTATACATCATTTTTCTTGGACAAAATCCAATCTCATGGGCTTCAAACAATTAAGAAGTTCAATTGACAAAATGGATAACCAACCTTCTTCATGAACATTATCTCACTTTAAAATCGTCTTGCATTGCTGCTAATCCTATAATGCATTCAAAGACCAACATTTTGAGCTTGTCTATATTTTGTTTGGAAATCAATTCAAAATAAGCAGTTAACTCTTTTTCATATTCCAGCCACTGACCAAATAACCAATACCCTTACAAAACCTTTGTCTAAATCCTCTGTTTATGGAGTTTAGAAGCAAAATAATGGTTGTACAAAACTCCACCATCATTTTGAGGGGGATATTAGGTAGTATGGAACTGTTCATAACTGCATGACACTGTATAAATATGGCTTTTGCCTCTTCACCTACTGTATAGAATTTAGTAATAATACTTTCTTTCTCTTTTATATCTTTTTGTCTTTTCATCTACTCCTTTCTTGGTTTTCTCTCCCCTTCATCTTGAATCTTTAGACATAAAGTAAAACAAACTTTTCAACACCACCTTAAGATATATCCATTTTATAATATGCCCAATGTTAATCTTCTATTTAACCTTATGGCATAAGAGTGTATGAGATATCATTAATTCATAACAAAATTCAGCTTGGTAAGGTAGTAAAGAGTTACATTTCCATAAGTTGGTTTATTGAGTATTGTTAATTAAAAAAAATGTATAACCAACATGTTCAAGGAAAGCTCAAATTTTTAGACATCTTACAGTAGAGACCACATCTGAAGTTAGAAGTAGAGGTAGAAATGATGGAACATGATTAGTGATAATTAGTGTCAAGTGATTCCAAAGAAGGAATTTAGCCTCTTCTTTCTTTGTTTTTTCACCAACATGCATGTCTTGATCTTCATCTCATGCTCCAAGTCCTTTTCATTTCCGACACTCCACATACTCCTAACTAGGTAGACGATTACTCATTGCATGTTTTTCTTTCATTCCTTGTGCATTGCTAACAGTTCATGCTTTCCCTATAAGCCCACATGCTTCTTCTCTTTCTCTTAATATTCTGTCTGTATTTTCTTTTAAGACAACTTTTACTAATCTTACAATCATTATCCATACTCTTCTAGACAATAGATTCCAACAAGCCTACCAATAGACAACAAACCTTTAGTCCCGTAGTGAAACCAAAAACAACCATTCGTACCATTCTCACTCTTGCACATACAAATAGTTGGCATGTTCATCAGATAGACATTAATAATCCATTTCTATATGGAGAATTACAAGAAGATGTATATATGGTTCAGCCACCTGGTTTTGAAGCTGCAGATCGTAATCTTGTTTGCAAATTATGCAAAGTCATTTATAGCCTTAAACAAGTTCCTCGATCTTGGTTCACTAAGCTAAGTACCACTTTAATTTTTTTCTGCTTTTCTTCAACAAAGAGTAATTCTTCTTTGTTTTTTAAGTTTACATAGTCTTCTACCTTACTTGTTCTCATATAAGTTGATGATATAATCATCACAGGAACTTCCAAGAATGATATACAGTCTCTCATAATGATGCTTGGACAACACTTCGCACTAAAAGACTTGGGTCGTTTACATTATTTTCTTGGTGTTGAAGCGTCGTGGATCATGGATGGTAACTTGGATTTGTCTCGGACACAATATATCACAGACCTTCTACAATGAACAACTATGTTGTCTTCCAAACCACAACCAACGCCCATGATTTCATCATCTCACCTAACACAAGATGGGTCAACTGTTGTTTTAAATGCTCTTCATTGTACAGGTTATTTGTTGGATCCTTACCGTATATATTTCTCACTAGACCTAAACTTGTTTATTGTGTTAATAAGGTATGTCAATTCATGCATAATCCACAACAATATCACTAGACTGCTGTCAAACGAATTTTACGTTATCTTGCTAGGACTCTTAACCATGGTCTGTTGCTACGCAAGTGTACACATCTTCAATTACAAGCTTTTATAGATATTGATTGGGGTTCTAACTCAGATGACAGAAAATCAACAACTGAGTACATCATTTTTCTTGGACAAAATCTAATCTCATGAGCTTCAAACAAGCAGGAAGCTGTTTCAAGAAGTTCAACTGAAGCAGAGTATAGTAGTGTGGCTGCGACTTTAGCTGATATAAAATGGATAACCAACATTCTTCATGAACTTCATTTCACTTTAAAATCGTCTTACATCTACTCAAACAACATGGGTATTGTCTTACTTGCTGCTAATCCTATAATGCACTCAAAGACCAAGCATTTTGAGTTTGATTTATATTTTGTTCTGGAATCAATTCAAAATAAGCAGTTGACTCTTTTGCATATTCTAGCCACTGGCTGATACCCTCACAAAAATGGTGGTTTATGAAGTTTAGAAGTAAAATAATGGTTGTACAAAACTCCACCATCATTTTGAAGGTGGATGTTACAGTTGTGTATGTAACTGTACATAACTGCATGACACTATATAAATATGACTTTTACCTCTTCACTTACTGTACATAATTTAGTAATAATACTTTCTTTCTCTTTTATAACTTTCTCTCTTTTCATCTATTCCTTTCTTGATGTTCTCTCTCCTTCATCTTTATCTTTACACATAAAGTAAAAGAAATTTTTTAACACCATCTTAAGATATATCTATTTTATTTTCGGAATGTTAATCTTATATTTAACCTTTTTATGGCATAGGAGTGTACGAGATATCATTAATTCGTAACAAAATTTAGCTTGGTAAGGTAGTAAAGAGTTGCATTCACATAAGATGGTTTATTGAGTATTGTTAATGAAAAAAAATGTATAGCCAACATGTTTAAGAAAAGCTCAAATTTCCAAACATCTTACTGTAGAGGACCACATCTGAAGTTAGAAGTAGAGGTAGAAATGATGGAACATGATTAGTGATCATTAGTGTAAAGTGATTCCAAAGAAGGAATTTAGCTTCTTCTTTCTTTGTTTTTTCACCAACATGCATGTCTTGATCTTCATCTCATGCTCCAAGTCCTTTTCATTTCCGACACTCCATAGACTCCTTCCTAGCTAGGTAGACGGTTACTCATTGCATGTTTTTCTTCCATTACTTCTGCATTGCTAACAGTTCATGCTTTCCTGTAAGTGCATATGCTTCTTCTCTTTCTCTTAATATTCTGTCTGTATTTGTTTAAGACAACTTTTACTAGTTTTATAATCATTATCCATACTCTTCTAGACAATAGATTCCAACAAGCCTACCAACTTTAAGGACAAAGAAAATAATGTTCTACTTTGTTTAGTTTTGCCTCCACAATTCACGTTACTACAAGATTCACATAAAAAATAACCCAAAAACAACTACTAGTTGCTAAGGTGACGCATGTCCAAAGTACACATGGCAAACCCAAACATGCAGAAGTATTTTTGTGTTCAAGTTGGATTAACGAAGGCTTGTGCAGTTGTGTTCACTTCAAATTGAAATAACCCACTCTGAAACACATTAACTGACATAGAATACTAATAATGTTTTCTCTGTTCTAGCATATCGTAGATTCATATGTAGCCTATTGCATATCTCCAAGAATATAACAGATCCAAAAATATCACAAATGGCAATGTTGCATAATGTTCATTAGCTTCATTTTGCAATTGATGAAGTTATAAGATACTTGTACATTTTTATGCTAGTGTCAACAAGGGCACAAAGATTATGTCATATTGTTACCAACAGCACCACGAACAACCCAATGGAGTGCCATGCAGTCAGAAGATTTAAATGTAGATTATAGTTCCTGGACAAAGCAAGTGACTTGCCATCTAAAACAAATCCTTTTATCCCTTGAACTGATTAAGACAAGTCTGGAGAAGGGTCCTTCCCAATTGGTGCATCCATAAACAGTTGGGGCATGTTGTCGTAGAGTGTATCCTTCATATTGCACGAAGAGTTGTTAAGCTCAACATATATCAAAACAATGAAGTATTGATCATGATGAGAAATTATTATATGAATCTAAATCACTCTATGATTCTTTCTGATTAATCTCCACATAACATATAGATGAGTTTTAAGGAGTTAATAAAACTTGGTTATATGTCACATGGACATTGACTTGAACATTGAACACATGATGATCACAGAAGACATGCCAACTATGTAGGATGATATTGAGGGGTTGAAGGATTAAGCATGAACCTTAATAGAAGGATGAAAAGTGAATGGGGCATTCGAAGGAGCTAATCTTGTCACTGAGGGTACAACAGCAGACTTATCTGAGATGCTGCATTGCTTAGGAAAACTAAAAGCATACCGAATCAAGTTTTCTTCATTTGAAGATGATGCAATTGCACTAGTAGAATTATGAAGTCCATCACCCTCATCAAGGTTCAACCCAGTCTGTGGCATTATCATAGGTCTTTGTTCTCCTGGCAAAGACATTGGATGCAAGCTAAAACCATTTCTCATCATTAACATCTGCAGAATCAATCACAACCACTAAAGTAACCATTAGTCAATGAATGAGTAATAGACCCAAATAACCTAAATATGACAATACCAACTTCCAAGCCTTCTCTTTGCTTTTTGCCCCCATCAATTAACTAAAGTGAGTCAATTAATATTTAGCCACTTGGGCATTTTTACATGTTCAGGATGTTGTACCTACTCTAAAACGTGTTAGAGGTGTGATATAAAAACAGGCATGTGTCTTAGCCTAACAATTAAACTTTTAGGATAGATGGTTTATAAAACAGTGTCAAAGCCTCTGTGGCCTAGTGATCTAGAGTGTGATCATTGTTGCTCTTTTTCTTCTAATAAAAAGTTGAATTTCAGAACGAGGTATAAAACCTATGCACTATTTCTGTTTCAAATGCAAGGGCTCTCGTGAAAAAAGTAATATAGAAACCATGTGTGTCTTCACCTAACATCTTAGGCTATGTTTGAATTGAAGTTAAGAAAATACTTTTACGAGTTTTAATATGAAGAAGGAAAAAATAATTGCTTTCAAAGTAACAACTTTTGGGTTTTCCAACTTTAATCCAACAAACACTTTAAGTTTTTTGAAAAAATCAGTTTGTGAGAAAATGTACCTAAAAGAGTTGAAACAACTTTAAGAGGTCCACTATGGACATTTAGTCTTCTGTTCATCGACGGCACATGCTATGGTTAAGGTCAATGTATACAACAAGAATATTCAGGAGTTCACTGACCCTCTTCAACTCTCAAGTTAGGACTGATGTAAAGTTTATCTTTTGGTGACTAAAAAAAGAAACCCTCCATGTCAAATCATGGTTGAGCATGCGAACAAACAGTCATAATATCTGTAGTTTATTGATTCTGTGATTCATGACAAGTTGATTGCACTGCCCAAAACAGGTTATGAAGTTCTCAGCTGTTCATCTCAAGTAAAAATCTAAGAAAAGAGTACTTGTAAGTAACATACTCTTATTAAGTTTCTGTATGGTTCAGGACCACTATGTGTAAATGGTCCCAGCCAATCTTTATGTGACTTAACCGGGGATCATACAATAATTTTTACTCTCTAACATTCTCTCAGTTATTGTTGAAAATTGGATAGAAACTATAGAATTATGACTGAGCTAACTAACAAAAATTGCGCAAGTGTTAATGAAAAAATAAAATCTGTGAAATAAGTAGTAAAAATGAAAAGGACAAGGTCATACATGTGGATAAGTAGAGAACGGAAGACATATTTAAGGAGTGATTATATAACATCACAAGCCGAATGAAAGAAAACTCACTTGCACTTGAAGCTGAAGCTGCTTTAAATATTCTATAGCCTCATCCAGCATCGAAGCTTTGTCTGTCTGTTGAAAACAAACTCAAAGGACTTATCCAGAAGAAAATAATCCACAAAACTGAGTGAAAAACCTTTGTAATATAAATTAGCTTAATGAAGAGGAAAAGGACTAGATGAATATATGTAGAGAATAGAAATATAATTAATACCTTGTTAGAATTTGGAATTAATTTCTGCAAGGCTTTCATTTTCTCGTTAATCCTACTCCTTCTTCTCTGCACACATCAAAATCATCAATAACAACAAAGAAAAAAGAAAAATTTCTCATAAAGTTGAAGAATAAAAGAACCTTTTCAGACAAATTATGGAACTCTGCAGCTCTACTCCTCTTTGACGAAGAACGTGGTGGTGGGACAGGTCTCGTTGCCTCCACACTCTTCTATCAAAAACAAAAAGAAAGTTCCACTCACTAACAGAAGAAAAAAAGGCATCCAAAGCGCAATTTTGAATTTTCGAAAGATCTACCCAACTGAAGTTCTAAGTTTCCTTAAAGCTTTGAGGCTAAAAAGGCGTTAACTATCAGCAAGGTTTTACAAAACAGAATTTTGAAAGGCTTTTTCAGTTTTCACAATCACAATTACAACCCCATCAGCCATATTCATGTACAATTTTTCACGATACCAATCATAGCAACGAAAACGCAACTGGGTGATCAGAATATAAAACTAATAGCATTAGAGAATTTAGATGTTGAGCAAGTTTCAATTTTGATATTTAACTTGAGGAGCTGGGTTAGGGTGTGTGTAACGGATGACACTTTTTTTTGGGGAGCCAAAAAAGAAGCATTGGAGGGGAGGTACCTCAGCAGAAGAAGTGAAATCAGGGTTGTGTTGTTTGAAGGTGTTGGCATCAGTGGCATAGTGATTGGGGAGAGAAAAATGGAAAGTTGAGGGAGAAGAAGGAACAGGGTTGTTGTGTGGGGTGAAAGCAGAAGCAGAATCATTAGGGTCTGTTCCTAGTGGGGGAGGGTTGTGGAGGAGTTGGTTGAAGAAGGTTGAGAAGTCTTCTGAATTAGGAGGGAAGGTTCTGGCAAGAGAAGGTTGTGGTTGGTGCATGTCACCAGCCATTGAAGTTGAAATTTGAGAGATCAAAAGGAAGAAGAAAAGAAATGAGAGAGAAAAGATAGAAAGAGAGAGAAAGAATGAGAATGTTGTGTTGTGGTCTGTTATGCCATGTTATGCTCTGCCCAGCAGGTCGGAAATAGTGGCAAATAGGACAAGAGGATTGTGTAAGCGGGATTAACGTTTTAAACTGGCTTCATTAACAGTGTTTGTACGAGGTTATTTATGTCCTGTTCAGTTACCAGGACAAAAATATAATAAAGAATTAAGATAATCAATAAATCATGTGAGGAAAGATAGATAAATAGGTTAAGAAGTTAAATTAAATAATTAGCTATTGAATCTATTTCTCTTAAAATTTAATCGTAATTTGTGATTAAAGGGCTAAACATGTTTATAGTGTCTGATTAGTCGATCAAAATAAGGAATTTTAACTGAATTTATAATATTGAATCAATTTCTGAGCTTAATTACTTATTATTATTTAGTCTTTAAACATTAATTAATATTAAAACGAGCTATACTTGTTGTCCTTTATCTTGTAAGGACATTAAAATTCTAAATTAGTTACTAATTTTGTTATTTTATCTTGATTTATATTGAATTCTTTGTTATAGCTACAAATTACTGACTTTTATATTATTTTATTTTAAAATCATTTATAAGTATTTTTTATTAGTTGATATCGTAAATAAATGTGCGAAAAATAGAACTTGTTTCCCTTTTATTTTAAAACTAAATAAAAACACTACGAGTATTTAGGTTGATGATTATGAGTCATGAAAAAGTGGATCTATGAACTTTTAAAAGAGTTTAATTCTATAACATGGTAACATAAATTCAAAACTGCAACCATTGGAAAAATTTTGGCTGGTGATTTCTAATGACAAAAATTATTCAGAAATGGAGATACATTCTTTAATAGAAATATGTTACCATTTATTTTTTTTATTTACAGAATTGAATCAGGACAACTAAACCTCTCAATCATTGAAATTACTTTAAACACACATTTGATTCATTTTAGATATTTAAAAATAATTTCACTGAATTCTAAAATAAAGAGTCACTTAAACAAAAACAAAAAAAAAAAATATTACGTATACTTAAGATCTCACAAATAAAATGAGATATTTATTTTGAAAAATAAATAATCAACACGTATAAATGATACTACTAGCTTATCTTGAAAATTAAGTATTGGTAGTCTGCTAAATATTTTTTTTTGTAGGTGATAACTAATTATTCATTGCAGTGTCTGAAACAGTTTATTTTTTTATTATAATTTTATGTTTCCGCGTTGAATTTTATTAGCTGTTTAATTGGTTTGACCTGTGAGTTTTCAATGCTTAAGAAACGGTTCACAAATGGATGCGAAGAAAGAAAGAGAAAACCAACACACAGAAGCATCATATCAAAAAATATATTTAATGCTTTTTTGAAATTCAAACTTTATAAATAGTATCTTATACTATTTCTATAATAATTCATAATATACTGTTTTTTACAATAATTATACTGTTTATTACTACTATTAGCAAAAATATAGATGCTATGATTATGTTGTTTTTAAAATTTTTAAAGTTATATGCATTATTATTATTATTTTATGTAATTTTATTTATTATATAAAAATAAAATGATTGAATATATTATTTATTATACGTTATAT
>Ga0123340_1002080_pt1 | contig 17672 bp, 14 predicted proteins | sample SirMexnodulemix_FD_89961 | JGI IMG/M metagenome (GOLD analysis project Ga0123340, IMG submission 89961) | Root nodule microbial communities of legume samples collected from Mexico - Siratro Mexico nodule mix | ecosystem: Host-associated > Plants > Roots > Nodule | place: Mexico: Nepantla... | reverse complement strand
GAAATTGTTTTTAATTTTTTTTTAAAAACAAATATTAAAATTTTTCAAAAAAAAAATCTTTTTTTTTTTAAAAAAAAATATATTTATTTAACCAAAAAAAAAAAAACTACACTCCATAAGAATAAGTCAAAATTGGTTATTTTGTTAAACATTTTAAAATTTAAAAACGAAAAAAATAAAAAGTGATATAAAATTAATTATAATTTTATCATTCAATTATCATTAAATTCATCCGTCATGGAGGTGCAGGTTTAAATTCATGGTGGTGCAGAATGCAAAACCCTTCAAGGAGATCCAGAACGACCTTTAATAGGTAGCAATGATTCAGGTCCAACTATTCTCTTTAAAATTATACAGCCCATGACAAATACAAAGCAAACCCAAATCCAATGTTGAAAAATTGGACAAAATATGTTAAGAAATGGGTTCGATTTCTGACCTCTGCAATTAGATGGTATACTTTAGTAAATAAAGGGAGAAATAGGCTATTCAAATAGAGAAAAATGAAAAAAGAACATTATATTCCAACAAAAAAATCTGTTTTTTATCTATTTTTCTAACCGAATCAAATGTTTGAATGAGACAAAAAAACAGATAATTTTTGTTAAAAAAATCGATTTTGATATATTTTAAGTGATTTTTTTATAAATATATAGACTGCTTCAACTTCAACGTTCCTAACGAGAAAGTGTAAGTATCTTATATTTCAATAGAAAAATAAGAACTAATAAAACATGTTACGGAAATATAGTTCATTATAATTCCCGGAAATATAAAATCGTACCTTGAAATACACGTTACCTTAAATATAGTCTCACGAGTAGTTTTTTTTGTAAATAGTTTATTTTGAAAATTTAGAAGATGGTTGAAATTAAATTATATGTATTTTACTTATTTACGCCTAAATGAAGATGGTTTTTTCGCTCATATTTGATGGTTTTTTAAAATAATTTAAAAAAAAATGGTTGTCGGCCTGGATATTTTTGGATTTTGGCATAATCCACTCCGGCAAGGAAAAGAGCGGTTTGAAAATGGTATACGCGGGGAGTGGGGACAAGGATATAAAAAGACAAGGACAACTGTTAATTGTAATTGCTGATTTAATCCAGTTTTTACCCATTAAAGAAGGGTTTGTAAATGACAATGATAACAGTGTTGTTTATGGAAGGGTGGAGTTGTGAAGGGCAGAGCATTTGAGTGGTGGAAAGTGGAAACCGCAAAGACCAAGCTGGAAAGAAAACACACCTTTTCCACACCACTCCCTTATCGTCTCCTTTCTTCCACACCAACCTACATTACCACTCACACATGGCCTCAACAACAGAAGCAGAGGAAGATTAGAAAGCGCCACTGTGCGCATGTTAGCACCGCTCCGCATGGATTATCCTTCTCTCCCAATTCGCTTCTGAACGCGCAACCTGAACCCTAGAGGAGGAGGGGGCAAAAACCAAAAGACAGAAAATAAAAATGTTTCCAATTACGAGATTCTCGGGGTTTTTCTCCGCCGCAATGTTCGTCATTGCTCTTATCATTCTCTCCCCCTCCTTCCAATCCGAAGCAATTCGATCCTCCAACCGATTTTCCTTCCGAAAAACCCTTCCCTTCCGTAATGCCCACGAATGCGCCTCGGTTTCCGCCCAAACAAAAGTCTGCGACCCTTCTTTAGTCCACGTCGCCATAACACTCGACGTCGAATATCTCCGCGGTTCAATCGCCGCCGTGCACTCCATCCTCCGCAACTCCCTCTGTCCGGAGAACGTCTTCTTCCATTTCCTCGTCTCCGACACGAATCTTCAAACCCTAGTGGAGTCCACCTTCCCGCACTTGAAGTTCAACGTCTATTACTTCGATCCTAACACCGTCTCCCACTTGATCTCCTCCTCCGTGCGCCAAGCGCTCGAGCAGCCTCTCAATTACGCCAGGAACTACCTCGCGGACCTTCTCGAGACTTGCGTGGAGCGAGTTATCTACCTGGACTCCGATCTGGTGGTGGTGGACGACGTGGCCAAGCTTTGGAGCGCGAGTCTGGGCTCACGAGCCATCGGCGCGCCGGAGTACTGCCACGCGAACTTCACGAAGTACTTCACGTCGGCGTTCTGGTCGGAGCCGAATTTGGCGGGGACGTTCGCGCAGCGGAGGGCGTGTTACTTCAACACGGGGGTGATGGTGATGGATCTGGTGAAGTGGAGGAAGGAGGGGTACACGAAAAAAATCGAGAGGTGGATGGAGATTCAGAAGAGTGATCGGATCTACGAGCTGGGTTCGCTACCGCCGTTTTTGCTGGTGTTCGCGGGACACGTGGCGCCCATTGAGCACCGATGGAACCAGCACGGTTTGGGTGGTGATAACGTGAAGGGTAGTTGCCGTGGGTTGCACCCTGGTCCGGTTAGTTTGTTGCATTGGTCCGGTAGTGGAAAACCCTGGCTCCGTTTACATTCCAAACGTCCTTGCCCTCTCGATTCTCTGTGGGCTCCCTTTGACTTGTACGCACACTCTCCCTCTCTTAACTAAATTGTTGCTGCCTGGTACATACATATTACACTCAATTTCTTTCTCCTTCCTCATCATTCGTCCCTAGTTAGATGTTATTATTCCTGTATTTCTTCTGTAGATGCTTTTTCTGTCATTTATATTCTATTATTTTTCTGTCATTCCTCATTTGAAAATAAAAATAAATGAAAGAAAGAAAAATAGATCTCCCGATTTCTTCTAGTATATAAAGTGGTGTACTGTTAATTTATTAGTAATTGGTGACATTTAGGTCCCAAGTGTGAACTGAAAATAGTTGGGAGGATTATTTATTCTTGAATCTATACTCATGGACTTGAGTAGATAGACCTGGTATCCAATAAGAATTTTCGTTCTGTATTGCTGTTAGTATTTGACAGTCAGAATTTGAAAAAGATGGTTTCGCAAATAAAACAAGAAAAGATTGAATCCATTATTACTTATGATATATGAGCTGGAACTAGTCTTGACAGGCTACACGGAAATAGATATCATCGTATCATATTATTTTTAAGATCTTCTTCTAGGATTTTTTTTAATTTTTTATTTAAGTTTAATACAAGTATAACTTTTTTAAGAAAAATAATTTTGTATTCTTATCATTTAACGTCTTATTTAAGATTCGCCTTCTTAAATGTAATTCATAGTTTATAAAAGCTGTAGTTTAATTTGTAGAAGTTATTAGTACTACTGTTCTGGCTTGTGGTCGCCCAGGATGTTGGATGAGTAGTTGGTTATGGACATTCAATTTCTTGTGGGTCTGAACGACCTTGACTGGATTTGCTGATCTAAGGAGAGTGGTTTGTATTTTATCCTGTTAGCTTTTATGTGTTGAGGGAGAGGGAGTGTTTGCTGCTGCTGGTGCTTACTGGCTAAAATAGAAGTTGACGGCTAAATGAGGCATCCAATATGGCCGGCAGCGCTGCTAAATTAGGCAGTAGAATAATCCTAGGAGCCCCTCCCTTTGGATTGTGTTGGCAGCTAGTCGAAGGGAATCATGCTTCGGTGGCAGTGGCGGAACATATTTAGCTATCTTTCAACCTTTGTGTTATTTTTTCATTGCGTGTCACTCTCGCTTTGTCCTTTTCACCGCATGCATAGCTGGCAATTCTGTCTTATGTGTTCTCTTCCATAATTGGATTTACGCTTCCCACTTTTTTCTATCCTACAATTAATGAAACAAAAAATGGGACCTACTCCTATTCCTCAATCCAGACATTGTTCGATGCTTTCATTTATTAATAAAAAATTATATAAAAGATTTTGTTGTGTTCTAGGAGTGGAACGAATTAAGTCAATTGTTACATCTGCTACTATGGGATGAGGGTCCGGGCGTCATTGTTGCTGTTAAGTGTTTCCTCAGTGTCACTGAGATGTTTTGGGGTCCCATTCCGTTAATCTTAATGTCCACATGTGCCCTTTTTAACATTTTCGTTGTGAAAACTGGAAAGTAAGGAGCCATTGTTCAAACTACTTGCAATCTTTAAGAATTGATTGTCTTTTTTTCCTTGGACGAGAATAAAGTTTTTAAGGATTTTGGCATTTAGAAATTCTCTTTTGCCAAATTTCTTTGCCTTAAGAATTAAACTTTAAAAGTTTAACTTCTGAAGGTTTTTATTGGCAGTTTTATGATAAATTAAAAAATGTGAGCTATGTGGTTGGCTTCAGCATTGCTAGCTGTTGCTATATAATAATTGGGTAATAAATTAAAGTGGGGAATAAAGTCTCCAGTTCTGCGTTGAGGTTAGGATAATGTACTATTCTAATAAAGGTTTAGGACATGTCTATTGATGGAGCTAAAGCTACAGGCGAAAGGTGAAAGATCAGTTTTCTTTTTAGTTGTCATTATTATAATCACCAATTGCAAACACGACTTTTTCGTTTGATATCTACGTGTTTTTGGTGGATATGAAATGTGGAGATAAGTATAGGAGGGGCATTAGATGAGGCCAAAGATTGTATAGTTTATTCTCTAGACAGACCATCTACCGAATATGGATTTGTTATGACTTCATTTGAGGTCTGATTTTGGATTTTATTCATACTTCTTGACTCTTGGGACTTTGGAAGGGTTTTACATGGGTTAAACCAGAGTTGTTTCTCACCAAATTTTCAGAGGGCAGAAAGCTAGTTCATTCATGTGAAATTCACATGAATTTTGTGCATGCAGATATTTTTATTGATTTATTGTAAAAGGGTTGAAGTAGTTTGGTGCGGGGGAAGCTGGAAGAGCTTTTTCACTGAGTGGAGGCGTAGAATTTTGATCAATCTGGTGGCTATCTCATTGGGATGTCTACGGTCTTGTTTTCCTTTCCCATGGCTGAGCAGTCATATCATAGTGCTATATTCGTATGGAAAAATGACAACGTAGTTTGTCACTTAAGATGAACATTTTAGGTCTTTTGTCCAATTAGGTGTCAAAAACACTACATCAATCAATTCATACTAAGCACGAAGCTGTCGGTGTAATATCGTTCTTGTGCGAGCTAGCTTTCTTGAGAAAATTTCGACCATAATTATGGATTTTTCAAAACCATATCTTCTCTCAGATTTCTTTATTAAAATTTTCATTTTAGAGGGAATTCTATCTTCTTTAAAGACGCATCTTAAATGATAAATATGTGTATATCATTTAAGATGTGTATATCTTAAATGATAAATATTAATTGTTAATCATTAGAATGCGTTTCGGCAAACATTAATAATATTATTATCCTCCCGGAATTGGATAATGTGCTAATATGTAAATACTAATATTTAGTGTTATTAAAAGTTAATTAATGATATATTATCATACTAATGATTAATATAAGAAAAGTGATTGCTGTGAGCAAATTAGAAGTATTCATGGTACTAGACCATATAACATGAAAGAGATTAGTATAAAAAGAGTAAAGTTAACTCCTAAGTTGTCTCTCAACAAATATAATAGTAAATTTGGTCCATCAATGTTTATAATTTATTTGAAGAAATGAAAGTTATTAATAACAATAAAGGAAATAAAGAGTTTAATATTCACAATTTATCTATAAGAAAGTTTTGAGAATAATTAAACAATCTGAATTAGAACTGAGTGAATTAACCAAGAATTTTAATTAAGAAAAATAATTGAAATTCTCAAATGCAGTTTAGAAACAAATATCTTTTTAAAAACAAATTTCAAAAAGACCACTAATATAACACAATTATTATAGAGAAGGTAAAAAACAAAATTTTATTAAACAGAAATTACACAATGAACTAAAACTAGAGTTTATGTTATACAGCCGTGTCTATCATGTCATGTCTTCTGTAGCCTCTATTTATAATATCATTTTTTCATGAAATTAATTTAGAATTAATTTTTAGATATTATCCTTGCAATTATGTTAGATATTGCAAAATATTTGAAAAAGATTTAAATCAAGTAAGAATTTCAAAAAATCATCTTTATAGAAAACATATCAAGAATATTTTTTACAAAAAAATTTATTAAATTTAGAACTTATATAATCTCTGCAAATAATTATAAACAAAAAAAAAAGTAAGGAAATATGTTTAAAATTCAAGTTTAACTAGTAATATCAAATAAGGTCTAAATAATTTTGATTGGATAAATCTTATTTAAAATAATGAATTTATTTTCAATTACAATTTAAAAAAATTAAAGTTAAAAGGATATAAATAAAAACATATTTATCAAAAAAAATATAAACAGGACACTTTTTTAAGAGCGTGTTGTATTTATTTTATTTAAAACCTATTTAGATATTTTTTTAAAGATATAATAAAATGTTAACAATAATATGAAAAGTCAAATATGTGCCTTTTAAAATATAGTCATACCCAAAATTAATTAAAAATATAAAAATATTATTAATTAAAAATAAAAGTATACACATTAAAAATTATCCCTAAATTGTAATAAAATAAAATAAAATAAAATAACGAAATCTTTAGATTTTACAACTTTGAGTTAAGAAGTTTCGATAATTAACTAAATTTTGTAACTATCATCTCTTTTGCATTATATTGTGTCATCTAAAAGATCTTTTATCTTTTTCACACTCATTGATTCCTAAAAAACATAATGTAAAAAGTGATTGCACGAATTATACTTAGAATAGGAAATTGCATTTATCTCGATTATTTGACATGACACCAATAAAATCGAATTTACAAGTACAAACAAATATTGAAATAATGTAAAAGCATACATTAGATGAAGAGAAGAGAGACCATCTCAATCATTTGAGATGTTTGACAGTAAAATTTAAGGCTACAACATATGAAGTTAGTAACTTCATTTCTCATCTGACCTACAGAATATTGAGGGTAGGCCACACATAATCAGAAATCAGAAACCAAAATATGCTCGTAATTGAATTTAATCTACTACATACATCTACATCTCAAGGAAACTTCGTCTACTACATACTCAAGGAAATTTGAAATTCATGTAATCTTCTGTTGTGCCTGAAGGAGGGTTTATGTATACCCAGAGCAAAGAAATAATAATGGAGAGTAATCCAGACCAAACATAAATGATGGTAGGAATCTTTCCTCTTCTTCCCATGAGGCCCTTTGCAAAAGGATAAAGATGGCACAAGACCCAGAAACTGAAAAACACCCCTCCTACTAGTTTGCTCCATTGTGGAAAGGGACTGTACATGGTCCTAGCTACCCCTACAGCAATACCAATGGCGTTCACCATCATAATAGTAATGGGAGGGATCATTAGAAAGCTCCACTTCACCTCATAGAGTTCAGCAAACTCATCATCTTCATTATCTGGAGTGGCTGACTTCGAAGTTAAAGTGAATGATATCTCCACTCCTGCTATTACCTTCAATAACCCTTGTAAAACAGCAGCAGCGTGTGCACTTGTTCCACCAATTAGCCAGAATTGTTCATTTCTCCACCAATCATGTAGAGTGATTCCTGACCATTTAATCTCCAGCAGTGCAAGCAAACACAGTGTAATTGTGATACCCAGCAAGAATACTAAAAAAGTTACACTGAGAGTTTGGACTATAAACTGACCCGAAAATAGAGACATTGCTGGTAGAAAGCAATAGACTATCAAAAACATTGAGGTGAAAGGGTACATTCCTACATTTAAATATTCTACCCTCTGCAGAAACTTCATTCTAGGACTTGCCAATAACGCATTGTTACCTGAAAAGAAGATTTCAACGGAACCTGTAGCCCATCGAAGCACTTGATGGAGCCTGTCAGTTAAATTGATTGGAGCTGATCCTCTAAAAGCATCCCTTTTGGTTACACAGTACACTGATCTCCACCCTCTATTGTGCATTCTGTAACCAGTTACCACATCTTCTGTAACTGAACCATATATCCACCCCACTCGTTTGCCCCATTCAGTTTTATCTTCATAGAAACAAGATATTACAGTTATTGCCTCAGCAACAGTGGCCGCATCCAATGGCTCACGAGGCACAGCAAGAGAACCTACTGGCCTTCCATGTGTTCCCTTTCCTTGCAAATCTTGAAGCAACCTTCCCTGGTATTCCGCCACAGGAATGGATGCAGCAAGAGAAGTAGAATTCCCAAATCTTTTGGGAAGAAGCAAGGACTCTATGTCTGCGTCATCATCATTGTGATCACTATTTATTTGCACAGAAACTTCATCTTCTTCCTTTTTTGAGACCTTTGGCTTTCTCAGAAACAGCTTAATTTTCCTCCTGCCAAACCATCCACGATGTTCTGTGGCTCTAGGAGGACTAAATCCATACAGAGCTGTTCTTCTGAATATGCAGCCTGTTCCCACGTACATGGGGCCTTGTAAGCCATCTAGGGCTCTCATGCTCACATCAAAGAACACAGTGTTGTGATTTGCATATCTGTCACTGGGGTCAATGCCCTCAAACCTTTGAGGAAACTGAACGTAGCATATCCTATCACCACCCCTATCAAGCATAAAGCACATACCTTCTCGTAGAGCCAAGGAGTTGTAGATGTAATGATCACAATCAAGATTTAGAATGAATGGCCCGTTGGACATGATGGCACTGGTGCGAACTAGAGCATTCATTGCCCCTGCTTTCTTGTTGTGGTCATATGCTGGTCTCTTTTCACGAGACACGTAAACAAGCATGGGCAACCTAATATCAACATCTGTTGTATCAATCAAGTTATCTCCATCAGCGGCACCAAATTCCGGTTCTGCATTTGGTGGAGCTAACATTGCCTACACAAATACCAGAAAAGATACAGCGTTAGTCCTTTAACATTTAGGACAAGGTTATTTTATTCGTTCGATTTTGTGTAACTAAAAACATGTACAATGATTTTAATAAACACATGAACTAAAATATGATATTTTAGATGTCTAAAAACCTGAATTATGCCAGCATGGTCTCCCCTTGAGTGGTCTGGTTCCGCTGATGCCCAAGTTCCTGGCCAATGAGAACCATCGGACATCCACGTAGCTTTAGGAACCTTAACGGGTTCGGAGGCACCTGTTTCCATCTGTTTCTTCTTGACTCGTAGCTCCTCATGAGCATTGTAAGCATTGGATCTTCTCCTAATGGACTCCGGCAAGGAGTTTATCCTCACTTTGAACTCATCATATTCCCTCTTCACTCTTTTCCTCTCTCTCACAAAGTCCAACCGGACCTTATTCTTGAGGAAATCACGTTTCTGCCCAAAATAAGCTTCAGGATTTCGGGGTTCTATATTGTGCTTCCGACAGAAAGGAACCCAAATTCTAGCAAAACTAGCAGTCTCAGCAAGAGCTTCAAATGTCAACAAAGCTCCACCATCATCAGACAAGTAACAGGCAACCTTCTCCACTGTATAATCAACTGCAAGGATGGAGAGAATGGTGTTGGCAGTGACAAGAGGAGGCTCCTTTTCAGGGTCTGCCGTGGAAACAAACACATCAATTCCTGGTAGATCAGATCTTCCTTTTGGGTTGCGCAGGTTTGGAGACTCAAACTGCTCTTTCAGAACAGATAGATCAGTGACTCTGTTCACGGGACAGAGCTTAGGAAGCTGATCAAGAATCCAAGAAAATGCAAACCATAGTTCACAAGTCACAGACATTGCCCACAGCCAAATCGCTTCATGGTTTGGGTGTCTTATCCTCCATGTAAGAAATAAAGCCAAAGCAACAAGACGTAGCAGAATAAGAATCCTGAAATCATTAGAAAAACTAATTTATTCATCAACCAAAATAGGCAAGTACAGAAATAGTTATAAGTTGGCACTGATGCAATCACAAGTATCCTATGTGAGCTATAAAAGATAGTAGATATACAAAACAATGCCCTTTTCCTTTTATTGTTGATGCATGAAAGAACCAAAACATGGAAACATGATATGCTATGGTTAGCATATAAATAAACCAAGTCTCTTGAACATGTTTTCAGAGTCTGATTCCTGAGCCCGTATATATGTGAAAGAATCAAGTTTTTTATTTTTAAAAAAGTACAACCCTAAACCCTAAAAAGTACAACCACTAAGTAGCATGTTGTGAAGAAAGAATACAGAAAAGAAAGTGTGAAAAGAGGTTTAGAATTGAACTGACCTATAAGGACTGAGAATAGCAGCTGAAACCCCAACCTTGCGGGTCAAGGGTCTCTTCGCTCTCTTTCCAAAATCCGGAGGGGGTTCAAACCCGTTAGCACCGTAACCATCTTTAGGCCACACAGCGTTTCCATAGCCATATGTCCCCTTAGTCTCAAACAGCCATCGCGTGTGGTCAAATTCCTGAGGCGCTTTGAAGGACTTAACAAGAGAAAACCTCTTGTCCAACTTCACCTCCGCCATTGAAGGCAGAGGCAGAGGCTGATCCTCACCTTCAGATCCCTCTCCCTCTTCATCATCTTCCTCATCACTCGCATACTTATAAGGCAATTTACACCCAGGACACTTTCCTCCACCATTGTTCCCACCACACTCCAAGTAACACTCCCTGCAGATCTTGAACCCGCACTCGCACGGATCACACGAGCTTCCTTTCATTGCTTCCTCGTTACAACCCTTCATTCCGCAAACCGACCCGGATTTTGGCAGCGCTTCGATTTCCACGGAGGAGTGGCCGCGCGTCACGGAGTTGTAGCCTCCGGTGAAGATCGTGCCGGAGATGAAACTCGTGCTTCCTTTTCCGTCTTCCGAGATTGTCAGGGGCTTGCGGTCCGGCGTCGGGGGAATGTGGACGGTGTACGTCACGTACTCGGAGTTCATTTCTTCGATGCCACCGCCTGTGGAAGCGCCGGCGCCGGAGAGTCTCCTACCTCCGCCGGAAGCTCGGAGAGGGGATGTTGGGTTGTTGCTGGAGACTGAGGCGCGAGGAACAGGACTGGTTAGTCCCACGCTTCTGCGTCGTCCTCCGGACGACACCATTATGGTGACCGGAGAGGAAGAAGGGGACGACGCCGTTTTGACCATGATGCTAAAATTAGAAGGCGCGAGAAATTAAAGAAAGAACAGTGAGAAAACGGAGATCCTCAATGGCCTCAACATAAGCGTGTTAAGAGTGTGACATTTGAAGTTGGAGGATGAAGCAGAGGTACAAGTAGCAAACAAAAGGTGCAACGGTCGATTTGAGACATAAATGCAACGGTCGATAAATCGTGACCGCTGAATTACTACATGCTGGAGTTGATAGATCTGGACCACTAATTTACTTAATTTTGAAGTTGCTTTTGTTAGTTTCTAACAGAGATAGATTGAGATCTTGTCCACTTGGGGGTTCTCGTTGACCGGTGAGAAACCGAAGGAAAACATGGAGCCAAAAAATTTAAAAATTTTATTAGAACGTTTTCATTAAATAAAAGAACATCATTGTAATTAAAATACAAGAAACGCATTACATGCTTTTTTTTTTCTTACACTTTAGTCATTAAAATAAAATATTATTACAGATACAATGTTTTTTTTTTCTGTATCTTTTAATTCTACAGTTGGTTTTTGAAACAATTTCAAATTCTATTTAACTTTTAATATATTTCTCGTTTCCACGTATTCATATCTATTTCTACAAAGCTTTATCTTTCATTTTTTTTTTTATCTATGTTTCAATACGTTAAACTTAACCAATTTGATATTCGTAAAAGAAATATTTAAAATAATACAATATACAGAATAACTATTTAAAGTAGTATACTTATTTTTTAGTTTTATGATATCATATTATTTAATAACAAAAATGATATTATATTATTTATTCAACAATAATAAATAAATATATGTATTTTTTTTCTCATAGAATTAAGTTATATATAATATAACCAACCAGATGTGATTATCATGCTAGTATGGAGGTGCACATGAGTTTAAACCTTATGTGCACTTTACTTTTAATTTCTATATTAAATTTCTGTTTTTTAGGTCCGTAATTCATATTGTAACCCGTGAGATCATGTTATTGTACTAGTATTATATTATAAAGAATGATACGTGATCATCTTTTTAAATACTTAATTAATATCCATAACTTTCTTTATATTATTAATACCTAAAAAAGTTTTCTTTATCTTTTCTTCTTATTATATCATGTCCGTAATTCATTTGAATGTTATTTAGTTTCCGAGGTGTTGATCTATAATTTTTTTTGTTACTTTCTAGAGAATGAATTAACAAAAAATAGTAGAAAATTGATAGCATATACGGATTAATCAAATCGTGACATGAAAAAAAAAAATCAACAAGGCACTTCAACTTTTAGTTGCCACTAATATTTACGCTTTTATCACTAGACAATGAAAGAAAACGAAAAAGATTAATAGTTTGATTAGTCCGTGTACTTGCAATAAAATAAAATAAAGTACTTTAAATTTAAGGAAATTCTAATTAATCAAAAAATATAAAAGTTCAATTATACAGTAATAATAATATGCTAAAGTTAAACACATTTGAATAGATTTACATTTACGTTCTAAGTATTTTAACAAAGATAATTTTGCTAAAGAAAATTATTTTCCAATAGAAAAAAAACATACATATAAAAGCATAAAAGAATATTAATATTAGCCATAAACCCGTTTTACTATCTCCCCGTTATCATTTGGTTTCTAGTTGAAATATTTGAATTTAGCTAACATTTCATAAAATCTAAGTTTCGACCTTTAAACCAATGAAATATTAAATTCCTATAAATAAAAATAATAATATTTAACTTTGCTGCAGTAGAATGGCCAAATCACTATACAATTTTGAATTTTTCTCCCTCGCGGAATATAAACAGTGGCAGAAAGCAAGAATTAAGATTAAGCTTGTAAAAAGGGACTTTTGGATGTATACAAGTTGCGCTTCTCCTTCGTCTTACTTATCTTCCAGCACGATTTTGTCTATCCAGCACTACTTTCTTTTTTTACTAAAGAAAATTGGCCACTGCGAGAGGAACTACTATATCTTTACACGATGCTATGCTGAACAAGGTCATACCAACTCGCCTCTCAATAAACAAGGAGCCAAAATTGTAAGCTCAAGCACTTCAAAAACAAATTCCCATACACCTGAAGGGCATTATCATAGTTGTCTTTGAACAGAATGCAATTTTATTCACATCGAACGGAAGAATTACCATGTTGCTGGCGGAGAAAGTGGTCCATTATATGACTAGAAGAGGATCTCTTTGAGTATCAAGAGAACTAGCATGATAAAGCACATTATAACAAGCGATGTTGCACACATAACCATCCCTCCTTTTTTCTGCGTTCTCTCTGCCTGCAATGCACAAAGTTTAAAATGATGTTAACAGGCTAAACAGCAGCTAAAGATTCCGAAAGAAAAACCTCCAATTTGCAATCATAAAGACTGAGTAAGGTCTCCTCAAGTAAGAGCATGAGAGAAAACAGAACCTTTTGCAACTGCTTAAGGCCCTCTTCAACGGACGTAGAAACACTCTGAATGTTGTAGTCAATTCTATCCACAATTGTTCCCTGCATGAACAGCAGTTTCATGAGTCACCTTTTATCTATAGATCCATTTTATACAAGGGTGGAGCATTCACCTGGTCTATCACTAGGACAGAGAGATCCTTCATGATTTGGGCAAGTTCATGGACTGATTTAACAACCTACAGCAAATTTTACTTAGTAAAACAAGGTACACAAAGTGATTAGTCTTGAAGCAACACACCGAAAGCATTCAAATTGCCTGTTCAATTTCTCTCTCCCTTTCCACTGAGAACTGTTCACTTTTCTTTAGCTTTGTCATTTGCTCTTCACTAAAACCCTGGAGTTAATCAAATAACAAATATCATTATCTCTTACTTTGGATATAACTACATTCAGGATGAAGAAGAATGTAAGTACACATTTCATATCATTTAATGTTCCTTTTAAACCGTCAACTTCATTGTAATGATAGAAAGTTGTCCAGAGAGACAATTTTCATCAGTAGTAAAATGAGACTAATGAATCACGCTTTTCCTTTCACGTGAAACATCATTTCAGATTCAAATAAATGCTAAATATATCCTCATATTTTCATTTATTCAAGAAATGATCAATTCCTCCACACACCTACACCCTGATTCAACTGACAGGTTGAAATAAGCATGGACAGTACAAAATACTCGTGTTGTACACAATTTCATGTAAGACACTGCATATACACATTGAATACTTTTCGTTTCATCTTTACAGGTTTTAATTCTAACTTTAAAACCTTTTTTTGCCAATCCAAATTGGACACTGCAATAATTGGATAGATTTAACATATTCTTATGTTTACAATGAATGATGCTCATTTTTAAAACATGAGTTCTCTCTTGTGATCAAAGATTTGTAATATATGTTAACTTTAAATTAAATTTTATACGTTAAATTATAGCCATGTTTTGTCTTGCGATTTTTAAAATTTGCCGTATATCCATGTCCATGGCATATAGTATTCATGTTACATGTCTTATTCATAATTCATGTTTTCCGAATTGATAGAGGCATCACTGCATATGGACAGAAATCTTGCACATTCATCATTAGAATTTTGCATCAATAATTGCTACGAAAGAAAATAAATCACCAATAATCACTTGGTAGGTAAAAATAAATGCACCCTACACACTGTTAGAATAATATAAAATATATCAATGATACCTTTTTTTATTTTAAGACTGAGTATTTTACAGTTAATTAACATTTCCTTATCATCTCAATGATTGGTTTTATATTTCCTTTATGATGTCATATTTTCTTTTTTATTTAACTAGGGTTCAGGATTTGGTACAAGTACAAGTGGTTCATCAATTTGTAACATAACCATTACATTGATACTGACTGCAAATAGTTTTTAATTTCTCCTTCTCCTCCCTCAGTACCTACATCTCCTATAATCGTTTACACACAGCACAAGGTATCTTAAAAAATATGGCCCTGCCAGATAAATTAGTTGCCAAAAAGAACACATACCACATCACTGAATTCATCATCATGTGATCCAAATTTACTCCCGTTAAAGTTCATCTCCAAGTCAACCCCGTCGAAACCCTGCATGATTACACACAAATATAGACATTAGTGAAGCGACATAAACACTAACACAAAAAATAACACCGCAGTCCTACTGATGCAAACACAGAATCAGGATAGTGCGATCATAAATTCAAGCATTTGAATACCAATAGAGTTAACAATAGAAAGAAAAAAAAATCAAGAAAAGACAAGTCTAGAAAAGTAGATTGATAAGTTATCAAACAGAGAATCAGACCACACAAGTGGTGCCATACAGAAGATTTTGGAGTGGAAAATAAGTTACACATAAAAAGTTGAAACCTCTTTTTGTTGTTGTAGACGTTTCAAATATGCTGATTGCTTTCTCCGAAGATCCATTGACAGGTTCTGAAGGTCTATAGCAAGGGAACGCTGCCAAAAGTAAATACAAAAAAGCCAGTCATACCAATCTCAAGATAAAAGCAAAACTGGCATGTCATAAATTGCCTAAAATTTTGAGCAAGCAACCAAGATCAAAGTAAAGTCTTGCGTATTTACAAACCACTTCTCACCAAAGAACCATTTTCAAAATAAACAGTGTAGAATCATTGTTATGAAACTAATAGTATACTTGGATGAAGGATTATTACAATGGGGAAAGAGAACGAAGGGAAAGCCTTGATTTAGCCATTCTCTTGCCGGGGTAACCTAAAAGGAGGGAAGGAAATAAAGATTTTTCACACACCCTCCTTACTTTTATTAGGTGAAAAGGTATATTAAGTTAAATTACATTAGTTTTCTTTTTTTTCAAAAAAATAGAGGGGTGAAATAAAAATTTATATTGTTTTTAATAGTTTTATTTTAACTACCCCCCTATTTCCTTTACCTGGTGAATTGGTAACATTCAAACATGAATAGGGGTTCACCCTACATTTTCCCTTCCTTTAACTCTCACATACAAAATCCAAATGAGGTTAAGACGTAACTTCACATACAGTACTGAAAAACAAGGAGAAACAAGAAAAATATCTGAATAGGCTTTCAAACGATGGGAGAGACTAAGGCAAAATAAGGCCTCATAATCATAGTCAAAATAGAAGATAAACTCTATGCAATAGCTCATATCTTTAAAACAGTCACCAGAGTCCTGAACTGACTGAGAGCAAACAGAGCTTAGGCTATCTACTCATCCACAAACTAATAACCTTCTTTTTCGCACCCAAAACAAATAATTGCCCAAGAACCTTTATCGACCTTAAGAACAGTAAGTCAATAACAGGCAACCTCAACTGGAGAAAAAACTAAAGTCTGATCAAATTAGTTTGCAAGGCATATGATAGAGTGATTATCCATAATACTTCTACAGCAAAATTACCCTACCTGTACATTTTTTCTAACATTAGAATCCTCAGATGATCCGCTAGCAGCAGAAAGTCTTTTCAGCCTCACTTCAGACTTTCTAAGAAGAGATGTAATTTCCTGGGTGAGAGTCTCAATAAGACGCTGATCCTCTTTGCCATCCCCAAAGGAAGGCATCAAAGCCTTGGAATGAGCTTTAGTTAACTCAGAAATTTTAACCCGAGCACGTTGTATAGCTGTAGCTATTTCCTCAGAATCATCCACCCAAGACGGTGGCAACCCCACAGTTAACGCATCCCTAACATTTTAAAGGCATTATTAACTATCAAATGCAACAAAGTTCAACACCTAGGTTTAAGGCACTACACATAGGGTATCGCTACTATGCACATGAATATATGAAATTAAAGCGCAAAAAGACTTTTGCAGAAGCTTAATGGAATGTGAATCGGTGAAAAAGGAAAACCTAGAGGTGGATGGGTCCTCGGTGCTTAAAGGAGCATAGGATGATCGATTGGAAGGAAGAAGTGAAGCCATTTCAATGACGGGACCGGTGGAAGAAGCAGATGCGGAGGAGGAGAGAGGAGCACGCACGCTCTTCACGGCGTCTCTGTGCTTCCTAAACTCCACAGTTCGATTTCTCGTCGCCATTGAATCCTATTTCAGGTAACCACGCTTTCTCTGCTTTCCCTGCAAAACCACCAGCAACAAAAATGGTACCAGTTTTTCCGATTAGGAATCAGTAACAAGGGTCATATTTGTAAATTACTTACATCAGCACATACCTTACTCTAGAAGAGATGAACTTCCAAGCTCTAATGTTTGACCTGGGAAGAATATTGGTTAATGTTCTTAGTTATTCGTTTTTTTTTTTTTTAATTTCTCTTTATTTAAAATTTTATTTTTATGTCATAAAACTGTAAATTTTGATTGGTCGTTTGTTTGTAATTCTTAAACTATACGCTTTAAATCTTTCACAAAAAAGGTGTATCTCAATCTTTATAAATTTGTATGCTTTTCTTTATTTCAGTCTTATTATCTAATATTCACTTTTTTGATTAAATTAAAAGATATCTAATTTTATTATTTTTATGAGTAACTAATTAAAAAATATATAATCTAAATATATATATATATATATACACACATATAGTTTTATGAAAATAGTATTCAAAAAATATGTAGTCATTACTTTAGAAAAATAGAAATTATTTAGTTATTTATAAATAAAGAAAAAAATTTGATTATTCATTTTATTAAATAAATAAATGATTCTTATTTATTAAAGAATAAAATTTTCAAATTAAAATTATAAAATAGTGTATTTTTATATAATGATATAAAATAATTAATTAAAAAAATATAATGATAATATAATTTATGTTTATATGCGTATAATTTTATAAGAATAGTCTTAAAAAT
>Ga0123340_1002076_pt1 | contig 17680 bp, 10 predicted proteins | sample SirMexnodulemix_FD_89961 | JGI IMG/M metagenome (GOLD analysis project Ga0123340, IMG submission 89961) | Root nodule microbial communities of legume samples collected from Mexico - Siratro Mexico nodule mix | ecosystem: Host-associated > Plants > Roots > Nodule | place: Mexico: Nepantla... | reverse complement strand
TACAGGTCTTGGAGGAAGGGTAACTGGCCAAGTGAAGGGCTTAAAGTTCCACCTAGGTTAGAATTGAACAAGTCTCTGAAATTCAAAGTACAAACACGTGGTAAGAAAGCAGTGAAATCCTAAGCCCAATAACTGTGATGAAAAACGTAAAAGCTTACATGCGAATGACGTGCCCGTTGGAGTCGCAGGTAACATGAAACCAAGTACAAGGATCTACGACATCGGGGTCCCAACTATTTAATACTTTGTTGGGATCAGAAAGACGTTGTTTGAAAGCATAGAGAGCGTCTCCTAAAAATAAAAGTATAATTGAAAACACAATATGAATGCGTTTGTTTTATCCAAAGAAAATTGCGAAAAGAATGAACACAGATAAATACCTTCAGAGTTTGAGAGAGATGGGAGAGGATGTTGGAGAAGGAGAAACAACACAGATAGCAAAACCAAACCAGACATTTTTCCTATGTGAGACTCCATAGCCAAATTCATCATTCACTTTCTATGCATTTCTAAATGTGCTTCTAAGATATTTATACTTATTATATACAAAACTTTTTTATTAAATATTACTAGTATTTATTATTTTTATTAATGAATAGTCCGAATTCAAAGGTCATCAATAACAGATAGATATTTGGCTTTTTTTTTTTTTTATTTTGGTATACTTTTTCATAATAATGCCTAAAATGAGCAGAAAAAAAAAATTTAGATGGACAAATTCTGCCAGTTAGATAGGATTTCACATTAAAAATTTATTGGTGGAGAAATAATTTCAGGCTGGTCAAATACAAGTGACAGGATGGCGATTTCAATTAAAGACATTAATTAAAGACATTTCTTACTAAACTCATTTGTGTGCAACCATTTTTTAATTATTTGACACTATATTTGTTAAGTTTAATAATTAAAAAAAATAATTAACAAGACTGTAATAGAACAACAATTAAGACAAAAAAAATTATTTTAATTTAAAAAAAATAATATAATGATAATAATAATAAGAATTTTAATTAAATTCATATGAATTTAATTTTAATAATAATAATAATTTAATGATTATTTTTGAAGAAATAATAATAATAATAGTAATAATATTCTAACAAATTTAATTAGAATAATAACAACAATAATCATGATTATTATAATTATAATATAATAACATTTATAAATAAAGAAAATAATATTTACTAATATAATATTAACTATTTATCAATTGATGATGATGGTTTATTATAATTTGATAAATAGTTCATACTACAATGTCTAAAGTGTATGTTCATTGCCTCTCTTCCTGATAGTGAAAAGAGTTAATGATACTAGACAACTGCAACTTGATTCACTTATTATGACTGGTAATATTGTTTTAATAATTATTATTATCATTTAAATTAAATTTTTATGAATTTAATTAAAATTATTTTTATTATTTAAATTAAATTCATATGAATTTAATTAAAATTATTCTTATTCTTATTATCATTATATTATTTTATTTTAATTTAAAGTAAATTTGTATGCCATAATTTTTTTTGTTACGGTTTTGTTAATTTTTATTTTTATTTTTTTTTGTTAATTGTTAAACTTAACATATGACCAAATAATTAGAAAATGGTTGCACAGAAATCGGCTTAGTGAGAAACCATTTAATTAGTGTCTTTAATTGAAATCGTCAACCTGCCACTTCTATTTGACTAGCCTGAAATCATGGCTAGGTGGAAGGATTTCTTAATTTGAAATCATGTCTAGCCGACACGCTGACACGATTTGTGTATTTTGATAAAAAAAAATAATTTTTTGCCCAGTTTAGATATTAGTGTGAAAAAATACACCAAACTGAAAAAAAAAACCTACATTATATACATACACGAAAGCATTACATGTTCAATAAATATTATTCAAGAAACATTATTTTATTAAATATTAGTTCATTCTGATCATAAAATTATTTTTTCTGACACAAGGTAATTAAAATTATAGAATATAATATTTATAAAAAATCATATAAATATTAAAATAAATTAAAACTTTTATAAACAAAAAATTTAAAATTATAAGACTTAAATAATTAAAATAAGTTTTTCACTCATTTTGTTGAGCAAAATTTATTTTGTTAAACAAATATCATTAAATTTTTTTATAACATGATTGCTGTTAAAAAATTATCCTGCTTAGTACAATTTTTTCAAATCTTTATTCATGAAATTCGCCAAGAAAAAAGAATTTAATTATGTTGATTTTATAAAAAAAAAATTAATGCTTATGTGATATTTCATTGAGTTAAAAATGATTATACCAAGCAATTTATGAAAACATCTAACACATGTAATTTAAACTATTCCACACAATTTCTAAATTAATTACAACTTTATATGACAAGCTCAACACCAAGAGTTTATCCAAAAACCATTTTTAAATCTATACATCTTGAAATTGTTTAGCAATAGACGATAAAAAATAATAAAGAAAATTGTTGACTCTAAAGTTCATTTAACAATGAATTTTTCATTGATCATCTTAAAAAAAAATCAATATCTATTGTTTCAAAGCATCTACTCGTGATATGTTTACATTCTACCTCTATACTTAAGAAAACAAAATATTGATTTGAATTAGAAAACTAAATAAGAACTCTAAGTAAAGCTAATGAATTATCAACAAGAGTTCAAAAGCAATTCCTTAACAAAATAAAATTCAAAAAGATAAATAGCACTACAAGAAAAAAGCTATTTAGAGATCAATTTTTAGTTACCAAATGAAATGGTTGCTAATTGTGACCAAAATAGTCACCAAATTAAATTTTGGTTGCTAAATAACTACAAAATAGAAGTAATGATTGAATTTTAGTGACCAATTAGGTTATGATAATTAGTATCTAACATTAGCTACCAAGGTTTTAATGACCTATGCTATTAGATTCTAAATTGGTATCTAATTAAGTTAGAGACTAATTTAGAATCTAATCGTATTGGTCACTAAAATTTTGGTAGTTAATGGTAGATACCAATTATCTTGACTTAATTGGTCACTAAATTCAATCATTACTTCTATTTTATAGTTATTTAGCAACTAAAATCTAATTTGGTAACTACTTTGGTCATAATTAGCAATTATTTTATTTGGTAGTTAAAAATTGGTTTCTAAATAGCTTTTTTTCTTGCAGTGTAGTAAAGTATAAATTGTTATAGAGAATTTAAAACAAAAATTATATTGAAAAAAAACTCAAATTTTATTGTAAAATTAAAAGAGATTAAACTCAAAAGAGTTTAGCCTTCCATACGAAGACAAAATAAAAGAATTACAACGAATAAATAAGAGAAATTGTGATGTTATGTTTTTTTAAGTGTGTTCTAGTGCAAAGCTTGCCTCTTCTCCTTTAAATCTTGTATCCTTTTATAGGTTTCTTTACTTCCAGGATCTTAGAATTATATTCTATTTTAGATATTGTTCACATATTCTCAATTTTCAACTTCCCAAAATTCTTAGATTTTGTTTCCAAATTTTTCTAACATAGAAAAACAATGAGACTAATTTGTGAACCTTGAGAATAACAAGTAGAAACAGAAGTGTTTTTGATTACCAAAGAGTTTTTTATTCAAGAAGAACTAATAAAGAGATTCTTGGAGCTCATCCTTGATTGTGATTATTTTTCAATTGTTTATACATTTCAAGCATTCAGGAAAGTTATTGCAATTCATTCATCTTTGTTGGTTTTGAGTTGTAATTGCAACACTATATTTTGTATTCAATTTTTCAATTGATTAAAGTTGTATTGGGTCTACAAGTGTATGTGATTTACTCTTATAGGGGTGTAGTAGGGTTATGCACTAGTTTAGGATGTTTTTGACGTGGTGTAATAGGGTTCAACATTGTAGCTATCTGGTCTTGTATTGTGCAAGATTGTGTCTTTGTTGTATTGTGTGAATACTTTTGATCTTTAGTAAAATTTATTTGCTTGTTGGTGCTCTTGATCTTTCCTTTCTTTTCTCTAATCTTGAAATCGCAAATCAATTCTATTTTTTTGTATTTATATAATTTACAATTGATTATTTTTGTATTCAATCAACTGTTTCTTGTGTACTACTGATTTGTTGGAAATCAGTAATTGATTGTGTTTCACTGTTCTAATTGATTGTGATATGCTTGAAAGGATTTGTGAAAATTTCAATTTGTTGTTCGCGAGTTTAATTGATTGCATTCTTTGAGTGATTGTTTAACTTAAGAAAATTAATTGATTGATCTTTAATTTTAATTCATTAAATTTTTCAAACAAGAATTTTTGTTGGTGTTTATTTGATTACTGTATCTTGATAGATTCTAACAAGAAAAATTCAATTGATTGTTCTTTGAATTGAATTGATTATTTTTCTATTGTGTTGTTGGTCTGGAAGCTATTTTAATTGATTATTTTTTAAATTCAATTGATTATTTTTTCACTATGTTGCTTATAATCCCATAGTAAACTATTTCAACTAAATAATTTTTTTTATCTTTCAATTCTTTCCAGTATTAGACAAAAATCTTTCAAAGTTCAATTGACCCTCCTTGAACTTTACCTATCATTCTTTTCATAATGAAGAGAAATCGTTAATAGAATTCAAGTATTAGATGTAGATTAGACAAATAGGCTAGGACATGAAATTGGACGAAATATTCTTCTTATGCAGATCTTTCTCAAGTTATACTATATACTTATATCTCAGCATCTTTTACTGTCTATTGTCCATTTCGATACATTTGGCCCTTTGGTTTATTAGATCTTTCTAGAGGCTAGGTTGAGACACCATCCATTCACATGTATCTTATTAGAGTCTTCAAAAGATTAGGGCTGAGTCACCATCCATTAAATGATTAACTATCAAATCATAATACAATCATCCCAAATCATTTGTGATATTCATTTCCTGTTATATCCGAACAACTTCAGGAATAATACTTGAGAATTAATATTCACCAAATATTTGGATAAAAGTCTTGCTCACTATTACTATCATCCTTATTTATAATATTATATTGTCTCAGTTATACTTCTTTCAGTTATATTATATATCAACCTTGAGAATGATACTAATAATAATAAAAATGACAATTGGCAATGACTAGTTAGGATAAATGAGCATGTGCACATATCAAACTCAACATCAACACTTCAACTCATCTCAATCCCCAAAGAATCAAATCCTTCATTAACGGATATGCCAAAATGGTTTAACATGATCATGAGACCTTTCCCCCCATAAGGAAAATAATAACTATCAGTAAAAGATTACCAATGATATTTTGCAGTTAAGTTTCAGAGTCTCAAAATATATTTCATATGAAATCAAGTTTTTATATATGAGTTATAAAACCAATAATGAAATCTTTTATGAAGAAACTTGAGTGAAATTAGAAAATAGATTTCAATGAATCCAGGAAAACATTAAGTTTTATAGTTGTGAGGATTTAGGGGTGCCTCACCTAAATACAAAACAAAATACAATATATATATATATCTCCTTTCCCTACCTTGGAAGTGTGAAGCAGAGTTTCCCTTATATGTGTTTTCTCACAAGTTTTTATCATATTTTCTTTTGTTATATTTTGGTGTGATTTTTGACTTTACTATTGCTCCTATTTATAAAGAAGTCATGGTAGGCATTACACATTTGTAATTATATAGTTATAATTCAACTAATTCTTCAACTTAGTTTCAGTTTAGTCATAAAGAGATAAGTACTAAAATATTATGTGTCCATGGTAAATAGTAGAAAATTAGGTCCACTTAGTCAACTTTATCTATATTAGTAAATGCAGAAGAATGTCTCTACTCTCTAAGATATAATCCTTATATCAATAGTTAAATATGTCACATCAAGGTAAAAATAATATCTTTCATAATAAAGAAAACATACTCATATGTATTCGTCTAATAGTCTATAGGTAGTGGTTATCTTATTCATCCAATATTCTGCCTCAATTTGTACAATTTGAAGTAATTCGTCTATGGATAAACTTCAAACTCTTTGCCTTATGCTTCTAATGACTTTGAACATTTCATTTTAACTTTTCACTTTAGTATCGTATGGTGACTTAAAATCGTGTACCAAGTAGAAATTGGATTCTTCTTTGCTTTTGACTTCGTTTAACAATGTATACCTCATTGTAGTCTTATAATCTTTTGCTTGATCCCATGATATATATTTCTTAATTTGATTCATAAATCTTCACATCTTCTCGAAAAATTCTATATCAAGAGCTTTTCTTAATAATCTTTTTAGACGATATACTTTGCCAATATTTTATAATTTCAAGTTGCCAAATAATTTCATATTTTTGATAATAATATACTTAAAAACTTGGGATGTTATAGGTACTCCCATACACAACTCAAAAAAGTTAGATAGATGATTATATGGGTCTTTATGATCCATTCTTGCAAACTGTTTAGAAGCTATGAGTGAAAGTAAAACGAAATTCATTTCCACTCTTTTTGTTAGTCTAGCTATGTTAGAAAAATGTGTTGGCCCCAACCGATGAAGATATTTCCCTACAAGTCTTCTTTGATAATTGTAGTTATGTGATCCTTCACCACTTAGATTTTTTGTTGCATTTGCATTTCTAGGATATGGCAATTATTTGTTATTGACGACTCTTTGTTTTGTGTCTTTCCTTATCTAGCTACTTTTGTTTCCTTGCTCTACTATTATTTCTCCTTATTGTTCTCTCTATTTAAAAATGGAAAAGTAAATTCTTAGCTGGACCTTTACCTCATACAAAAATGAAACTAATAGAAAGGTAAACTCAAGAATAAACACATATTTACCAAGAATTAAAAACTACTGGATATCTACACAAGTTTACAAGTATGTCTCAAACTAAATAATTGATTTACTGAATATCTTAACACAAGCCACTGACAATAACACCAAAACTTATTAAGATTTTCCTTTCAATGAGTGTCCTAGATCAATATAGTATTCTAAATAAATATCGTATCCTAAAAGACTTGTGCAAGTTTCAACAATAATCATAATCTATTTTTGACTTGCACTAAAAATTTACAAAAAGAATGACATTTCAATAGGATTTATTTAAGAGTTGGGTAATGAAACTAGCTTTAAAAATAAATACTAATAAAACTGAGGTAATAAATAATAAATATATTGAGATTGAACTTCACCTACATCAATTAAAGATTTAATTATAACATGTAATTTTTTAAAGATTTAATTATAACATGTAATTTCTTAAATCATAGTAAAACTGTTGCCTTAAGATCATAACTTGTTTCAACTAATAAATTTAAATATATTTCTAGCATTCACAAATATTAGATGATGTAATTTAATTTAGATTTAAGATTTGTTTTCTTATCTAGATCTAAATCAACTATCAATTCATCTAAACATTTAAGATCATAATCAAATCATTAATATGAAATAAAAGTATAGAATCTCTCTCTCTTTTTATATATATATATATTAGAAGCAATATAGAAAAGTTGGAAACATTACATTCGATCCTAATACAAAAGATTTAATCATTCATAATGATGAAGGTCATCTATGTTACACAAGAATGAATTTTGGAACAAATGAGTTAATTTTGAATCTTCTTTCGAGTTGATCCAAAACTTTTCTACCTTCTTGTAGTTCTTTTTTCTTCAAAATATCTCTAAATCTTTCTTAATGAAAAATTCATAACCTTTTTAACTCAAACAAATCACATACTTTAAACTAATTTTTTTTCTCAAGCAAAATTACTTTCTCTTAAGTGAAATTAATGTCAAAAGTCTACTAAAATTTTGGCTTGGTTTGGTTGATTAATATCTGTTTTTCCATTCTTCTCAATTATTTTCTTTTTCTTTTCTTCCTACGTATAAATATAAAAAAATAATTATCATTCTACATTGATAGATGTTATCATAAAATTTAGGAAAATCAAGTTACTAAATGCCCAATAAAAATCATAAATAATTTTACTTAATTTTATGCTTAAAAGCGATGTAATATCATTGTCATATATGAAAATGTCATGTATATTATTCTTCTAGATGAAAGAATGAGACAAAACTTTAATAGGTGACCAAATTTCATTAATTTTAAAAGGTAAAAAGCCTAATTTAAGGCACTAAAACCTGAAACACCAAAATATCTCATATTGGGAATTAATGCAGAAAAAAAAAATATAATTAAGCCAAAAGAGTGAGATAGTGAAGTGGGGAAAGGCTCCAGAAAAGGGGAAAAGGTGCAGCATGCTTCTTCCTCCATCATCCAGCGATATGATATCATCAACAACACAGCCCCAGACAAAACAAAACTAAACCCCAACACACCACACCACAAACAACATTAACTATACAAAAACAAATCCCTTGTTTTTCTCTCTCCTCTCAAATCTCACCCTCTTGCTGTGGTGCAGATCTCAAGGGGGATCTGAGTTGAGTTGAGGAGAGGCGTGGTTTTGATTCGGGAGGGGGCAAGACGCCTCCTTTTTAGGGTTTTCTACAATGGCCACAGCCTTTCCATTTCCCCTCTCCGCTACTCAGGTTCACGTGCAATTTCGTTTTCCCACATACCCTTTATCTCCACCATTATAATTAACCTTAAAAGCGACCATTTTGTTTTGTTCAGGTGGGTACTTACTTTGTGGGGCAGCAATACCATGTTCTTGAGACCAAGCCCGAGTTGGTGTATCAGTTCTACTCTGACGCCAGCACCATGATACGCATCGATGGCAACGCCAGGGACACTGCCACTGCAATGCTGGTTCGTTTTTTTCTTTTCCATTTTAAGGATAATTTTTTTATTTATTTTATACTTGTATTTTTGGCCTTTATATTGTGGTTTGGAATATAATTGCATTATTGGAAATTTGGTTATTTGGAATATGTTATTGGACATTTTCTGCCTTTCTATCTTCTTGTTCTGGCTTTGTCTTGTGTGACATATAATCTTTGGATAAGAGGTTCTGACTTTATTTTTATTGGTAGAACTGTTCTGTATTTGTCCAATTATTATAGTGAAACTCTTATTTCCCCCAGAATTAAAGAAATTTCTCTCTGGGCAGCAAATCCACGCGCTTATTATGTCAATAAGTTTTACTGGAATTGGAATCAAGACAGTACAATGTCTGGAATCTTGGAGTGGTGGCGTTCTTATATCGGTTTTTGGTTCTGCGCAACTTAAGGACTACAATGTGAGGAGGAAATTTATGCAGTTGTTCTTCCTTGCACCCCAAGAAAAGGGCTTCTTTGTGCTCAATGATATTTTTCACTTTGTTGACGAGGAGCCGGTTCATAATCTCCAACCTGTATTTTTGGCTCAGAGTAATTTTGACTCAAAATTGAATGCTCCTAGCACAATTAGTAAACCAGGTATTTTCTGCTTCAGCCTTTGGGATCTTTTGAGTTTTGTTTGAATCTTATAATTATTGCTTCACTTATTAGTTATTATCATTTGAAGATAAGTGAAAGTTAGGTCTTTGTGACTTTCTACAGTCGTCATATCATGGATAATCCCTCTTCTTTTATGTGGATTTTTTTATCTGATTTTGTTCAAAACCCGACATAGACTGGCAGTCAAATTTTCATTATGTATTGTTTGTCATAGAGGATCTGATAGTCCTTAACATGTTAAGTCAGAAAATGTAAGTTATTGAACTTTATTCCCTTATTTGGATTCCTAAGCTATTATCATCATCCCGTTCGTTGCATCTGGTGGTACGGATAACTATGTAGCTTATTATTACATGTCTGTGTTTATTGTTTATGTATAGTCTAATGTTGTATTTTGTCTATTCTCTACATCATCACCATCCATCAGTTATCCATTGTCACCAGGCATTATCACATTCACAACTGTATTCTTGCTGTTATCAAATTTTAATTTAGCTGTTAGGTTCTATTTGGACAAACTTGTACGTACATATTTCCAGAGAAGAAGGAAATGAGAAAGTCGAATAAAATAAACTTTTCTCGTAAGTTAAAATCAACTTATGCTCTTTAATGAAAATCTGTCATTTAACTTGTCTGAAAGTTGACTTGCATATTTTGATTTAACTTATGGAAGAAAGTTTGATTTGTTGTTTTTTGTTTTCTTTTACACAAATAGGGACTTAGTCTAAATGGTGACTACAGATTTCTATCAAAGAGTTTCTAGATTTATAAATCTGAATCATATATCCATATGAATTTAGCCATAACAAGTGGTCGGTGGTGATTTTATTTTATAATGTCAAATGGGAAGGGAACCTGCATTTATTGTTGATAAATGTTCTTATAAAGCATTAAAATTTCGATAACTTTTACACATGATTTTTTTGTTTTATAGCCATTGTGGCTGGTTATGGAGTATACTCATTTCTTCAAACTGTAGTTTTTTTCTAGTGATTGAGATCTCTGAGTTTTACTTTTACAGTTTCCGACTACCTGTTGGGTGGAGATATACAGGCAAGGGACTTTGTTGCTACAAATGAGGTAAAAGAAAATGGTGCGGTCAATACTTATGGATTTTCACAGCAACAAATGGCACGAGTCTATGATTCTGAACATGTTCAGGAAGATGTTATCGCCGAAGAGTCACATGCTTTTCTTCAACCTCCTGTGAATGATATGCAAGAACATCCACCTGCTTCTGCTGAAGAACCTCCTGAGGAGCCCCCAAAACATACTTATGCTTCCATTGTATGTGTGAACTAGCGAATGGATTGATTTCTGCACAATGTTTTTCTTTTGAGATTCAATTATGAGTTCGGAACTGACTATGTTATGAAACTGTTGGAAGTTACAGGTTGCTAAAGGACAAGTTACACCATCTTTAGCTTCTCAGCCATCTCTGAAGAATGTGTCTTCTTCGGACAAGGAGCATGCTACACCAACTAATAGTCAGCAAACACCTACATTGACTAAAGCCTTTGAAAGGTCTGAAACTGACATAGTGGAGGACATTCCCACAGCTGAAGATGAAGGTTACTGTGTGTACTTGTTGAGACTAATTCATTCAATTTTTTTTAAATATTTTTTTAGATAGTTACTCTTTGGTTTTGATGCCCATTATGACAGCTCATTACATCTTTTCACCAATAAACTAAACTAATTTGCTTAAAAGAATTATGGCATGCTTGTCTATGGGTTTTATTTTTAACTACTTATTAGTAACATTTTATTTGATTGAAAATGCCTTCAGATGAAATCAAATCTGTTTATGTGAGAAACTTGTCCCCTACCGTCTCTGCTTCTGAAATTGAAGAGGAATTGAAGAATTTCGGCAGGATTCGACCTGATGGTGTAGTCATAAGAAGTCGCAAGGTAGGCTTTTACATCTTGAATTCATTGTAGTCAACTACGATGGTGCTGCTATGGCAGCTTTGCACTTTGGATTCCAGCAGCAGAACAGTTTCTGTATTTGAGTGATTTTGTGTGCTTTGACGTGCAATTGTTGCTATTTCATTTGCTACTATGTTTGCACATGAAAGTTCCTCTTTTGGCACTGGAATGGTATCCTTTTGTGCTGTTTTATGGGGGAAAATCTTGGGATTTCGTCCCATTTATATTTGATCCAAACATAAACTCTATTCCTCCCTCACTTGCATGCCTTGCCCACTCAGAGAAACCCCAACCATTCTCTCTGATGGGAGATCCATCTTTCTGTGGTGAGATCTCTGACATAACAGCTTTCTTTGGGCATTCACTAGCAAGCCTGATGCTGTTCTGGCCAATCCCTCACTCATACAATATTGCTCTGTTTCATCTTCTGTTCTTTCACCACTCTGAGTCTGTAATAGAATAGGTCTTTTATTCAGTGTTCTGTTCTCTCTTGTTCTTCTAAACACTACGATTTAATTTTTATCTCCTCTAAATTCTAATCGGGTATTATCTTCCCATTGATAAAAAATAATGGCTAATCCGTTCATCACGAATGTCTTTGCACTGCTATTTGGGAATGCTTACATTGCTTCAAATAACTATTTTATTTCATTAATTCATTTGTATCCCACTCCAGAGCTAATTTTTCCTGTTATCTCCAGGATGTCGGAGTTTGCTATGCATTTGTTGAATTTGAAGATATGAGTGGGGTTCATAATGCGGTCAAGGTTTGCATTCCGTTTCAGATGATTAATTTATGTTATTCACTGCTTTGGAATTAGTATTATGTTTTAATATTAATGTCATCATACTAGTTGCTCACAATAATTTTACAAGTTTTGGATCTGCATTGTTGATCTAACAGACTAAACTGTTTCTGATATTTGCTAATAAACTGTTTTAATAATCACATTTTTCCAATTTCATAAGCTGTAGACTCATGTTTGTTTTGTATGTTTACAGGCAGGATCTGTTGAAGTAGCAGGAAGACAAGTATACATTGAGGAGCGGAGACCAAACAGTAACATCCCTTCCCGAGGAGGAAGTATGTCTTCTTCTTTATTGTGTTTTCTCTTCTCCAAAATTTCTCTGTTCATTAATATGCTTGACTCAAGATATATACAATACTTGGTTAAAATGAAAGTTCAGAGAAACTTTTTTTCTTCACTTTTTAGCTGTTTTTATGAAAAGTAAGTTGTTTTTGTGAATCTGAAAATTTGCAGCGTATGATTATTTTCTAGGAGATTTTATCTTTTTCAGCTTTATGGTTGTTCTGACTTGATCATGAACAGGGAGGGGCAGAGGTAGGAGTAGCTATCAATCAGAGGCACAGAGAGGGCGTTTTGGTCCAAGGAACTTTGGCAGGGGAAGTGGACAAGATGGAGGTGAAAGGGAGTACAACAAACCCAGAGGAAACAATTTCTATAGACCATCTACCCGTCAAGAGAGGGGATATTGAGGTTATCAAGGTTCAAGAATCACCATAATTTTTTACCAAGAGAATCAAATTTTGAGATTTCAGCATTAAATAGTTACTTTCAATAGATGTTAAGAACCAAATATTGATATTTTTTATGCCCTAAATTATGTTCGTCGAATATGATTATTTATTTATTTATTTCTTTTTAATGTAAGAGCCATTTTGTTTCATTTGTCTGCTCACCAAATTTATGTTTAGTTTGCATAGTGTTTTGAAACGTTCGGCAGTTTTCATCGCCATTGAAATATATTTATTTTTCTCATTACTTCGGAGTTTGATTTCTTCAATTTGCCAAAGTTACATATTTATATTGATTTCAGGTCTTTATTGGTTAGTTAGACTCGGTCATTTAGAGTACGAACTGTTACATACTTGGAGGAAATATAAGAAACAGTAATCGATTAAAATGATTTTTTTTTTAAATCAAAATGTTTGCGCTTTCATTAAATTATTCCTTTAGAAACTTCTTACAAATCCAGAAAACTATATATAATTTGCTAATGTATTCTTAAAAGCAAATGAAACTATTGTGCTTGCGCTTGGCCTTTCAAACTAGAATTTCCATTACATGTTATTGGAATACAATTAAAAAGAATGATATTATTATGATGTCTCTGTCATTATTATTATTATTAACATCCCTCCATCTTCACACAAAAAAAATGTAAGTTTTTTTCCATGGAATCATTCATGTGACTGCATTAGAAAATTTTATCCCTAACTAGCTCTTTGGCGTAACAAGGATGAGCATAGTAGTATCAGAATACATTAGAATAAGGTCCATAAATTAGACAGGGTATACTCTCAATAACTGCAACACTAATTAGGGAAAGAAATTTGTCTAACTAGTTCAAGTTTTTAACATAATCATATATCATTTCGTAAGTTATTATTGTCCTGTTACAAAATTCGATACATGTCATTCTAGAAAAATAGAGAAAAATGCAGTTAGTAAAGAAATGTGGTTTTCTTTATTCACCAGCAACCACAAGCACTTATTTGGCACCTTTTTGTGCAGAATGTCACTTAACATGGCTCTGCGTTTAATTTCAGCTTTCCCCATCATCTGTTTCCCAGAGAAAGCACGTATATGCTGCCAGAACATTGCTGAAAGAAGAAAAGTTGTAAACAGTTGCATCTTAATTATTTAAGTAAGGATTTTTTCTTTTGTTCAGAATTAAGGGCACATGTATACTGCCTTGCACAGTAGTTATAGATGATTCAACACTTCTTTTAGTGTAAGATCAAGAAGAGCCTGACTACCATGAATTTTTCTCCTATTTTTGAGAATTATAAACATGTTTAGAAGCACAACATTTTATATAAGATGTGTCTCAAAAACTTGCCTACCTATCCCCAGGAGTAGCCTGAACTGCTTGCTCAAATAAAAAGGAAGCCTTTTCCTGATCATGATGAAGTTCCCATACTAGTTTGGCATATTCTGATATCATTTCACCGTCACTGGGATCAGCTACTATTGCACGTGAGTAGTAATCCTCTGCTGCTTGGTGATCTATCTTGGACTATACATTTAAAGTGGAGAAGAGGGTGCATGAACGCAACTTTTCAAGACTCAGAAATCTCTAATCATAAAGTAAGTGATAAAAAGTTCACACTCAAGTGAATTCTCCTATATACCCTTGACCTGTAATGATGAAAATTTGATCACACATGCATAATTCTATTATGGTAGTTATGACTTGTATGAAGGGGCTATAGTGCAAAGCCCCGTGGCTGTTAAAAATTTCATTTTAAATGGAGAGAGGCTCATCTAACAAATATTTGTGCCTCGATTTGTAAGAGGCTCGCTGTTGTTTAATGTGTACACATTTCGTCCCAGAAAACCCAAAATAAAATGTTTTAGGAAAATAAAACAGATAATAATGGTAGGAAGACTTTCTTCAGTCAAAGTATTAAGAAAGCCTAAGCTGCTTACTTGTGTTGCTATACATTGAAAAAAATTTAGACAAAGAGGCATCTGCTGGTGTTTAATCACATGCCTAACATAGTTCGTAAAAGATTTGTTTGACTCTGGACATAATAAAATGAAAAACCTCACCTGCAACAGAAACTGAGCATATTTTTTCAGAAGCAAAGGATTATTTGGATTTTCATCAATCATCTTCTTAAAATCATCTTCAAAATTACTTTCTTCACCATCAATCTCCTGTCTACTTGAAAGAACTGAGAGTTGGCTGATTGGATCACTTGTTTCTTTGGAGGGCTTCACAGATTCAGTCTCTTGATTTTCCATGTCGCTCTGTGCTTAGATACAAACCGTGAGTATTAAGTAATCAATGTCTCACTCGGAAGACAAAATGACCCCTAAGGAAAGAAAAGATCAGAAAAGAGAAAAGCACCAGAATTTCTTGTTTTCCATCTTCATCGTCAACATCTTCGATTTTCCAGAGAAAACTAGCATATGCTGCAAGAACATGGCTGAAAAGGATACATTACATGTTTACCGTTATCTTATTTTTTCAGTCATGGATAGCTGAACAATTTGCATGTCCAAATAGAAGTTTTCAGTTTCGGCATGCTACAGTAAGGTTGAAGACTAATGATAATTTTGGCTTTTAAACACAATGCCCATTTTAAATGAGATGGATATTTGGCTGTGGTAATCTACCTGTCTTGAGGTGCAGCTTGAACTGCACGTTCAAAATAGACTAATGCTCTATCCTTGTCATGATGGTTCTCCCACACCAGCTTCGCATACTGCGTCAAGGTTTCACCGTCATTAGGATCTGCCATGGTAGCACGAAGAAAGTATTCCTCAGCCCCTTCAAGGTCTCCATTAGACTATCATCATTAGATGTAAAAAATTGGATGTCAAGCTTCTGAGAAGAACTATGAATGCTAGTCTCAAAGAAAGTAAAAGATGATGATTAAACAATACATGCATGCATGCCTCATACAAACCTAATTAACTCCTATAAATTATTTTTAATAAACGAGTTCTCCTAATAAGCATGCCTCATGGGATTTACTACAAACATGAAAGGTTCAAATGTCTATGCCCATAACAGTCTAAAACTAAGACCTGCATCATTTCATGTCAGAATCAAAATTTCAAAATTATGTATTTTTGATTTGAAGAATGCACAAACTAATCCGAAATCTGCAATATTTACAATCAGTTTCATTCATGATTGACAACTCACTTGCAACAGCTGCGCATACTTTTTGAGAAGCAAAGGGTGGCAGGGATACTCATCAATCATCCTCTTGTAATACCCTTCAAGATTCTCACTTTCTTGCAAGTTGGGATTAAATATATCACCACCCATAAGATTATCAGATCCAATCACAGCATCAACCCCAAGCCCCGTTGCCAGATACATGGGAGGACTAGCTGGTTCAACATCTTCCTCTTCAATACTCAAATTCTGAATCCCATTGGACCAATCATTCTCATTCTCATTCTCACCTTCCTCGATCAAATCCATCTTGTTGTTCCCAAAACTGAACTCACCGCTGCCTGTGACTTCCAAACTCTGTCCAGTCAAAACAGTTTTCTTGAAAATTTCTTCTGGGGTGATGCCATCATCTCCATGAGGGTTGTTGTATATTGCAAATGATGGAGCTGAATGCAAGGTTGTTGATTCAAAGTCCTCCTCCATCACTGACTTGGAACTGTCCATGGTGCTATCAACAAGATATGCCAATATCTGAAATTTGCTTGCTACTACTCTCAGAGATGTCAAAGTTGATATACAAGGATGAAAAAAGAGCCTAAAAAGCAAGGTCGGTTGTTAGATATTGCTAGCAATATTTTGGTAAGAGACTGAGTCATTGAAAAATGGCAAAGTGTTTAGTTTATCAGCATTAATTCTGGTCCAAGCTTTTAAAATATCTTTTGCCTGCTTTACGTTACAAAAGTCCAGATCCCAAGTCCACCTTTCATCAGACCACGAGGAGGAAGACCACCACAAAAAATTGATTTTTCAGTACTCACATATATTAATTGATCGCGTTTAGTTCTCAAATTTTTAATTGATATCAAATCAAACTGTATAAAAACAAAAATGTAATAAAATTCTAATTTTGTTTTTTTTATACATACACTAAGCAAAACTTTCTTATTAATTGTTTGACAATTTTGGGCTGAGAAGCTAAACAGTGAAAACTAACAGGACCTGAATCATTCATTAATTAAGATCGAAGGGGAAAAATATAATTAAAGGAAACTAAGGTGTTACGCAAAGAAGGTCAAAAGACGACCCACTAGAAGCAAGATAAAAAACGTGATTCTCTTGAAGAAGTGTAGGAAGAAAGTGTGTTGTCACATGAAAGTACTGGCATTGATATTTTATGAAACACCGACAAAATTGAATAGGCAGGGAATGGAATGTGTTTGAAAGGATGTATATTATTAACATTAAATGAATTTTGTTGATGAATAATAGACATTAGATTAAATTATTGAAGTAATTATATAGGAATAGTAATTAATAATATTATATGTTAGGTGTATTGAAAAAATAAGGAAGTAGTTTGAACGTAGAAGAGGTATAAGATTCATTTTGGTGAGACGGGTGAAAGGTGTTTTGGAGCGGAAAATGAGAAGGCAAACAAAAGGCAGTTTGCGCTGACATGAGTAGAGCTGTTGGGATGCACAAAAAAAGATGGTTAATTACCCATTTAGCCTAAAAAAAGGAAAGATAGGGTTTTAGTGGTTTAAGGTGGTTAAGGAAGGAAGCGAAAACAGCGGTGCGAAGAAGGGTTCAAAAGAAATGAATGGCTCCTCTGATTCGGTGCGCTGGTGGGTCCCTCACTCTCCATTTCCCACACCCAATTCATGTCACGCCCTCCCTCGTCGTCCCCCTCCTGGACGACGGCGAGCGGCACCCCTC
>Ga0123340_1002075_pt1 | contig 17681 bp, 17 predicted proteins | sample SirMexnodulemix_FD_89961 | JGI IMG/M metagenome (GOLD analysis project Ga0123340, IMG submission 89961) | Root nodule microbial communities of legume samples collected from Mexico - Siratro Mexico nodule mix | ecosystem: Host-associated > Plants > Roots > Nodule | place: Mexico: Nepantla... | reverse complement strand
AGGTAAGGCATGTTATATATAAATTACTGATTTTTGTTCTTTAATTAACTTTAAAATATGTTAATTTCACAACTGCAGAAACATGAATACGCAACTTCAATTTCAAATTGTTTTTGTAATGAACGTTATTAAAGCAAATAATGAACTTAGGATCAGTTTTATATTTTATATGTTTAATTAAAGTTTAATTTCAATTTTAGTTTTTAGTAATTTAATAGTGAACATTAAGAAAAACTTATTTGCCTAGACTTTCTATATTTTATTGCACTTATTCTTGATATTTAGAGACTTATGAATATTATTGTATCAAGCACATAGATTATCATCAAATACAAACATATAATTGGAGTATTGTTATCATCAAAATTTTATTAGATGATCTAATCATCTAAAGTGATTTTGGACTGTCTAATGATTCAACAGCTTTCTCTTCTTTATGATGACAGAACTACAAACCTTAAGAACAAATAATTGCAAAAATATCAAGAGATTGAGCAACAAAAAAATAATTGCATAAAAATAGATCCCATAATATTCAATATTACTTGCAAAAACAAATCTAATAGTATTCAATATTATTTGCAAAAATAGATTTGGTATTTTCTCTTAATTATTTGTCATATTTTCTCTTTCTCCCCCTTTTTGTCATCACATATTAAAGATTCTAATTGGTCATGTACTTGGGATAGAAAATATTGGATAATAGAGACATCATACAACACATTTATCGGCTATTGAATGCACAATAAGCTTGGTGCATTGTTTCTACACAACACATGGTTGTTAAGTTCCATGCTAATGATTATCTCATTGAAGGTCGATCCAAAAGCAGCTTGGGAATGTTATGTTCAAAGCCTCAAAGTAGTCCATACTTGGTTAAGGCTCATTTCGATGACAGTACCACTCATATCACCTTTACTTTGAAATCACCCGAAGAATGTGATACTATCCAACTGTGTCACAACACTGAAGAAGCACCTCACACTTCCTTTGAGGAGGAGATGGATTTCGATCCCAAGGTAAATTCAAACAAAATCGTCCTGCTTTTGATGAGTCCATAGTACAGGTTCAACTGTTTCTCAACTCACATGCTTTATTTATTTTTTATAAACAAGAATGATATACTCTATTTCCTTAGTTCGGGTTTATCCCTTTGCAAGATTTTGTTGAATAAGGTTTTAATGAGGCACGTTCTTGTAATAAGTCATTTCAATAAAGGTGACACATTTTTCTCTCACAATATGAGCACGGTCAAACGACACAGTTTGGCCTCATTTTATGACTTTGATTGAGCAACCAAGTTCGGTTACACTTATATCCCTGCCGAACGATAATGTTTGGATTCATGCAAGTACTTTGGCAGAGAGACCCAACTCAGTCACATATGTAAATATCTTGGCCAAATGACCCAGTTTGGTCCATTTAAAAACTTTGGTCAAGAGACCCAACTCGGTCACATATATAAATATCTTGTTCAAGCAACCTAGTTTGATCCATTTAAATACTTTGGCTGAGAGAATCTATATGAAACAAATGGAAGCTGCCTCAGTTTTGATGTATAAGGGTAAGGATGAAGTTTAGATGAAAGATGATTTGTTTGTTGTGTGGTGGACAGAAAGGATTGGTAGTGTAGCTTTCTCACTCAACGTATTGGTGGATAAAAAAAATGTTATTTTCTACTCAAGGCATTTCAACCATTATTTTTACTCTTTTTTTATTTCTTTTTTTCTTTTTTCTTTTTTTCGACCATGTTATTAGTCACATCCTCTTATTTTAGAGTTAAGCTTTACAAAAAAATCAAAACAATCAATCTTCAATCTATATGGACTTTATTAGGGCTTGTAACATGGTTAAGGACTAAAAGGTTGTGAAGAGAAAGATGTGGAGGCTCAAAAAGTATTTGAAAGTTTTTTTTATATTTGAAACAAGGATCATCAACTAGGTATTGCATTGAATACAATTAGGGTTTCCTTTCGTAAACGTTTCTATCTTTTCATTTCTTTTTTTCATTTTTTCTCTTTTTTTCATCATTTTGTGATAGCATTTTTCTCTACAATCATTTCATCCCTTAATTGATTTCATTTGACTCTTTTGAATTCTTGACGTACACTTTGACCTAACTTTCAAAGTAGTGGTTTAGGGGTATTTTGAAAGGAAATAATCACTTTTGGCTCAAAGAGGGTGCATGGGATTCATATATATTTTTACTTTTTTGATAAAGAAACATGGTCATATATAATTTCAAATCATGATTGCTTTATTTTCAAAAATATTAACTCTAAAACAAAAATTAATGGCTTCCAACACATGCCTTTTTTTTTCATTTTGTGTTCTCTTTGTTGCTTAGACCACCCTCGCGAGTTTTCAGTCTAACAGACATTTTATTATTTTTTTTTCAAATTATCTTACTTGTCCCAAATAGATTGGGGATCAACCACTTAGCCAACCGAGAGAAAACTAACATTTCTGCTTCAATGTTATATTCTTAGTTTGCTATTTCAGAAAATGACAACACCTATTAGGCAAATCCTTTCATTTTGAGGGATGTGGTTTTAGAGGATTTGAAAATGCTGGAAAATTTCAAGCGACATGCATATAGATATTTCAATAGAAAATGTCAGCTTTTACCCCTTATTGAATTGTGGAAGAGCTTAGCATTCCTATCTTTTATTTTTTGCAATATCATATTCAAACTATTCATTATGCACACTTTGTCCACTCTCTTTTTCATTTTATTTATTATTTTCATTTATTTTATTTCATTATTACCTCTGCGACACCCTTTAAAACCTATTCCTGATTATAGCAAACGAGTATTTGTGGTCGATCTCATGATATTTACCGACAAGTGCGTGCTGTCCTTTTTTTTTTTTGTTAACTCAAGATTATTCGATCTTACTTGAAAATTTGTAATAAGATCACATGAACAACTAATTGTCAAAAGAGATACAAAATCTCACACGCATTCTATTAAAGAAAATTCATATTTTAAATAGAGGCCAAGGAAACGCCAAATCATCCTAAAAAAAAAAAAGTTAAAGCAATTCAAAAACATAAATTCATAAAACAAGTTTCGGGCATTTTCTGGCAAAATGCTCATGCTCTCCACAGTTGTAGCAACTTCCGCTACCTATTTATGCAAACACTTCTACTTTTCTTTCCTCGGTTAGGTATTTGTTTGGCATCTCCCAAATGAGGATTGTTCTCGACATTGGATTTATCTTCTTGAAAACATTACCATCCATCGTCAAGCAAGGATTGTACCTTGCTTTTAAATGCTAGACACCCTTTTGTGGAATGACCAACTGTCCCACCATGATAATCACATTTAGCATTGGTGTTGTAGTTTTTCAGGTACGATGGTTGTAAGGGCTTCACAGGACACACTGCAACTAAACCATTGGGAAGGAGGTTTGGCAAGAGTTCGATGTAGGTCATAAGAATGGGCATAAAATGAACAAAATTCTTCCCTTGATTAAGATTTCTCTTTGGAGTCATGCTTTGGCCTTGGTTGGAATTATTTTGCACAAGTGGTGGATGATGGAAACCTTGTCGATGAGTCTGTGGCAGTACACCGGTATGCCATTAGCAATGTATAGAAGTTGTATTGCAAGTTGTTGATAATAGCAAGGTAAGGCATGACCTCCCTAATAAGGAAGGTAGATACTTCCTAGACTTCTATTTTCTTCCATAATGGAATCCATGCTTTGTGGGATTTGTGGTTGCAAACGAGGCATGTGAATTTTTTCGCTTTTCAGTTCAAGCTCAATTCTTTCTCCGATGAAATATCAACAAAGTTGGAAGAGACACTTCCTACCATGTGTTCGTAGAAAGGGGGCTGCAATTTGTTTATGAACATGGCCACCATTTCTTTATCATGCAGAGGTAGCTCTACTTGGATAGCTACTTCCCTCCATCTTTGGGTATACTCCTTAAATATTTCGAAATCTTTTTCTATCATGTTTTGTAGTTGCAGCCTGTCAGGTGCCATGTCAACATTATATTTATGTTGCTTAAGAAATGCGTCCACCGAATCTTTCCATGAGTGAATATGCGCTGGTTCAAGGTGCATGTACCAGTTCAGAGTCATGGCCTCAAAGCTATCCTGAAAGAAATGGATCAGAAGTTTTCGTCATGTGCATGGGCTGCCATCTTCTTACAATACATAGTCAGATGACTCTTAGGACAAGTGGTTCCCTTATACTTTTCAAATTCTAGTACTTTAAACTTTGGAGGAATCACTACGTCTGGTACCAATCACAAACTGGTAGCATCCCCAAATCCATAACTGCCTCCAACTTCTACGATCCTTAATCTCTCTTCAATAATTTTGAACTTGTTCTTCACTCCTTCTATAGTAGCTTGAGGTATGGCCTTTGCTTGGGGTTCCTCTCCCGCCATTACATGCAACTCTTTGGTGGGTCACCGTGTGAGACCCAGAAGGGTTTCTAGTCCCATTTCCATCTATGACATGGATATTTGTTGGCATTTGTACTGAATTTTGATTAAGTAGAATTTGGTCTTGCTTAAGATATTCCTCAAAGGCTGAAGTGTAACCTAGAGGAATATCATATTGAGGAAAAGGGATGGGAACTCCTTGGATGTTATTATTTTGTGTCTGCAACGTTCCAAGGTGTGTAAATAGTGGATGAGAAGAAATCACCTCTTCATTTTTGGGAAGAGTATCTTCTCTAAAGCTTTTCAAGGCCTTTAGAACCTCGAGAATTTGATTCATTTGATCCTTAAGTCGGCCAATGCCAGCCCTCGTGGCTTTCTATGCTTCTTCCCAGACTTCCATGCTCTCTATTGGTGCGGTTCTTATATGGGTGTCACGAAAACTTGGTCGTTATTGCTTATTTCAGTCTTTTATTTTATTTAAAATGAATTAAATAAAAGCAAAGTATGAACATAATGCAAGTACGATATTAATGAAAATTAACATGGGCCTAAATTAGTAGAGTAATCGGAGTCATGCAACAAAATATAATCAATATTATTCCCTTTGCTCTTATGGGCAAATTTCTCTTCAGACTCTAAACTGGATTCCTTCTCAATCCTATACCCCATGCTAATTTCCATTTTTGTTTTCAGGAAAAACACATGACTTTATAATTTCTAATCTTAAAAAAGAGTCTAACTGAGAAAAAAAAATGCATTCAATGCATTGGTGAAGAGAAACATGAGTTAAATTTCCTCGCATCCTCCTTCTCCAACTATGACATGATTAAAAAAATATGCAATGAATGTTTTGTATAAGAAACAAAGTTTATTTATTCACAATAGATATCTTTTAATTTATTTCCTCTTCTTTTAAAAAAATGGGGTGAGAGGTAGAGTCACGAAAAATATCTTCTTTTGTGCCCTAAGCAAGGTTCAACATGCTTAAGGGTCTATGACATTAGATGCACACTCACATAGGTTGGATCCTAATTCCTAAGGATATAAGGCCACTAGAGTTATGGCTCACTTCACCGCATTACGCACAACAGTTGGTAAACAACTTGATATGGGCATACAAATGAAGAGAACAGACTCTAGCTAGGGTTCTCACAAGAGCCAAGAAAGGAAGTACATCCATTTGACATTGCTACGCAACCCCTTCTAATTCTAATCTTCCTTAGAATGGGGTATAGGGTCCCACTCATGATATGCAATATTTTGTGTGTGAAGGGAGAATTATGTTGACTGACCGATTACCTATCGAGCACAACTTCACAAGACCAATGCGTCTTACACACCAACAATCATTGGACACGTGTCACTGACAAAGTGAACACATGACAGAACACCCTATGCAGAGCTTAGGCAATATGTTAAGGGAAACGGGCCTTCAGCCCAACTAACTCAAAGACCCACTCAAATACCTATAAAAGGGAAGGTAACTTCAAGAAATCAGGTACTGTTACTTTAATCCTAATCACCCTGCATTACTCAGACTATTATTGACTTGAGCATCGAAGTGCATACAAGACCCCCTCTCGGGACCGTGAGCTAAGTAAGAGATTTCGGACAAGTATTCGGGAACAAGAGGAACCGACTGAACTCATATCGGAGCTTAGAGGATTAGAAGAAGACCATGCACCGTGTACTGTTGGAGCTAACCAGTTCTGCTTGAACATTTTAACGCCCACTGTGGGGCCGAGATTAGCCTAGTGATACAATGGTGACCACTAGGAATCATGGAAGTCCACAAAACCACCAGGGAGGCCCAATGACAGTGTTGGCCGAAATGGGAGAGAGATGGAAGCGATGAAGAAGAAGAGTGAGGAAGATCCCAATAGGCTTCGGGCGGAGAATGAGAGGCTCAAGCAAAGGGTAGAAAGAGAGGAATGAGAACGGAGTCACCGAGAAGGGTCATCTGAGAATGTTGAGGTTGAGCGTCAGAGGAGACATTCGTTCATTGATGATATAATGGAGACCGAGCTTCCTCCAAACTAGAAAGGTTCTACCTTAGACAGGTATGATAGGTCAATGGACTCGGATGAACACATTGACATTTATGATACTCGGCTCGGACTCTACACAATGGATGACAACATCTTTTGCAAATTTTACCCCACTTCTCTGAAGGGAGCGGCCCTTAGTTGGTTTACTCAATTACTGTCGAAGTCGTTAGATTGCTTTGAGACCCTCGTTATGATGTTCGGGGTGCAGTTTCCGACGAGCAGGCCCCATGATCTAACAGCTATCACCCTTATCAACATCCGACAAGAGAAAGGGGAGTCCCTGAGGATGTTCATGGACAGGTTTGAAAAGGTTGCCCTAAATATTCGAGGATTGAACGTGGAAGTAGCCATACACCATATGGTTACCGCTCTTTGGTCAGGACCCTTCACGGATAGCTTACGCAAGAAGTTGGCCCCTAATATGGACGGACTCCATCAGCGAGCGGCTAAGTTCATGAAGTTGGACGAACTCAAAGAGTTTAGAAGTCAGGTACGAGCCGAAGAGAACTTGGCTAAAAAGAATGATCGAGATTGGAACATGCAGCGATCCAAGGAAGGACCCCGACCCTCTAAATTTTCCAAATATATACCCCTTAACACGGGCCGATCACGCATCTTGGAGGAAGTTCTTAGTGTTGAATTGATCCCAGCACCACGCAAGTTTCCTTCGCCCCCACTAGCTGATCAGGGTAAACAATGTGGGTACCATCGCAACCACGATCATAGCACCAAAGAGTGCATGACTCTGAAAGATAAAAATTGAAGAGCTTATACAAGCGGGGCACTTACAACGCTACGTTGCAAGGAATGAGCGCAGACCATATGGGCTACAAAGGGAAACAAAGCCTGAGAGAAAGGAGTCCCTTTGAGCGAAGTTTTTGGAGGAGCCCAAGAGAGAGAAGCCCAAGGGAGAGAAACCCTAGGGTGAGAAGAGATCACTGAACAAGATCTGAATGGCCCAGAGATAGGAGCCCAAGGATTTGAGGAGGGGCAACCAAGGTTGTGATCAATACTATTTCGGGAGGATTTAGAGGAGGAGACATATCATATTCGGCCTGGAAGAGGCATATGAGGGCAATCAAAAGTATCAACATGATTAGTCACCGCAGATGACAAAGCATGCTAGATATAACATTCATCGACCAATATTTCACAGGTATTGACATCGAGCAAGACGATCTAATGGCCATAGCCATTGGGGTGGCAAATTTTGAGATAAGGAAGACACTGGTGGACCAAGAAAGTTCAGTAAACGTTCTTTACTGGGAAACCTTTAAGAAGATGGGATTAAGTGAGGATGCTATAATCCCCTTGGATGAGCAGGTAGTACGCTTCTCTGGTGAAAGGATAGATACAAGAGGGTACATTGATTTGTACAATAAGTTCGGCGAGGCTGATCGAGGACATAAAACCATTATGGTGAGATACTTGATAATTGATGCCAACACATCGTATAACGTACTTTTAGGATGACCATCCTTAAACAAGTTGGGTGTTATCATATCTACACCGCACCTTGCCATGAAATTTCCTATTGAGAGGAGGGGTGGAAACTGTCCACGCCGATCAACGAACAACCCGAGAATATTATGTGACTAGTCTGAGGTTGACGCCAAACGTGACATCAGCTCAGAGAGACGTGAACTAAAAAATGGTTGTCATGACTGACCTCAACCCTAGGATGAGTGATGAAGCCAGAATGGAACCCATAGATAATGTTGAAGAGTGACAACTCGGTGGAGAATGCTAAAGTACTCAATTAGGAGGATGTCTGACTGGAGAAGAAGCTAAAAAAATAAAGAAATGGTTAACCGACAACTGAGATCTATTTGCTTGGACGACCGAGGACATGCCGAGTATCAATACTTGAGTTGTGTCACACAGACTGTCAGTATGCAAGGAGGCAAGACCCGTTTCCTAAAAGAAACGGAGATTTGGTGAAGAGAAGAGGTTGGGGGTTGAGGAAGAAGTGCAGAAACTACTTAATGCAGGTTTCATAAGGGAAATTCTATATACAACATGGCTAGCTAAGATTGTTTTAGTGAATAAGAGCAATGGAAAGTTGAGAATGTGTACCGACTATATAGATCTTAATAAAGCCTGCCCAAAAGACACATATCCTTCTCCAGCATTGACTGACTAGTGGATGGGGCGGTCGGGCATCAAATACTTAGTTTTCTAGATGCCTTCTCAGAATACCATCAGATATTGATGCATGATCGATATGTAGAAAAGAAAACTTTCATCACATAATCTTCTAACTATTGTTACCAGGTAATGCCTTTCAGTTTAAAAAATACAGGTGCTACCTACTAGAGATTGATGGATAAAATATTCAAGAGCCACACCAGGAGGAACATGGAAATTTATGTCGATGACATGATAGTCAAGTCGGATGCCTTTGACCAACATTTGCAAGACTTACCCGAGATCTTTGAGTAGCTACGCCTATACTGTGTTTTAAAAGTTGAATAAGGAAAGTTCTTGGGCTTCATTGTCACTCATAGGGGCATTGAGGCAAACCCTGAAAAATGTGCAGCCATATTGTCTATGTGTAGTCCAACAAATCTAAAGGAGGTACAGAGACTTGTGGGATGACTGACATTCCTTTCACGCTTTCTACCAAGACTTGGAGAAAAAAAATACGACCAAGAAAGAACTAAAGAAGACGAGTAGGTTTAAGTGGGACGATAAGTGTGAAGAGGCTTTTGAAGCAATAAAGACGATCATATCATCCACCCTGATACTTGAAAAACTAAGAACTGGAAGCAGGTTGTTAATGTACTTTTCTGTTTCAGAAGACGCCATCAGTTTGGCCCTTATTCAGGAAGAAGAATACAAGCCAATTTACTTCACAGGACGAGCACTCCAAGACCCCGAAACCAGGTATCAAGTTATTTAAAAGGCAACCTTAGCACTAGTCTACATGGCAAGACGCCTTCGACCTTACTTTCAAGGTCATCCTATCACAGTCAAAACCAACTATGCAGTGGGACAAGTTTTTTTAGGACCTGACCTAGCTAGGCGAATGATCTCATGGTCAGTCGAGTTGTCTGAGTTTGATTTGACCTTTGAGCTGAGAGGGCCAATCAGAGCACAATGCTTGGCTGATTTTGTGTATGAGTTGCAAGGACCGACCGAGAACCAACAAGAGCAGCAACAAGAACATTGGACGTTATATGTGGATGGAGCCTAAAGTAAAAAGGAATGAGGAGCAGGGTTAGTATTGGAAAATCCTAACGGGGTGTGAATTGAACAATCTCTACGATTTGCTTTCAAGGCCTCAAACAATCAAGCTGAGTACGAAGCTCTTATTGTCGGTTTGTCCCTGAGTGAAGCATTTGATTTGTTTAAGTGACTCTCAGCTAGCGGTAGGCCAAGTCAATTACACTTTTCAGGTCAAAGATCCATTCTTAACAACATATTACTAGAAAGTCTTGACAATGCTAGCACACTTTGAATATGTCAAGATAGAACACATCCTCAGAAATAGCAACTCAGGGGCCGACATTTTATCCAAGCTAGTGCTGGGGAAAGGAAAAGGCCAATACGATACCGTCATCTAACTCACTCTGAGTCAACCGATAGTTTCTACTACATAATGCATGGATACAGAGTTGGTAGAGGCCGACTGTAGAGCACCCATTATAAGAGCAGTAAAGATCTTGATCAAGTGAGAAGGCATGCAGGAGAAAACTCTTGCTAAGAAGGTTGCCCGATATGTCATTATCGGAGAAGATTTATATAACAGAGGGTTCTCAACCCCCCTTTTGAAGTGTGTCAATAGGGAACAAGCCGAATAAGTGATGAACGAGTTACATAATGGTATATGCGGCATGCATTACGGGCAGAGAACCCTTGCCAGAGTTATAAAACCAGGCTATTATTGGTCGAACGTCCGACATGACTACTCTGAATATGTCAAGAAATGTAAGAGTTATTGAGAAAATGGTCCATTAATCCATCAACCCTCCACTGAGCTTCACAACATCTAGGCACCATGGTTGTTTGCAAAGTGGGGAATGGACATTGTAGGGTCATTCCCTCCAGCCTTAGGACAAAGGCAGTTTCTGATAGTCGCGGTAGACAACTTTACCAAGTGGATTGAAGTTGAGCCTCTTATGAAGATTACAACCGTCAACGTGCAGAATTTCATGTTCACTGAAAGTTAGAGGCATTTTTGCAAGAATTGGGAGTTAAGCATATAACCAACTCAGTCGAACACCCAGAAACCAATGGACAAGCGGAGGCTGCCAATAAGGTAATCCTTGGTCCACTCAAGAAAAGGTTAGATGCGACAAGAGGAAAATGGGTAGATGAATTACTGGAAGTGTTGTGGGCTTATCGATGTACACCACAATCGACAACAATGGAGACCTAGTATAACCTCACCTATAGAATGGATTCCATGTTATCGGTTGAAGTAGGGGAAGCAACCTTGCGCAGACAACTAAGTGACCTGAAGCTGAATGAGGAATGCATGAAGACCGAGATTGACCTCCTGGATGAACTGTGAGACAAAGCAAGGATAAGGGAGTAAATTTGCAAGCAGCAGGCCTCACGATGTTACAACAGTAAGGTAAAGTCGCGCACTTTCCAGAAAGGAGACCTCGTTTAGCGCATGACAGGTGACGTGTGCAAAAACCCTGCAGACGACAAGTTCGCTCTAAATTGGGAAGGCCCTTTCCGGATACTCGAGGCATTGAACAACGAAGCTTTTCAGCTGGAGCACTTGAACGAAGATCCCATCCCGAGAACGTGCAATGTCGATCATTTAAAGTTTTATTTTAGTTAAATGTTGATGTAATTCGTGCACTCTTTCCTACCTACGACATTTTTCCCTAAGGAGGGTTTTGGTCGAGGAGGTTTTAATGAGACACACTTTGAATAAATGAAGAACGTTTCAGGAAAATTGCTTCTTTGCTACATGTCGACTGAATAAATACACCACTCTTAACCAAAAAAGCAGAAACACTCATTGAACCGACCGTGTAGTATATAAACATCCCTTGACACAAGTCAAGCACACTTCACAGAACCGACCGTGAAGTGTATAATTCAATCAAGTTGACCAAAGTCAAGCACACTCACAAAACTGACTATGTAGTGTATAAACAAATCTCTTGACATAGGTCAAGCACACTTCACAGAATCGACCGTGAAATGTGTAATCCAATCAACTTGACCAAAGTCAAGCACACTCACAAAACCGACCATGTAGTGTATAATCAAATCATTTAACCAAAGTAAAGCACACTCACGGAATCGCCAATGTAGTGTATAACAATCCACCAAGAAAAGCAATACACTCACGTAACCAACCATGAAGAACATGTCCAAAGAAGGTGCGCTCGCAAAACTGAGTGTTAGAAAGAACTGAATTAGGCCAACTAAAGCTAAAAAATGAAAAAACATATTTTAGCATACACGACCGTCAAGTCCTATATAGTTATGTCATTAACATTCAATCGCAAAACGCAAAACAAAAGGCACATGGAAAGTAGAAAGAAAATAGTTTGTATTCAACTCATTATCAAAAGGCCGACCGATGGCCGGTGGGAAAATACAATATCAGGTTAAAGGCTAAATATAAAGGCCATAAAAAAAGAGCCAGTAAGGGCCATCAAAACATCTAAAAAATACAAATTTTTCTAGTCGAATACACCAACAACATCTACACCAAGGTTTGCTACCCATTCCTCACCCCTAACTGACCCCTTGTGATCAGTGCCACCACCTTCGGCGTCATCAGGAATGTCTTCTAGAGACACAAGTTCTCCGTTATGAAAGGCTTTCCGAGGATCCAGCTTCCCCTCATTGGTAGGAATGTTGTAGAGGAAGGTTGTATGCTGCACGACCAGATTGAACCCAAGATCATGTTGCTCAATAACATAATCTTGGAGCTTGGTCAACTCTTTCTCCATGAGGGCCTTCCAGTGACGATCCTCTTCCCGATCAGCCTTCAACGCCGCAATTTCGCCCTCTATACCTGCCACCTATACACTATGGTCACTCGCTCGTTTGTTGGCATCTTGTTCTTTTTTATCAGCGACCAAGAACCTCTCGCAGAGTATGCCAACCTCAGCTTTTAGCTGCTCAAGCTTCTCCTCCAAGTTCTTGTTGTGGCTGGCTAAAGAACTATTAGTCGACAGTAAGGGACGCGGAGGAGCTGGCCATATCACTCTTCAACTTCTTGATATCTTCAACATCCTTTCTCATTAGCTTGTTGCCCATAATCCGACCGACAAGTAGTGCTCGAGAGCTGAGCTCGAGGAAAATAATGTGTAGGTCAGCAGCAGAGGTGATGGCCGAATAAGGACCCATCTCTTAATTATCCAACTGAATCATGACACGATTGGAGATCATCATGTCATACTTCAGGAAGTCTATTGTGACTGCATGGTCACCCGTCGTGGTTGAGGGGCAAAGTCTCTTTGGAGAGCGCCGAGAGGACGATCAGTTAGAATTATGGTGAGACGACCGATGTTCCTTGTCTTTCTTGTGCTCCTTGTCCTTCTTTTTCTTGTGACAGTGCTCTCCAAAAGCCACCCTAGAGGCTTGTGCTGGCACAGAGGGAGGTCGTTGAGGATAAGGGAGGATGACAGTAATGAGCTCCACCCATTCCGAGATGGTCTTGTTCAACGACCTTTTGCCTTTGTCAACAAAGAGGGTTGACGCTTCTTCAAGAGATTCTTAAGAACTGGGTTTCCAATGAGAGGAGCTATTATAGTAGGATATCTGCAAAACTGACAAAATAGTTAACTCGCGAAAGTAAAAGGCAACAAGATAAAGGGAAGAACCTACCTGCAACTGCATCGGCCTTGTCATCAGTCGAATAGCACTCGAGGAGCCTTCGGGTGAAAATTTGATGAGGCAGTTGTTCGGTAACACCCAAAGCCAAGAAGTCTTCAGTGGGAACGTAGGTCTCGGTCACAACTAGTACCATGTGGAGGACCTTGTCCAATAAAGAGAAAACTTAGGTATGTCGCCATTAAATACATACGACCGACCTACCCCTTCAACCAACACCTTAAAAATGGTTTCCTTGAAGTGTTTATACGAAGAAGTGAAGGAGTCAAGTAACCAATTTTAGATTGGCTAACTTAGGATAACCAATCCACCTTCTTACTCAAATGAGTACAGTAGTGATGCAGAAAATAGGAGGAGTAGCCTCCAATCCCAAACCCAGGCACAATATTTGGAACCCTTAGATATACGCCCAACTGTTGGGATGAAGTTGGGTTGGATCTACGTTTAAAGCATTGAGTACCCCCATATAGAAAAAATCGACACGAGACGAACACCGATCGTGAAATATTTGGTTGAAAGGCAAACAACGACGCAAAGTAAAAGCGTTACCAGGAACAGACATATCTAACATATCTACACCATCTACAAAAGACTTAAGGGAGGATTATTTTCTAAAAATCGAAACTTTTTTTATAACCTCAGAATCTAACTAGTCGTCTTCGGGAGTGACAACTTCATTATTACCCCTTGCGGTCTCATTGACAACTGGTTCATCCCCGAAACCCTAAACCCTCCTATACGAGTAAGAAGCAAGAGTGAAGGAAACCATTGTATTACCTTGAGAAAGACGAGAAAAAATGTTGCCAGAAGCTTCTTTGATCGAGTGCTTTATCATGGAGACAACAGCATGCAAATGGTCCACCACAATCGTTATTTATAGCGATGGAAAAATGAAACGTTGCATGATCCACGTCGTCCGATCAGAGGGCAATCAACTACTGGTGGTGAGTGGCATGTCACATCACAACACGTGAAACGAGAAGGCACGAAAAATTTTCGACATTCGAGTTTTCGGCCTAAACGGTAACAACATCTGTAGTACGAGTAAACCGACAGACAGGCTCACCAACCCAACACAATAAAGTCCTTTTCAACCATCACATGACCTCAAGGACTTGGGGGCTTATGTATTATAAGGTAGACCTACCACTCTAACCAATGCGTAATTGCATAGCTTACCTACAATGATCGACCAGATACCTACTGGTCATAATTAAGAACATTTACCTATATTAATCGATCGATTACCTGTCAGGCACACTTCACAAGACCAATGCGTCTTACATACCAACAATCATTGGACACGCGATATTGACAAAGTAAACACATGGCGAGTGTTAACAAGAACACCCTATGCAGAGCTTAGGCAATATGTTAAAGGAACTGGGCCTTCAGCCCAACTACCTCAAAGGCCATTCAAATACATATAAAAGGGAAGGTAACCTTAAGAAATCAGGTGTTGTTACTCTAATCCTAATCACCTTGCATTACTAGGACTATTACTGACTTGAATGTCAGAGTGCATATAGGACCCCTCTCAGGATTATGAGCTAAGAAAGAGATTTTAGACAAGTCTTCAGGAACAAGAGGAGTAGAATGAACTCATATCAGAGTTTGGAGGATTAAAAGACGATCGTGTATCGTTAACTGTTGGAGCTAACCGATTATGCTTGAACAATATAATTTTAAAATTTATGGATTTATTAGGTAAACTTTAAAAAACAACATACATCCACTATTTATGATACTGTTGAAATATCTTTGATAGATGCATCTTAATGATTTTAAGTGGTATATAATATTATTCTATTGAAATATATTAGAAAAATTATTTACTATTCCTGAACAAGTATTTATTTATACTAATTTTATTGTTTAAAAAATTGAAAAAATAATTAAATTAAAATCATCTTAACATATACTATTCTTATATAAGAAGAAAAAAAAGTTATCTTTATTACGAGCACTAGTAGAAAAAAGACATTTAATCGCGGTTATATAAGGCTTATAAGTGCGGTTCCGAAACCGTGATAGATGCAACCGTGATAAAAAGTATTGAAGATACGATCGCGGTTGTACAATCGCGATGGAAAGTATAACATATCATCGCAGTTCTCTAGCAACCGCGTTAAAAAATGCTCATAATGTGCAAAAATGACTAAAAAAAGGTGTTGTCAATGCAACATACCAGCGCGGTTTTCTCTACACCCGCGCTGGTATGTTGCTATACAACATTTATTTTCAATTATTTTCCGAAAATTAATTTAACTTCGAAACAATTATTTTTCGAGACAGCAAAGTATGAATAAAAAGCTTACTGGCAATTTAAGAGGATGGTCAGATACAGTCTTAATGCAACTTGCTGCAAGATGACATGCTTCCTCACAATAAAAACATCTGGGATGCCAATCTTTTCAATTAACTCCTGAAATTTTGCAAGAATCAAAGAAAATGAAGAAAAACCGTCTAGCAATGTTTACTACCTTTTTATAGGCAGTATAAAAAATAAACTAATGCCCAAGTCAAGAATAAGTACAAGGTGGGAGACATACAATACTTGGTAACCAACTGGAATAAGCAACAATGCCACCATTTGAAGCAATTATTAGGTAAGGAGAGGAATCCTGTAACTGAAACAATACTTAAAGTAAATTGTGAATTGGGGATTCCATAGAAAAAAAATTAAATCAAGCAAAATGACATTAAATGACTATAACATACAAGATCCCTTTCAAATGTTGCAACATACCTTAACAATATCTCTATATCGGTCGTGATAGAATCCATGCCAAAGCTGCAATGTCACTGCTGAACTAGACTCAATTTGAAAATATGTACTTTTAACTGCTGCTATTTTGCACTCACACTCATCGTCATTGCAACAAGCATACTTGGAAATGTGAATTTTCTCGCCATCCCTGCTCATTCCGAAGCAAAAAGGACAAATATTTAGACCAAATAGGATCAGTATCAGATGGTAATTCAATCACTTATGAGAATGGATCGGACATTTGAAGAGGAATTGCAGGTCCAACAAGTTCTATATGAATACGCTTCTCCAATTATACATTGTATTTAATTATGAATCTAATTAAAAAAGAGGAAAGGGAAGTTGAAGAAGATGAAGCTTGACAAACAAACTTACCACATGGACATAAAACACTTGGGAGATCCCAAACATTATTTAACTTGCAAAAAACAAAATTCAAAACCTGAAGTGAAAAGGTTATGACTACATTATAATCATAAGTTGGATTATTCTTCAACTCCAAAAGGAACTCATCATTGATATGAATTGAAATTTAATTAAATGAAGTTTCAGAATATGAAGGAAATAAGAGGAAACCCTAAACAATCAAATGAAGCAGATGATTCCCCACAACCGCATTCATGCATCCACATTCCCACTTTATGGAGACCTCTGTTGCTAAAAAATGAACACCTACCTTCCTGCTTCACACAAACATGTTAAAACAACATCAACATCGATTAAACAAAAAAAAGTTAAAACTAAATAAGAAATTATATAGTTCGTAAAAGCAGTAGAAGGAAGAAGATGAGTGATGACCTGAAACGTGGCTTTGCGAGAGAAAGCAAAAGAGGAAGATACGTGGTGGTGGAGTTGGCGGTGGAAGAAGAAGAAGAAGAAGAGACCTTAGGTGGAATGACACTGCGCGACCCAAATGTCAGTCCTCGAGAGAAAGAGTGAAAGAGAAAAAGATGAAAGCGAGAGAGGCAGGAAAGAGTTAACGCATAAAACCCTAAAACAGGGGATATACAAGGGCAGTTGTTTAAACAATCGCCCTTGTATCTTCCTGCAAAATAATTTAAAAATTATTTTGTAGATACAAGGGCGGTTGTTTAAACAACCTCGTTTATATCTCCCTGTAATTTTTAATTATCACAGTTCTCGCTCCAACCGCAGTGGTATGGTTGCACTTAATTTCAAAAATGTCACCGTGTTATTTTTAATTGCGGTTTCCTTTTAACCGCGATGATATTTCTGCCGAAGAATGTGTTTTTTTCTACTAGTGGAGTTTTTGTAATAATTTAAAAAATCAAAATTTTTGTTAAAACAATTTCTTCGTTATAAAATAGTAAATGTCAATCCATTTAGTAAAATTTTAAAAAATTACACATAATATTGAAAGTCGAACAAATTTGAAAACTGCATGTCACTTGTGAATTTGCAATTGGTCCTTTAAAATCGTTTTTTTTTTATTTTTACTGTGAATTGATATTTACACTAATCTCACTTTAAAAGAAACTGAAAATAATTTTTATTTAGTTTAGGTTTGACTTAATATATTGAAGAAAGTGTAATCAAATTAAAATTGTCTTTTTAACATATGTACTACTTATGTGTAATAAAACAAAACTATAATTATCAGGTACGACTTATTTTTTAATTTTAAAAATCAAATT
>Ga0123340_1002074_pt1 | contig 17681 bp, 10 predicted proteins | sample SirMexnodulemix_FD_89961 | JGI IMG/M metagenome (GOLD analysis project Ga0123340, IMG submission 89961) | Root nodule microbial communities of legume samples collected from Mexico - Siratro Mexico nodule mix | ecosystem: Host-associated > Plants > Roots > Nodule | place: Mexico: Nepantla... | reverse complement strand
ATTGTTCCATTCTTCGATTTGTTTTCTTCAATCGTTCAAGTAAATAATTTATGCCATTTATTAGCAATTAGTAAGTTCAATTACTAATTAGAGTAGTTAATTTGAGATTTGGTGCATTGTCGACTGCGAAGGGAGAAGTTCTCCAATTTCAGGCATGAGAACCGGATAAGCATCATCCGTTCTCAATTTGATTTTGTTATGAGAACCGGATGGCACCATCATCCGGTTGTCATATTTAAAAAATTTGACAACAGGATGAGAGTGTCATCCGGTTCTCATAACAAAATCAAATTGAAAACCGGATGGACTGGTCATCCGGGTGTCAAATATTTTAAATATGACAACCGGATGAGGGTGTCATCCGGTTATCATTACGAAATTAAATTGAGAACCGGATTTGTAAAGGGCAAAGTTGAAATTAAAAACTTTTATTAGGATGCAGGAAGCAGCTATTAGGATGCAGGAAGAATTTGTCATATGTACGTCTCAAGACTAGGCCCAACTATTTCTGCACCTCCATTTTTTCTTTCTGCACTTTCATAGAGAAAGGAATATAAAATAAAAAATTATTTTATGAGATTATACAATTCAAAATAAAAAAAAAATTATATTTCAAATTATACAATAGAAAACATAAAATAAAATTTGATTCTGTAATTCAGAATATATATATAAAAAAATTAAAATAAAGAAAATGAGACTCAAAACAGTTACATGCATCTATTGCAAACTCATGACGCCCTTGCAGTGGCAGAGCGTCTTCCTTTTTCTGCATTGGCATGTGATTCGTATGTGTTGCCATGGTTGGAGCATCAAGCACAATTGAATTCAGCAATTTGAAATATAGCATTTTACAATTTGAAATATTTTTTTTATTCTTTAAATTATACAATCTAAAATACAATACAAATTTTATATTATAGATTACATAATTCAAAATATAAATAATAATAAATTTAACTTCTGATACTGTAACGTCTCCGGATTTCATATTTCAGAATTGAAAACTATAAAAGAGTATTTATGTATTTTCCTTAGTATGGAAGTGCAGCAAGAAACTTTAGAGGTACAAGAAGAATGTACCCAAGACTAATCCATTGATAAACTACACATGTAAGAGGCTATTGCATCCTGCACCTAAGGATTTTATCTTGCACCTCCATAAGGTATGGGAAATGTCAAAAGTAGCCCTTCATGCAATTTTGTTGAGAAAATTTCGAATTGAGTAATTTGAAAAGCTTTTAAGTTACACAGTCCGAAAGTTGAAAATTTTAGTGTTAAGTAATGAAAATAATGTTCAACGTTGTAACACTTAAGTGTAATTTTCTAAATTATTTATGATTCAGGACAACCGAAAAATATGTATAGAAAAATGTATTTCATAAGAAAAATTTCTAATTACATGATAATATATATAATATCTAAAAGTAAATTAATAATAATAATAGTATAATTTTAAAATTATAAACATAGATTTTGGCTAATTTTACATCTAATAAAATGAATGATAGAAAGATTAATAGATGAGAGAAAGGTTACTCACCTATGTCCCATGATTATCACCGTATACACTGATTCCCATATTGTGTTATATACTTTTAAACAATTCTTATATTGCAATGTTGTATTGTATAACGTGGGTATAAATTAAAAATAATAAAGATGAGTTGGCTTTTCTAAATTGACAAGGAACCTTTCCGAAAATAAATCTGATTATAAAATTAATGGTTCAGATTTACAATAAAATCAAATATTTTAAAGTTAATTACAATCTCAGTCATTATTTTTTAAATTAATGATTATATGTTTTATAATCTAAAATATACTCTTTAAAAGACTCTAATCTTATGTTTTCTTATTATAAACCACATTTAACTGTGTTTTGGTTCAAAAAATTATAAAAAAAAAAAAAACTGCAGAACTATTTTTCCAAACACAAAAGAAGCTCCTTGAAGATATGTTTCATAATCTGCATATTTCTTAGTTTATATAATTAAAAAATATAATAAAAATTAAAATAATTTCATTTTTTAAAAACCAAATTGTGAATAATTTAAAAAAATTGAAAACGATTGTCATATATGGACTTTTAAAGCAATTTGTTGGCTATTCCAAATCTTGAAAAATGTTAAAAATATATTTTCTTTCCTTAATACTTCTTTCCTGTCTATTTCTAATTGTGACTTCATTTTCATACAACTTTCTATATTCTATATCGAGTAATTCAATGACAAAAGGTGTACAAATACAAAACTAACACATAGCATAAAAGGGTTTGAAAGCTCAAGTATTAACAGGAAAGTACTAAAGGACCTTTAAATAAATACATAATAGTTCCCCAATCCATTTATAGCTCAAGTTCAATTATCCATTCACACAATAGAAAGCAATGTTTTCTCTCAGATTTTGATTTTGCCCCCAAGAGATTTAATAATCCAGTGAATTTATGGAAAAGTTTATTTTATTTTAATCCCAGAATTCTTTTTTATAAACAGTACTATATAGAAAAGTAAAAAAAAAATATTATTTATTTATAGAAGCTCTTTTGGAAATCTGATTTTAATTCATTCACTAATTACTTTTAGCTTATAAAAGATTTTTTTTCTCACTTGTTTGCAGTTAAGTTTCTTCTGAATACATCCCTAATATAATTTTAACATGCATTTTGTTGTTGTACAATGTAGTAAAATAAATTTTAACATGCCATTTATCTGCTAAGATAATTAGAATATAAAATAAATAAAAAAAAAATTGATACCATGATTGAAGAGGATGCATGGGCAACCAAGCAATCATGCATGAGTATTCCAAATAATTGCTGACACATGTTTGAGACACATTGTGAAACAAAGTTTGTCTTTTTCCTTTCTTTCTAATTTGCATCACCACCTTCTTATTTTCAAAACAACATTTAAGCACATGGTAAAAATTTTGATATTGCCGAAATTCAACACCAATGAACATGGAGAAAATTTATATAAAAAATTGAAACATCATATTCAGTTCAAAATAATTAACATATAAATCTGAATCTAAATTCTTACTGATATGAGTTTTTAACTCAAACAATTAAATAAAAAAAAATTCTTTGTTCACAGTGTGTCAGAGGGTTTTGTTCTTGGAGGGTCTTGACGTGGCCAACCATCTTTACTGCAACTTTTATTCTGACAGAATTTTACGTAACGCTCTTCACAAGTCACGATACACTCTCAGATCACATCAGAGGCACTGTGTTACGTCCAAAACCATCTTAAAGGAATCTTGAATAGTAACGATTGTACAGGATTATTTACCCTTTTAACTTTCTGAACCTGACATGCTGATGCAAAATTTGTCTTTAAACACACCACGCATTTTGCATTTTCACTTCCACCGAACCTATCTCTCTCTTTCCCTCTTCACAAGTATGAGAAGATTCTTCGCCTCTATTTTGCTCTGCAATCCAATGCCGCAGATTCTCTACTGTCTTTGAAATTTCCAAGAAGCACCCCTTTTGAAGGTTTTTTCCTTTTCTGATATTTGTCGGTGATTTTTCTTTCGATTCATTGAAAGATGGAATCTTTGATGCGGTTTTGTTCTTGGGTTTTTGTTAAAATGCCTGAATAGGCTACTTGGTGGTTGTTTTTGGGTGGGTTCCTGCTGAGATCTTTGATATGTGTGAGTTGGATTGTGTTGAGTTTGATGTTTGCAATGTGTTGTGTTGATGTTGTTTTTCTTGCAGTTTCTTTCTTGTAACATCATTTTTCTTTCCTACCAGGTTGGCTTCAAAGCCTACTGTTATTCTGAATATTATTTAAATTTAAATAAAAGGCATTATGGTGGCCAAAATCAGGCAAAGTTCTGCTAACACTCCAAATCCTAAAAAACCAGTGGTTGGAGAGATTGACACCAGTCCACCTTTTCAATCTGTTAAGGATGCGGTTTCTCTATTTGGTGAAGGTGCTTTATCTAGTGAAAAACCTGTCATTAAGAAGGCAAAACCTCATTTTGCTCAGGTAACTTTGAGTTTTTCTCTCTATCTTTTGTATTTCTAGGTGGTACAAACTATGAATACCATATTGTTACTGTTAAACTATATCTGAAGTTGAATATCAAGAAGGTACCATGGATCAACAACTTTAGTGTAAAATTCATTCCTATAACTGGCGTAGAGATTATAAATCTAAATTTGTGTCTCCACCTTGTGTTCTGATGGAAAAAGTTTGATCAGGGTGAAATTTGAAAAAAAATTGGAGATCTTATTAGATCAAATTCTCTTATATTGTCATTAGGTCTTTCACAATTCGTTCTACACATAAGTGAAAATTGATGGCAATGTCATGTTCATCAATGACATGCTCTTATTTACCACATAAGTGAAAATTGTTTCTATTGTTTAGGCTGAAGCTTAAGTGGATTTCTATGATCCTAGAAAAGTTGCATTCATAGTAGATAATCAAGCTTTGGAAGAAACTATTCAAGTTTGTTCAAATTGGATCGGCTGTTTTCATAACCAAACTAATTTATTTTTGTCATTTTCCAACTTTGAAAAGCCTTTCTAATATTGCACATTTCAGCTTACAAGATTTGCTATTTTATTAGAGTATATGGGCAAAGGAGTCACAACTTCATCTAGCTCGGGAAGAGCTGAAAAAATTGAAGGAACAACTAAAGAATGCAGAAACTACCAAGGCTGAAGTCCTGGTGGAGCTTGAAAAGGCTAAACGAGTGGTTGAGGATCTCTCACAAAAGCTTGAAGTTCTCATCGAATGTAGAGAAACAGCAATACAATCGACAGATGTTTCCAAAAGTCGAGCAAAACAGCTTAAAGAAGAAAAGTGTGGTGATCCTGATGGAACCAATGGTACTTGGAAAGAAGAGTTAGAAACTGCCATTAAAAATTATGCCGCTGCGGTTACAGAACTTGATGTTGCAAAGCAAGAACTAAGTAAAATTCGGCAAGGGTATGATTTATCCCTAGAAGCAAGAGTTTCTGCTTTCAAGCAAGCAGCAGAAGCAGAAGATGCTATGAAGGCGAACACCAAAAGAGCATCTGAACTATCTAAAGAAATTTTGGCTGTAATGGAATCAATTGAACAAATTAATGCTGAATCTGTCCAAGCACATTTGCTGCAAGAACAGACATTAACCGAGCAAAATGTTCCAAGAGAATCATACGAAGCTGCTCTTGAAGAATCGAAAAGGAATTTGCTTGATTTAAAGAAGGAATTTAATCCAGGGCTTACCAAAGATCTAGAAGTGCAGCTGGCTGAGACAATGAACGAAATAGGTGTTCTGCAAGAACAAATGGAAAATAGAAAGAAATCAGACTTGGATGCTTTGAGAAGCGTCACTCTTGATCTTGATGATGCCAAGGAATCACTGGAGAAAGTAGCAGGACAGGAGGACTCCCTTAAGACCATGGTGGAAGCTCTTAGGATGGATCTGGAGAATGTGAAAAGAGAACACACTGCACTGAGAGAGAAAGAACTCAAAACTGAATCCGTTGTTGAGAATCTGCGGGTAGAGCTCCAGAAAAGTGAGTCTGAACTTGACACCTACTTGGCAGAAGAATCTAAAGCTAGAGGTGCATCTGAGGAAATGATCTCAACACTGAACCAATTGTTGACTGAAACTGAAAATGCAAGTAGGAAAACAAAAGATATGAAGAATGAGGCTGCAGAATTGAAGATGGAAGCTGTAGTCACTAAACTTGTTTTAGAAGATGCTGAAATGAAGCTTAAAGCAGCATTGAAAGAAGCAGAAGTTGCAAAAGCAGCCGAGGCAAGTGCTCTTGATCAGATAAGGGTCTTATCTATGAGTACTACCAATGCTTCTCGTTCATCAACTTCTGAATCTGGTGCAAGAATTACAATCTCAAGGGAGGAGTTTGAGTCTTTAGTTCATAAGGTTGAGGAGTCTGATAAATTAGCAGATATCAAAGTGGATGCTGCCAAAGCACAGGTAGAAGCTACAAAGGCTGGTGAAAATGAAGTTCTAAGAAGGTTAGAGGAAACTCAAAAGGAAATTGAGGATATGAAGACTGAAACACAGGAAGTGCTGAAAAGGGCAGAGATGGCTGAAGCAGCAAAGAGAGCAGTGGAGAATGAGCTCAGAAAGTGGCGTGAAAGAGAGCAGAAGAGAGTAGCAGAAGCTGCATCTAAAATATTGGCTGAAACACAGATGAGACCACAATTATCTCCTCAGCACTATAGGATTCAAAAGCAGAATTCACTACCAAAGGTGGAGATGAGGAAGTTAGAAAAAGGGAAGGTGTCAGTTTCAAAGAAAGTTCTCTTGCCTAACATGAGTGCCATCTTTCACAGGAAAAAGAACCATTTTGAGGGAGGACCTTCTTCTTAGCTTCTGAAATTTGGCAGTATGTGAGAGAAACATAGTGGTTTGTGTGCAAGTTGAGACCAATTCAATCAGATTTTTGTCAACATGGTATGATGGAAAAGACCTTCCAAATGTCAATAGTTTGGTCATTAGTATTTATTAATGTAACTTGCCTAAGTAAATAATTGTATATTGCTACTTCATGTCTGAGTAGTCTGAACTACTGTTCTATTCTATGGCAAGCATTATATATAATGATTATAATAACTATTAAAAAAATTATATATTCTATCTGTCTATTCTTCTTTTTCATTATTTGATGCACTAATGGAATGTTCATAAAACATTGCTTATATATCAAAAAAAAAATTGTCAGTTTTATAGCATTGCTTGTTAGTGCATAAACATAATGCAAAATCTGCTTATTCGTTTACATAAATATTGTGATGCAGGAATAAAAAAGGATAGAATAAAAAATTATAAATATATTACTAAGATCAATGAAATTTATTATATTTCTCTTAAGGAAATTTAAAAGACATCTAAAAAGAAACAAAGAAACCTACATGTTTAGGAAACATTTCAAGTGATAAATAATATATCTACTGTATTATTAGGTTTCACTATTTAATTTTTATAACAAAAATATATTGTTTCATCATGAGCATATTTTTTTGAATTTCAGAATAAAAGAAAGTATACATTTAAGACGCTGTCAATGAAAATCTAATAAATAATACTCCAAATTGCATCGAGGTTCTTGAAATACTGTAAGAAATCGTATTCATTAAAAGAGAAACACATAAACAAAATAAAGATTTCACGTAATTAATAAAATACTTCTTCATATTCCTATTTTTATTACTCTTTCAAGAAATTCACATTTTTTAAAAATGTAATTGAAAATAATAAATTTTTCATTAATTTATAATATTGTTTTAGATTTTTTATACATTTGAAATTAAAATAGTCTACTCATATTTTGGTATTTTTCAGTGTGTATATTCTCAGATTAGATTAGGAAAGAAAAAATTAATATTATTATTTTACGTAATTATTACTTTTTCTAAATATTTCAAGTAATCAAAAAACATTTTAAGACAAAATATATATAATTCAATTACAAACGAAATAGAGATAACAAATTTTCTAAAACAATCTTAATATAAAGCGTTGCCAGATAATGATAATCGCGTGAAGGACGTAGTTAATTTGAAAAATATTTACTCTTGTAATTAATATAAAATACTTTTAACATAATAATCAATTCAATTTATTTTATTGAAATTTTTAAAATCATATTATTAGCTACCAAATCTATCTTAATTATTAATAATTGATTTTTTTTATTATTTAGAGGTAAATGACAATGACAAAATTTAATATTTTGTAAAAGTTATCAACTATGCCATTAACTTATTCCTAAATATTAATAAAAAAAATGCACTCCCTATCTTTATATTTTCAAGAAAAGAAAAGAAAATAATAATGATGGTTGAATAATTTATTGTAGTCTGAGAGAGAGACTATTCTGAATAACACGTGTCATGTAATCAAATGGATGGGCCGATTCCACCAATAAATTCTACATCCGACCTCATAGGAACGCAGCCTCGTATAACATCCTCATCAAACCTCGAAAAAATAGAAAAGCACACACAGATACTCACTCACACAAACAACGTTGCTACAGAGAGAGATTGTGTTGTGTTGTGGTATCTATGGCGAGTAACAGAGATAGAGAAGAGTCTCTGACATTCACAATCCATTCTTCCTCTTCCCATTCTTCCCCAATCACCGTCTCAGACCAACTCGACAGCTACCTCGCCGACCCCAGAAGCGCCTCCGGAAGCTTCCAGAACGACGGCCTTCTCTCCTCCGCCGACGCCGCCGCCGATCTCGATTTTGGATTCTCCCGCCCCGATTTCCGCCAGAGCCCCCTCGCCGGCACGGTCGAGCTCTACCAACGCCATGTCTTCCTCTGCTATAAGAACCCTCGCGTTTGGCCACCCCGCATAGAAGCGGCAGAATTTGATCGCTTGCCAAGGTTGCTTCACGCCGCCGTTGTGGCAAGGAAGAATCACATGAAAAAGGAGGTACTTTCCTCTCTCGCTGGCTCCCCTTTTTGATTTTTTGTGTCTATGATGTTCTGGGTATCACTAATAGACCTGTGATCTTCAACAATTGTTACGTTAAGTGCTAATTACAATGTGTTGGACTTATGAGTTGTCTCTTTACCAGACTCGGTTAACGATTTGTGAGGGTCATGATGGAACTGAGACATCCAATGGGGATGTGTTGATCTTTCCTGACATGGTCAGATACAGGTTAGTATCGTTGATCTTTATGTGTGCGTTATTTGATTTTTTTTATTGATTTTCCCTTTCTTAGATCATTGTGGACAATAGGTTTTAATGGAATTGCAGGAGGTTAACGCATTTTGATGTTGAAACGTTTGTTGAAGAGGTTCTTGTCAAGGATGGGGAATGGCTTCCTGGAACCCCTGAGGCGTTGAGAGGTTCGTTTGTTTTTGTTTGTTCGCATGGATCCCGTGATCGCAGATGTGGGGTTTGTGGACCTGTCTTGGTCAGTAGATTCAGAGAGGAGATAGAGTTATATGGTCTTCAGGGTAAAGTTTTTGTAAGCCCGTGTTCTCACATTGGGGGAAGTGAGTATGCTGGAAACATCATTATATTTGGACCTAGCATGAATGGAGAAATCACTGGCCACTGGTGAGGAGAACACCTCCATGCTTATTAAAACTACTTCTTGTTACAAATTTTTATTTTATTGTTCTTGTTAGACCTTTGTACCATTGGTTATTATGTTTTGTTATTTAACCGGTGAATGTTCTCCTCAATTGAAATATGTAGGTATGGATATGTTACCCCGGATGATGTGCCTTTATTGCTTCAACATCATATCATAAAAGGGGAGGTTTTAGATGCATTGTGGAGGTAATTATTTCCTTAGTGCTCTATTTATTTTCTTTACTATTTTGGCTAAAAGTTAGATTTCATCCTATAAAACACTAAATTTCTAGACTATCCTCTTTTTTTCTCTCTCATACTGCGTTTTGGCCTTTTGGGTGTCCTTGGTAGGAAGGAAAAATGTAAGTGAGAAATAGAGTGAATGGAAATAGATGGAAAATAGACTGGATGATTCTCATCTCTAATCTGTTTCTTCTCTTCCTCCTCCTCCCTATATTTTAACACCACCAATAAGAATTAGGGGGCAGTGCCTGAGCCTGTAGGGTTTAGAAGTTAAATTTCCATAAATTTTGTGAGGGTGGGTCAATAAATGTGAAAATTTAATTTTCTTAAGCTTATTATTATTGCTAGTCAAAATATCTACAAGATTTTTTGACACCTTCAGGAATCACGATTTCTAAATTCTTCATCCAAAATTTGACGTCAAATAAGGTAGGTCTTTGTTTTTTTCGAAAATAATCTTTTGCTCCCAATATATATAAGCCCTGTTTACCATCAATGATTTAATCGCATTTGAATCTTGGAGTAATAATACCTTCTTGGTTTATGTATTTTGAGATTGAAATTATGGTATGACAATAAGTACCATCTTCATACCAATGTCTGATGGTATGACAGCTTTGCTCCATGCACCTTTAAATGGCATCTGTGACCTGCCAGTTCTGTTATTTATTTACAAATTAAAATCATAGAGCATGCTTTCAATTCCAAGGATTTCAAATTGAGCAGCTACAAAATGAAGTACATATGATATCACTTCTACAGTAATTTTATTTCCTTCTCAATCTCCAAACATTCCTAAACCCTGGATTCACCCATAGCTTTTCAATTAGATCTCTTCTTGCCCCCTTCTTTGTAGTGAAAATTTGATGAGACAGGCGGTGTATAGAACTTAGCCTGCTGAAATTGTTACATGTTTAAAGATAAGAATATGTATCAGGCTGAAGGTTATGAAAAATTTGTTGCATAAGCTCACTTGTATTTGTTACTTTTTTTATGTTGTCATCAGGGGTGAGATGGGTTTCTCGGTAGATGAACAGCTGAAAAAGCAAGAACAAAGGCTTCTGCTGAATGACTTAAGAAATTTTGAAGAAAGCACAGAAGTATCCATATCTCAAGACAATTTTGTGAGCTGCTGCAAGTCAAATGCTAGCTGCTGCCAGTCAAATGGAGACTCTTCTATCCATCAGAATCAGTTTTTAATGGAAAAGAGAATGGACACGGATGTCATTGAGGCAGAGGCAAAGCTCTCAGCTGATAATAACAACAACGAGTCTGTGTTTTCTCGGATCAATAGTGGCAAAGGAGCTTCACGCAAGTTTCCTTCCGTGACAACTTGGCTCGATGGCTGGGAGCAAGAAGATACATATGCTGCTCTTGCTGTTGCATGCGCTGCTGTGTCAGTTGCCATTGCCTACAACTGCTACAAACAATTTAGATAAAGGATTCAACTTTGGCAGCGCTATTGAGTGGTTCAGATAACTTAAGTTTTGCTATATCTGGATATATTAGCTTCATGTCTGATACTAGTGCAGTTCTTCTTTAGAGCAGTCATAGTTACTAAATGTGTAGGGAAACGAGCGGGAGCTCAATGTTTAATCTGGATGTGTGCTTTAGTGCTTGCACTGTATTATTGGCTGGGTCACTTTTAATTGCTAGTTAGCTTATTTTGTACATACAAAAACCTTAGCCTCAGAATATGCAAATTAAATATTTTGATAGTTTTAGGTAGAATTTGATTTGTGGCCTTTTTCAATTAAATGAAAAGTTTCGGTGTTCATTGAACTTGCTAGTTAATCCTGGAATTGTTTGCCACATGGGTGACAATAGTGTCTTGCCTGGATTTCTATGGTGAAACACTTAGTTTGAAAGAATGCTGCATCTTGAAATCTTGAAAGAGCCCGTTCCCCTTGTTGGGAGCAGAAAATGGAATCATCTAGGACCTGAATGGTTAAATTAATTTACATAAGGAATAGAAAATACCCTCTTGTTCAAAGATATTCAGGTTAATGCTAGCCCCAATTTGTGTTAAGAAAAGGAGGGATCATGAAAGTTGTAGTTTAGAGCAGCTTGGCTTTATAATCCTAAACTTGATATATAAAGATGGTTTAATTACTGATCTGATTTTTATAGTTACTAAAGAATTCTTTGAGTCTTCTTCCGTACCCATTTGATTTGTACATAAAAACTATAAAGTAGGGTTGTTATTAAAGATAAAAACTATAAAGATAAGTTTCTGCAACTGTAGATTCAAAATGAATTAGTAAACTGGAAAGAAATAGTTCTGATGCAGGATAATGGTACACTTCTGAAAAAACATTTTCTCCGACTGTTTGCGGTGGTACATTGTTACATCCATGCATAATAATGTTTTGGCAGACACGGTTCTGAACACTTATTCTACTTTTTGTATAAATAGCGTTAATTGACAGAAGAATTTTAACTGATGCCGTCCTTCCGACACTTAACAAATACCATGCTCATCCCAGGCAGTTATAAAAATTAGATTAGAAGTTCTTCATTCAGAAGTCTCCATCAACTTGATATAAACACTCGATATTACACGCAATAACTGAATATATAGCCACTGCAAAGAACAAGAATTATAACTCTTGTTTAAAATGGACCATGTAGCTCTCAACAACTGAGCATAATCTGGATTCTCCAGGTTCAGCTGACCATGATGCAGACGAGAACTGCAAGGTCTTTCCATCAGTTGGTGAGGCCATTCTGACTTTCCAGTTTGTGGAACTCGGTTTCTATAGTCTTGGCAATTTTGGCATCAACTGGGTCTGGCTCCGGTAAATCTACATGGAAAGGATCCTGGGATATGGACTCTTTGAATCTAGCCTGCTGCTCGATGTAATTATATAGTTGTTTATGGAAGAAATGATCAACCGAGAAACAAATTTCAGTATTTCCAGCTGCATGATGTCGGGGCACCCTGGAATCCTCCTTTCTGCAAAAATGTGGGAGGGATGCATATTCCATTGCCTGTTTACAAGTTTTGAAACTATGGTTTGGTTGTTGAACCCCTCGAAGTTGCAACAAATCTAGTAATAATGGAAGAAATTCAATTTCGTAGTGCTATTTTTCAAGTCTCCATATCATAGGTTAATTATTAGCAAGCATAGATTTAAGATGAACAAATATGGAAGCTCCATATTTATTCTAAACTTATGTATCAATTGACAAAGAAAAATCCACACAACATTTACTTCTTATGACTATAAAAACTAGAGAAATTTAAAATTTCAACATCTTCATTATGCAAAGGCAACTTCACAGTACTGAATTGGAAATTGCCAAACAAAATCCATAAGCATGATGATGCTGTCATCACCAACTGTGAAATTACGATAAAATGCAGCGGTTCGCAATAGATTTGAGTCAGATTTAAGCGTAAAAAAAATTCAAGTTCTTCACTTATTATTTAATATAATTTTATCTGTCAATAGAACGAAGAGGAAAACTCATATTAGGTGGATATACGAGGAATCAAACAAATAGTTAAGGGTAATGCTATTGCTTACCTTAAGTAATTCCTCCGTGCCACAACCTTTGAGCACATGGACTTTCTTCCTTGTTCTTTCTTGCAAAAGAGGCTTTACAACCTGCCAATTGTCAATGAAGCAAGAAGAGCTCAGCTTTAGATGTCTGGAGTTTCAAAAATCCGAATGAAATTAAAGTGAAAAGTACAAACTCCTTCAACATGAAACACTGGCACAAAGCTTCCAACACGTTGAGAATACACATTGAACATTAACTAAGTAATATGCGACAGTCTTTTCTGGATAGTTCAAGTTATCTATTGTAGTTATAGCAGTCAAAAGCTGAAGGTGACCAAGAAAGTGTCAACTAGGAAAGCATCTAGTGGTAAATAACAAGTTTGTAAATTGCTGTGTACCTTCTTTTGCTTCAGCGCTGAGGTTTTTTAACCAGTCATATCCAAGACTTTCACACAAGTGTCAATGTGTCGTCCATGATTCTCTGTAGCTCTTGGCTGTAATAAAAATTCGAAATAAACAATTAATGGCAGAGAAGAACCATAAGGGGTGGAGGAAAAGAAACAAATTTAGGCCTGAGATCAAAACTTGTACGAGATCTATCAAAAGCACTGAGTACCTCCTTTGTAAAACCAGACATTCCCAAAAGTTGAGAATCTCGCAAACGTCTCTACAAACCAGGTGGCATTGTCTTCTGCTTACAAATACAACAAAAAAGATCTCAATGATGATAGACATTTAGGATCATGAATTCACAATGATCGAGAAATACAGTAGCTGTCCATTTTATGCTACAACTTGGATATGATGTAGGGATTTGAATAAGAATAAGAAAATATCTCAATAACTACAGAGACCATGTAAATTTCATTCTAGAGTGGCAGTGATAACAAGGTTAAATTTTTCTATTTCAGGAAAACGACAAGTTTTTCCACGTTAAGTTTCAAAACATACTATACAAACACTAACACATTAGACAGAAAAAGTGCATGCAACAATTCTATTGAATTCGCAGTAAAGTTTATGATAACTTAACTTCCAACGGTTTTGCTTAATTGCAACCTTGTATATTTATTATTATTACCACACATGATTTTCAACATTATCACGTCAAATGTTTACTCATTTGATGAGACGTCTCTTTCTACCGTATTATTTTATTGTGTCATGTTTTAAAATATTCATACCCATCATTTTTTTCTATCACACCTCAAACAAAATTTACTAAGGTAGTTAAATCCATTTTTTGATACATGCAGATATAGATATCAAACTGTGATGATATATATTTAAGAAGCAATGTTATTTAAGTCACATTAAGTTAGTGTTTTTAAACTGTTAATTATCAATATATAAGAGAAAAAAAAAACACTCTTGATCATAAACAAAACTTGCTTACCGTATATAGATTTGTTCTTATTACAAAAATTAGTTTTACAACTTGTTAAATAATATCTTTTCATTATTATTTGGTGCTAGGTATTGGGCATGTGAAGGAACAAAAATTATTCTAATCAAAGCTCTAAGTAGAATCTATTCTTATTCTAAAAATAGAAAAAAAAAAACAAAAAGAAAAAGAGGAATCTATTCTCAGTTTCTCGCTCAATCTTCAATATTTATGTTTTCAATGTTCACGTTTTCTTAGATTTCTTTTTATATTTTCTCTCGTCTTCATGCATCTTTTTCCTTTTCCTTTTCCCGAGGCATTCTTTATTAAAACTCACGCTTTATTTTTATTTCTCCATATTTCTTTCATAGCAGCTAGAATACCTATTGCTGCGTCAAGAAAGCAATTGTCATATGAATCATCCCACGAGGAGGGAGAAAGTAGAAAGTAGAAACTACCATAATCATTTATGGATTTCATACATCATTTGAGATACAACAAATACTGAAGCCTCATTTGACTACAAGGCTAATTAGTTACATGCATGTACCCCCTGATAGCTTCCAGAACTCGGTTTGCTACTTCTGGACCAAACAACCTGGGGAAGCTTGAACCAAGATCAATCTCAACTGTCTTGTTTCTAACTAGACCATCCCTTTTTTTCAGATAAGCTCTTTCTGCCTCTCCAACATCTCGTTTGGCACAAGCACAATGATCCAACCAGATCCCCAGTACTTGCTTTGAAATGGGGTCCAAATGGTCCCTGATGATCTCCTCCATGCGTTCTGCTCCACCATTTTCAGTCACAATGCGAACCAGTATGGCCGTAGGGGAGAAAACAATGCGGGTGTAAAGGGAAGAAGAGAAATATGGTTGAACTTCTGGAACTCTTGCCAGAGCCTGCCTATGAGTGTCCAATTGAGTGTCCTCGTAGAATGTTTTGAGGTCATCTGGCCAAAGCACAAGGTCTTTCCGGGGAGGCAAATCAAGAATCAGAACTAGCGTTGTTGGACTACTGCGGATAATTTCAAACACAAAATTTGGTGCATCACTTGAGCTGTTAAGATAGGCTGAAAGAGTTGTTATGTCTAAGGCTCCTCCTGTTGGTAACTCAGAGTGCAGCCAGCTCCCCAACACAAAATCTACCTGTGACAAACACAAAATGAGGAGTAAATTCAGAACAAAACAAGTGCCATCATTTAGTGATAGCACAAGGTTAACAAAGAACAAATTTCATCCTTAAAATACTTGTATACTTGCAAACTACTCAAGAACTTGGTAATGTTTACCCTTTTTCATTGCTATTCAAATTGTAAGTACAGGTGAATCACCAATCAAGTCTACACAGTATTACTAATTACCTTCTCTCCTATTCTTAACATAATATAATAAAATTAATATAACTAGTCTTAAGGTATTCGTATCAATCAACATAAAAAGAAAAAAGTATTGAGTATCTATCAAGATGCACTTTTCAATAACTGATAACTCCTCGGTATATATTTTTAATGATTGAGGGATTATTTATATAATTGATGTACTACGGAGAGACAGTAATAGTTTAGGGATGAATTTGATGGTTTATTCATTGAAGCACAGAAAAGGACAAAAATGCTAAATTGCGCATTTGCTTCAGTATCTAATCCGAACATGGTAGTAGATTGCGTATCTAATTCTCAACACAGTACTCCGATCTCTTTCAAATGCCAATACTTGTTTAAAAAATCCATCAACCGCTAAAAAACAAGTTAAAACGACATTTGGAAGAAAAACAAAGACCAGAGGGAAAAAAATGAAACTTTGTATTGAAATTGAGGAAGTTGAGAAGGGAAAATTTACTGGAGAGTCATTAGAGGCTGATCTGATATGAAGGGAAGCTTGGGCAGTGCCAGTTTGGCTTTGGTAATACTGAACATCAGGGGGAAGTATGCAAGGAAGAAGCTGAGATTGAAGGCGATTCTCAAACTTCGAGACGAGATCGACCATGAGATTCTTCTGGGCAGATGAAACGAATGGAAAGTCGATGAATTTGGAGCGGCCCTGGTTGTGGGTCTCCTGGGTGTCCTCCATGCGAGAGGAAGAAAGAGAAGAAGAAGAAGAAGAAGGTTTAAGCCTGAAAGAAGAAGAAGAAGAACAAGAAGGTAGAGAGAGATGGTAACGTGTTGAAGGAGAAAAAGAAGAATGATAAGAAGATAAGATGGAAAGTGGTGAGCAGCGAAAATGGTCACAGATTATCACTTCCATCACCACCTGTAACTATTATTCTTCAACTCTGTTTCACTCTCTTCCTCACCTTTTTCATTCTTTCACGCCATTTTCTTTTCTCACGTCATTATCAATATAAATTTCTATTTTTAAATAAATAATTTAAAATATATTTTAAAATATAATAATATTGATGTTTCGTAATGTAAAACATCTCCAAATCTAGAAAATGATTTAAAATATATGGAGGTGCAGATTGAAATTACGAGAGTGAAGGATGCGTTAGCCCACAAAGCCACTCATAGAAAGTTATGACTTTTCTTCCTGCACCCCTCTTGTTACTATCTGCACCCCTATACAAAAGATACAAAATATGCCCCACGTTTTTCTCGCTTTACTCACCCGTAACTATTATTGGGTTGAATACAATCTTTTAAAATAAAAATATTAAAAACATTTTTAATATTTTGAAAAATAATATAGTGTAGGTCACAATTTATATAATGCAGAAGCAGTAGCAGCCCAGTGGACGTCACTGGCCCATTTCATCATTATTCTTTAGTAGGGCCCAATAGAAAGTATTACAGAACTTATTTATATTTCTCAAATTTATTGATATACATTTGACACGTTGTTTTTCAGTATGCGAAAAGAGAAAAAAATCATACATTAAAACTGACTTATATCTTAAAAAATTTTACAAATTAATTTATATAGAAACTATTTTTAATTAATAAAAAAGTCTATTATATTTTTTATTCAAACAAATAATGAGTTTTTATTCCAAATATACCACCTCCATGCTTGCATAAAGATTGTTTATAAATAATATAAAATCTAATGTTGATTGACATTATAACGGTACCACGAATTTTATTATATAAGAAAAAGCTAACATGTCAGGTAGATACCAAAATGTAACTTTTTAATGTAAAGATAAAAGTAAGGTATATAATTTTTCATGTTAAGACTAAAACAAAAAAATTACGTCATAATAATAATAAAAATCTCTTTTTAATTACTTTATTTTAATAATTAAATTGTTTGTTCGTTTTTCTAATAAAGCTTATTTAATTTTATAGACAATCCAATCCAAACAGAGTTGTAAAAACAAATAAAAAAAAAACTGAAAACTGAATGGACTAACAATTTTAAATACCAACCTTCTTTTATCGAATCCGGTTGGATTTTAGGTTTGATTTTAAAATTATTTGCAACTTAATCTAAATCTAAATCCTAAACTCTATATATTTTTTATATTTATTAAATCGTTGT
>Ga0123340_1002071_pt1 | contig 17691 bp, 15 predicted proteins | sample SirMexnodulemix_FD_89961 | JGI IMG/M metagenome (GOLD analysis project Ga0123340, IMG submission 89961) | Root nodule microbial communities of legume samples collected from Mexico - Siratro Mexico nodule mix | ecosystem: Host-associated > Plants > Roots > Nodule | place: Mexico: Nepantla... | reverse complement strand
TTTTCCCTCTCTCACCCGCCCTTTTGTCCTCTCCCCTGGTTTTTTTTTTTTTTTTTTTTATTTATTTCATTTTGCTGCGATCATCTTGGTGATGTTAGTTTATGTTAAATCATCAATTTGGGTCAAAGCAACGCTAATAAACTATAATATTTTAATAAAATATTTTAAGGTCAAATAAATTTTAATGTTAATTTAAATAACATACAAGTTTTAAAATAATACATAAGCAAAAAAGGGGCCAGGTTTGCAAACAGCCTGTGATTCAATTGAATAGTGTAAAATCTCAAATAATATCATTCTAATTAACTTTTTTTTCTCTGCCAACAGAGCAAGCCATGATCATTGGTTAATTAACTATTAAAGAAAGATTAATAGCGAAATCAATTAAATTAATCACTTAGGAGGAAAACATAAAGTGAAAGAAAGACGAAAGAAGAAAGAGGTTGGAGAAGGCGAAAGGCAAAGGGGATTTTCAAAACTCTTGAAAAATCTGAGAGAGGGCTTTTCATCGTTCCACCCTTTCTCCCTCTCTCTTTTTTTCTCTATTCGTTTGCTTCTACTGGAACCCTAGCGTCGTTTGTTACATGACTTTCTTCTTGTCTAACACGCAATCATTCCGGCGACACTGAACTTCCGCCGCGGAGGATGGCCGCTGAGTCGCCGCCGGATAACATTGTGTTGAATTTAGCTAAGTTAGGGTTTCAGTTGGATATTGCGTTCGGAGATCTCTCTTCTTCTAAACACTCGACTAATTAATTAACCGATTATTGTTTTTGCTTAAAACCACGTCACCGGTATCGGCTGGCGGATCCCTAATTGTTGTGGAACTGCGATGATGGCGAGGGGAGGACAGTGCTTCGAGAAACTTCGGCGGTTCGCTCGGACGGTTTTCTTCGTGGCGGCATTGGTGGCGTCGCTACTCGTGACGTCGCTGCCTGTGCTCGTCGCGGTTGTCGACGTGCTCGTCCCTTGCGTTCTCATTTCCAGCTTCACTTGTGTCAAGTGCTACGGCTTCAAGGAGCATTTGCGTCGTTACGCTTTCAAGAGCTCCTTGACGGATATTCCTCTCGTTTCGGTCATACGATCCTTCATCATTATCTGTACGATTCGTTATTCCTCGCCTTTTTACTTGCACCGTGTATCACGTCGAACAACGACGACGATGATCCTCTTCAATGGATCACTCGTTGTGCTTCTGATGTTACATTCTAGTAACTGTTTCATTTTTCTCGTCTTCTTGTTGAAGTTGACGGTGTTGAAGGTGGATGATACATTGGTTAATTCGTCTACCGAACCATGTGTTCGTTATTTTGCTTTATTTTACCTTCATATTTCTGCTCGGTAGCCTTTTTTGGAAACCATTTCTCGTACTCGATGAAACAGACATCAGATTGTGTTTCAACAGAGATTAAGAGCACGTTTATGAGAAATATATTTTTTGACTTAGATTGTGAAGCAGAACTATCTCCTTTTTTAAACCGTTTGGTTGGAATTTATCACTGAATGATTTATTATATTTTTCTCAGTATGTATTCTGTCTATAGAATCTGTATGAAGCACTAGTTGTAACGTCTCTTTCTGCGTGTTAATTAGTGTGGCTTTCTATATTCAAAGGTTTGGTTCTCATATTGTGTCTTTTTTTTTCTTTTTTTCTTTTTAAATGAATGCAGGTGTTTATTCCATTTGTGATGGCCCGGCTCTTTCACACGGTCCTTATCTTGGAACTGTGACTCTGTCTTCCTTTTTCTCAATTGTCCTCCTATCTGTCAAAGCTTGTGTTTTCTCTGTAAATTCTCAGATTGAAGCGGAAGCTACTATTTCCCCTACAAGACAGAGACTCCATTTAAAGAAGTCATGGGGAATGCCTGTCTTATTTCTCTCGTCAGTTGTGTTTGCTCTTGGCCACACTGTGGTTGCTTATAGAACCAGCTGCAGAGCAAGGAGGAAGCTTATGTTTCATAGAGTTGACCCCGAAGCGGTAAGTTTGCAACGGTTTTCCGGCTATCGGAATAACATAGTGGTGTTGTTTCTTTTATTTAACCCTTTGGAATTAGGTGGTGGCAACATATTCTTCCTTCAGCTCTAAAGAAAACATTTCTGAACTCATGAAGCTTAATTTGGTAATTTTGATGGTACACATGGTAATTTTCTTTTTGCTTATTTCTGTCTAATTAAGCAGGTCCTTTCGTGCAAGAATGTTTTCTCTGGTTATCAGAAGGTCCCTCGGTCTCCTGTTCCCTCCGAGGGTAGAACCCCAAAAAGTGACGGTGAAATGAAAAGGAGGCCTTTTGGAACTGCTCGTGATGAAGAACTGCCACTCAGATTACTTGCAGATTCAGAGAGCTTATTTATCCCCTGCCAAGGTCTTACTCTCCATTACAAGCTCAGCATGCCTGGTTCACCGCCACTTAACATGTCGTCAACATTTTGCTCCACCTCATCAGTGGCTGGGGGGTTGTCAAAGTTTAATAGACATTTAACGTGCATATCTCCAAAAGCCCATCGGCAACTCCACCGGAGCTATAGCAATCAGTTCTATGGATCATCTCTACATGCTCCTCTTTTAGATGTTCCAGTAACCTCTCCCCATCTTAATGAAGAAATCCCTGTTTTGCATCTAGATGAAATTCGTGAAGATGAGAAAACAATTAAATTAGAGTCTTTGTCTTTGGAACAAAATGTAGAGGACATTGGTCAAGTAGGTATTATTTTGATACATGGGTTTGGTGGAGGCGTCTTTTCTTGGCGACATGTAATGGGACCTCTAGCCCGGCAGAGTAATTGCACAGTTGCTGCATTTGACAGGCCTGGTTGGGGATTGACTTCAAGACTCAGTCGGGAGGACTGGGAGAAAAAAGAATTGCCTAATCCTTACAAACTTGAAAGTCAGGTGAATACTGTGAATCCTTAACATGAGTTATTAGAGAAGTTATTCAGTATTTTATTTTTTCTAGTTTTATGTACCAGTTCCGTTTGAGGTAGATACTGGAGCTTTCAGTTTATACATGCTACGATTTAAGCACTCAAGTAGAGCCTCACCCTAAGAGTTTAGTATATTAAGCACTAATTACTTAAGCATCACTTGAGATTTTTACCATGCCCAGTCTGATACTCATCATTGTCACCTCCTTTAAAGAGCCGAGGTAGCTTTAACCTATCTGTTAGTATTCGATATATTATACCTTAATCTAATCCACGGGTGGCCTTTTGGAGAGCTCGACTTTCAATAAAAGCACCAATTGTTATTACCTAAATACATGAGAGTAGAACCGAAAAGACTAATTCGTAAGATGGGAGAATAACATGATTTAAGTACCTAAAGACTAATTTAGTTTGTAATCTGGGTATCTTAATTATATATCTGATTGATTTGTGTGTTTCCAGGTTGATCTCCTTTTGTCTTTCTGTTCTGAGATTGGATTTTCTTCAGTTGTTCTGATTGGTCATGATGATGGAGGGTTGCTTGCTCTGAAGGCTGCACAGAGAGTTCAAACATCAATGAATTCTTTCAACGTGAGTATTTTTTCCTGCTTTCTTACGTTAGTTAGTATCTTAATCAGACTATCAGTGCAATTAGCTGCATTGTACCACTGAGCTTTATTTCAACCTGTAAAGCTGGCCTATTAAACTAGAAGTATTTTGTAATTGCAAAAATTCCTTTAAATTTTCCAACCAAACAGCAGGGGGTTTAAAAAATAATAATCAATATGTTTTTGTTTTTTTTTTTTGTAATCTTAATAATTTATTTTTGACATGATGTGTCTGATCACAATATACTACCAAAATTTACATACATATTCACATATCCACGTCTATTGTGTTTCATGTTGCTAATTATGCAATAGAACGACCAAGACAGATAAAAAACTGGATTCCATGGTAAATGGGTTTGTTAGGTAGGTTGGTATATATTTGTTTATGTATGTGAAGGTTTGACTTTTATTTGATCATGCCACATTCCGTAAAGTTGTTTAAGGCTGTATATTTTGTGGTTAATATGCATTTGATTAAGTGGTTAGGCTTGTTTTCTGCGATTCAGGTCACAGTGAAAGGGGTTGTATTGTTAAATGTTAATTTATCAAGGGAAGTAGTTCCTTCCTTTGCTAAAATCCTTCTGCACACATCACTTGGAAAGAAACATTTGGTTCGTCCCCTACTAAGAACAGAAATCACCCACGTTGTGAATCGGCGTTCATGGTATGATGCTACCAAACTGACAACAGAAGTTTTGACTCTATATAAGGTGCGTCTGTACCTTAAACTACATGTATATAAGGTCTTCTTTCCTTTTGTAAGTTTCAAACTGCAGAAATAAGTGTGTAGAATGTAACGTTATTACTTGATGTGTTTTTTTAACATTCTTTCGCACATTGAATAATAATATATTAGTTTGCATAATTAGTTTTGATGATATTATTAGATTTACATATGCCCTTTTCCAAAAGACACTTCTATAAATTTCCTCTGTACCTTAAACTACATGTGTAGGAGATGCCCTTCTTTTTGCAAATTTCAAACTGCTGAAAGAATTAGTTGTGTAGAAAGTAAAGTTATTACTTGATGTAGAGATAAAGGGTGTATCATTAAACTCTCACGAACTTCACTTTCAGAAGGGAACTTATGGTCCATGCTTCATATTGAATACACATATATTATTATTTTATTATATTATTAATTTTACATACGTTATTACATTTTCTTCTTATGACGTGTTTGCTCTGGAGAAATATTTTATTGACTTGTGTTATTCGTGACTGTTCTTAAATACGTTTAGGCTCCACTATATGTAGAAGGATGGGATGAAGCGCTTCACGAGATTGGTAAATTGTCATCGGAAACCATCCTCTCTGCAAAAAAGGCAGACTTATTGCTACAAGCTGTAGAAGACATTCCAGTGTTGGTCATAGCCGGTGCTGAAGATTCACTCGTCTCAATGAAATATTGTCAAGCAATGGCCTCCAAATTTTTAAATTCTGTAAGTATTCTAGTTTCTGTGTATTTATTAATGCATGCCACCAATTGTGGAATGAGAAGTAGGTGTGTGCAATGGTAAGAAGAAAGGAGGAGAAAGATACTTTTCTGATTTCCATTTTTTTTCTTGTCATCCTTTTAAATTTCCCTAGCATTTATCATGAGAGATGATTAGTTCCTTTTCTAAGTTGGCTAATATTTCTATTTCTGATTCCACGTGCAGAGACTGGTTGCAATATCCGGATGTGGTCATCTACCCCACGAGGAGTGTCCAATGGCGTTGCTAGCGGCTATATCGCCATTTATGAATAAACTTTTCTCTGTATATAACTCGCAAAGCCAATAGGTTGTCCATCCCATTTTCAACTTTTCATATATAGGTCCATCTATTATTGTAGGGCGTTTTGTTGTCTTTCTCCTTCCTGTCATTTTCTTGGCATCCTCTTTCATTTCTTTCTTTCTAAGCCATGAGAAAGAGAGATCAAAGGCATCGTCTTTTCTCTTGGGGGTTTTTGATGTGTAAGCTTTAGGTTTTTTAGCTGTCGATATTTATGCTCATTTGAGCTTTGCTTGTCATTTCCCCTTAAAGAAAGCGGGAATACGAGTAGTAGATATCATTTGTAAATTTAATTTAAAATGTTGCTTCATTGTTTCCTGCCGCCGAACACCCTCAATTTATAATCCTGACCTTCTAAATACGCCGCCGCTTTAACACTCAAAACAATTTATCATTATGATTCTTTTTATTCTTTGGTTCACAGGAGTACACTTGGGTTCATCTGACGTATTCTGAATTAGTTGGAGTTTGATATTGCCTCAGGCATAGGGTTTTATAAAAAGAGCATACCTGAATTAATTTTCGGTGTTTTCTGAAATTACTCGCGGTGAGAGCCTGTTTGGACAAGTTAATTTTTCAATATTATTTGGGAGTTTGTTTTTACCTTCAAAATATGGGACGATTGTCTTTCATCACTTTGTTTCCGCAGTCTTACACCATTTTCTGTGTAATCTTCTTTCACATCTTTTTTTAATTTTATATTACCCACAATCTAGAACAAATACATTGTGTTATTTTATATTTGTAAGTCTTTCTTCGTATCAAGATAACCACTTTTAAAGTTAGTTCAATGGACATTGTCAAGCTTTTACCTTGTAATTCACTTTTCATATTTTTGCATTAAATTTAATTGTCCATTAATGATATTCAATTCAACATTTTGCTAAATCAGATTGATATTTTCTATTCTTACAGTCTTACTTTTGACAATTTGACCGGGTTTTTCTCTTTTTTCAATCTTTATCTATATGTCTAATTAAAAAGTTTTTTTTTTGTCATAATGCTGTAACAAAATATGATATCTTGTAGACTAATACACATTATTTACACTTTTAGTCATCATAAAATTTGAAAAATCAGTCTTTTAATAATATAAATTATTTTACCAAGTTATGAAGATGTACAAAATAAAATGGAAAGATAAGAAAACGAGCATATTGTAAAAGAGGTGAAATTTAGTTGAAAGAATAACTCCTCGTATACACTGTGAACTTCAATCACAATACAGTAAAGAATATGAATGAAAAATTAGATAGCTATTAGACTTATAAAGTGAATGTAGCTTCAATTTAAGTTGAGAATTTAAACGGTTTAAATATTTTCTAAAAATAATTTCAAAAGCTTAATTATCATCTATGTAAAATAAAATCACACTCTTATCCCATATATATTTGTATTTTTCATGAAACAAATATACATAGATGATGAGTGGTAACTAGAATGACAGTGGGTAAGAGAAAAAATTGCAGAGTGGGATTGAAACGAGAAAATCTGGGAAAGGAAATGCAGTTGTTGCCCGCACCTCACGCCCTCCATGTTCACACGACTAGTCAACTACTCACGCCCTGTACTTTTCCCTGTACCTTTCCCTGTACGAAAGAAGAGCAGCGACGTCGTTTTCCTTTTTCATTCTCTCCTTCCTCCACTCTCACTCACCACCCAAACATGCAAAACCCATTTCCATTTTCTGCTTTCAACAAACTCTGAACTCTCAAACGCTTATTGTGTTGTGCATGTTTGCTTCAAATGGAAAAACTACTTAACGCCCATCAAAGGTAACACACTCACTCAAGTTAAGCTTTCTTTCCATTATACAAAACGTCACCACTTTTTTGGTGAGTGAGTTACTGAACCAACGAAACCACTCTCTCTTTATCTCAACAATCCTTTTTTTAATCCCTAAGTTTCTCTCTTTACTGTTTTTTCGCTTACCCTTTTGCTAACTGTTCATCTGCCATCGGCACACTATGCTATTTTTTTTTTTTTGATTTGTTGCTTTAAATAGTATGTGATTTATTTATTATGTCTCAGGTTTTTGCATGTGTGAATAGAAGATGTCACACCCACCGTCATCATCGGCAAATGTTGGAGAAGTGATAGATTTTAAGTGGGGCAAGAGGAGGGGAATTGGTGTAAAGAACAAGGACACTCAGTACTATGAGTCCTTTGTGTACGAGGGTGTGGAGTATTTTCTATATGATTGTGTCTACGTGTTCACTACAGGCCATGTTGAAACTTCCATTGGCAAGCTTGTCAAGATATTCGAGAGACCAACTCGTGAAAAGATGGTCAAAGTTGTTTGGTTTTTCCGGCCCGTGGAAATTCGTAACTTCCTGGGAAAGTATCAGCCCTGTTGGAATGAGTTGTTTTTGGCTTCTGGTGAGGGCAAAGGCCTTTCCAATGTTGCCTACCTGGTAATTTAATTAATTATTTGCTTGTAATTAATATTGAGTTGGTGTGAATGTTTATTCTGGAGAGGTTATTTTAGTTAAATGTGGGGTTTAAGGGGTCCAAATTCGAGATGATAGAATGTAATCGGGGGCTTATTTGTTCTTATTTGTTTGAAGTTAATGTGTATTATTAGTTTATTTGGTTGGTTGAAAATGGTTCTTGGCCTATCTTTCGTCAATGGCTGAAATTAGCATTCTGCACCATGACTTGGTTGGTTATAATTTATAAAAAGGCTACCAAAGTAAAAGTTTGTTATGATATGGGGAACTAGAGAACTAGACATCAAATCCTTCACGAGATGACTATTATGAAAATGATCATAAAGAATGTTCCAAGTCACGATAAATATAATGGTAGTTTTAACAGGAACTTGAGAGCGGAAGAAAAATATTGAAAGCATGTGCATTGACCTACAGCCATGCTAAAGCTAGACTCCCTTTTGAAGTCTCGAAATGCCTATTAGTTTGGTTTGCTTTATTTCACTGTTATAAAATTTTAGGAACACTAACATATCTTTTTCTTTTACGTGGTACTTTTGCAGTATATAACGTTTGATATAGTTGAAAATTGAGTCTTTGTCATTTTACAGAAGTTTGTTGATGCATGTTCCTTCATTTAAAATTTTGTTATTCAGGAATCAATTGTTGGAAAATGCACTGTTGTTTGCACTTCAAAGGACACGAGAAATCCCACGCCATCAGAAATGGAGTTAAAGAAGGCAGACTACTTTTTCAATTGCGCGTTTGATGTTACAAGGCGTGTAATCATTGATACATTTACCAATGAGATTGATGGTGTTAAAGGTCATTAACCTTGTCTTTTATTTTGTTACATGCTATCTTCACTAAAATTAAACTGTACACAGCACATGTTGAAACTATTCGGCCTGTTGATCTGGAGCAATTACTCACCTTAGCTCACTGTTTTACTGTTCTGCAGTGGAGCAGTTCTTTAACAGGATAAGGGTTGATAATGTTGCAAATAAAACCAGTAACCATCTTCATGTTGGGACAAATATTAGACCCAAAATTGTGGCTAAGACTTGTACTATCTCACATAGTCAAGTTAACGATAAAGCTGAAGGGAGAACTTCTGAGAATATTTTTCCAAAGCAACTATCAGATTCTTATCCATATAAAAAGAGGAAGATTATAGAAGAGAAGCCAAACATTGGTAAAATTACCAAAATTCCGGAGGAAGAAGAAACTGATAAGAATGTAGAGATCAAACAGGACGAAAAGTTCAAAACAGACAAAAATGTTATTGATGTAATTGAAAGACCTGATGCAGTAAGTCTATAAAATTCCATGTCAGGTGTGTACTCTCATATTTTAAGTTCGACAACTAATCTAGATGAGGTGAATAAATCAGATCAGCTACAACTTATCTACTTTTTTGGTGTCTTGAGAGTCTTAACTATACAAATATTTCAAACATGTGAAAGGTTCATCAACACTATGATATATTTATGATTTGAAGCTTTTTTTCCCCATCTATTCTTTGAGTACAATGATAGGAGTCCTTCAAATGTACAATGTTGCCTCTTTCACTAGATCTACATTATTTAACTTGTGATCTTGACTTGGGAATCAAGATAATGAGATTGAGAATGAGAACCTTGGTGGTAACAAGAGCATGTATTAATATATGTAACCTTTAGATGTGGTTTCAAATATGATCTCAGTCATAGTTCTAATCCTTTGTGAACCCTTGATTTTATTTTTTCAGGAAAAAAGAAGGTGGTTTAAGAAAATGGTGAGTTTTCTTTTGTTTCTTTATATTGATTGTAAATTTGTGGTTTAAGTTTTGATCATTTTCAAGGTTTGGGTTAATGTACAAAATAGGTTCTTCCTTGTTTGGGCGTATGAAGCACAGTCGTGTAATGAACCCATTACCACTGCTAATATCTGACATTAGGACACAGGGACAACACAGATATATGCAACATATATAGTGATAGGGACATTTTTATGAGTTAGAAAAGTAAATCTAGACTATACAACCTCTCATGAATAGCCAAGATTTAAAGCATGTGACTTAAAAAGACTCACATGAAGTAGTTGTTTTAATCTTGATCATTTATGATGATTAATATTTATTCCTTTCACTCTCACATAAAAAAGGGCACTTTGACTAAATATGCTCCCTACGAATATTCACCTAGTTTAGGATAACAAGTCTGACAAAAGAATATTAAGAGGCATTATTTATGCCAATGAGTCACACAAAAAGAGGTGAAAGAGATTAATTTTTAATATTGTGTTGTTATTTAAGCTTACTTTTCAAAGGTCTGCCTATTTGGAAGTGTCGACTGAAGTGTTTGGGTTGTAATGAAGCTTTGTCTCAAGTGTCGAAACCTGATCAATTATTTTTTTAATTGGGCACTCAATGATAAGTGTTTGGCACGTGTGAGACTAATTTTTGTAAAGTGCGACACTTCAAACAGAAGAGGAGCTGGTGCTTCATAGACTTGGATGACAGAGAAATAGTATAAAAGAGCATATAAAGTGTTCATATGCTGAATTTTATTTACCTTTTTCACAACTTCCACGCCTTATACTCTGGGATCTAACTAGTTTGCTTCGTCTATTATTTCTTGATCTAGCATCTAAAACTACAGAGTTTTCCTTGTACTTTTATTTTCATTAAATTTTTTTATGCTTACTGATGATTTCTAACTTACAGAATTTTCCTAGCATCTAAACTACAGAGTTTTCCAGAATATCTCTGTCTTTACTTACATTTATCTGTATTATTCTGATATGAAAACAGCTCACTTTCCATTGGCAAGTATATTTACAGAATGACTTTCTACATGCTTTAACATAACATCAATGATTTTAATATACTATGACTTAAATTATCTGCCAAATTCTAGTTAGGTTTTAAACATTTTCTCTTTGCTAAAGAGTTCTTTTATTTATTACTTGAAATTATCAGGCAGTTTGATAGTTAAGAATTCCAGATATATTTGCTAACAGAAATTTGTTTTTACTGTGAAATGCTATTATAGTTATTGTGGTCGCCCCTTCCATAAATATTTTTTCTTAGTTCTTCGCATTTATGTGTTTCCTATTAAGTCATTAGTTTTTCAATACAATCTTAATTGAGATCCTTTCAACTTTGACTGGTTAGTCTATTTGTGGTTGAAAATACCTAACAATGTGTGACATAATTTCACTTAACTGAATAAAACATTTGTTAGTCTCTCTATAACAATTGCATGTGGCTACTTATAGATGAGTTTTTGGCTCGTTTAGGACACTGACACTTGCCTAGGTTGGTTTGAAACAAGCAATGCTAATCTTACTTAGATTTAACAAGTAAAAAATATTGCTTTTCTTCTTTTGAGTAACAGCTACTGTGGCCCCTGAGTGTGGTAGGTGCTGTAATATTAGTTTTTGAAATTAAGAAATTTTAATATGATCACATTAATGAAATCAAACAATTCTATTTTTGAACCGTTACAAAAGAAGTTTATTTTATAATGAACAAAATGAATGAAGTTCCTCTTTATTAATCATTGTAAAGATTCCTGTTATTATCTGTATCGAACCATATATATATAGTACAGATATAATATTGTTATGATTGATTTGCTGTTAATTTCATTTGTAGCCTTGGGATGAAAGACTGCGGAGAGCTCAAGAGTTGGATACCTTGGTTTTACTGAATAATCTGGATCCATCCTACACATCATATGAAGTAGAGGTATATGAGATCCAACTTTTCAAATTCTCTAGTTTCTTTTTAACTTTCTATTGAAGAGAGCTTGTTTATATTTTGCCTACTTTATTTGTGCATTGAACATTTAAAAATTACAAGCCTATAAGACTATGATCCAGCTATATGGAAATTTTAACATCAGTAGAGACAGAGACAGTTGTGGATTTGTATGCAATGTGACAAATGAAGAGGGAAACTCTTCTATTAGTTGAAACTGAAATAATCTATCTGCCGATATATAACTTTAAATGACAAAACTTAGATAAATTTCATTACACCTTTGCCATCAGGTTCTCTGATTATTGTCCCACTTAATATCCTATTTGTTGTGTATGGATGTGCTGTGCATGACTAGACAATTATCAAGTAATTCAAACTTAAATGGATGTGATGGGACAATCGGTTGTCAGATGAACTATTCTTCTTACTAAGAGGAGGTTTAAGTTTAGATTTTAAATTAATATGGTCGGTGTCCAGTGGTCTTGTTTCTTAATTTCTTTTTCCTGAAATCTTGTTCAGGATCTTGTTTGGTGTGCTCTCAATGCAAAGGTTGAGGCAAGGATGATAGAATGGATCCCGAGTTCCAGTACATACTACGGTATTTACAGATTTACCTTTTAAAGTCGCCCAACAGTCCCATTTTAATTTTTGTGTGGCTCTTTCATTGGTATGATGAGACCTAAGAATTCATTGGGACATATTAAATGCTGTGACTTTTTAGATCCTCCATTTATTGTGTTTCCTCATCTACTGACAGGTAAAGCATTTGTTATTTTTAAGAAAAAATGTGAAGCTGAATCTGCAATATCCGAGTTAAACAAAAGATGCCTTAGTCTTGGAGAAGGGAGGTATTGCATCTGTTGTTTTGTTTTTCATGTTGAATTACTCTTCTAAGTTTCATGAATCGTTTCAGTGATAATTTCTTCTGTTTAAGAACTTGGATGGCATCTAGGTAATCTAACACCTCCAACCTCTTGAAAGATTATATTATGAGTTTAAATATTTAGCAAATAGGAAACTCTGCCCACTAGCTGCATTTTTGTTGAGCAATCCCGGAAGGTGCTGCATGTGCTTACTGCGTGTACTTGAATGTTAATTCAAATTATTGATAGTAAAGATGCAAATCAATATTGATTTGTCATCCGAGTCTTAAGCTTGCAGCTGAATGGCTTTAATATCCAGTTTGTGCAATAATCATATTTTCCAGGTTAGACAGGTATGTTGATAGATGCAAACCACTTAATAGGTTCTAATTCGTTGATATCCTAATGGTAAATCTCCAAATATGAAAGTTACCACAGAATAACGGCTTAGTTTATGTTTCTTCACAACTTCGAAATAAAAAACAAAATCAGGGATTTTGCACCAAAGTTGAACCTTGCAACATTTTATAGTTGATCATGGAGTAAGTATTAAATAATGCAAACCATGAGATCACTCTTAACAACTACTTCCAAAGTCCTTCTTGTGTGGCCACACATTTCTCTTAGCATTTTCATATACTTCTCTCCAATTTCTCTCATGTTATCCTTTTGAAGTCCAACATTCACTACCATATAGAATACTTGGATAATAAAACTTGCGTTGGAGTCTGCTTAGTACTTTGCAACCTCAAATAACCCCCGATGCCTCTCCATATTAACCATCTTCATTAATTTCGCTATCATGGTGTGTAATTGATTCCAGATATTTAAACTGAGAAAAATGGAATATGACATCTTCCCAATTTTACTTAAGTTCATATTCCCCATATCTTGCTAAAATTGCAATGCATATATTCTCTTGCTCTTTAGCAAAAACCCCTTCGAGTCCAAAGTCGGTCTTCAAAGTCATTTTGTACTGCATAATATGTACTGTTCATAGATTTTCTACAGGATTGTCACTGCCATGAAGGGAACTCTCTGCGAGCCTGACAAGAAGAGAAAATTCACTGGCCATTTGGTCATTGACAGACCTGCGCTTCAAAGGCAACACCAGGATATGGTAGCCTTACTCACCCAATTCATTGATTTACCTTTACACATCACATATTAGAAAATATGATTTAAATTGCGTGTTTCCTGCTTTTACAGAGAAATGCAGTATCAACATCACATTGCTCTCAGACCAATACAATAGAGTACCACATGTCTATTGAATGGGTACTGCATTATGTGAAGTTTAATGCATGCTGGAATGCTCTACATCAGGTGGATCATTGTGAAGAATTATTTTTTAATGCATCGCTTACTATCTTATGCCTATACCCGTGGTTGGTTTAACATAATTTGTTTGCCTGGCAGAACCAAATGAAGGAGATTCAAGAGGTGAAGAGCAAGCTTAAAATGAATACAAATTTTTCTGACTAGTCATTGTCAAATCGTACTCCAAAGAATTTTGTTTTCCAACTTCTTGTCAATTAATAGCAATCTAACAAAATTTTGAGAGGCTGTTTAGGTTATGTTTTGCACTTACTGAACACATTGTCAACTATTTCAATATTGAAAATTTCGCCTTCAACACAGTATTTTACATCTCCTCAAATATATTCCCTATCATCTAACCTAATTTCTCTTTATCAAAACATTTACAATTCAATCTCTTTTATGCAATCGAATTATTCAAATCATTGTTTAATTCCTTCACAATGGGATGAAGAGAATGATAGAAAAATGATTATCTTAATAGATGGGAATCAGTGTACATAAGAGTGTAAGGGCTTTACCTTGTTTGTAGTTAGTATGACCTCTTTAATCTCATCGTTTGAACCGCTGAACACTGAACACTGATGATGCAAACGCCGTCCTCTCCTTCCACTCCGTACCAATCTCCTTCCTATAAAGCAAGATACATTCAGCCTTTTCACGTACAAGCTTATTTGGGCCCTCAATTTAAGCTTAGTTACACGTTCATAAACAGGCCGTTGCATTCTGCAACTCCTTATTTTCTGGCTGCACCCCCATAAAATATGAAATTCCAATTTTATCTTTCTGAAAATAAATTATTATACAATCAAATACATGTTTTATATTTTAAATTGTATATTCTAGAATACTAATTTCTATTATGGATTGTATTTAATAATGTGATTCTATAATACAATATTTCTGGATGGATCCAGAAATATAATTTAGAATATATACTTGTTTTTAAAAATAGGTTTGTCAAAAAATTCATAAAATTTATATTTTGAAATGTACAAACCAGAAATACAAAATTATTTTCTAGATTATACATTTTGAAAACAAAAGTGGATTTTAAATTTTATGGGAGTGCAGCATGAAAATATGAGGGTTCAGAATGTAACTACCTCATAAACAATGTCAAAACGGGCCTGCCTATTAGAATATGCGCCTTTTCTCATAATATCACTCCACAGTTTGTCACTTTATCCGGAGTATCAAATTTTTGGATTATCTAATTTAGAATTTACGACTTATTTCCTTTACATATTCTGAATAATCAGGTTTAGAATTTAAAACAAAGTGTAAACTGAGATTGTTGAGATTAAAAAATAAATAGTTATGTAAACTAGTTTCATTATAACAAAAACTAGATTTCATTATTTGATTACATAATGGAAATTAATTTTCGTAAAGGATATTGATAAAAGAAAATAAGATTTGCGGTCGAGAGAATTAAAATGTGTTTCCAATATTGATACCCAAATTTGTCACCACCAATATTCTTTATGTAAGAAGGTATCTTTATGTACACAATAATTTGATTTTTCATTCGCATTTTATAATTAAGAAGAATTTTTATAAATATTATCATATTTACAATTTACATATTTTACATAAACATAGTCAATATTTTTGACATCAACTAACTCTGCATTCCTTAAACTCATACTACATAGTTATTATCTAACTCTTCATCACCTACAAAAGTGTTATTAGCTTCCACATTCCTCTACCCCTCTTCATCTTTCATATTTTCACTCTTAACCTCCTCTTTACCTAAGACTCTTATATCATTACTTTGCACACTTTATACAGATTCATTATTATATTTAAGCCCATTGTCTTGGCTAGACCCATATTTTAAAAGATTTTATCTTACCTCATGTTCACACACTAAGTGTATGACAAATAAATGTACTTCAACCATTTCGTCAACAATATTCATCATATTAATTGTAAAAATTGTCATCAACTAAAAGACATAAGTTATTTTCCAACAATGACCCACAAGTAGAATACTACAATTCTTTTAATATAACATAACTCATTTCCTTAAAAATCAGCTTCAACTATTACATAACCGTATAGATGTTTGACCAACATATTTCACTCTTTTAATATTTATATACTTCTCCGATGACTGATTACTATTTCAAAAAAACCCCTCAACAACCAATAAATATATATATATATATATGTGTGGATGTGCACACATAACCCACAAACTAATATTACAAACAATCCAACAATGACAAAGAACTTCTAACCACAGAATGTCAACTGAAATCCTAATCAACTCACAAAGTGAAACCAAATTAAAAAAACTACATAATTAATTACTTAAAACTATCAAAACCTCGTCAAAACAAATATTATATTCCACTATTATAAACAGAATGTCAAACCAACCAAATGCATGAACTAATAAAAATAGAAAAATTACAACACTAGTCATAAAATCATGTCTTCAAATCACTAACTTCAACGGATAAAAAAACATTATATATGTAAATTGTGCTTCTGTCTTCAATTTTCACAATATAATATATTTTCACCTCAATAAATAACTACAAAAATTAGATAATATCCACCTAAATCGAAAATGTATATCAATGTTACATTTCTCGTTCTGTCGTTACTCATTAAAATCATGTTAACAAGAAATACCATATTACCTTCTCTTAAATCAATTATTAATTTTCTCTTTTTCATGAAAAACCATAATGTAAGATTAGAAACTATAGTGAATGTATCAGTAACATTTTTAACAAAAAACAGTTAACTTTTTTTTTCCTTTTTTTAGAAAACATACTTAGCCATTAAATATTTATGGTCACGGCAGACTCTCCCTTATTATGGTCCTAAAGTTTTCCAAAAGACTCTCCATACAAAAATTACACACATAAAATAGCATCTTCTGTCACAATTTGTCGTCACCAAGTTGCATAACACAGCCAACAAGACCCTTTAATATTGTTTGTTTCATCAATTTCAGAGTTTATTAAGCCACGTCGGTTCCTCCACAACACACATTTTCAAAACCATGTTCATCACACAATCAAGATGTCCAATGCATGCTCTAATTTTAATTCCATGATATCTTTTTCTTCAAAACCATATTTTTCAATAGGCAAAGTGTTTAATTCTCTTCCCACATTTCAACACAAGAAATCTGAACCTTGGGAATATTCTTTGTCAACCTCGTCTGCTTGATTATTTATTTGGACCGTGGAAATGTGACAAAAGTTAACGAGTGGTAAACCTTATTTTTCCGAATCAGTGATCAAAATCCATCGTTTTTGAGAAGTGATAGCCCTGTAAGTTTGTAAGTTTGATTTTGATACATACACAGCTCTCAGCCAATGAAAACTCTTATACGTCTGCGCCATTCATCTACCAACACTTTCTTTAACAATGAAGAAGGCCTACGCAGTTTATATCAGAAAAAATAAATATAAAATTAAATTAAATAATTAAACTATTACTCGATATACGTAAACAAATTGGACGACTGAAATTTAATATAATAACTATAGACATTTAATATATATATATATATATATATATATATAATTGTCGGATCTAGAAAGAGTCTTGCATAATCCTTTATTCTATTATGGTTTTTTGGATCATATTATTTGGTTCTTAATTATTGTTTTTACTGAGACTTTGTTTGGATAAGAAAGTAGATTTGAAAAAGTTGATTTGAGATAAAAAAAGTGTATAAAAAGTTGAGTTGTTTGAATTAAAAAAAAATAAACAAAAAAATTATAAAAGTTTGTGAGTTATTTGATAAATGTGATTGATAAAATAATTTTTTTAATAAAGAAAATTATAGTTAAAGTTAATTTAAGATTAAATATAATTAATTTATTAAGTGTAATTATTAAATTTATTATTATTTTGATTGATTGAATTATAAAAGTATCAATTATTTTAAATTAAAATTAAAATTAAAAATAAATTAATATTTTTTATAATATTATTATTTTATAAATTTATTTTGATTATTATTATAATTATAATTTTATTATTATTACT
>Ga0123340_1002065_pt1 | contig 17699 bp, 7 predicted proteins | sample SirMexnodulemix_FD_89961 | JGI IMG/M metagenome (GOLD analysis project Ga0123340, IMG submission 89961) | Root nodule microbial communities of legume samples collected from Mexico - Siratro Mexico nodule mix | ecosystem: Host-associated > Plants > Roots > Nodule | place: Mexico: Nepantla... | reverse complement strand
ATATATATATATCCATTCTTGTCCACATATCCTTAAAAAATTGGATACTAACCATACTTATACCTATATTGGATAACTATAGGAATTCCTTATCAAAATTCGGACAAATTGAAGTAATACCTACAAGAACAAGTTTATTTTTCGTCCTATCAAATAATTATAAATATAATTTAATAAATATATAATGTGATTTAATAAATAATATTATATTATTACAATAAAAGTATATTAATGACAATGATAATTTTGGTGTTATCAAATAAATTAAAATTATATCTATATTTTATTATTTTATTATGTATGTTTTCTTTGGGGAATCGTGGCAGAAGAAAACTGGCAAAATTCCGTTATTTCTTTTTCTAATACAGCATGAGAAGAAAAGAAAGAATTTTGTGTTTCGTTTTGGAAAGAAAGGGAGAGATTTATAAGAGTTAATGGACTTTAAAAAATATATAACTACAATTACAACATATTTTACGATATATATTTTAAGATGAATAATATCAATATATAAATATAATATTACATAAAAATATTTTTTTATTGAGTTAAGAAGTTGTATTATTAGTTAATATATACCTATTAAAAAACGTTCTTAAATGAATACATGACATTGCGCTGGGTAATGAACCAAAGTATAACCCTAAACCCATTCTTAAAATATATTGACCTCAATTTTTAAATCCAAACATGTTAAAAATACCTTCAAAGTGGGGACTATATCATGAAATGGGTTGGATTACGAACACACCTAGTAAGTAACATCCCTCTGTAAAATGTATAATTACTATTGAAGAACAGTTTATAATTGAGTTACTAATCAAATATAAATTAAGAAAAAAAATTATAAAAATTGAAGATGCATCACATCCATATGAGTAAACTTTTTAATAAGAACAGTTTATAATTGAGTTACTAATCAAATATACTACCTAGCTTAATGCATTTAAATAATGCATTTAAAACTCGGATTACATCTACCAAACCCAAACTTTTTAAGAAAAGTTTCCAAGTGAATTTATATATAATTTGATATCACAAAATTGATTTGAGATATGAGAATTGTAATTCACTTATATATTAGATTTTGATTTTATTTTTAATTGATGTAAAATTTTCAGTACATTCTTCTTGTACTGTAAAATGAATATTTCAAGGATGAGATTAAATATTTATTGATAGATAGGTGGTACACCAACACTAATAAACTTGATTAAGATCTATTCTAAATGATTTTGGTACCACCTAATAAATTTATATTTAATTCAATCTCACAAAAGTTAAAAGTTACTTAAGGTTATAGGTTGGGTTTACAATATTAAACCAGTCTTAAATTTTAATACTTTAGGATGTTATCTAACCATTCAAAACTTATCCCAATAAAATTTAATGAGGTTGTTATATCATTGCTAACTTGTATTAAACCACTCACAAATATTTAATCCAACATTTGATAATTTATTTCTCTAAAAAAAAATATTGGATATTTTACTTCAATTAAAAATAATGTCAAATTATAATTTACAAGTACAAATCAATTTTGTATATTAAATAAATAATAAATATATTTGCTAAGAAATTTGTTTAAATATCTATGTCAAACAATAAACTCTTTTTTTCTAGAAAGAAAAAGAGGAAGGGATTTGGGAACTCTTTTGAACTTATCATCCTAAAAAAATGTCTCAATAATTATCGTTTGATATATCTTGAGACTGTAAAGAAGACATATTAACTCATCAAAAACAGAAGCCAAATATCACACATTTTCACTGTATTTGTATATGTGATAGGACGTGTATATGTTGTACAATGTTAACTGAAGATGAATAAAGTACGCATTCATACCTTGAAATCCAACTAATAGAACCACAAAACTAGTATCATTATTGCTCAGTCTAGTCTTTCAATGGGCTGGGCCTTACCTTGAGGCAATTGCTTCCTGCACTCCCTCAAAATTTCATATTAGCATAATATTGTATTCCAAAAAATGGTTTTCCGGAAGAGGGGGTGAGGGGATATGGTTACAGAAAATGATTTTCATAAAAAAAGAATTTTCGGAATAACAAAAACATTGTCTGGAAAACGTTTTCAGTAAGTCAGTATTTGTATTACAGAAAAGGTTTTCCAGAATATTCAAAAAAATTGAAAAAAAATTTGCTTACTAAAATCGTTTTCCATTTTCTTTTCGAAAAATGATTTCCAGAAACCAATCCCCAACTAGAAAAATACCCCTCCTCTACACCTCCACCCTTCACCACCCATAATCTACACCACCATTGTCTCCAATAATTCACCCCCAACATTTTTAAAATCAAAACTCAATCACTTATCTCAACTCTCCAAATCTCCAATCTTTACTTCTATCATGCCAACATCCTTTGCAGCACCTCCAATCTTTAAGCACCTCTGCAGCACCTCCAACATTCACCAACTCGTAATCTCCACGGTGGCTCCATCAACACCCTACCCTTTTTGTCTTCATTAAAGGAGATATAAGAGCCTATTTACATGTCTTGAGGGGGTGCAGGAAGCAATTGCCTGTAAAGATTATATCACTTTCTTTCGGCCCATTAAATGTTTGGTTAATTGATTAGACAGTGCTATCTTCGTCTACAAAATTTTCGTCACCTAATTTCAACCTTTTAACAGATTTCACGGATCATCAAGAGAGTTCTAGAACTTTAAATAAAGTCCTTTGCCGTCAAATATCCTAAACACTCAGCAGTGCAACAACAACAATAATTTTATGTAGGAAAATTCGAGGAAGAAAAGCATGGAAGAGTCTTTGTCTACGAAACATCGAATCATCTTCATATGATATTAGAGAAAACACAACAATTATCAACAAATAAGTCACGAATCAATCATATAAGACAACATCGATATTCTACCAAATAACTTAAGATAATGATAAAACAACGTTCAACCAAATAACTTTTATAAGTATCTCTCACTTATATATGTCTCCCAACTTATTCATTTTCAACAAATCATTTGAATTCCAACACTTTATCTCTCTATTTAAGAGAAAAACTTCTCTATAAACATTTCTAAATGAGAAAATAAAAAAATCAAATTTTCCGTGAGATCAAATTAGTTTATACATGAATATAAAAAAATAAGATTTTTTAATCCAATTCGTCATAACTTCTACAAATAAGTGTGCATAAGCTAATTTTAGCTAATGGGTGTGTTGATTTTTCTTTCTTATTTTTCTATCATTTGTTTGTGGAGAAGTTTCCCCCCATGGATCCTAACAATTGAAAGAGTTAAAATGAAGTGCTGTTCCTTTGCTGGTCAATATCCCAAGTTATGCTGGCTCAAATTTTTGTACTTCACAAACTCCAACAATGCCGTCCCAATTTGATTCATATACTAACTTAAGAATAAAGACCACCCAATAATCCCAAAATCAAAAATATACAAAAGACTAAAGGATAGAAATTACAAGGTGCAGAAATTTCGGCTTCATGATCCTGTACGGAATTTTTAGCTTAAGTCACAACTGACGTCTAACACCAACGACAAAAACATTGTAGTTCTCGCTCAATCTATATAACAAGGTAGGCCGTGATGGAACTTGATGCAATTAAGACAACTATAAAATCTAAAATATGACTATCATCATAGTTTGGAATTCAATTAAATAAGAAAAAAAAATTATAATCATGTACATGAAAACATAGAACTCAATATGTGTTAAGTCTTCCATATATATGAAAGTGTTCCAACACAAAATATTGAACTACCATTCCTTACTTATAGATGGCTTGGTGGCATGATACTGTTCATAATAATCCAATTCTTTTCTGTCATGCAATGAAAACAATTTTCATCCTACAAATGATATCTCTTGCAAACTCACTATCATTTGATTACCCCAACTTTAAGAATGGTGATGTAAAATGGGAAGGGGATGCTTCTATTCTAAAAGGAGCTATCCAAGTCACGTCCAACACCATAGACCAAAACAACAATTACAGTGTTGGAAGAGTCACAAGTTATGAACAGATGCTCCTCTGGGATATGAAGTCTGGAAAGCTTGCTGATTTCACTACCAAATTTTCCTTTGTTATTTTCTCAGAAAAGAGTTACTATGGAGATGGAATGGCATTCTTCCTGGCTGATCCTAATCTCCCACTTCTAAAGGATATTAAAGAAGGAGGTGGTCTTGGCCTTGTGGATGGCGAACAAGTATTGAATTCAACTCAACACCCGTTTGTAGCAGTGGAGTTTGACACCTTCCACAATGAATTATGGGACCCTCCAGGTGGCACTCATGTAGGTTTGAATTTCAACTCTATGAAGTCCAACATAACTAAGCCATGGTTGACAGATATTCAAATTTGGAATGTGTATAATTGCAGCATTATATACAATTCAAGTACTCTAAATTTGAGCGTTTCATTCACAATGTACAATGATAGTAAACCAGTTGAAGAATACTTTTCATACAAGGTTGATTTTAGAGATCACTTACCAGGGAGGGTTATGCTTGGTTTTTCTGCCGCAACAGGGAGATTGTTTGAGGTGCATACATTGAGATCATGGTCATTTAGTTCAAGTCTACAAAGCGATGAGAACACAAACGAGATAAAACCAGAAGCAGCCCCACCAAGTTCCAATCACACTTCTGAAAAAGGAAAGAAAAGAGGATTGTGGGAAGGGCTTGGAATTGGTCTAGGCTTGGTTTTGAGCTTGTCAGGGCTGATTTTTACTTTATTGTGGAAGAGAAGTAGAGGTAGAAAAAAAGGGTTAGATTTTGATCTCAATATGGGTGATGAATTCCCAAAGGGCACTGGACCTAAGAGCTTTTCCTATAATGAGCTAGCAAGTGCTACAAACAAATTTGCCGAGTCTGAGAAGCTGGGGCAAGGTGGTTTTGGTGGTGTGTATAAAGGTTATTTGAAAGACATGAAGTCCTATGTTGCTATCAAGAGAATATCAAGAGAGTCTAGACAGGGAATGAAGGAGTATGTGACAGAAGTGAAGGTAATAAGCCTATTGAGACATAGGAATTTAGTACAACTGATTGGTTGGTGTCATGAGAAGAATGACTTCATTCTCGTATATGAGTTCATGCCAAATGGAAGCTTAGACTCTCATCTGTATGGAGTGAAAAGCTTCTTAACTTGGACAGTGAGGTATAATATAGCTTTGGGCTTGGCTTCAGCATTGCTTTACTTACAAGAAGAGTGGGAGCAGTGTGTGATTCACAGGGATATTAAATCAAGCAACATAATGCTAGATTCAAGTTTCAATGCTAAGCTTGGTGATTTTGGTTTGGCTAGGCTAGTGGACCATGAGAAAGGATCACAAACCACACATATAGCCGGGACTAGGGGCTATATTGCTCCTGAATATTTCACTTCAGGAAAGGCTACTAAGGAATCTGATATTTACAGCTTTGGGGTTGTGTTATTGGAGATAAGTAGTGGAAGAAAACCAGTTCAACTAGACGCTGAGGAGGGTCAAATAACTCTAGTGGAGTGGGTTTGGAAGCTCTATGGATTGGGGAGGTTACTTGAAGCAGCTGACCCAAAGTTGTGTGGAGAATTTGATGAGAAGCAAATGGGACGTTTAGTTGTTGTTGGACTTTGGTGTGCTCATCCAGATTACTCATTCAGGCCTTCTATAAGGCAAGTGGTTCAGGTCCTTAAATTTGATTCTCCTTTACCCATTCTCCCAGAACTGATGCCTGTGCCAACCTATCTTCCTCCAACAATAAAAGCACTTTTTTCTTCAGTTTCATCTTCCTTGTGGGAAACAAGTTAGTGATAGAGATAGGACAGACACAATGTAATAATCATCAGAGAATTTTGATGTATAAAAATAACGTTTCAGTAATGAACTCTAACCCTGATAGATATCTTAATATAGCTCACTATGCTCATCAATTGGAAGTGGTTATGTGACAAATGCAGCAGAGTTATGCACCTTGATAACAAGTTCAAACCAATAACACTACACCAGTAGCTAACAACATGAGAGATATATAGAGAGGCTTGGAGATAAGTAAATTTTCCGTGTGGAGTCTCATCAGCAGCAAACAAATATATATCTTTAACTTGCACATTTGTCTGGAATCTCATCCTAAGTCTTGTGGCTAAACAACAATAGGCACACTGTATTTGTATTATAAAAAAATAAAGTGCATGTTTTCTAACCATTCTTATTTTAAATAATGACATTTTTATAGAACTATTAAGAAAATAATTCTAAAAAAATACTTCAAAATAAACTAATTCAAATAGTCCTAGTTAATATTCTGGTTATAGAAGAAAACAAGACCAATAATTCCTATTTCCACAGTGAGATGTATTTTATAACTCTTTGTTATTTATTTTGTTATCTTTTGGATCTTAATTAATATTATCAAATTTTTAAAGTATGTATTTTTTCCAACCGATTTCTAGTACCACACGTATATATCTCTTTGTTTTTGTCTAAGATTCTAGGTAGTTTTATTGAATCTCTCTGGTAATATTAGTAGACCTTATAGTTCACTCTTTAGACCATTCCTTTTTCATAAGAGGTCAGCGGTGCACAATTCTATTGTCAATTTGTCAATTCTCAATATTCAGTGACCCAAGCTCAATCATAGGTCATCAATTTAGTTATGATGGGACACCACTCCCTAGCCTCTGCCAAGTAGGCGAAGGGGTTTAGTTAACAAAAAGTCATTTCTTGTTCCTAACAATCTTCAACAAATTTAAACATTTTTTAATTAGGTTTTGCAATGTTGATCATAGTTATCTTTTAATAATTCGGTTGAGTTGGTGGACGAGTTTTATTAATCCGACCAAGTAGGTAGACGAGTTTTATCAATACGGTCGAGTTGGTAGACAAGTTTTACCAATTCGGTCGAGTTGATGAATGAGTTTTATTAATTTAGCCAAGCTGGTGGATGAATTTTATCGATTTGAAAAAGTCGGTGAACGAGTTTTATCAATCAGATTGGGATATATAAGATAATATCCAAAGTACTATTTATTAGATTAAAGGTAGTTTTAAATAAGGTTATTGATCCAACCAAGCTACATTCATTGAAGGTAGAGGCATGATTGATAGTGTGGTAATGGCCAACGAAGTGGTCGAGAAAATTATAAAAAGAAAGAAGAGTTGTGTAATAGTGAAGGTTGATTTTGAGAAATCCTACGATTTTGTGAGATGGGAATTTTATAATATATGATGGCTAGAGTATGTTTTGAGAGTAAGTGGATTAGGTGGATGAAGTAGTGCTTACAATCATCTAAAATGTCAATCTTGGTTAATAGGAGTCCAACGTTAAAGATTAAGCCGACAATTAGGCAATGGGCTATGCTTGCACCTTTTTTTGTTTCTAATTACAGAGGGACTATCAGGGATTGTGTGACAAGTTGTTAGCAAAAACCTTCTGAAATGATTAAAAATAGGAAGAAAGAGGTGCAAGTAAGCATCCTATAGTTTGCGAATAATATTGTGTTCATAGTTAAGGTATGTATGGAGAATATAATTACTATCAAGGGTGTCCTTAGATGTTTAGAACTTTCCTTCATATTAAATATAATTTTTCATCAAAGCAAGATAAGGGAGTTGTGGGTAGAGGAGTATAACATGAATAGGTTCTCCAAAATGCTGAACTGCAAATGTATGGGAGTACCGTACAAGTATATGGTAATGGTGGTAGGTGGGAACCCAAGAAAAAAGGATTTGTGATAGGGTGTATTGAATAAAATCAAGAAGAAATTAGGCAAGTGGTGAGGGGGATTTATATCCTTTGTAGGTAGAGTATGCTTGATAATAATTGTTATCATAATTTTCCCATTACACATCTTTCTACAAAATACCATCATAGATTAGAAATGAGATTATGAAAATTCAAAGGAATTTTTTTGGGTTTGGGTGTAAAGAGAAGAAAAATAGAATGGATATAAAGTAGGAAGACATATATAAATCTAAGGAAAATGTGGGGCTGGGGGAGTCTAACGATTAAGGACATCAAATTGTTTAATATTTTCCTATTCGCTAAGTGTATGTGGAGATTAGGGTTAAGGAATGACCAGGGCGTATTGAAAGATGTTCTAGAGTCTAAGTACAAATCATGGAGAAACTTAAATGTCATGGAAAATAATAGATATGACTCGTGGTAGTGAAGAGATCTAAGAGAGGTATATGGGGAAGGGATGAATGATGGGTGGTTTGATGAGAATGTAATTTGAAAAGTTGGAAAAGCAGGAAAGATAAGCTTTTGGGAAGATAGATGGTGTAGACCAGTACCTTTATGTATATGTTTTCAGAGTATATACAAATGCAAAACGAAATACATCAAGAGTGGAGAAGGCATGTATATGGGTGGGTGATAAGTGGGAATGAGATTTACAATGAAGAAGAGAATGATTTGAATGAAAAATAAAACAAGTAAATGAGTTCATATAGGATCTAACCTAAAAAGAAATTCATAAGGATAGAGGGGATGAATGAATGTGAAATGATGAGGAGGTTGAGGTCTATAAAGTGAAACCAACTTATAAGAAACTTGAAAATAGTTGTAGGAGAGAGCGAAAAAAAACATATTTAATGTTTTTCGGAAGTTAAAGGCTTTGTGAGTGCTTTTGGATAGAATACTAACATAAGATATTTTGAGCTACGAGAGGTGGTGATAGAAAACAACCTATGTATCATGTGTGGGGATTGGAGTGAATTAAGTAGTCACTTATTTCTTACATGCAAAATAGTTGTCAAAGTTTAGAGTAAGTGTTATAAGTGGATTGGGGTGGATATAGTAAAACATAATTAACTTAGATCTTATTTTCTATAGTTTAACAATCATGGTTTTGATGAGTGTGAGAACAAGATCTTGAAAGGTATGTGTATAGTTGTAATGTACTATATGTGAAATGAAATTATCTTTAAAGAGAGAATGGATGTTGATGAAATATTTAACAAGGTGCAGTTAAAATTGTGGGCTTAGTTTTATTGTAACTTTAGTAAAGCAACATTATCTTTCTCGAATTGATGTCTTTGTTGAAGTGTATATCAATATAATTATCAAATAGTATAAGAAAATGACAATAACAACATAGTGGAATGGTGTAAGTGGTAAGATTAGTAATCTCTAACAGATAAGTGAATGGAAGTCCTAATTCTCTGAGGTAACCACATTTATGTTGCATACACTAAAGTTAAGTTTGTTTAGTAGGTGGAACTCTGATGTTGTGTTAGGCTTAACTGAAATAACTAATACTTGAGTAAGGAAAATCACCTTAATGAGGATCTTGTTTCGGTGGATCTAGCAGAAATACAGGGACATGAAGTACAAGACATAGGAAGGGACTACCATGAAAAATATCATAAACAGAAAGACATGGGATCTGAAGCTTCATACAAACACTACATTGTCTGAAACCTTGTAAAGCTCTGAAGATGCTAAAAGGGCATATGAAGATAATGTATCACAACATCTAGAATGAATCACATTTGGGCATGTCATTGCAAAAGAACAATGTATTTAGTTGATATGTAAATGCATATTGAAACAATGACAATCAAAATAGTTCATACTGGATTCAAATGTTTTGGGTGGTGTATTCTAATGTATATTGCCTATAAATGCAAAGCTACATAATACTAATTATAAAAATCATAAGTTATATGTAACGAGGGCAAGGTAGTTAGTGAGTGCTATATCAACATTTATAAATATAAAAAAGTTGGAATATATTTTGTATAAAAAAGTTGGAATATCTCAAATGTTCAAATAATTTATTTTTTTTAGGAGAATTCACGCTATTTTTAATCCAAAATTTTAAAATTATGTATTTGTGAGTCTTGTTTCTTATATGATATTCAATTTTTTCATTTTTATTTAATATAATTAAACTGATACTTAAATTCTTAATACTATTTAATCTTAAAATTATTGTAACAGATATAGCCACGGAAAGAAAAGTCGTTCACTATAATCACGTGGAGGGCGAAGTATCACAGGTTGAGTGGGTAAGAGCTCTATGGATTTGAGGGATCTTCTTGCAGCAGTATCCAAACCTGCATGGGGACTTTGATTTGCAGCAAATTGAATGCTCATTAGTTATTGGTCTTTGGTGTGCTAATCCAGATAAGGTAAGTGATGAAGGTGCTTGTTTGAAGCTTCTTTACCAATTCTGTCCCAAAAGATCCCATGCAAGCCTATTGCATTCCAATAACTTGTCAGGTATATTTTTTTTCTCTTGTACAAGACCTGTCAGCTATTCTCAAAGTAATGAAACGTTGTGTCCTATTATTATCATGTGTGCTTTCATAAAAAACGTATGTGTCTATGAAAATATAGAACTTTAAATGTTACTATGTCTTAAATGAAAACCTGTGATATTCTTGACTAGACATTCATCTTATGTGGGAATCTTGCATACCATTTATATTACTGGCTGTGGATCACGGGCAATCTATGGCTTTGGTTGGATGTAACTGGATCAATTTAATCGTCAGTTCTTAGAATAATTTTTGTCTTTATTTATATATTATTTCCAAAGTTCAAGATACCATTACTTTTCATTTTATATATCTTTAGTTTTCATTTAACTTTTATTGATCAAAAAATAAAAATAAAAATAAATAGTATGCATTTATTGTAAGAAAAAGGAAGAACAATAAAAACAAAACTTAATAACTATTTTATGAGAAAAAGTATGTTTTACTTTTCTTTATTTGATTAAATGGCGCTTTAAAAAAATTTAACAGCGTTAATTAAACCCTTTTTAATACATTAAGTTATTAATTTGCTTTGGAAATTGAGTATTGATAAAAAAATGACGTGTTAAGAGCAATTACTAATCACCATGTTAAAAAAAGGCTATTACCTAGAGAAGGAAAAAAAAAAATTAAGAACTGAACTTTAAAGGCATACTCTCTCCCCCTCTTAAATTGGCTGTAGTGTTTGTCAACTTTTTTGAAACTTATTTTAGTTTTCAATAAAATATTCAATTTTCACTTATAATTTAGCCTCAAATAATTTTATTAGTGTTTTGCCTTTTCATGATATAAAAGTAAACTATTTATTAGGAAAAAATAGTAAAATTATTTTCATGAATAACGTATATATATATATATTAATGGGATATGATAAGTCTACATAAAAAGACATCCTCCACAGATAACTCGGACCACTTAGCCTTCACTCACGCGGTAGAAGACTAAATCTATATAAATAAAAACATTTTAACAATTTTTATTTTTTTATGAGTTTCTTCATAATTAACTACACTACTATAATAATATAAATATCTAAATTAACGTGACAATTTCTAAATATTATATTATTATAATAAAATTATTTATAAAATAAAAATTATCAACCAAAGTCTATATAACAATTATACTTTCCTTTTTTATATATTCAGGTAAGTTATCTTCATATTTCAGATTTATAGTTCATTGTACTTAAGGATCCTCAAATCTTGGATTTCACCCGCGGTATCCATATTTATTATTCAGAATGGACTTCTGAATTTATAATAGTTCAACTGAAAATCTATATATTTATTTTTGACTTTTATATTCATTAATACTTACTTTTTCACTTACTTATTGATCACCTACTTACTTGATCGTTGAAGTTTTTTTTACAGATAATCTAACTTCAGAACTATTTCAACTTAAATTCTCAAATCAATTTCAATCAACCTCGTTAAGACACTAATTCGGATATTAGTAAGAATAACAACTTTTTAATAAAATTCACTTATATTACCACTACTTTTGTAATAAAATATTATATTTTAAAAATAATTTTTTTCTATTGTTAAGGGTATGTGAAGGTTCTGGAAGGATCTCAGGACTCAACTTAAAAGGAGTAGTTTGGTGCTGATATATTGGTATTGCACCATTCCTAATAAAAGGAACGGAGAAGAATGAGAACATCATATGACATTGAAGGCATTCCGATTTTCTCAAATAGTACTCACATAAAAGAATAATGATATATTAATAATTAATATTATCATTTGAAAACTGCTTACTTATTTGTTAATCAATATAAGTGATTAATTCAAATGTTATTAGAAAAGGATCGTTAATGACGGTTTATAAAAAAATATAATATTTTCTGCCGATAAAAAAATAAAAAAAAATATTTTCTAATATAAATACGGTGATAGAGAAACACTTCTTTAAATAGTTGATGGTCTCTATCAAACTTTATTGTTTCCATTATATTTTAACCCATTTTATGCATAAATAAAACAAGAGATGCCTTTTGTTTCATGAATAATTCCGCAAACTAGCATAGCCAAGTTCGTACGTAATTAAGTAAAGTTTTCAATCACTTCGAATATTGCCGTTTGCTGTTGCAAAAAATAAGGTGGTTGTGACCCAGCTCCTTTTTTTATGCACAGTGAATCCTATGTGTTCTCATAGAACAGTCATCACAATGTTGAGGGTTGAGACAAATACTATTAACCTTATCCAAAAAAAAAAAAAAATACATATAATTTATCAAAACTTACAATGTCTGTGAGACTTCAAAAAAAGATCAAACTTAGCAATGGCTGGTTATGGATTACTGTTTTTGTTCATCCTAATCATCTCCATTGCAATTGCAAATGCTCACACTCAGTCTCAGTCTTTTGATTATCCCAACTTCAGTTCAATTTATACAAAGCAGCTTAAGCTAGAAGGGAGTGCTTGTACCTCAGGTTCTGCTATCCAACTCTCGGCGAACACAACGAACCCATTCGACTGGTTTGGGACCGCAGGGCGAGTCACGCATCGTGAGCAAATAAACCTTAGGGACAAGAATTCAAATGAACCAAGAGACTTCATTACCAACTTTTCCTTTATTGTTTCCTCAAATCGGAGTTTATATGCAGAAGGTTTGGCATTCTTCCTTGCAAGCCCAGATCTGCCGTCCACAAATGATATAGAGCTAAGAGGAGGAAGTCTTGGCATTGGCTTTACGGATGGTTACCGCCAGTTTATCCCCAAAGGTTATCGATTCCTGGCAGTGGAGTTTGACACTTTCAAAAACTCGTGGGACCCGGTTGGCGCTCATGTAGGCATAAATATCAATAACATGAAGTCCATAATACTTGAGAAATGGTTGATAAATATTACACACAGCAAAGTTTGTGACTGTAGTATTGTATACGATTCTAGGAACCAAATTTTGAAGGTCTCTTACACTGGATACCAATTCATGGATGGGAAAGTGACAAAGATTATGCAACACCTTTCATACCCTATTGATATAAGGAAGCACTTACCAGACTCGGTTATTGTTGGCATATCAGCTGCAACTGGAATATTTTATGAGGAACATACCTTGCTCTCGTGGTCGTTTAGCGCAACCCCACCAAGTAAGAACGATCCAGAGAAGGAAAGAAACACTGTCATCATAGAATTGTTGGAGGGAATAGGAATTGGTGTTGGTTTGTTTTTGAGTTTGTTAGGGTTGCTTCAGATTTCATTAGGGATGATGACCAAGGGAAAAGAAATAGGTCATACTTCACAAGCCACTAATGATCCAAAGATGGATGATGAAATCCAAATGAGCACTGGACCTAAGAAAATTAGTTATCATGAATTGGCTACTGCAACCAACAACTTTGATGAGACCAATAAGCTTGGCCAAGGAGCTTTCGGTGGTGTTTATAAAGGCTATTTCAAAGACTCCAACACCTATGCTGCTATAAAGAGGATATCAGCAAATTCTAAGCAGGGTGTCAAACAATACAAAGCAGAAGTGACCATCATTGGCCAATTGAGGCACAGGAATTTGGTGAAACTCACTGGTTGGTGCCACAAGAAGAATGATTTTCTCTTGATATACGAGTACATGGAAAATGGGAGCTTAGACTCTCACCTTTTTCGGGGAGAAAGTATATTGTCCTGGCAAGTGAGGTACAACGTAGCCTTGGGCTTAGCCTCAGCATTGCTTTACCTACAAGAAGAATGGGAGAAATGTGTGCTTCATAGGGACATAAAATCAAGCAACATAATGTTGGACTCTAACTTCAATCCCAAGCTTGGTGACTTTGGCCTAGCTAGGCTGGTGGATCATGATAAAGGGTTAGAAAGCCCAGACGTGGCTGGGACCATGGGTTATTTGGCTCCTGAATACATGAACACAGGCCATGCTCGAAAGGAATCTGACATATTCAGTTTTGGGGTTGTTGTGTTGGAGATAGCCACTGGAAGAAAAGCCATTCACTACGGACACATGGAGGGTGAGGTATCAGTGGTTGAGTGGGTGTGGGAGCTCTACCAATCGAGAAATGTGCTTTCAGCAGCAGATGAAAACCTACGTGGGGAATTTGATGTGCAGCAAATGGAATGCTTACTGGTTATTGGTCTTTGGTGTGCTAATCCAGATTCAACATTCAGACCTGCAATAAGACAAGTGATTAACGTACTTAACTCTGAAGCTTCTTTACCAATTCTCCCACTGCAACGGTGTTAATGCGTATACTTCCATAGTTAGGCATCAAGCTTAGTATAATGTATCCATGTTAAAGGACAAACTTTGTATGATTGTGCTTAGTGATTTGTCTTATAAACCTGATAGAACTCTAGGAGGGTAAGCTCTGTGATGTAAACAAATTGAGTATATATCTTGTTCTAGATGGGTTGGAGGATCCCAAATAGTCGGATTAATTCAATTCTTTTCCCATAAAGAAAAGGTGTTCATGAATCATTTTTGACTTCTGCAACATTCCAAAACTATATTTAATGAAATATTTAATGAAAGGCGCTTTATGGATTAAAATAAGTCCGAGTATGGTAAGATTGCTTAATTTTTTACTCATAGTTGTTAATTGGTAACAAGTGTGAATGTTACCTTGTTCGTCAAAGCTAAAAGAGAGAAGTTAGCTATTATGCTAGTATATGTAAATGATTTTTTTGTCATAGATATCGTGAAGAAGAAATTATCAGAACCGAGAAGAATTTGTTAATTCAATTTCAAATGAAAGAACTTTGACAACTCAAGTATTTTCTTAGTTTAGAGGTTGATTATATTCAAGAAGGAATATTTCTCCATTAGCAAAATTATTCCAAAGATGAGTTGATGAAGTTTGGAATGTTTAAGTGCAAGTCAATCTCGACACCAATGGAGCTAAATGCAAAAATAAGTTTGAAACCCTAAACCCTAAACCCTAAACCCTAAACCACAATTGGTGGATACACTTATCTACTTAACTTTAACAAGGTCAAATATTTCCTTTACAGATGGTGTGATGAGTCATTATATGCAAAATCCAAAGAAACCTCATTTGGAAGCAATGTGCAAAATTCTGATATATGTAAAGAGTACACTTGACCATGTTATTATGTAAAAGAGAGGTGGAGAATGTAATTTGGTTGGCTATTGTGTTGCTCACTATGCAGGTGACCATGATACTCGACGCTCAACTACCGGTTATGTTTTCATGCTTGGGTCTGGAGCAATTTCTTGGTGTAGCAAAAGACAACCAACAATGTCTTTGTCAACCACCGAAACGGAGTATCAAGCAGATGGCAACTGAAAAGAGCACTTGGCTTATGCAACTATTAGAGAACCTGCATCAACCAATGAAGTGTCTAATTCCTTTGTATTACGATAATTTGTCAGCAATATGTTTAGCAAAGAATCTAGTTTTCATGCAAGAACTAAGCATGTGGAGGTGCATTATCACTTTATCCGAGAGAAAGTCTTGCAAGAGGGAATTGAGTTGAAACAAGTCATAACAGAAAATCAAGTTGTAGATTTGTTTACAAAAGGCTTGAGTGATAACAAGTTTGAAAGTTTCTATCGTCAACTTTGTGTATTGAACACTCTTGGGTTTCTACAGTCTTTATTGTTAATTAAGAGTCGTTATAGATTTGTTTACAAAAGGCTTGAGTGATAACAAGTTTAAAAGTTTCTATTGTCAACTTTGTGTATTGAATCAATTAAGAGTCATTTTTCATTTGCTTTAATGAGAACGTTACGTTCTTCTTGAACAATTGTCCCACGTCAGACCCACACAAGGAATTGATATCACTTTCAACCCAAAATTTTAAGGCATTAGATTTATGGGTCTTCTTTCTTATATGTTGCTCAACTTTATCATTTCTACTCAATGCGGGACTAGACTCACACTTGGATACCTAATAATCTCCCTCTTAAGTGAGAGTCTCTTCCACATTGATACACTTCCCCTTGAGCGAAAACATTTTTAAACATGATTACCTCACAAATAACATTTTTTAAAGTACCGTCATCATAATGGGACACACTTGCCTGAAAATTCGTCAGAAAGACTTTTGATACAGAAAAATCAAATTGTACTTGTTTAAGTCGGTCACCACAACGAATCATCGTCTCTGATACCAATTGTTGGATTGAGCGCTTACCACTAGGCTAAAAGTTATAGCGATTAGTCAAGTCACAACTCTTTCTACTTAAGAGCATATTAGCCCAAGCACCATGATTCAACTGTGACTTGGCCCATTGGCCTCTGCTACTAGACAATTGATGTCACCTACAACAACTTATAAACAAACATAAAATGCAATGAAGTAAATAGATTTAAGAATTTAAATATCAACGCTCAAATAAAAAAAATAAGTATATCATTCAATCACAATCCTTTATACTCTATTCCAAGCATATTTCACAATGATTCATTTGCAATCACCGTACTTTGATTTTTTTTTAATCCCCAGTACTCTGATTTCATTTCAATCAAAATGATTGTATATGAAGTCGTTATTTACTCATAACACAAATCACATCATTTCAACCATTCTGAAACATATACATAGATATGTAACCATGACACATTGATTTCCTTTCAACCTCCGGTACTTTGGTTTCATTTAAACCAGCATAATTACATATGAACCTATAACTCAATCATAACACATATTATATCAATTCAATTATATTGAAGTATGTAGATGCATATAACAATTGTATCTTGATTTTCTGTCAACCCCCAATATTCTTGTTTCATTTCAACCAAAACGATTACAAAAGAGTCTATAAATCAGTCATTACACACATTATTTCAATTCCATCATGCAAAACCATATATATCTAACAATTCAAAATTCACAATATTCAGAAACAATTCTGGTCTATCAAGCTATATGAATATCACATGCTAGATACATAATCAATCAATTTCTTTATACAACAACTCTATAATAGAAATTGAAATTCAGTATCAATTCTATTCACAGTCAGGTCTTCTAACCTAAGGTTATATTAAAAGTATTAAAACTAGCTTCCCTTACCTGAAAAGTTTAATCTCCAAAGAAAATCCTCCAAACCAAACAATAACATTATTCCAAACTCTAATGATCTAGAATATATTATCCAAATAACACTAAATTTTAGTACAATCTTAATCAAGTTGAAATGAACACTTTTTCCAACTATTTCTAACAAGATTATAACAAAAACTTAAGAAAAAATAGATAACAAAGGATCTTCGAAATAAATAGAAACTTATTTTAATTGAGATTTTGATCAATAAAAGGGGTCTTAGAGTTCTTAACCGCTGCAAGGCTAGAACAAATTCTGACGAAGAAATTGAAAGAGAGGAAAGAGAGATATATGGAGAGAAATGGAGAGACAAAGCTACCGTGTGTGTGTTTTTGTTTTAAGAAAAAATTATTTAGTAAAATTATTTTCATAAATTATATATATATATATATATATATATATATATATATATATATATATATATATTTTTTTTTTT
>Ga0123340_1002064_pt1 | contig 17708 bp, 7 predicted proteins | sample SirMexnodulemix_FD_89961 | JGI IMG/M metagenome (GOLD analysis project Ga0123340, IMG submission 89961) | Root nodule microbial communities of legume samples collected from Mexico - Siratro Mexico nodule mix | ecosystem: Host-associated > Plants > Roots > Nodule | place: Mexico: Nepantla... | reverse complement strand
TGGAAGAGTTTTGTTTCAAATATAGTTTTGTTTCAAATATTTTGGAGGAGTGTTTTAGTGTACAATAGCTCATTCAATCTGTTGATTTGTATTTTGTAAGGAGAGTTAAAAACACATGTTATAAAAGGATTACACAAGCAATTTGTTAGGAATCTGTTGGAAATCTCACAAATTTGGTATTAGTAAAATCAAAATCAGTCAAAGTATTGTTAAAGAGGAGATGGAAGCTTTGTCTTAGCTTAGTGTGTGTATGGTAATAGAATCACGAGTAGATTCATATATAAGTGGGTGCATTCAAAAAATCTTAAGAAATTTATTTGAATCTGGTTTCGAAAAACAAATTTAGAAAAACCACTACTGTAAAAATAAATTGATTGAATATATTTTTATATCGATTGATTTATACCAAATAACAGGTTTAATATGTAACTATTTTTATAAATTTGTTTTAAAACTGAAAGAACTGTTTTAAATACACTTGTTATGAACATTTTGAAGATACAAAAGAGAATAGAGAGAATAAATAGAGAGAGATAAATACTACTGTTGTGAATTTTCAAGAAAAGAGCAAGAATTCTTTCCAAGTGAATCTTTGATTAAAAAAATCTTCAAGAAAGAGTTCTTGGCGTGCTTTCACTAGTAGTTGAAAATTTTCACTTTTACATCATGTTCAAGAACATGGAAGAGTTTTGTTTCAAATATAGTTTTGTTTCAAATATTTTGGAGGAGTGTTTTAGTGTACAATAGCTCATTCAATCTGTTGATTTGTGTACTGATATATGGGATTATAGCTTTGTTGGTGTGTGTAAAGTGATTCTAGTTTGCAGGATGCAAGTGCAGTAGGATACTGCATGTGTTTTGTGTTTTTTGCAAGGTGTAAGGTGTCTCGATATTATAGGATTTACAATTAAGAGTGATTAGTGAATTTTCTTTGTTTATTGGCAAGAAAGACTGAATGTAGCCCTTGAGGAAGGATGAATCAGTATAAATCCTGTGTATTTGATCTCTCTCTTCCCGTTAACCTGATTTGCGATTGATTTGCTGCAAAATTGAATCTTCCGTGTAAAAATAAATCAATTGTTTTTGCAATCAATTAATTGAATTTTTCGTATTCAACATACTGCATTTTGGTTATTAAATCTGGTTACTGTATATATTGTGTTCATTGTACAACCTTTTTGAATTTAACATATTTCTTTTGGTTCTCGTACTGTAAAAATTGATTTCGATTGAATTTGACTAATTTTCGTGACTTACAGTTTATTTTAAAAATTTCAATTGCTTAACTTTGTATCTAATTGATTATTTCTCTTTTAGTGAAAATTTTAAAAATTCACGTTCACTAGCTTGCTTGCTAAAACATATTGGTTGAAGTGTGTAATTAATTGAAAATTTATGTTAAAACTTTTAGAAGTTATTTCTATTGATTGGTCAGTAATTCAATTGATTAAGTTTTCTTGATTAGTCTTGTTGCGTGAAATATAAATTGATTATTTTTCTAATTGAAATAAATTGTTTTTCTAGAGTGCACTTACAAACTATTGGTTAAGAGATTTGAAAACTTTCATTCTTTCTAAATCATATTTGTCAAAAAATTTTAATAGTTCAATTCACCCACCACTTGAACTCAACCTAAAGTGGTTTTAATTGGTATCAAGAGCTTAGTCTTGAAAGTTATTCAAGTTTTTGATTGTATGAGGGAAACTGCCTTTTGTAGAGGGTGCATATACTATCAAACCTCCTTTATTGAGTGGGGTCAACGAATGAAAATTTTTATTGAATCACTTGACCGAGGTGTGTGGGATGCAGTTGTGAATGGACCTTATGTGCTTAAAACTGTTATAAATGGTGAATCTGTTGATAAACCTTAGTCTAAATGGAATGATATCGAGAGAAAGTAATCTTAGTTTGACTGCATGACAAAAAATAAATAACTTCAGCTTTGAATTTGGATATGTTTTTCAGGGTATCCCAGTGTTCTTCAGTAAAGGAAATGTGGGACATTTTGAAAGTAATCCATGACGGAACAAGCGATATGAAGCGTGCAAGAAAGCATACTCTCATTCAAGAGTGTGAACTGTTCAGAGTGCAGCCTGGAAAAACTATAATAGATGTGTAGAAAAGATTCACACACATCGTGAACCATTTAATTGGCTCTGGGAAGATCTTTGACAAAGAGGAGCTTAACATAAAGATCTTGAAGTGTCTTGATAAAACTTGGCAACCAAAAGTCACTACAATTCTGAAACTAGGGATCTCACAACCTAGAGTACAACAACCTTGTTTGCAAAACTCAAGGAGCATGAGGTTGAAATGAATGGGCTAGAGGAGTAGTAAAATAGAGACAAAAAAGCTAGGGGATTAACACTCAAATCTGTTGCTTTAGATGAAACCAGTGATGCTGGATCTAGTGAAGACAGTGAAATAAGAACTTTGAATACGCTCACAAGAAAATTCAGCAAGTTTCTTAAAAAAAAATAAATAAAGAAAGACAAGAATCAACAAATAAAGAGGTATGCTTAGAAAAATGATTAAAATTTTACTTGCTTTGACTGTGGCAAGCAGAGTCATATCAAGGTAGAGTGCCCAAAATTAGTGCATAAAGAAAAGACCCTGGATAAGAAGAAGTTTAGCAAGAATAACAAAGGCAAAAAGGCTTACATTGTATGGGATGAAAATGACTCTACAACTAGCTCTTCATCAAAAGAAGATGAGGAAGCCAACTTGTGTTTGATGGTCAGAGACTAATCTAAAGTGAGTAGTGCTAGCTCTAACATGTTAGTGAATCACGAGAACTATAGCACCTTGCTTCAAAAACTTTTAGAAACACATTATGAAGTAAACAAATTGACCCTGTCAAACAATCAATTGAAAGGCTTAAACAATTAGTTGGAAGAAAGAGTCAATTCATTGGAAGAAGAACTAAAATAAACACTATAAATTCTGATTTTGAGCATTTAAACATGATTTATCAGTCTTCTAACCATGAGGGTGAGTCTAGTAAACCATCCAAATGTGAAAATTGTGAGGTTCTGTAAGCGAAAGTAAAATACCTTTTAAAAACATCTTCAAAATTGGCTGTGAAAACTGAAAATTTGAATGTTGTCATGGTTTACAAAATTGGGTATTTGACAAATCTGTCATTGGTTTTAAACCAATATTTCAAAAGAAAAGTGTAACATTCAGTAACTTTTTCAAACACACCAAAAAGCAAGCCTCAACCTTCTAAATTTATTTTTATTGTTTGCACAAAGGCCATTATGTTAAAACTTGTAGAATTAGACTTTTTGATGTTCCAAATGGCTTAGTAAGGTGGGTACCAAAGGGTACTGTTAACAATTTTGGACCCAAGTTTAATAGGGTACCAACTTTTAAAAATTAATCTGTTTTGTAGGAGAAGGTTGCAGCCAAGAATAAGCTTTGGTATTTGGATAGTGGCTGCTCCAAACATATGACAGGAGATGCATCATTGCTTACACGTTTTAGTGAAAAACATAGAGGTTTTGTTACCTATGGAGACAAAAATAAGGCCAGGATTTTAGGCGGTGGAAACCTAGGAGATAAGGGCACTTTACTCATCAAATTATAGGAAGAGTGGTTGCTCAAAGAACATGATGTTGAGTGAATATATAAGGTCAACATTAGGCAGTGGAAACCTAGGAGATAAGGGCACTTTACTCATCAAATTATAGGAAGAGTGGTTGCTCAAAGAACATGATGTTGAGTGAATATATAAGGTCAACATGTGTTGCAATGAATATTGATGACAAATACACTTGTGAATTAAGTGTTGCAATTGATATCTAATTAAGTTAGAGACTAATTTAGAATCTAATGGTATAAGTGACTAAACATTAGTAGCTAATGTTAGATACCAATTATCTTGACTTAATTGGTCACTAAATCTAATCATTACTTTTATTTTATAGTTATTTAGCAACCAAAACCTAATTTAATAATTATTTTGATCACAATTCGTAATCATTTTATTTGGTAGCTGAAAATGATTTCTAAATAGATTTTTTTCTTATAATGTATAAACTACCTTAAGGAAGTGCTAGTATCTGCCACAGAAATATACTTAATACTAACTCTTCGAAAAGATATCTTATGGCAATTGTAGTGCATATTGGATATGTAACTAAGACTCCTAACACCTTGTTGATAATATTTCAATTAAGATTGTTCATTGGAGTGTTGCTGAGGAATGAGGAATACCTTTATCTTGTTGACAATGCAATGTAATGATGTAATTCGTATGTTGCTCATTAAATATGTTTTATGATTATGTATATGTGTGCAATGTGGTATTATATGTCATTTATAAGATTTTTAAAATTAAACGAGTTCATCTTTGCATATATATTATTAATTATTATGATCATACTCGGGTTTAAGAATAGATAATATAACATGTGCGGTCAACGCTATAAAATTGTAATTAAATAGTTGTAGTTAAGATTATGTGTATTTATTATGTTTTATTGACTAGTACAGATATAATAATCCATGAATATTACAACTTTGTTATATATTATCTTTTTTATCTTCACTTGATTATCTGATGAAATTTATTGGTATTTAAAGAGAGGTATTATATGTAAATGAAGTGAATTATAGAACAAAAGGAGTGAGGCAATAAATATTTTTCTACAAAATTATCATGTCAAATACATTCCGACTTTAGCAATGCTTTGAACATCATTAACAATATTTATTATTAATAAATTTTAATATTTCATGATGCAATTGTAGTGTTTCAATTATATTTATATTTATATTTGAAATGTAGGAAGTGTATAAACTAATACAATAAATTATCCGAACGAACAGAAACATATTTAATATCCAGTAGCACATTTTTATTTACTTTTATTTTGATAAAATTCTCATATTTGGATACTTCTATTTTGTAATTTTTTTTGGAGGAATTTACTAGAATAGATATTACTTAAGTTTTTGATAAACTTGTTTCCTTGGTTATATTATGATTATAATTTAATATATCATATAAAAAATTTCATCCTTTACTGATTTAAATAAATATGAAATTTAGTCCTTTTCCATGATTAGATCTGTTTAAAGAGGTACTTTGTCAAAAGCAAAAATATAAAAAAAAATAAAAAACGAAGGTTAGACAATTGATAAGTTAAATAATAATCTTTGTACTGTAGAGGTTTTATAAAAGTTCTGTACATCCCAAAAGTTCCAAATAATTGCACTATTAATTAATTCGTAGTTATTAAATCCCTTTTATTTCTAGCGGGCTACCAAATCATGAGTATAAGTGTGGAGTTTTGCAACAGCTATAAATTTTAAGGTTTCGAGGATTGTTCAAAATTTAAGCAACATGGTAGTCACGGATATTTTAAAAGGAATAATTGTGGATAAGACAAAAAAATAGCTCTATTAAAATATTTTTTTCCTGCACCAACTTATGTAATTTAATATAATTTTTATAAGTTATTGTTTTTTTTAAAGAATAGAATAAATTGAAATATTTAAGAGATATTTCAACTCTATTATAAATAAAATAAGTACTCAAACACTATTCTTTCCCTAAATCTACCATACAAATAAATAATTGAAGACATCTAAAAAACAAAACTCCTAAAAACTCCACAGCACATCTAAAATAGAATAGAAGAATCATTGCCGTGATTGGTGATTAATGGTAATTAATTAATTGACTTTTAGTTTTTCCAATTTATATAAAACAGGACTTTAAGCTGTATTCTCCTTCCTGGTAGAATTCGGGGGCATCATATTCATTACATTGAAGGTGAATTTGAATGTGTGCGAAGAACTCGAAGTTGAAAGAAGAAAAATGTCCATTTTGAAATTTACAGAGGAAGATTAATCCGTACATATTATTATAAAAAATACAAAAATAAGAAGAAGTTTGAGTTAGCTAATAATTCAACAACAGATAATACATACACTTATACATACAGTAGTCATGGTATATTTCAACGTTGACATTCGATGAAGTTCAGTTTTCTATGAATGCAATCACTAAAAAACCTTGAAGCTTCCCATGAAAGGATGCAGGGGAGAAGAAGATCTTGGTAAATGGCAGGATCATCTTCAATCATGGAAGGCCTCATCAATGATTCTGGTTAGTTCGCATAATTTTTAATAGAGATGAGTATGTTCCAATCGTAGCACTGGTGATTCCAAAGGCAGCAATTATGACGCTAAGAGCCACCTAATGACGCCAAGAAGAAAAGTTAGAAGAGAAAACTAAAGATTTTTCATTTTGACTAAAGCACATTATAACGTGTTTAAGTCGATTATCTTATCCGAGTCTTAGAAATAGAAAACAGAGCTTTGAATTTAGTTGGGATACACAGATAAAAGGATCCCTTGAAAAGATAAGAAAAGTGTCATTTACACAATAACTCAAAAAAGAAAAATAAATAAATTCTATGATATTTATTATGCGATGGAGAACTAAATAAAAAAACGACGTCGTATTAATTATTTTTTAAAAATGTCAATGCACACTAATACTTTAAGAAAAAGTATGAATATAGTTTCTCTTGTGTTCAGATCTGTAAAAAAATAAAATAAAAAATACAAGAATTAGAGAATTAGATTAAAAGAAAAGAAATTTATTAACATTGGAACGTTTAACATAGAGTCTCGTACAATATATACAATATAATTTATCATATGCACATATAACAATTTTTGATCTAAAATTTAAAGACCGAAATAATATAAAATAATTTAAAGAATATAGTTAAGACAATTACAATAGAAATATATTATATAATTTAGCTAGTTTTAACATTATTAGACATTCTTCTACTTTCTTTAATGAAACACTTCTTTATTCTCATTAGACGGTCTAATCGTCTAATTGAATTCTTCAATAAAGTGTCTTCTTGAAGATTTAGAGTTAATGATCACAATTCTCCACCTTGACTCCAAATTATGAAAGAACTCCTAATATTGTTTTTCTTTATCCTAAAAAAGAAAAAATTGATTCGTTTCAAGTATCGTTTGTACCTCAATCTTGACAAGAACTTTGTAAACACATCAGAGACTAACTTATCGATTTTTACCTCCTCAAACTCAACAACGACTCTCACAAAATTTAATCTAATTTTTGTGTTTGCTCCTCTTGTGGTTGATACGATAATCAACTAGATAAATGACACTTTAAATATCACAATGAATAGTCACACAATCCTACACAACACTCAACTCTCCAATATCCTCTTCAACTACAGTGCCTCATTTACCCCTTTTATGAGTAGGATATATTTTACCTGGGTACTAGATAAGGCAACCACTGATTACAGACTAGATTTCTAACAAATAGAAGTTTTAAACAATGTAAAAACATACCTAGAAAGTGACTTTCTACAATCAACATTCTCTGCATTATCAGCATATACAAACTCCTTTATAACAACTCTGTCATGTAGATTGTCTATACACTAGACCAGATGATATTGTTCCATTAAGATATCTCAACACCCACTTCAAAATCTCCTAATGAGCACGTTTAGGATCATCCTATGAACATGCTAACTACACTAACAACATACTTGCATCTTATCAACGTATAGTTTCTTGGTAGATCAACAAGCATCCATGTGCGGTTCTTCCTCAGAGATTCAATCTTCTCTCCATGGCACTACTGACTTTCTACACCTTCTATAGCCTCATGGAAGCTTCAAGGCTTTAAACCTTCTATCTTTTTAGTTGCTATGATAAGATCAACATATCCAAACCTTTGTATAGATTTGATCTTCATCCTCTCCCTATTACACGTAATCTAATAGCAAAAGTTAACTTTTGCACGTGTGAGCCTTCTTGAGTAAGAACTAGAAGGTTGGTTTACATGTTTGACACCTCTAGACAATTTTTTCCATCATTAGAAGGCTCCACCTCAACGTGAAATTTCTCATTCGCTTTCTTTTGATCTCTGCACGTCATAGTCATTCAAGCTTCATCGAATGTGACATCCTTGCTAACAAAGTATCTAGCCTATCTAGGCTCCAACCTCTACAACTTATATCATTTCACACCTTCTATGTATCTAATGAAGAAACACCTCTCAATCTATACTTCTAGTTTGTCCTTCTTGACATGTGCAAATGCCAAGGCGCTAAACACCCTCAAATTCTCATAATATGTTGGCCTCTCACTTCATACTTCCATTAGAGTCTTGCCATTTAGAGTAGATAATTAACAACTATTTGTTAGGTAGATGACAGTGTTTGTAACTTTTCCTCGAAAGGACTTGGGCAATCAATCTCCTAGCAGCACACATATCACTTCTCCAAAAGGACTATATTCATCCTCTTAGGCGACCCATTTTCTTATGGTATGTGTATAACCATATGTTGCCTCTTTATACAAAAATCATTAAACTCTTCCAAAACAAAATCCAATCCATTGCCTATCTTGAGCACTTTAAGTTTGGTCCCCGTTAATTATCCATCATGGTGTGAAACTCCTTAAACCTCTAAAAAGTATCATTTTTACTTTTCAAGATATAGAATTGCACCTTTCTTAAGTAATTGTCTACAATAGTGAGGAAATAAGACCCTCCGTCATGAATCTAAGATCGCGTTAGACCGTATAAGTCCGCATGAGCATACTCAAATGATTTGTTGGACACATGCTTACCAATCTCAAACTTAATCTATAAGACTTTCCCAATACACAATAATCACAAAACTCCGTCCTCTCACCTCATAGTAGGTTCTGTTTCTCCAATTTCACCAAACCATCTAACTAGTCTATCCCAACCTCAGATGGCACAACTTTGCCTTTTCCTACATCGTCTGACTAGCCACATATATATGCACGATCATTGTTGAATCGTCTAAGATGTAAATGTCATTCTTTTTCTCTTCTTTAGCAACTGTAGATGCTCTCCTTAGAATCTTTACTATTCCTTGTTCAATCTTTCTTGTTAAACATATGATCAAACATGTTGATTGATAGTTGGTCAACTATAGACGTACGCTCTGGAATATACCTCACATCTTGTAACAACATCTCCTTGTTATCAAACATATTTAATCTAATAGACCCAAACCTCACACCTTATAGGCTTTATTGTTTCCAAGAAGGACTACTCGACCTTCTTTTAGTTCCAAGATATCAAAGAACTACTTCATAGGACACACTTGATAAGTGCATCTTGAGTCCATGACCTAACTTCTCTATGTATGAAACACATATGCCACCAGCCACTGCAGACTTGTAGCTATTAGAAGTTACTGTAACATCAACAAATTTATTCTTGAAATGATATTTTCTGCCTTTTTTCTCTGCTTTTGTGGACAATTTAACTTGAAGTGGCCATTCTTGTGACATTTGTAGCACTCAACTTCTACCATATCTTCTAACAAGTATTGCTTTGACTTCAACGAATTCAAACTCAACCTGTTATCCTCTCCCTTAGACTCTTGAAACTTCTGAAGTTTCTTATTCCTTTTTGAGGTTTACACGTACTCTAAAGTAATAGTGTTCTCCTTCCCAAACTTTAAAATATTCATATGTCTTAGGCACGATATTAAGAATAGTAAAGTCTTATCCTCATTTACAAGTTTCATCTCAATGTAATCCAGATTGTCCAAATGTTGTTGATATCTGCTAGCTACTCCACCATCATTCTTGACTTGACCATCCTAAATGAATACACTTGTTCCTTCGAAAAGAGTCTATGTATCAAAGACTTAGTTATATACAATGACTCACATTTCACCCACATTGTCACAATATTTTTCTCCTAAACGACTTCCCTTAGTGTCTTATCACAAAGACACAAAATTATCGTGCTTTTGGCTTTAATGATCATGTTGGCAATCTCCTTATAATACATGGACACTAAAATATTCACCTCACACCTTAAAGTATAAGCATAATCTTATTGTATCAAGATGACTACCATCTTGATTATCTACAATTCAAATTTGTTCTCATTGAAAAGTTTTTTTGATGTCAAACTTGGTGGTCATGTCTTCAACTTCTTGACTTTCTTTTTCTTGTTCCCATAGACAGTGATAATTGTTAATTGTTGGGTTTATAACAATAACAAGCAAAAAAAAAAAAAAATAAGAGCAAGATTGGAAGAATGCACTTTTATTAACAATGGAAGGTTCAATACACAGAGTCTCACAATGTACAATGTACCATCTATACACATAATGATCTCTATGTATAAAACCTAAGGATATAATAGAAAATCATTTAAAAAAAATCATTAAGATAGTTACAACAAAAACACAATAGGTGGTATAGCTAGTCTTAATACTACTAGGTGGTCTACAGTGGATAATATTCTATCCCTTTCCATCAAACGATCTAATCGTTTGATTGAACTTTTTAGTAGATCGTCTCTAAAGATTTAAAATTATAAATAAACCACCTTAAATTCTTTCAATGAGATCAAAATACTTTTAAGAAATTATTTGATATGATTTTTTTTTCTTTCAAAACTTTCTTGACTAATTTTTTTTACAATTTTAAAAAATAAAAACAAACAAATACAAGGGGCTAAGAACACTACAGAAAATGTTACGGAAAACATAAAATTATATAAGCATGCACTTTGTTCAAGAAGGCATGGATGGGTTATGAAATAGGGAACCAAATAACATACTATTATTAATTTTTCAATCTTCAATTAAAAAAGAGACTTTAATTAAAATGAATAACAACAGAATCTTGCTATTTATGGTCACATGTTATTTTTCAATGGGGATAAGATAAGAAATCAGAAAAAATGAAACAACTGACTTGTAACAACAAGCATGATTAAATTAATAGTTGTTTTTAATTTCTACTTTGTTTTCAATTCGACAAATATAAAGGTTGCCTTCTAAAATTAATGACCATATTAACAACCGAATGAATAAAACTAATGATCTTAATATTTCGTAAGCTAAATGCATCTAATGAAAAAAAAAAAGAGTACCAACATCAACCAGACTCATACCTGTGTATTTGTTGCATTTTTTCCCACAATTTTCAAAAAACATAAAGTTGGCAACACAACTGCCTGAAAAATATAGCAATTCTTCATTATGTAGAAGTTTCATACTTTTATAGGTAACAAGCATAAGACTTATGATCAAACGAAGTTGACATAGACCTTTTAAACTCATGTAAGCTATATAAATCCAAAGAATAATCAACATATTAATATTTTACATCACAAGCTTATTATCTCAACCAAAAACCTTTTGTTCGGATTATTCCTTACTAAAAAGAAACTCTATAGCTTAAATAAAGTTTCTTGTTTGATAAACTTCACATATAATACTTCATTCAAATCTCTACTCTTTTTTTTTGTCCTTCATTTTCTTTAATATCAGTGGCATCATTCTTCTTGAGAAGATATTGTGTTTTCTTTCACCCAAACTTTCAAAATTAAATAATTCTTATTTAGTCAAGTAGAACCTAGAGAATAAATCAAAGCATGTGTAGAAAACAATCTTTTGAGTATAATGTTGGATAGACCTGTGATATAAGATAGGTAATGTTATCCACCATTGCTAATAACATAAAAAGGATAAATTAAAGAATGCACAACGATAGAAGATAAATTAATATTATATTTTCATTTTGAATTTTTATGTAAATCTAGACACTGTATAAGTGTATCATTATATTTCTTTTTTACAAAAATATTGAACCGACAATCCATGTTATTTTTCATTCAACCCCATTCTAGAAAATCATGACATGTATTTGGATTTTTACATAACCATGTGCATATTCCTGTAAATCATAACTGGTGCATGCTTACCACTAGTACACTGAGGAGAGAACCAATTAAAGCCATCACCAGCCCTGAAATTATAATAAATGATGTTAAAGTCATGTTGGTCATAAGGCACATGTTACACTATTAAGTTTTTAGTACAATTTTTCATTTCATGAAACAGTGTTTGACCTAATACGTTTTTATTAATAAACAAATATAATATATAATTAATATTTAATAATTAGGGATTTGAAATGGGATTATTTAACTTACCATGCTTAAAAGCGAATTTAGACAATTCATCATAGATTATCATTAATACGAGAGAATTAGGGTTAAGTCAAGGTGAGATGGTCCAAATGCGCTTTCAACAAGAATGAAAGCGACGTATATAGGAAGACACACAATGTAAATTAAATTATAGAAATTAAAGAAAAAAAATAAAAAGACGAAGGAAGTAAAATGGGATGATAAAGACCAACACCATAACCAACAAAGAAACCTCATGGTTCTAATAAACAAAACTACTATTGACCCTCACATCTTCATATAGCATGGTTAGTTGTGGAAGGGCGAATCAAGGAGGAGATAGAGAAATTATTTGGCATCAAAATAGATTATTCATATCATGTGCACCTCTATAACTAATCCATCAATTAGTAACTATAATAGATTATTTTGGTTGAGAAATAGAAAGGTAAAAGCAATCACTACAAGAAAAAAAAGCTATTTAGAGACCAATTTTTAGCTATCAAATGAAATGGTTGTTAATTGTGACCAAAATAGTTACCAAATTAGATTTTGGTTGCTAAATAACTACAAAATAGAAGTAATGATTGAATTTAGTGACCAATTGAGTAGGATAATTGGTATCTACCATTAGCTACCCAGGTTTTAGTGACCTATACCATTAGATTCTAAATTAGTCTCTAACTTAATTAGATACCAATTTAGAATCTAATGGTAGAGGTCACTAAAACTTTGATAGTTAATGTTAGATACCAATTATTGTTATAAGTGTACTCGACATGTGAATACAAAGATAAAAAGGATATGTGGGGAGAGATAGTTAGAGTAAGAAAAAGGGAAGCATACCAAAGGTTGTGTTTTATATAAGACTTTAATATAGTTAAAAAGTCCAAAAGAAAGAAAAGAAATAACCTAAATGGGGATTAGTACAAGAGAAATGATAATGTTTAATATATTTATAGAAGGTATAGATTACCAATAGTAGGATGAAACTACATTTAGTATAGGTCAAATGGAACTGCAATAAGTAAGAGAAATAATATTTTAGTGTTGGATGAATGGGTAAACCGGTAATCGATGTGCAAACAATATGCGCTAGATAGAGAAGTGTTAGACCATTGTACTCTAATTATTAAAAGGAAATAGGTGGATTGGAGCCTAAAACTATTTATATATTTAGATATATGACAATTGTAATAGATTCAGGGAGCTTGTTTAGAGACTATGGGATAGTTATACGAGGTATGTGTTGGTGGCCCTTAAGGATAAATTAAAAAGATTAAAGTACGATCTCAAAATTTAGAATAGATAAGTATTTTGGAATGAGAATCAACTAAAGAAAAAGACAAAAAAGGAAATAAATATTTTAGATAAGAGGGACCATTATAGTGGTTTAGATCAGGATGAGAGGATGGAGAGAAAAAGGTTATTTGGTGAACTTAAAATTTTAAATCCAGAATTGAGTCAGTGGAGAAACAAAAGGCAAGAGCCAATTGGCGATTAGGAGGATTCAAATGTTGGATTGAGCGCTTATCACTAGGTAAAAAAAATATAGTCAATAATAAGAGTATAACTCTTCTACTTAAGAACGTAGTAGCCCAAACGCCACGATTCGATTATGACTGAGTCTACCTGGTCTCCGTTATGGGACCATTGATAACACTTGCAACATCAAAATAAAAATTATTTTTATAAATTTATAAATTGAAGAAGAATGAAAAATGAGATCAAAGTAATGGAGAATCAATGTGAGTGGTGTAAGGAACCCAATATTGTCAAAGGTTAAAGAATATTTTGAGGAAAGATTTTCGAGAGATGACCTAAAAATCAGTCTTGGAAATATTGAGTTTACAACTCTTACTTTGGATGATAACACAAAATTGACTATCCTGTTTATGGATGTTGAGATTAAGGAAATTGTATGGTAGTGCAAAAGTATTAAAAGTACACGACCAAACTTTAACTTCAATTTTATTAATTAGAAATTTTGTGAAATAATAAAAGTGGATATCCTACAAGCTATAAAAGTTTTATTCCATAGTGAAAAATATCAAAATGTTGTAATGTATCTTTTATAAAATTAATCCCTATAAAGGAAGATGACATGAGCTTACAGAAATATAAACATATATTGTTGATTGAGTGTATTTATAAAATTATAACTAAAGTATTGGCTAATATGCTCAAGTATGTTCTACCTAAGATCATTGATTAATTTTAGTTTATATTCATTAGAGGATTGATAAACAATGTACTGGTTGTTAACAAGGTTGCGGAAGAGGTTAGATGTAAAAAGAAGTTATGTGGAATAGTTAAGATAGACTTCATAAAGGCATATGACTCTCTTAAATGAGATTACTTATGGTACATGATAGATTAGGGTTCTATAAGAAGTGGATAGGATGAATGAGAGGATGTTTAGAATTATGTACTATCTCAAATTTAGTAAATGGAGCCCAAATTTAGAAGTCTCACCAAATAAAAGATTGAGACATACGGATCCCTTAACACTGTTTTTTTTTTTTATAGTTGGAAGGCCTGACTGAGTTAGTCAGATAGGTTGTAAAGAAACACATGCTAAAAGGGGTATTGTAGAAGAGAAAGAAATAGTGGTTAATAAGCTACAATTTACGGATGACAACTTATTTTTATGTGAGATAGAGAGTTACAATATTATATATTATTATCAAAAGTATTTTGAGATTTTTTTAAACTGGTGTTGGGACTCAAAATTTATTTTTCATGGCTATACCTTTTAAGTATCTTGGACCTTGGGGGGAACCCTAGGAGGAAAAGATTCTGGCAACATGTGTTACTAAATATTAAGAATAAATTGGCTAGTTGGAAAGGTAGGCATCTAACATTCATGGGAGAATAATCTTAATAAAATCAGTAATTACAACCTTATCTCTACATTGTGTATCTTTCTTGAAAGCCCTTGCTAGTGTATATTATGAAGTAAGAAAACTATAAAGGAATTTTCTGTGGGGCTAGTATTTGAAAGTAGAAAAATTGTTTAAACCTAAGGATGACGGTGGGCTAGTGATTAGGGACATAAAGCTCTTTAGTATTACACTACTATCTAAGTGGAAGTAGTGGTTAGGAACAAAAAGTGGGGGTCTATGGAAAGAAGTTTTGGAGTCCAGCCATGGGATATGGACAAATCTAAAGGTTAGAAGTACTTCTAAGTAGGAGTTGTGGTGGTGGAGAGACTTAAGAGAAACATCCGATTAGAGTAAAGGGGAAAGTTGGTTTAATGATAATAGGAATGTTGGATCAGGAAAAAGAATTTTGTTTTTAAAGATAGATGCTTAGGAGTATCACCATTAATGCATAGATTTTTTAGAATGTATGCAAACATAATTTGTAAGAATTTAACAATAGGACAACTTGGAAGGTGGAACGAAAGCATATGTGAGTAGTGTTTAAAGAGGATGAGAGATTGGTTTGAGTGGGAGAGGTATCAAGTGAGCGAGTTCATGTTAGAAGTAACAAGAAACACCTTAGAAAAGGAAATTGAGGATGAATGGAAATGGAAGGATAGTGAGATAAACTCGTACTCCATAAAGTCTATATATACAAAATTGGAGAACAATAGTTAAAGTGAAAATACAAAAAATTGGGAATAAGGTTTGTTAACAATATGTGTTTTGTGTGATTTAAAAGAGGAATTAGTTAGTTACATTTTCTTTAGTTGTATAGTAGTAGGTAAATTTTGGAACATGTACAATAAGTAGGTAGGGGTAAGCATAGTTTATCACAGTCAAGCTAAAATTCATTTCCATTTGTTCAATATCATGGAATGCAATGGGAAAGAAGATAGGATTTGGAAAAGTATGTGGATAGTCATTATTTGGAGTATATGGAATCAAAGAAATAGAATCACTTTTAGAAATGAATTAACAGAAGTGGAAGAGGTATTCAACATGTCATAGTGAAAACCATGGGCTTGGTTAAAATATAGATTATGAAAAGCCACATTTTCATATTACGAATGGTTTCATTGTCAAAAAATTTGTGTTAAATCCATGTTATAGTAAACCTTGGGTAATATAGTAGACATATTTTTGAATAGTAAGTGTTGTAGGTTGATTATGATTAGAAGAGTTGAAATAGGGTTTTTCAATTTGTGGGAGTTTTCGACAACAACAATTGCTACGTGGAAATAGTTCTATATTAATAGTAAACAGTAAGGGAATTAGAATAACAATACACTTGGAATAAGTGACAAACTTGGGATAAAATGTTAGGATAGAAGTATTATTAGGAGGGATAGAAAATAACACTAGATAATGATTGCTAGAATCATTATAGCCAAACTAGGGGTGAGGTTTCAGATGTTTCAAATTGCAACCAATAACAATACAACTCTTACACAAACTATACTTTCAAGATTGTGTTATGATATGGAGGAGCATCTAGCCACCACATCTTTAGCTAAGAGAAATGGAGAAGATTAAGCTTCATGGAAGAAGACTCAACACTTGAAAGAAAATATTAGATATCTCTTCCTTTTTCTTAGTCTTGTATATCTTGTAAAAAAAAATATAAATATGACTAGAACATTTTGTATAGGATTAGTAATTAGAGAGTCAAAAACTCTACAAAGGAGGTCAACACATGGTTATAAATCACCTCTTGCTCACACCACATGACCACGCATTAGTCCTTCATGAAGAAATGCTTATAAAGGCTTGGAAGGAGAAAGTTTTGTTAATGTGAGACTTGGAGCACCTATTTTGAAGTGTGCAATTGAATGTCATTTTTTTGTCCCACATCCCTTAAAACGTAAAATGCAAGAGGGCTCCTCTATCTATATATAGAGCCCCTTGCCCCTTCTTGTAAACCTCTTTGAATTGAACTTGAATTGGCTATGCTTTTATAATTGTCTTTTTATTATTTAAATTCATTAAAAATGAGAGTATTATCCTAGGATGACCACCAAGGATCCTTCCTTGGAAATGAGGGCCTTAATTATGAGTTTCACACTTGAGACTTAAGAGAAAAAATTTCTCTAAATCTCTAAGTTCTTCCACTACTTTAAGGATTGTCATATTCATAACTTGGTCGCTTGGTCTTAGGCTTTGGTACTTTGGGATTGACAAATTCATAATTTTTTCTGGATTTCATGTAAAAAAGATAAGTATGTCACGAATAGATTGATGGTTCATGGAAGCACATTTCTCATATCATACTAATATAATCTAATATACTTTGAAAATTGCTACCTAGTTGAGTTTATTACTTTCGCAAACATTATCTTAAGCAAGTATTCACACTTTGGAAGAGAATGTTTATCAAAGTAAATGAATAAAATCAACAATAATATAAGATTCTTAACAGAGATATATGTTCGTGATTTTGAAAAGAGAGAATTAAAAGCAAATTAGAGATCTAAATTGAGAGAATAATCAATCATAACAAGACATTTACAATATCTTAACATAATTATCATGCAAATCATTAACTCCATGCAAATCATTAACTCAATACAAATTTAGCATATTATTTGATAAGTGGACTACTTGGAGTTATGATAATATAAAGGTCTTTTGAAAATAAGATGTTTCATTAGATGTTTTATTATTAATTGGGAATGAATAGGAAAGACTATAGAGAAAAATGTCTTTCTCTAACTTATCCTAAACCTTGAAACAATCAATTATCTCTTTTTACTTTATACATGAATTGAAAGATCTCATATGATTCCCTTATATATATA
>Ga0123340_1002057_pt1 | contig 17724 bp, 8 predicted proteins | sample SirMexnodulemix_FD_89961 | JGI IMG/M metagenome (GOLD analysis project Ga0123340, IMG submission 89961) | Root nodule microbial communities of legume samples collected from Mexico - Siratro Mexico nodule mix | ecosystem: Host-associated > Plants > Roots > Nodule | place: Mexico: Nepantla... | reverse complement strand
TCTGCATACATGCATAACACACCAAGCATAAAGGATGCACATAAACGTAATCTACAACGACGCACAGATCCAAACCAACAACCAAAAACCACACCAATATTATGGGTTTCTTGAACATAAAAAGACATCACATTGAGAGAACCACCAGTAACCATAAAAAGCACACGACGAAACGATTATTAAACATGAACGAAACACTCATACAAAAACCACCAACAATGTTTCATACCAACAACGGATAAGAGAACATACACAATTTAGGGTACACAGCACGGTAGGAAACACCACAATGACGGTGGTCTTGCGGCCGAAAAAATGAAGGCGGATCTGTGGGCAGAAGGAACGGGAATCTTGTTGTTTCATCTGTTCTCTCTCCTTCGGAGGATGCGGGGTTAATAAGTGCAATGAGAGAATGAGATCTGCTTTTTCCTCTCAAATTGTCCTGTATTTTCATATGGGAAATGACAAAAGCAACCCTTTGCAAAAAGACAAACATGAACCACATAATCAAATAACTATCTGTGTTTCTTTTTCTTTGCTATGCAGGACGATACTGCGACGTCGGAGTATCAAATAGAAGTAAGAGAAAAAGGAGTCTCAGAGTAACATTTTCCTTTTAAAAATATATTTAACACCGCCACTCCATCAACAAAAGTCTTACTCTCACTAATCCGTAGCTCCGGATCCCACCACCACGGCACCAACCTCATCCTCCACCCTTGCTCTCCACCGACACATGCGCACAGCCAAAATTCCTAAGGGACCACGGCACTCCCCTTTCTCCTATTGGGCTTCACTGCGCAACAAACTGAGCGAGAGGAATTACTTTGAGTTTGGTTCAACACACTGCTGGTAATTTGATTTGGGGTTTGGAATCTGTTTGAATTTAGTGTCCTTGTAACCACCTTCTAGTTACATGTAGTTGCTGTTGTGGTATGATTTTAATTGTTAGAGTTAATAAGGAGGGGTTTTTAATTTTCTCATATTTAATGTCTTCCTCTGTCATTGCTGTTAGAAATTCAAAACCCATTTGAAATTAAAAAAATAAAAGTAATCCCAACATAGTTTCTCATCAATTGCCGTTTCCAACTCAACTTAGGTCAATATTTCCTTCAATGTCTAATTGAACTGAACTGGACTTCTGCTTTTATGAACCTGCACATAAACTATTTGCTAAAATTCCTGTTAGAAACCTTGCATTATGTATCTGTGACCCTAAGTTTTGGTGTTTTTGTAGTTCACGCAGTCCTTAATTGTTTACAAAATATAGCTGTGGGTGCCATCATTAATTAATTGATTAAAATACAAAGATATTTATAAAAAAGTATCAATATAATTTTTATGTAGACTTGCTTATTAATTAGCTTTTTAAATATGAACGTACCATCGATGTCAAATTTTCCTACTGGATGTCCATTCCTCTTAAATCATGTTTAAAGTTGTATGAGCATTCTAAATGTTTGGTGTATTACGAGATGACTAGGAATATAGACATATGTGATAATGCTCAGTGGGTTTGCCTTTTTGAGATATTTCTCTTATGATTAACTTAGAGTACCTTTTAAGCTTCTGATGGTTTCAAATTCTATTTTAATTACTATTATTATTATTGTTATTATTATGTTTTAATATTTTATGCATGAATTTAACTGTATGGATTTGACTGGTAGTCGTTTTCATTCTCTTCTCCCTAATGATGTTGGGTGATTGAACAATGGCTTTATTTTTACCAGAATTCCTTTTTTCATTGAAACCTTGTTGATGGTAGTGTCAGCAATTATATTTTCTTGAATTAAGTGATCGTGAAAAATTCTTATTGGTCAAGTATGTTATCATTATTTTGTATTGTGACTCTTTTGAACCAAACTAAACAAACACAACTCGTTCAACACCGAAACACAACAACAAAATATCCAACTAAAAAAAAAAAAAAAGCAAATCCCTCCAAAGAAAACGGTACCTTTCTTTCAAGTAAATATAAAATTTTGAAATTTGTAACATCTGAACGTCTCTGCCGACAAACAGTCCAAAATCTACCACAACATGGCACTACCAACGTCACTACCAATTCCAGGACCAAGCGAATTGCCACCGTACACACCACACCATCATGCCCACAGAGCAACACCAAAATAACTCTCTTCAAACACCACCACAAGCCACCAAATGCAAGAAATAGGGACAGAACATACAATAATTGAAGGCATCAACGATTACGAAGAACAAAGAGAACAAGGATAACACGAAGAGGAAAAATAGGAGAGGGAAAGACAAAATGAAGGATGGGATTACAAGGGCACACTAAACATCAATGAAAAAATGAGACTCATTTCCTACTAAACTCTAAAATACATGTGAACTCACACAAAACTTAAAATATTATCAAAATTATCACATCATGCAAAGTATGGAGTTGTTAAGTTGTTGTAAAAGTAAAGATGTAAAAATATTGGGACCCTCAAAAAACCTTGAAATGATAAAGAAGACAATCTTGGAATTACATGTTAGTTAATACTACTTTATTCTTGTTAATTGTCAGATAAGACTCGTGTTCGTGTATCAAGTTGCTATTCTGTATCTCTTACTTAATTAAACCAGGAAACCTTAACCAATGTTTTTGACTTGAGAAATTAGAAAAAGACAGAGATAGAGAGAGGAAGGAGCAAATAATTATGGAAGAAAGTGTGAAATTGAACATGTGGGGATACCAGATCGCCACTTCTTCGCAGGCCTGCGTTTCAGCCATCAACTCCTATTGCCATCAGGTTACACATTTCACATCACCCCCTTTCTCTCTCTTTCTCTTTGTGTGTATGACTTTTTTTATCTTTTATTTTTTATTTTGACTTTGTCTTTGTTGAAACTCTTTGATATCAAAACTCTAATGGGGTTGGTTTCCTTTCAATGAAGGTTCTCATCTATGGTAGAGAAAGGTCTGTGATTCTGGAAGCGGTGGCACATGACAATCAATGTGTCTTGGCCAACATCTTGGCAGCACATTTCCTTCACTCGTCTGATTCTTCTCGTGCTCTCACTTGTCTGCATGCCGCTGAGTCCCGCCTTGTACCTTCTCATTTGTTGCTTCTTCTTTTTGGTCTCTTTGACTCTTTCCATAAAAAAGAAAACTCCTTTGATGCATTATTATAATTTTGTTGTGACAGGATCATGCCACCTTGTATGAGAAACTTGTTTTCGATTCCGTCAGTTATTTACTATCCGAAGATAGAGACGACGATGTAGCTCTTGAATTGCATTCCAAGGTGAGTGACTCAATGGTTCCATTTGAGTGATTTGCACAGTTTGAGGACAAATTTGATGTAAAATGACAAAATTGGAACACATAGTTGATGCCAAAAGTTGTCATTGAATTTTAGTGTATTTATATACTTTTGGATGATTAAATTGATATCACTTTTGAGGAGGACCAAAATAAGTACAAGTATTTACTCAATGTTCAAAATGTGTTCATTGTTATATGTTAAAATGGATCTCAGAGATTTTCATCCTTTGTACATAAAATTGTTGAACAGAAAGTTGTGTAGAAATTATATTGACAAGCATTACTATAGGATGATGTCCTTCATGTACCTGAGGAGGTAGTGTGAGTCCGCCTTACATTGGTTGCCAATGTCTGTCTGAGACAACTTATGTGTTTATCAAGATACTCTAACACTCGAGTTTGTTTTAGAGTAAGTAGATATGCATTTGTGAGTCCTTACAAGTTACAGATATAGTGGTGACAACTGATGAATACTTTGGTATCAACTGCATGACTTGTATACTAGAGAATAGGAAAGAACCCCTGAACAAAAAAGTATATCCCAGAAGGCATTAAATTAAGGGAATACAAATTAAACGTTGGCTTTTGAAAATTGATATTTTGACAGGCCACTTTGATCTTTAGTTATTCAGATATGTGGAAACTGAATTTTAAACAAGGTTAGATGATCTTTGCTAATTGTTACTAAGAAACTTCTGTCTGAAGAGGGAGTTCACTTCAGACTTTAGAAATGTTCGCCAAATGTATCAAACTCTCTTGATTAATGTTGCTTGTTTTTGTTTTGAAGCTTCTAAAAGAGTTCCCAAGAGATCTGGTTTCCTTAAAGAGAGCACAAGTCTTATGCTTCTACATGGGTCTACCTGGTCTTTCTTTGTCTCTTATTCAACAGGTTTCGTCTACTTAGAAAACATTTCTGTTTCATTTATGCTATAATTGATTTGTGGAAATAAGTGTTTTCTTTGCACGTAGAGAGGTAGATTTTTATTAGTATAATATTTTTGTATCATGCATATTATTTAAAGAGGTTGCAAAATGTTAATATAAAGGATAATGGGTAACGTAACTTTATTATACAAATATCAAATAGTACCAAACACCAGAATAAGGAACATGGAATAATTTGTTTAATTTATCCATCCTTATCCTACCATGTTGTGTAATATTTGCCATCCAAACAAGACGTAACTTTATATTATTTGTCAATTAAAGGACAGTTTGAGTGGTTTGCTGCTTCTTTTGATTATTATTTATGAAAAGTGAGTACCGTATCCTTAAGTTGTACAGGTTCTACCTCAAAATGAAGGACAAAATTATATATATGGCATGCTTGCGTTCCCTTTGCTGGAGCTTGGGCGGATGGAGGATGCTGAGAAAGCTGCCAGTAGGGGATTTGAGATCAATAAGCAAGACATCTGGTCACAACATGCTGTAGGTCAATGTAATTGTTGATAATGTAATTGTTGATATTCACTCTACCTTAGAGTAGATATACTTATTACTATCTTTCAAGTTTTTACTTAACAATTAAGATTTTGAATAAACCTCCACTTATTCTCTTTGCTTACTTGGCAATACAAACTTAAGCTTGTTCTGCTGCTATGTATGTAAAAAGAAAAGTGGAGGTTTACATAAAAATCGAGCAATTAACCATTGATAAGGCAATTATCTCAAGATTTAGTTTAGGCATTGTGAAGTCATAATTTATGGACATATGATACTGTCAACTGAGAAATATGTTGTAACAAGAAATTTTCATAAATTATATTTTTGTCCTAGATTAGTGTAAATTAATTGAATTTGTTCTGCAGTTATGCCATGTGCTTCAGTACAAGTGTTGTTTTAGAGAAGCAGTTAAGTTCATGGAAGAATGTTCATCATCATGGTGTTCTGCTTCATCTTTCATGTAAGAACTTGATTTGTTCAACCATGGTTTTGTCTAAGTTTTTATTAATCAGCTAAAGAAATTTCATTCTTTCAGGTTGACACACAATTGGTGGCATGCGGCCATTTGTTACTTAGAGGGTAATGCACCGAGACAAAGAGTGCTAGAGATATATGACAATTATATATGGAAGGAGCTAGACAAAACTGATTCTATGAAGGCGGAGGTATGTGATTTCGTTAGCTTTGTCTTTACCAGTAGTTTCTTGCTTTCTTCTTTTCGTCATAAGTTCTAATCTCTTGGAATGCAGGTTTACTTAAATGCTGCTGGTCTTCTTTTGCGGTTGTACGTACGTGGCGAATTGGATATCTGCGGTGATCGTCTCAAGTTGCTTGCACAATGCCTAACTAATCAAGTAAGTTTATATACAACCCACATGTTATATGGAATCAAGGAAAAGGTAATATTGTATGACACTTAAGTATGCAAATGGAAATAATGATCTGACTTTTGTATTCTGGTTCACTTTTTGTTAGGTTAATTAACTGTATTCTCTTTGGATGTATTAAAATTTACACCAAATTTGACATTAATCTAATGACACTTCCAGTGTACAATTTAAACGAAAAAGAAAATAGCAGAAAAAAAAGTGAAAACTGAATGCAAAGTAGTACAAGAGTGCATGTGTGTGTAACCATGTCAAACAATTTTTAAGCCCCTTAATTTATAATTTCCAATATCAAATGTACATAACATATAAAACATGGGATCAAATGAACTTTTTGTTTTTAAATGTACTTTATGTGTTTTTTAGTGATGATTTTGAGCACTTGCTCAAGTATTTTGTTGGGAAACTTTCTCATTTCCGCAGTTCATGGATTATTCATTCTGTGTTGTGCATTTCATGGATGTTTATTAAATGTTCAGGCAAATTGGTATATAGAGTGGCATTTTGATGTCTTAATAGTGTGGACTTTAGCAAAGGTCGGAGAAATTTCTAAAGCAGAGGATCTTCTAAAGGGCTTAAAAAACAGGTGGAAGTGTTATATTTTGCCTAAGTAATTGATATCCAATGTTGCATTGCATGATTTGTGATATATTCATGTTATCTTACTGTAGGTTTTATAGGATGACTAAAAAGAAGCAACAAAGAATGAAGAGAGGAATGATGGTATGCTTCAGTAGCTGCTTCCTTGAAAATATAAAAATCTCCTTAGATAGTTCACTAGTTCACAACTTAAATTCTTTATTTTGTGGAGTAACGCGATAACCATGCTTTGTTGCACTCATTTTAACACAAAGAATTAGTTTTGTCTCGTATAACCTTAACCTGTAAGTTACAAGAAAGGAAATTTATCATTTAAGAAAGTCACACTCAGAGGGAGGGATATTGCTCATATGGATAAATTCTAGGTTGGACATTGAGGCTCTATTTGGTTTTCATTTATTTTGGGAAAAAAATTACTGTTGGATTTGATTAGCAAATAAACCCTCATAGAGCCTATGTTCTGATCTGAAGGATTTAGAAATTTAAAAGTGTCAAACCCTGGAGTGCAGTGCAAAACTCTTTACCTCTTGACATCATATCCCATGCTTGATCCACTGTTTGCATTTTCCGTAGAGTTGAAAAAAATAGATATATTGTTTGTGGCCTAACATTAGTTTGTCATGTTCATACTTGGTGGTTCAAACAGATTACTTCCAAGCAATAAATAACTGCTTTAAAAATATATACATCTGCATAATTTTGTATTGTTGTTGCTGCTTATAACAACGTTCTCATTAACTAAATCTTTTCTATCTTAATTGAAATCCTTACCTTCATTTCTCTTGTATCAACTTAGCTTGCAGAAGCACTTTATGCATACGGAATAGGAGATGAGAAACATGGACTGGATTTACTTGATCCAGATTTTGATGCTACTAATTATAAGGTTGGACCGAAAAGCCAGTTTTACGTATTGTGGCCTCACTTTTGTTGATTTTGCAACTTAACAAAATATCAATTACATTGTTGTGAAGATCATTGGGGCATCTGACGAACAAGTGGATGTATTCAATGAAGTTTGGTACAACATGTTGTTGAATGCTGGAAAAGCGTTGAAAGGTAAAATCTCGAACTTTTTTGTCTGATGTTCAAACTCATGAATCATCTCTAACTATTATGATGAAATTAATGACAGCAATCGAAGTGTTGGAGAAGCAAATCAAGAAGAGAGATGGGGTCCCCTACTTGTGGCGTCTACTAGTACGTGTTGATTTGTCTTTAAGTAATCAAATTATGGTTACCTTTATGCATTTTTATGACGATTTTTTTTTTTCTCAGGAGAGGGGGTACAAATTGGCTAACAAGCCAGAAGAAAAATTTGCGAACGAGAAAGCCACCTCTTTGGAGAGTTGTTACTTTAACTGAGGGAATAATCATAGAACCAAATCGTGACCGGTTCTTTTTTATGTGTATATTCACCATTTGAAAATCCAATACTTCATTGGGTTAAATAGCATACAAAATTAAGTGCAACACAATCATAAAAAAACATACACTTCTTTTTACCTTGTGTATGTTTGGATGTAAATTAAGAAACTCAAATACTGTATTTTTATTCTCAAACAAATTATCTTCTAAATTTTGTTAGGGTATGTAAGTGTCTGCTAATGATTTGAAAACACACGTTCGGAAGTTCCTAGCTTTCACCAGAACATAATCTGGAAGATTTGCTACTTTATGCTGGAACAATCTCGTATTGATTAAGGTTGTAGGAGAAAACAAAAGGTGGGCCTTGGCCGGTGTTATTTAAGTTGGAAATGCTAATCACGGGGAAGAAAGATGGTGTGAGTGAGTTGATGTCGTCAACAAAAAGCTTCTTAAAAGACTTTTTAACCGAACTTGACCAATGTAGAACTTTCACTCCATTGGTGAAATCATGAGTTGAATCTAGATTCGAATCATAAATGGTTTTTCAATTTTTTTTAATTATGAATCAAATCTTATTATGAATCGTCGTAAAATATAACATGATATTTTAAAATAAGAATAAGTGACATGAAAAGAATTTTTATATATTTTTTTCTTTCTCAATCCAGTACATACTTTTAAAATAGTACTTAATATGTTTTTTTTTTCAAAATTGCACTTGATATATATATTTTTTTTAAATTGTATTTATATGCATTTTAAAACTCTTACATTTTTTTCTCTTTTCTCAGCTTACTTACTTTTTTATGTAAATAACACCTTCTCAGCTTACTTACTTTTTTATGTAAATAACACCTAATGTATCAATTTTATTTCTTCAAAATTACACCTATATGCTTTTTAGGACTGTACTTAATATATATAAAGTTACACATATCTCTTTATTTTATACCATCAATCTACTCACTTACTTTTCAGAAGCTACAACTACAAGTACGTTTACTTCTGTAACTTAAAATATTTTAAATGGAAGTAAAGTAAGTAAAACAAATTTTGGATGAAAGCATAAAAACAGATTTTGAACGAAAACTTGAAGCAAAGCAAGTTATTAAAATAAAGACCTGCTCTCCTCATAAGGTTTTATTCGTTCAATGTAAGCTTTTTACTCTGCTACACTGTAATACTTCTGGGTTTTTCGTTACTGCTACATTATATTTCTTATGTTGATTTATAGTGTTTTTCTCCACTTTCTATTCTTTCCACCTTCCTTGCCTTCTCAATTTATAGCTAAAAGAAAGCTAGATTTTTTCCCAAACTCTTCATTTTCCTATATGCGACGCTTCGTTTAATTCAATTTGTCGCTTCATTTAGTTTAACTTTTGTTGGTTTTTTAGACTTTTCATTTTCCATTGTATGGCCCTTTGATCACCATGAATCGCTTACAACGGACATGAATCACGAATCATGCGATTCAAATGAGATTCATACAATTCATGGTGCGATTGAAGGCATAAAATAATACATAAATAGATATGTATCATGCAAAGTAATTTTTGAAACGAATCGCGATACATATAGTACGATCCATACTATTCTAACTACCATGTTCCAAATAACAACCTTTTTAAAAAAGAGTTTTGATATGTTAGACAACGTTATGTGTCATGATACTCAGATGACAATCACACGTGGCGATGAGGTGAAAAAAAACACATGTGGTAGTGAGTGTAGTCCAATATGGCAAGGAGCATTTGCAATTCAATTTAGGGTTGTAAATTTGAGGTTCATTCACTACCGTCGTCGGAACTTCCTCTCTCTCACAGAGTAAGTGTCGTTTCTTGTGTGTCGTCGCGACTCCTTCTCTCATAGAACAACTGTCATTTTTGTCACTACGACTCTGTCTCCCTCTAGAAGTGGAGTTTTTGTCAACTTTCTTCATTATCATCTTAGAGTTTCGTGATAGTTGGTTGTGGTGATGACAATATTCCTTGTAAACCTTCATCAATTGCAGACGACCTTTTCTACTTGTCCATATATCTAGTTGCATGTGGTTATGGGGACACCAACCCACCTTAGCAACATTTGGTGCGGAGCAAAAGTAGCATAATATGCTACTTTTACTTTGCCCTCAATGTTTGTTCTTTGTTTTCCAACACTGTATTAGTCTAATACGAGGATACAGGGAAGCGAACAATGGGTTTCTTGGTATCATTGGTCTTCGTTGTCATAGACTTTTTGACTTTCTTATTGGGAACTTCAAGATATATGTATGTAAAGCCATGCGGAAACCCAATGGTGAGGGTTGCTCAGGTATTTGTTGTTGTTGTTAGGAAATGAAAGGTTACTCCAGCAAAGGCAGAAGAACTTTTTGAGATTGATGGTCGTCCACAATCAGCTATAAAAGGCAATAGAAAGATTCGACATGAAGGTTGATTTTTAGTAAGCATTGAGATTTAATAACAAATTATGATTATAAATGATTGTTTTCTTTTATGGAAAGTAACATTTGGACGAAACCAAGAACTCAACTCTACAGTCTTTCTACAAAAGTATTATTTGCCAAAAATATCAAAAGATTTTGAACTAACTAATTAGAAATTACACTCACCATAAAATATATACTAGTTTGTACTTGTTTCATTTTGGGATACTTAATGTTTCCATATGAAATGGAAGAAAACATTATGTTGTGTTTTTTAATACCTAGTCGTATTGAACATAATTATGAATAATTAAAAATTATATCTGTGATTTGTTCTTAATATGAGGAAGAATCATGGACCAAGTGTTAAGACTTTATTCGGCAAGTGTACCGAGTCAGAAGTAATATAGTGAGTTAAGTAAAGATGTCAATTTCTCAGGGAACAGTTCTGTTTTAGATTTTAAATTCACGACTCACTAAGCAAATAAAAGTTTCAAGATGATTTGATAATAATTTGAGTCAAGAAACATAAAAGAACAATTAAAAATTAGTAATAATTATAAAAAGGAGTTTGCAAGATCTAGAAGGACTCTGAGATTGAACTTCATCTATCTCCCTGATTCATATTTTGGATTTGATAAAAACATACAGTATCCGTAACTATTCACAATTGATGCACATATAAAAATCATTCACACCGATTCCTCTTATATGAAATTCATAAGAGAAATTTTATAAATACTGATTCCTCAGCTATTTAGTAAATTACACAACATTAAGAATAGATGTTATACACAATCAATACATCGAAACCTATCCCTAGTATTCCAATATATTGAGTATTTTCATCTAGGTTAGAAACTCAAAAGTACTTCCCAGTTAAATTTAAGAATCAAAATCAAGACTCTATTGGTCAAATAAAATCTAGCATTAAGCACAAGATGAAAATACCAATTGAGTAGAAACTGAATATTATATATAAAAATCACCAAAATATGAATGAGTTCAAAAGATTACATTCAATCCCAAAGATGAGGAATTAGCTACCCATGGTAGCCATTACAACCCAGTGAAAGGAAGATTGCAAGAGGAGAAGAAAATTTTGATTTTAGTCGTCCGCCTCCATCCTTTAGGTCTTGATGCCTCCGTCCTCTAGGTCTTGATGCCTCCCAAAACTCTAAAAATCTCCTTTTAAACTTGGTTTTGGGCCTAGGTTAAGTGACTTTTCTCTTGGACTTTTTTTTATTTTAAACTTTTTATTTCTTTTCTTCATGAATCTTTCAATCTATCATTTTCTTCATTCTTTTATACCTGAAATTTCACAATAATTGAGATTAAATGATTTCCTTTAACTCAGGACTCAAAACATAAATTTAAATCCAAAAACTCTAAAATTGAGAGTAATTACTATTTTAAATAATACTTAAACCCACAAATACTCAATATTTCTCATGTATAAAAATACTCAAAATTGGTACTTATCACCAAGTAGCGACAATCAAAGAGAATGAGGAGCTTAGTTCAAAAAATCCATGGCGGCTTTGCACTGTGACACAAGTGGAGGAAGCCAAATGCATGTTAAGGATGTTACCGGTTTGGCTATGTACCATTATTTACTCAGTAGTGTTTACACAAATGGCTTCTTTATTTGTTGAGCAAGGGGATGTCATGAACTCCTACATAGGAAGTTTTCATTTGCCAGTAGCCAGCATGTCTATGTTTGACATCTGCAGTGTCCTTGTATGCACTACAATTTATCGCCAAATCCTTGTTCTATTAACGGAAAAACTAATTCGTAATCCAAAGGGACTAAGTGAGCTTCAAAGAATGGGAATTAGCCTAATTATTTGCAATGGTTGCATCTGGTGCCACAGAGATGGCAAGGCTTAAACATATTATTCATGGCCATAAGACTAGTTCCTTGTATAGTTATGTTTATTTATAAATAAAAGATAATAATAGAACATAATATTTTTTTGTCACTTATCACTTGCCCTGTTATTGCCATTAATTCCCTGTTTGGTGTATCTATTGTTTGCTTCTTCCAACAATTTCACCTTTAGCCAATATCTTTATTTAATTAACACACTTAATTTGTCTTGCAGGATTTAAGACACCGTTTTTAAGGTATAGTTAATTTTCAATGTTTACTTTCTACGTGTAATTTAATGCTCTTTTTGCTTATTCTCTTTCACTCTCTACGGTGCTAAATGTAATGTGTTCCCGTGATAAGTAACACCATGTTATGTATTGTTCCAGACTTCACAGAAACAGATCGACTCATGAACTATATTGTTTTTCCGATTTAATATAAAAATAGATTTGGTGAAAAATTTTAGATATCATTAAAACTTCTTGTCATAACTTCCACATCCTATTTTGTGAATGATTAAAAAGTATGAAGATTATTAATGGTTATTTCAAAACATGAGCAAAACCTTAAATGATATAGTTTTATTTGTATTTTCTTTTATATCTTCTTTTGTAGCGTTTTTCATTACCATTTTTTGAATGATTGAGACTTTTGTATTCAATTAGTTAAGTATTTATTTTCCTTTCAGGTGTTAAAATTCCTATTACTACGGTTGGAATTGAGCATGACTCACTCTTTCCTCCAAAGCTTGATGCAGAAGGTAAAGGCCAAGGTGAAGACATTGATATATACAAACGGATGAGGTTAGAACCCCGAGTTCGATAAAAAAGCAGGGCTCTTATACCACCTTGGACCACCTATTTCAGGAAGAGATGAAAGACAACCAACCCACAAAGCATCTAGCTTAATTATGAATTTTTGTTTTTGTACATACATATTGTAGTGTTCATACAACTCAAAATTGTATATTTGATAGAGTTGAATGAACTTATTTTTAATACACCTCATAATTGTAATTTTGAAATGTTGTACAAATTTTGTTTATAATGAAAGAGATATCGTTTTGGATGAAATGAGAAATTGAGGCATAATTTGTCAATATGATTTATTGTTACTATATAATTGTTTAGATTTGATATGATTTTCGTGAGAAAGGATTGCATCAACTACATATTCAAATTTTTTTGATCACTTGATGACTTGAACTATTGTGGTGAAGAGCATGTTCAAGAACTTTTAATGATATTACCTATGTAGGTCAGGAATGTAGACACTTGGTTCAATTTTGGTGTTTACTTTGTTCCCTGTCTTAAGTGTTCAAAAATTGTTGAGTAGTTAATCACTTATATATGCATAGTTCAATAAATAAATGTGCACTGAGAATTTTGACCCAGAACATGTGTGACTTGTTTTGTGCTGAACCAAGGCAAAGTTGTGGTGAAGAGAATGGTGTAGAACATATAATGATACTACCTACGTAGGTCAGGAAGGGAGAGATTTGGTTCAATTTTGGTGTTTTGTTTGTTCCTTGTCTTAAGTGTTCAAAAAGGGCTGAGCAGTTAATCTCTTATATACACACATTTAAACAAATAAATGTGCAGTGAGGATTTTAACCTAGAACATGTGAGTTGTTTCATGCTGAACCAAGGCAAAGTTGTGGTGAAGAGAATAGTAGAGAACATTCAATGATACTACCTACGTGGGTGAGGAAGAGAGACATTTGGTTCAATTATGGTGTTTTTTTTTGTTCCCTATCTTAAGTGTTCAGAAAGTGTTGAACATTTAATCACTTATATACACATAGTTAACAGATAAATGTGCACTGAGGATTTTGACCTAGAAAATGTGAGTTGTTTCCTGCTAAACCAAGACAGAGTTGTAGTGAAGAGAATGGTGGAGAACATGCAATGATACTACCTACGTAGGTCAAGGAGGAAGACATTTGGTTCAATTTTGGTGTTTTCTTTATTTCCTGTCTGAAGTGCTCAGAAAGTGTCGAGCAGTTAATCACTTGTATACACACAATTAAACAGATAAATGTGCAGTGAGGATTTTGACCCAGAAAATGTGAGTTGTTTCCTGCTGAACCGAGACAGAGTTGTGGTGAAGAGAATGGTGTAGAACATGCAATGATACTACCTACGTGGGTGAGGGAGGGAGACATTTGGTTCAATTATGGTGTCCCTATATTAAAGTAAGGATAACCTTTGAGGTTTTATAAGCACACAATCACTATTAATAGACACAGTTGTATAAAAATGAACTTATTTTTGTGAGTTAACACTGAATAATCCTCCTTATGGGTGTTATATGAGAAGAAAAGAGCTTAATTTCATAAAGACTTTTGACTTGAGATACCAAAACTTAACTTAAGGAGTCCCCATATTAAAGTATGAGTAACCTCTGGGGTTTTATGAGCACACAATCACTATTAATAGACACAATTGTATAAAATGAACTTATTTTTGTGAGTTAACACTGAGTAATCTTTGTTGTGGGTATTATATGAGAAGAAAAGAGCTTAATTTTTGAGATTGGTCCTCATGAAGAAAGCTGACTTGAAATGCCAAAATTTGACCTAAGGCGTCCTCGTATTAAAGTAGGGGTAACTCAGAGGATTTATAAGCACACAATAACTATTAATAGACACAATTGTATAAAATGAATTTATTTTGTGAGAAGAGAAGAGCTTAATTTGCAAAATTGGTCCTCATGAATACATGTGACATAAGATACCAAAACTTGACCTAAAATGTCCTTGTATTAAAACAGGAGTAACCTTTGAGGATTTATGAGTACACAACACTATTAATAGACACATTTGTATAAAATGAACTTATTTTTGTAAATTAAGACTGAGTTATGCTTCTTAAGGATATTATATGAGAAGATAAAAGCTTAATTTCTAAAATTGGTCCTCATGAAGACATCTGACATGATATGCCAAAACTTGAACTAAGGTATCCCCGTATTAAAGTAGGGAGTAACCTCTAGGATTTTATGAGCACACAATCACTATTAATAGGCACAATTGTATAAAATGAAACCATTCTCTCTTTATAATCTTCGCTTTGCCTCAATTCTTGATTTAAACTCGCATCACAGAATTGAAGTGAGTGAGGGTGAGAGTGATTGGGATTGGGATTTGAGTTTCAAAATTGGGACACCTTTATCTTTTCTCTGTTTGGGGAAACACCGTCAGAAGTAAAGTTGAGAAATTAAAATGTTTTAATTTATGACCTAAATACCATTTTTATTCTCAAGCCAAGTTATCAAGTGATGCCACGTCATGGTAGGCATAAGATTATAATGAATCTGCGATTGTCAAAGTATTTTTTTACTTGATAAATAGTCATAAAATAAATATATTTCTTTATTCATTAGATATCTTAAATATCTCAAAAAGATAACCGTATATAAAATATTGAATTGGAGATAAAATATATAAAATATTAGATGATATTAATGTGTTGCTTATTTTATTGACTTTATTGACTTGAACTTTAAAGATTTTGAAAAAAAAAATTCAAAAGATTCATTAAATTAGTATCATTTAGTATGATGAATCATAAAGGAAGAAAGATCACCATTCATACTTATCACACCAATTGAAAATATTTGATTAAAATTCTCAATTAATAATAAAGTCATTCATTTGAAAAATTAAAAAAATTGATTTTTTAAAATAAAAATAATAACAAATAAAATTTTGAAAAAAAAAGTTAGAGGAAATAAAAATTATAATTTGGATAATAATTTTTTTATAAATTAAAATAAAAATTAAAAATACATTGTGTCAGTCTCTTTTAATAAAAAATGCAAATGATCATGCATTTTATTTTTGTTTATTTTTATTTTTTAAATATATTTAATAAAAATAACTTTGGGCCCAGCCCATTTATTATGTGATAGCCTAATTTTTCTACCCTAGCTTACTCTCAGCAATCCCTAGTTCAGGATCCCACCACCACCGCACCAACCTCTTCCTTCACCCTTGTTCTCGTCCGGCTCACAGCCAAAATCCCTAACACACCACAGCACGCCGCCGTCTCCCTCTCTCGGGGTTCTCCGCACAACAAACTGAGGGATAGGAATTACTTTGAGTTTGGTTCAACACACTGCTGGTAATTTGATTTGGGGTTTTGGATCTGTTTGAATTTAGTCCTTCTAGTTACATGCAGTTGCTGTTGTGCTATAATTATTAGAGTTAATAAGAAGGTGTTTTAATTTCTCAAACTGATCTAACGTCTTCCTCTGTCATTTCACTCTTAGTAATTCAAGACCCATTTGAAATTACAAAAAATAAAAATAATCCCAACATAGCTTCTCATCAATTGCCGTTTTGAACTCAACATAGGTCAATATTTCCTTCAATGTCTAATCGAACTGAACTGGACTTCTGCTTTTATGAACCTGCACGTAAACTATTTGCTAAAATTCTTCTTAGAAACCTTGCTTTATGTATTCTTGACACAAGTTTTGTGTATTTGTAGTTCACGCAGTCCTTAATTATTTTCAAAATATCGCTGTGGGTGCCATCATTAATCAGTTGATTAAAATATAAAGATATTTATAAAATAATTTGTATTTTTTTAATGTAGACTTGCATATTAATTAGCTTATTAAATGTGAACGTACCATCGATGTCAAATTTTGCTACTGGATGTCTGTTCCTCTTAAATCATGTTTAAAGTTGTACAAGCATTCTAAATGTTTGGTGTATTACGAGATGACTAAGAATATAGACACATTTGATAATGCTCAGTGGGTTTGCCTTTTTCAGATATTTCTCTTATGATTAACTTAAGAGTACCTTTTAAGCTTCTGATGGTTTAAAGTCCTATTTTAATTACTAATATTATTATTATTATTATTATTATTATTACGTTTTAATATTTTATGCATGAATTTAACTGTATGGATTTGACTGGTGGTGATTTTCATTCTCTTCTCCCTAATGATGTTGGGTGATTGAGCAATGGCTTTATTTTTACAAGAATTCCTTTTTTCATTGACACCTTGTTGATGGTAGTGTCAGCAATTATATTTTTCTTGAATTAAGTGATTGTCAAAAATTCTTATTGGTCAAGTATGTATCGTTAGTTTGTATTGTGACTCTTTTTGTTCGAAGATTTGAAAAGAAATAGGATAAAAGTATAGCAGTAATTGTGTGTCCTATTTTACCAAGATGCTGTATGTACTCTAATTTATTGGTACATGTGAAGCACAAGCACTTGCATAGGGACACACTAAATTCTAAAAGCTTTTTTGTGTGCACACATGCATGTGTTTATCAATTAAGATTCTTAATTAATGATATCATTCTTCAAGATATATTATCCTGAAACATTTTATATGTTCCAAAATGAAGTGAAAAAACTGAGTGACATATTTTTACTCACATGTATACATCCCCACCTATATATGTTATGCTTTGTCGCGGCATTTAAAATCGTACTCACTAATTTATGCAGATTTATATATTTGATCTAATTTCAGATTGATAAACGAAGCATATTGTGAAGATTTTGGCACTGGTAATGGCCATTACATTGTCATGAATTTAAGTGTTTAGGATAAGCTGTCATAACTAATAACCATCATTAATGTCTTGTTTGTTTAGCAATTGGTGCCATTTGGAATATGATATAAACCTCTGTTTTGAATTGATTCATTTGATGTGCAATGAATTTTGTGTTTTTGGTTTCCTTGTTCTTGTAACATGGATTTTTAGTTGGTAGGTTTGTACCTGATACTTCCAAGTGATGATGGAAAATTGCGCAAGGGTTTTGAGTTGCATTAAACTATGAAATGAATTTCATGGAGATCCCACCTGATGGAAGTGGCAAAT
>Ga0123340_1002048_pt1 | contig 17748 bp, 14 predicted proteins | sample SirMexnodulemix_FD_89961 | JGI IMG/M metagenome (GOLD analysis project Ga0123340, IMG submission 89961) | Root nodule microbial communities of legume samples collected from Mexico - Siratro Mexico nodule mix | ecosystem: Host-associated > Plants > Roots > Nodule | place: Mexico: Nepantla... | reverse complement strand
GATTATATTATAAAATTATTTTATTTTCATATCAAAATCAAATCACAGATCATCTTAAGTTTTTAAAGTTTACATATATCATATTAATGTTTTTAAATATTCTTCAATCTTTAATGATTTTAATTTAATAAGCATAAGATTTCCGTCAATAACTTTTATAATATTTCTTTAATCAACATCAATCTAACATTTGAAAACATAAATTCAACTATTCTGAAGTCAATTACTCGTGCGGAAGATAGTCTAATGACCGTGTCTAGTTGTTACGTCGAAAAAAAAAAACTAATAAACATTATTTAGTTTTAAAATATCAACATTTCTTCACAGATATTATTGGATGATTGTTTTGTTTAACTAGGTAGGTTTTTTTATTTTATTACGTGGTTAGTTCCAATTTTAACTCTTCTGTATAATATCTAACTTTAGAATTGCGGATTAACACTTGTATGTAACTTGTGGTTAATCATCTTTTTATTGCTCTCTCCTTATCTGTGTAACCATTATATTTTTTCTTGTATGTGTTTTTGTTTGTGAACTTTTTTATTTCTAATATCCAATATTTTATCTTAAATTTTGGAACTTCAAAAATTTTATCTAAAGTTCTAAGAAGTTAGAAATTTTTTAATTTAATCTAAAACAATCTTGGTTCACAAACAGAATACATAATTATAAACCTGGTATACCTTATTTACACGTATTGGACTCAAATACTACATGCATCCCCAAAACATGCATGCAAAAAATGTGAAAGAACATTTCAGAAAAATAGAGAAGAAAGAATGAACCTATATAAGAGACTTTGAGAAATTATCTAAATTTACAATTGTCAACAGTAATGTAGTAGATGACTTCATTAAAACTTGGTTAAACTTTGTGATAGAAAATTTCTTTTTACTTTAAAAATCTTTGAATTTCTTGTTTTCTACTATTGATTTGGTCAATTAACAAAAGTAATTCTCTTTAATCCTTAACTGAAATTTTGTTATTTTTTATTATGTTGTTTTAGGTCTTTGAATGTCCATGATGCTCCAAAAGGTTAGAAAATTGTGGATACCAAGAACAGGCACTAACGTGTGAACATGAGAACCACCAATTCATATGAAAAGTGCAAACTCAGCAGAAAACGACAAAAGAAAAGACTAGTGGCCCTTATCCATGCATGCGCTCCACTCAGCAATGGCATGACCTGAACGACAACATCAACAACTACACCGTCTCAGCTTCTCCACCACTCACTGTGCTCTTTCTGTCTCTCATGACATGATCACCGTTTGCACAACTTCTTCAACCACCAACCTTGGAGGAGCACAACCTCTTTCTCTGCGCTTCCTATCCAGACCACCGCTTCTATCTCTCACCCTCTTCTTCCCCTCCCACTCTGCTCTCAAGGGCATTGCGCTTTCCTCAACTCACTGCAAACCCAGAGTCCGGTGTGAGAAAGAAGCAGGGAATGGTAATCATAATGGGGTAGAGGAAGAAAATGAAGAGGTCGAATGTGAAGTGCAGTGTGAGGTTCAAGTGGTTTCTTGGAGGGAAAGGAGGGTTAAGGCTGAAATTTCCGTCAGTGCTGACATTGAATCCGTTTGGAACGCTCTCACTGATTATGAGCATCTTGCTGATTTCATTCCAAACCTTGTGTGGAGGTAATTTTTATAAATTATGTTAACCTTTAATATATGTACTCAGTCAAAAGTTTACATAGTAAAACAGTAAAAATATGGAAAATATGACTTTTGACATAAATACTATAAACAGGTTTACTGTACTTAGCAACTTGTAATTGAGTAATGATGAAAAATTTCTTGGACCATCAACTGAACCAATCAGAAAACATGATAGATATTATAAGGCAATAACGAACCAAAGTAATGGAAAGTTAGATGTTTTTTCTCTAATCAATGTTGACATTTCATCACAGTGATTGATGCTTTTTTTTCTTGGCAACTAACATTGGAAGTGATTTGCTAGATGAAATGTCAATTTCGATTTGATACTGTAAGATTATGACTGTTAGCATTGTTTGTTTGACAGTGGAAAAATACCTTGCCCATATCCTGGACGAATATGGTTAGAGCAAAGAGGATTTCAAAGGTCAATGTATTGGCACATAGAAGCTCGGGTTGTGTTGGATCTTCAAGAATCCATCAATTCTGTGAGCATCTCATCCGTAAACACTTGGAAATAACTTTTTACTCTTCTGTGATTCAGTTACTGCATTCAGTATTGAACTGGATACAAACCAGCTAAAGCCTTAACTTGAGATAAAATTAAGAGTTTGACAGTTAGGATTCAAAACGTTGAACGATACAAGGTTTAAGGTTACTGCACTGCTAATCTGTTGAACACAAGATATGCAAGGACACATGAAATTTAAGTTTGTAAGACGCAATACAGACCTGGTTTATATGAACTTTAATAAGAATATAAAAAGACAATATTTTTTTTTAAATTTTTATTCGTTTTTATCAGTATATAAATTCAGTAAATAAATAAATTGTATAAGACAGCAAGAAGTATTTGAAGTGTCAATTTTATAGTCTAAGTGACTGTGCATCCTTGCCAGGCACCCTAAGCGAAATTTCCATGCAGCCATTACTTGATTGATGGAAAACTTTCGCAAGAATTGTTCTCATGCAAAGAAGGCACTCACTGCATATTTGATACGTATTTTTTCTAAATGCTCCAGGCGTGGGACCGAGAACTTCACTTTTCCATGGTTGATGGAGACTTTAAGAAGTTTGAGGGCAAATGGTCTGTAAAATCTGGAACAAGGTAGAACCTATTCCCTGATATCCATTGATTGCTAAGCAGCCTTGTATGATGTAGAGACTATATTTTGATTTTACTTCTGAACTCATTAGACACCATAAGGCTGTTTCAGTCCAAATTATTTTGTTTACATGAATTGTAGTATATCACGCTAAAGTGTTGCCAACACACTCAAACTTTGGAATTCTGGATGAAGTTATGATGACAGTAGAGGCTTCACTTTTGGCCTTCATATGGAGATCCTTGTGTTATTGTTAAGTTGTTAGGATATAAGTGTTAGGTATCCAAGTGTGAGTCTAGTCCCGTATTATGTAGAAATGAAAAAGTTGAGTAACATAAAAAAAGAAAACCCACAAATCCAATATCTTAAGGTTCTGGGTTGAAGGTGGTGGCATTCTCTTGTGAGTCTGACTCAATTCTCATTCTGGTTTGATTTTTCCAGTATATTCAATAAAAGAAAAAAAAAAAACCTTTCTTTTCTTTCTCTTTGGCTCCTAACAGTTCTCAAAGCTAAAATCTAGGGTGGGAATTCCACTATGATACAAGTTCATGTATGATTCTGCTGAATATTTTCATACCAATGAGTTTTGAACTTAAAATCTCGACTATGTTCTACTTCTGTATAGACCAAAATGCAAATAGAATAAAAGCAAAAGAAGTTTTATCAATTGCTATTATTGACTTGGAACTTTTATAGTTTATTCTTCAATTCTGTTTCTTGCAGATCTTCATCAACTAATGTATCTTATGAAGTTAATGTTATACCAAGGTTCAATTTCCCAGCTATATTCTTGGAAAGGATTATCAGATCCGATCTTCCCGTGAACCTCCGAGCCTTGGCATATAGAGTCGAAAGGAATATTTCAGGAAATATGAAACTTTCCCTGCCAGAAAATGACTTGGATAAAACTTCGTGTGAAAATAGTAAGTTGTCACCTGGAGAAAACAAAGAAGATTTAGTTCGCTCAATTTCTGGTTCCTCTCCCTTGTCTTCCGGTGAGGTGAATGTCAATAACTGGGGTGCATTTGGAAAAACTTGCAGTCTTGACAGGCCTTGTGTGGTGGATGAAATTCATCTCCGTAGATTTGATGGACTTTTGGTAACTCACCCGCACTAAAATTGCTATGTGTTGGCCTTAGTTCTGAGAACGAGCTAAATTTGTGATCAAAGTTTTTGCATGTGTTCATGTTAAGGAAAATGGAGGTGTTCATCGCTGTGTTTTTGCAAGCATAACAGTTAAAGCTCCTGTTTGTGATGTATGGAATGCCATGTCTTCCTATGAGACTCTTCCTGAGTAAGTAGTGTGTACTGCAGAAGATTCTGCCAGATCTCATGTCGAATTCCTGACTTGAAATGAAACCATTTATTGCAGAATAGTTCCAAATTTAGCAATCAGTAAGATTTTATCACGAGATAACAATAAAGTCCGCATTCTCCAGGTATGGTGCAATTTGAGTAACAGTTTATATTCTAGTTTTGTTTGCTGGTCACTGTATTAGTACCAACTATTATTCTACCTTCACTTTCCACTTTCAACAAAATGCACAAGTATCTCCTTATCAGTGACTAATACAATTATGAACTTGTGATACAATTTATCCATAAATTGTGTGATTTTGTAACTCTCTAATTTAATCAATATTCAGGAAGGGTGTAAGGGTCTGCTTTATATGGTGCTTCATGCTCGTGTTGTTCTAGACTTGTGTGAATATTTAGAACAAGAGATCAGTTTTGAACAGGTTGAAGGGGACTTTGACTCATTCCAGGGAAAGTGGACTTTTGAGCAACTCGGAAATCATCATACACTGCTAAAGTACTCTGTGGAGTCAAAAATGCGCAAAGACACCTTCCTTTCTGAAGCTATCATGGAAGAGGTGTTTGTGAATTATTTGATTCGATTTGGTTGATCTATATCAATGTGCTACAGTTTACAGTTCATTGTAGTTTAATGTAGATAACCTTTTAATAGAAAAATGAAAGCTCTGTCATCTAAAATAGACAGTTACTCGGTATGTTCAACGTACATAAGTGGAAGCATGATGCATTCATTTATCCATGTCCTGTTTTCCTTTAGAGAGAGAAGCATTATACATTTGTATTAGATACAATATTTTGAGGGAAAATTGATCCACTTGTCTGTGACTGCAAAACAATACACACATTCATATAATGAGTATATTTGAATAGGGAATTATTATTTCCTTTAACAATATTATTTCTTTTAACAATATTATTTCAGGTCATTTATGAAGATCTCCCATCAAACTTGTGTGCAATAAGAGACTATATTGAGAACAAGACAGCATCAAATATTTTGGAAAGTAAGCCAAATAAAAATTCAAGGCAGCAAACTGCTCCATCTGGCTTTGCAGATGATGACAGCTTTTGTTCAGCTGAAGAGTTTTCTGATTGCAATTCTCAAAGCTTATCTCAACAAAGACCAAGAGTTCCAGGATTACAAAGGGACATGGAAGTCCTAAAATCTGAAATCCTGAAATTCATTGCAGAACATGGACAAGAAGGATTCATGCCAATGAGGAAGCAACTTCGTTTGCATGGAAGAGTTGATATTGAGAAGGCTATAAATCGCATGGGGGGGTTCAGAAAGATTGCAATGATAATGAACCTCTCTCTGGCTTACAAACACCGCAAGCCAAAGGGTTACTGGGACAATCTTGAAAATTTGCATGATGAGGTGAGCTGCAAAAGTTCCTTTCTAGTTACCACTTAGGACCTCTTTTCATAAATTTCTTCACAAACACTTTAAAGAAAAGAAATTAATATATGCACTTAGCTTTTGTAGAACCTTTCATAAGTTGAGGTTCATAATTGATTTTAACATATGCGAGAAGGTCAATTTGTGTGCTTCGTTTTGTCTCCTATAATTTATTTTATCCAAGTAGGATGTTATTCACTTGGCAAGAATCACAGGCTAAAATGTTAAATCAAGGACATAAGAAGGATAAATGTTATGCACCTATATTAAAGACTATTTCATGATAGAGATCATTCATAAGTATAACATTATTTACATCTTCAATCAGATTATTCGTCCATGCAGATAAATAGATTTCAAAGGAGCTGGGGAATGGACCCTTCATTTATGCCCAGCAGAAAGTCATTTGAACGGGCAGGTAAGTTGAGATACTCTCCAAACCTTTGATTTCATTGCTTCCAATATCAAACCACAGTTTTACTCACTTTCAAGTCTAAGAAAGAAAGATAGATGAAATTTGTAACATCACATGGCTGTAACTTCATCCCACTTTTATTTTGAAATTAGTATATAACAGAATTTTCCCACAGGACGATTTGATATAGCACGTGCACTGGAAAAGTGGGGTGGACTTAATCAGGTTTCTCGCCTTCTCTCCCTCAAGGTGAGGAGAAAGAGAAGCAAACAGGGCAACCTTGACAAGGATAAGAAAGTTGAGGATGATGTAGCATCACCTGATGTAGATATTGAGATGAAGACACCATCTAGACCCACTGTTTCTCAAGATCCTCAAAAATGGCTTACAGAATTAAAACAGCTGGACATAAATTGGGTTGACTAAACAGTATGTACGTGTGTGTGTGTATTGGTTCAAATAGCATTTTTTTTTGTGCTTATAGTAACACAAGATTCTTGGTTTCGTTTTCTTGTCCTTTTATCCAAATTGGCTTGAGGGAAGGTACTTATAAGAGGAAAAACTCCAAACTGGGGGCCTACGATTTTTATTGGCATGGAATGAAATCTTTCTTATTTTGTTCATTCATTGAAGTTATTACAGACAAAGGCATATCCAGGGGAAATTTTGGAAGTTTATGTTTTCTGCAGTTCTTTTATATGGTATATTCCAACAAATTAAGTTATCTTACCATATTGTTCAATTAAAAAAATATTATAGGACAGACTAATCAATTCAAGGACATGAAAGAGAATAACGGGAAATGAAGATGAATTAACAAAATGGTGAAGGTAAAAATCCATTACTGTTGTACTTGGAGGTGTCTATCCCTAAAGATTGCTACAAATTCAACATTGTAAAATAACAAGGAGATTATACAATAACAAAAAACTAGACAGAGTCCACTAGATTTATATGATCAACTAAGCACATTGAAGAAAATAAAGAATATTGACAAAACATCTTCACACTCATGGTAAAAAAAAAGTAGAATACATTAATTCACATCACTACAAAACAACCCCGACCGATCCTACACTTTGAAGTAAACAAGAAACTGCATATGTCCCTGTCCCTTACAGAATCAGAACACCGCAGTAGAAGATGCACTCTCATACTTGGTCATATCCTCTAACCTATGAGTTGGTTCCTGACAGAAGGAAGGTAACAAAGCGGTGAGTTTGATATCATAGATTCTGGAATCATCAGAGATGCCATCCCAGGATTGGGATTGGGAGGGCAGAGTGTAGGCATAGCCAAGGTGGGTGGCACAGTTGCGGCAAAGGAGCTTGGTTCTTTGGTGGCGCTTGGAGTTGAAAAAGGGTATCCAAAAAGACCAGGGAAGTTGGTGGATCTGAGTGAACCTGCTCTCATCCACAGAGAAGAAGGAGATGATGCCTCTCTTTATGGACTTTGAGTCGATGAGAGAAGTGTTGCGGTTGCTGGAGTTCAAGTTCAGCTCATAACCACACGAACCGCAGCTGCAGTTGAAACACATCACACATGGTTGCAGTTGAAACCACAAACAACAATATTAACAGCTAGGAATGATATATAGTGTTGGATTAGAGGACACACTGAATCACCTGTAGTTTACGTCTCTGATAATGGAGGACACTTGAAGTTGTTGACATTCGAATGATCCTTTGAGCATGTCGCCGTAGGGAATCATTGTTTCTGTGATCTTGTGTGTGTGTGTGTGTGTGAGAGAGAGAGAGAGAGTGGGTTTATAACAGTGGACAAGAGTTTCAGATACTGATATGGCATGACATGCCCCCTTTACATTGTAACGGTCACATTAGATGGCAACAAAATATAATAATTTCTAGTTCTGTCTTCTTACATTCTCTTCTGTCCTCATAAGATTACACCTTATTATTATTATTATTTAGGAAATGAAAATAGTGATTCCTATTTAATTTCAAAATAATACATTTTTGAGCTGGTGGAATAAATAACACGTTTCTTTAATTGGAATATAACGCCACATAAATCCATATTTGTCACTGTCGTATTACACATTAAATCATTAGATAAATACGGGTCGCATAAAAATTATTTTAATTCAGCATAACACGAGGCAAAATAAAACAAATGAAGTCTGCAATTATCGTGTGATAGAAAGGTTGAATCCCAAAATGGTTAAATTTGCTCTTCATCAATTTACCGCATCGTGTTTATATAAAATAATTGTAAAAACTATATTAAGCGCTCGCTGTGTCTCCCTGTGAACGTACATAATTATAGTAATTAAATTATATGTTGTGATAAATATTTTTGACAAACAATTTCTGAACTAACTAAAAAATATTTACATAAATTATAGCATTAAAAAAAGAAAAATAAAAATTCAATAACTTTATCTACCATTTAACAATTCACTTTTAAAAATAATATAATCAAAATAAATTAAGAGTAAAATAACAATTTCCAAATTAATGTAAAAATTTATTGATTGGTAAAATATGTTTCTTAACAAATTTTCCATTACAAAATAAACATTAAGAAACCTTAAACTTTAAACTTTTGAAAGGTAAAAATGAATTTAACCCCCTTAGGCATAGAGGACAAACCAGACCGTGCAAACATCATGGTAGAACCAGGGAAGGTGTTTGCAGAGATTTCATGATGATGAAACGGGAAGTTCGTTGCAGGTATTATCTGAATTTGCAGGAAATAGTTGCACCTTGTCCGATGTTGTTCATATAGGTTGCATAGTATTAAACATCGTTATTACACAAAAAATTATACTTTGAGTGCCAAAAATTAATTAAAAAATGTCTTAAATATTAATATGGGGTCAATTATTAAGCCCGTAAAATTAAATTAAACACTTTATCAACTTTAGTACTAAAATAAATTTATGAAAAATATTTAAATATGTTATATGATAATTCTATAAAATTAAGATAAATAACTCATTTAAGTAACATGTAGATGCTCTTATATTGATGCAAAAAAGAAAACGTCTTTGACATTTATTATGCAAAGACATTACCTATACATGTATTCCCACTACGAAGGACGAGAAATCAATGATTGCAATTACACAAGAGACACAAAAAAAATACAAGTGGCTATGTTAACTAATCAGCTTGGCTTCACCATGGGGGAATAACCCAAAAACAAAAAAGACTCAAGTTTACGAACCTCACATCATTGGCCTATTTCAGTATCCAAGAATTAGATTCCCTTAATTGTAATGAGCCTTTAAAAGGCAATAAGTGCTCTTGAACTCATACAGAGCCATTATTGCTTTTTTTGTTCCCCCAAACAGGCAATAATACATCAATGTTTGGAGTGCTTTAAGTAGACTAACATGCCAACGCTTGCTATAGCAATTGCACTTGCAAAAGTAATTGATCTTACAGAAATAACACTGCTTTTCTGAGTAGTAGCTGTACACGAATTTGGAGTTGTTGCTTTGGTTAAACTGCCAAAATCCAAATGCAACTTCAAAGCCTGAAATACAGAGATGCTTTATATTAGAAGCAAATTGAAATGGTAATGAAAAAGCTAGTAGAAGCAGATATCTTCACCTTCACTCCTGCAGACCTAGCACAGCTGACAGCCGTACCAAGATCACTATCAGTTGCAAGAACAATTTTATCACCTTCATCATCCTCGTACTATAAAAAGGAGGGAAAAAAGTCAGCATGATAATAAACACATACAGTACTCTCACAAAAGGCATAAGAAATTTAAGTAGCATGAAACACACCAAAATTGTAGGGCGTTCTCCGTCATTAACTTCAACTCTCTGCATGACAGTAGAAACTAGCTCATCTAGACGTTCAGTACCTAAAGAAAGCAGCAACACAATCATTGTAAATTCTCATAAGAATCAAAGAGGTAGGGAAGATGATAAAGATTACATGGTCCGGGTTCACATAAAAAAATGTGCACTATGTTTGCATCTAACATCAAAGACGGGAAAAAAGGACTCTCAAAATGCTTTACCAAATCAGTCAACTCACCACAGTTGAATCGATGCACGCGACCACTGAGATCCTCTAATTTGAAAGCAAATGAATTTGCGTAACCTACAGATTGACATCCAGACTTTGCTGTATCTGCCCCAGAAATTTCACTGCAATAGAACATCAAATAGGTCGTCAATTCATAGATCAGAACAAAAACAAACCTTTTGTTTAAACATCTGCACAACCAGACTACCTATGAGTATCGGAATCTTCTGGTGGCTCTAGATTAAGAGCTGAGTCCCAAAACTTTTGCATAATTGTATTTGCCATATCATTAACAGCCCCAGAGCTACTCTCAACCTACAAACAAAGCACATTTTATCAATCAGAAATTGGTATCTGTACAACAGTATCAAATGTTAATACAAAGAAATACACGAATGTTACTACTGAATATGATATACTTCAACGTTATTAAAGGTGCACACTCCACCAGATATAAATTTAACAGTATTATGATTAGGAAGGGAGGCCGCAGTCTAACCAGAACTAAATCTAAACAAGACTACCTAGGTACAACGTTGATTACTTAGGGAGATAGCAATCAAATAAGATGCATGGGAATCTCCCAAACAGGTGGAAAATATCAATAGATAGCCTACACACATACACACACACACACCAATGCATACGAATGAACACCTCAGAAAAATAATCAATCACATCCACCATATATTTCCATCTTCAAGGTTACAATTTTTGTGTATCTGAAACCTGAAATTTACCATGGAAATTGCAGCATGTGTTATCTGCAAAACATCCATGCAAGCAACAACATATCCATCTGCAGAAACAAGAATAAATAGTCAGCAGCACATCAAGGTAAGAATTAATAAACTGCCTACAAAATTAGAAAAGTAAAGATCACCTTTGTCTATCACAGGAAGATGTAAGAATTTCCCATCATGCATCATATGCAGTGCATCCAGTATAGTTGTATCTACTGATGCACAATCTGGATGTGGAGTCATTACCTAAGTGAGAAAGGGAATAATCAAGAAGAAAATCTACTCAGTTCTGAATATCTAGCAAAAGTCAGAACCAAACAAAACAATATTCCTCTCAAAATAACCCTCTTTTCCCACTTATTTCACTTTCAAAAAACAAATAATAAAATGAAACAGCAACCTTTTCCACTAGAGTCAACTGAGGAGAAAGATTTTCAGCCACAACACGCATTAGTATGTCCTTTGAACTGCATGAGATACACAGAGAACATTTAGCATCTTACAATGATTAAGGTGCAAATTAGGAAGGATCAGATTAGTAGCAGAGGATTGAGGCAGATAAGGTGGGAAAATCAGCATGGGATAGCGGCATTACCTCCTGTCCATGTGGCAAGATTGAGAGAGAAATCAAGAAAGGGGATTGCTACTTGTTAGAAGGTTGTGAATGAAAGTGAAAAAGAATAAAGGAGGGATATAGTGAGATGGGCAAGAATTGACTAAGTTTTTGAGGCCTTAGGAAGAAGGGAGGGTTGCAGACCCTTGAGAAGATTTGAGGGTTTTTATACTCCGTTATTCCTATTTTCTGTAATGAAATGCCAGGATCCTACCAGATAAAACATATTTTATACCCCTAAATTTAGAGATCTTCTCTATGAAAACAGGCAATTCTGTAAATTATTCCATATCCTCGACTTCAAAAAGTGAATAAAGTCTTTGTAAAAGATCTTACGTGAGTATCCCCTGAATCTTGGCTCCTGAAAGGGACACAATAACAGCTGAATTAACACGCAACTCCTGCATCTTCTTTGCAGCTACATAGACGGGATCCGCAGGTGATGCAATAGCAACCCTAGAAACATAAAGCTACAGAATTTTGTAAAACAATTTTATCCAATTATACAATCATCTTGCAGCAATATATACAAAAAGAAGAAAATATAATGTGAAAATTACTTTGTATTTTCACCCATTAGAGTTGACAGGGAAGGTTTGAACATGCGCTCCCTCAATGTCTCCACCAAAGCACTAGCTGATAAATACGGCAGCAATTAAAACAGAAAATTAGCATCATTCGAAAATGAAGCAGAAATATGGCCATTTCAAACACTTACATATGGATAAAGCTAGGACCATGAGAACCTAACAACAGAGAACTCAAAAATTCATGGTAACCACTCATCAGTTTGGTTCCCCATTCATCTACTTACTTAGCTTAACAATAACAATGAAACCCTTAAAAGTCAACCTCTAAAGTATGTCATCCAAATATAATTTACTAAGAACACATTGCACAGATCATAACAAATCAAAAAACAATTCTTCTCATAGATAGACACCACATTTTGCCTACTCCTTTTAGATTTAAATTTTTATTCTTAATATGAAATTTTGATTATGATGCGAAATAGAGTGAAAAATAAGGGAGGGTGAATAAATAAATAAAAACGAATAAGAGAATAAGTGGACAAGGCAAACTATAGTGCTCATAATTATGCATAGAAACTAAAATAGTTAATGGCATATGTAATTAAGATTAAAATGGAATAATAAAAACAAAATATCCAGTTAAAGAAAGAGTAGGTAAAATATAACATTCACAATACGATATATATATATATATATATATATATAGTGAGAAGAACCTTTTTTATGTGAGAGTGAGAAAGGAATAAATATTGACCATTAAATCTTATAATGAAAGGTCAGGATTAAAACATACAAGCCATGTGAGTTTCTTAAAACTTTATAACTATAAGCAGAGATCAAGTTCCTCCAAAAGTAAATCTTGGTAAAGCTACTATCCTCAATAACTCTTATTAGTACATATTAAATTTTATTGATCCAATCATTAAAAAATAAACCTCTCATAATCTGTAGATTCTAATAAAATTGTACAACTATTTGACACTTAATTAAATAAATTCCCTTTGTAGTATGATATACTTTTTAGAAATATAAGCAAGTGCTGACTACAAGATTACATAACTACAAATGTCCGATTGATCTAAAATTTGGTGTGCATGAACATTGAGTTAATATCAAAATATTTAATGGTTTGATCAATAAAAATTAACATATACAAGGATTTAAAATAATCCTCCAAGAGAAGAAAAAGATATGAACAGATGGCAACAACCATAGAGCACTTATTTCACTCATATGGTACTTCTCTTCATATCTTTTTCTACAAACTATCAAACCCTATGTGTCTAATTTTAGCCAGAGACAAAAGTCTACAATTTTGTTAGTAGAAACAGTCATTTCAGCTAATATGCCAAATAATAGATTTCATATTAAAAGAACATAAAACTTCTGAACTCGACGATGGCAGCTACAGTACAAACATTGCATAGAAGTGGATGTAAATATGATTGTTAACCAACCAGAAGCACTGCTACCCCGGTGGCGCTCCACCCCTTCAACAGCAGCAGCAATGGCACTGCCCTGCTCAGCAGCCTTCTCCATCCTAATTATTGCATCATAAAGACATCTGGTGATATCCAGTATGGCAATGACTTCACCATTTTCCACAACAGGGAGGTGCCTGAATTTACCTATCAGTTAAAATGAATAAATCATATCTCATTTAATGGATTACTTTAAGACTGTCAGAATTAGTACAAAATTTAAACAGACAGATAGTAAAAAAATATGGCCAAGTCATGATCAGGTATCAACCAGATAAAGATAGATAGCAATGGGAGAAAAAGGAACTCCATAACAAAGAAGAAACTAATATGGCCCTGATTGCCAAAAGGAAAAAAATGTATAAGTTTTGTTCCAAATTAAACACATATTTTGTTGGGTTTGGTGATTCATAAGAGGAGAAAGGCAGTCTAAAGGGATAGAACTGAAAAAGAAAAATGATGTAACAACATGTGATGTAAAACAAAAAATGATGAAATTCAAAATCTACAATGTGCATTCAGAAAATCACTAAGACCATATGATTTAGAACCAAGAAAACTTAGGGAAGAATAGAGAATCAGAAAATCGAAAACTAATTAGCTTTTAATCCATCTAATTGAATAGTGTAAATAGCTAATAGTTTAAGGTGACAAGATTATCACTAATCCCCATATTCTATGGATACGAGATATGTTACTATGAAGGTAAAAGAAGAAAGGAACATTCCTAAGATCATGGGATTGAGCTCTAGTCACCAAAGGTTCGACAACAACAATAATAATATCAGATCTATCTCTCAAACATGTCTCTGAAAAGAAATGTCCGGGTGATGGGATGTTAAATGATCATAATATTCTTTATTTCACTATAATAAAGCTATGCTCCCAGGAAAATAAACTTGAAATGAACTAGACATGAAACAGAACACATGGCTCCTATAAGAAGTGACAAAAAGCATGACAAAACCCTCAATGTGATCCGCCAAAATTACACCAGTCACCAAATTAGTCCCTCAATGATTTAAACTGCCCATATTAGTCCTCCAAAGATTTTGTCACCAAATTAGTCCTTGAAATTTAATTTTTTAATATATTTATTAGTCCCTAAAAAATCTAAGATGTCAGTATATTTGTCCTTATAACGGACTAAAGTAGTGATAAAAGAATCTTTGGAGGACTAATTTGGTGACCAAACTTTGTAGGGACTAATGAAGTGATACAAGATACACAGAACATCAAACATGAACTCACGAAAAATAGTATCTTTTCCAGGATATGTCCAGTATAGAGATAAACACACTAAAGAAGCTCATCCCTTCTTGAACCATCTAAATCATTAGAGATATTAGTATATTCGCTTGAAATTATTAGTTAGCCTGTCAGTTACATTGTAACTGATCTGTCCATTGTGACTGACTGTAACTCACTGCTGAATAGTAGCCTATAAATATATACTCTCCACTATTTAGTTAGCAATGAATCAGTTAATTTTTCAGCACTCATCTCGACCCGTCCCTTCTCTTGTTTTCTCTTTCTACTCACTTTCTATCATGGTATCATGTGCTTCTAGCTCTTAATCCAATCAAGGTTCCCCACATGGAACAATTCTTAATCCTGAAACATGTCCTTCTGCTACTTTCACACACCAGATCAGCCTCATGCTTACCACACACAATGCTCCTGGAAATAACAAATTGAAGTCATTATACACAGTCAATGTAAGATCAGTCCCGTCATCAATGTCTGTTGTCACAGGAATGCAAATCTTCATCAACCTACCTGGCCATGGCCTAACCCATCGCCAGCAGCCTCGTGCAATGGTGGTAGGAACGCACCACCCACATGGTCAGGAGTAGGGACCTTCACAGTGGTCGACTAAGAACTCGAACAGTCCCTATTCCTTACAGTGGCCCAGAAAATTTCGCTGCCCCATCTCCAGATTCTTCTCAAGTCAATTCGACTTTGACTTTCGTAGGCGGCGGGAAACTCAGCACTACACTGCCAATTCTGGCATCTGTTACGGACAGCCATCTTCATAGTGGTTACTAATAACCAATGTATCCAGATTCTGGTGCAACCCATCATGTAACAAGCAAACCAGCCAACTTCATGACAGCTCAGTTAGGCTAACTAATAATACCAAGAGAATATACTAATATCACTAATATAAATTACAAACAACTTTTCCCTGTTGCAGTAAGAAAATCACTATATCTACTTATAATTTTCTCTCATTGTCGCAAATCCTTTTATCACGCATCATTCTTGTTCAATAGCATAGTAATTGCAATATAAATGCAAACAACTGATCTATTATTTGTGCAAGTTGGTTAGCTCATATCCTGGGTGAATAAGGCAGTGCCTTGTCATATCAGAAATCTGATGATCTTATGAGCACCAATGTCCAAAAACACATACGTCAAGTGCATCCTAGCTTCAATGTAACCAGACCTCTTCAGAAATACAAAACAGCCACAGTAAAAGTGTTTCCACAAACTGTATTAAATTAATCGGGATCAGCAGAAAAAATAATTGCCATTGTATCATCCATTTTCTTGAGCAATGAATCTAAACAACCAAGTTCAGAAATACCAAAAATCAAATAGTAATACTGACATTAACAGTAGATGAAACAAACCTTGGACCATCTTCTGAAGAGCTTCTAAGGCTAGCGAATCAGATGTCACAAATATAGGACTCCTAGTCATTACTTTTGAAACCAAAGTCTGCTCAGGCCGTAAACCCTCAGCTATAACTCTTGTAGCAATGTCCTGAGCACAAGAGACAGACTTGTAAGACTTCACAAAACACACACACATACACCATACACTCCAACAAAAAAAAACAGCAAAAAGCAGAAACAGAAACCTTGTCAGTCATGATTCCAGATAGCAAAGCATTGGAATCAGTCAGCAAAACAGCATCTACACGCCGAGCCGCCATTCTCCGGCACGCTTCAGAAACCGTGGTCCCCTCAGATATAGTGAGGGCTTTCGATAGCCGAAGCTTCTTAACTGTCCTTTCTCCCCCATCAAATCTAAACAATCCAATTCAAATAATAACCACAATTAAACCAAAACACTCATTCAATTCAACGACAACCCAGAACACACCCCTTAAAAAGCTTTCATTTTTTTCAATCACAACCCGCGCAAAACTTCTCCAAATAAATGCATCTTGTCAGGGAAAATCATACTTTAAACAAACATAAGTACAAAAACCAAATCTATTATCTCTAAAATAAATAAAAAGGCTTAGCTAGATTTATACGGATCGGTTTATCCTTGAAAAGAGAAAATCATAAACGAATTCGAATTGGGGTAGATGAAAAGATGAAATCAAAGAATATTGGAGAGAAGAAGAAGAAGTTACTCTTGTGGTGGCGGAGAAGAAGCTTTGCTGGGAGGTTCGCTGAAGCTTCCGTTCTCGATCTTCTTGGACAAGGAGGGAGCGCGTTTATGAGGGCCACTGTTTCTTCTGGTTATGTGGCCACTCATTTTCGGAGACAGAGGTTACGTCAGGGTTCTTCTTCTTCCTCTTCTCCCTCTGTCGCCACCACCCCTGTTTCTGTCTCTGTTTCTGCAACCTTTCTTTTCCTCTTCCTTCGCTCAAAAATGCTATTTTTTTGGAGGAAAAAAACCAATAAAGGTAAATAAGTGAATAAAAGGACATGACTTGGATTTTGTTTTTACTGTAAAAATAGAACAGAGTTTGGTTGGGAGTTGTGGTTTGTATCTCTCCACTTGTCTCTAGTTTTATCTTTTTAAGGAAAACAAGCTCTTACTATAAAAAATAATTATCTGCTGAAATTTTTAAATAGATATTATAATTAAATGACCGTATAAAAAAGTATACAATAAATACTATTTATTCTTGGAAAAATCATAATGGGGTGAGATTAAATTTTAATTAAAAAAACATAAAAAAAAAAACTCAAGATCAAGCCTATATTTTAAGAAAAATAATGAAATGTAATGTAACTTAAGTATAACCAAAATTAAATTCATCTGAAACTAAAAAGGAAAAAGCTTAACCATGCTTTTTTGGAAAGTCTAGGAATTAATAGTGCTTATTAAGTCCTAAACGTTAAATTGTTAATTAGCTGCCTTCCATGTTTGTGCTCCCTCGATTAGACTTCCTTTGTAGGTGCATTAGTTTTCTGCCACAACGTTTTCATATATAGAAGATTAAAAACCACCAAACATTTTTTTTTTTATACTTAGACAGTGTCAATTGAATATGGAGAATGATTGTGTTCTTGCATGTATCATTAAGAATGTATTTTTAAAAGTCGTGTCTCATTTTCCTTGCCAAGTGATGATTATGTTATTTAGATGAAAGCTCTTTCTTTTCAGAGTATAAATAAATGTGTTTTGTGCGTAAAGCATGCGTAACCTGAATATCTTTTACGTTGAAGTATTCATAATATATATATATATATATATATATATATTTTTTCTTATACATCTG
>Ga0123340_1002044_pt1 | contig 17760 bp, 13 predicted proteins | sample SirMexnodulemix_FD_89961 | JGI IMG/M metagenome (GOLD analysis project Ga0123340, IMG submission 89961) | Root nodule microbial communities of legume samples collected from Mexico - Siratro Mexico nodule mix | ecosystem: Host-associated > Plants > Roots > Nodule | place: Mexico: Nepantla... | reverse complement strand
GAGAGAAAAGAGAGAAAAGAGAGAAGAAAAAAAAAAAAAAAATAATAAATCTTTTCCCCCCAACACAAACCACTTCCCTTTTTTTTTTTTTTTCTTTTTTTTTTCTTTTTTTTTTTTTTTTTTTTCTCTTTTTCTTTTTTTTTTTTTTTTTTTTTTTTTGCTTTTTACTGAAACGTTTATCTGTTTTGGAATTCTGATGCGTGTTAGAAATTGGCTGACAATCACGGTTCTGACCCCGTTCCTGGCAAGTTCTTCTCACCCTTGGTGTGGTGTTTTTGTGCCTGGTGGGTTTTATTTATTAATTGTTTTTTGAAGGAAAAATTGTTTTTTTTTTTTTTTTTTTGTGTGTGTTTTCTGCAGAAGAATCTACTGGCCTTATTACTCCCGAGGATGTGGAGCTTAACACACAGCTGAATGAATTGGGGCTTCCTCTTTCCTTTCAGACAAACAAGGAGGTATGCATACAGATACATTATTTTGCTGAATGCTTTAGTAGCTTTTGGATTCTCTCTCAAGTGAGGAGAATACTTGGGGTATAGTTGGAACTGTTGTTTGGACAATCAATGGCTGATATCATGTTTGGGAAAGATTATTTTTTGGCAGATTTTAACTGTTTTTGATTTCAACTGTATATTTGAGACAATGGCTGAAATCTGTTAGAAGTTCTTTTTTTCCCCTGAAAATCAGTAGCTTTTATATATATGAAGTTTTGTAGCTTGTGATTGTTACACAATAGTTTTCTTTCCCTTTTACATTTTGGAGCAAGTGACATTAGTATTATTTAGGGATGAAGGAAACCCCCCAGGCAGGACAAAAATTAGTCTTTTTTTTTTCCTTTCAGCTTATACATACTCTTCATATGTAAAAAAAACCGATATTTTTTCTCATCCAAACAAAATTATTGATCTTAAAACCACTTTTGTGAGTATCTTGAAGTTTTCCTTGGCCCTGGGCTGACACACATCCTCTTTCCATTTTTTTTTTTGTAACAAAAAATCTACTGTATTAATTTTCTAATCAATTATTGTAAGTATATAATTTTTTTTCTTTGAAAGTGTACCTCTCACTTCACAGTAGTGAAAATCCAGTTTTCAAGCTCTTGACTCCCCCAATAAAAAATTATTTCAGTTTGGGCTCTGTTTTCGATTAGAAGTAAGCCTGTTTGTCTTGGTTCAAGCTTGACTGATTCTGAAATCTAAGCTCACTAGTTTTCAAGTTTGATAATGAGCTTAGTTAACCAAACCCTTTAGGGTCCACAAATCAGGCTACGAGGCAGGCTTGAACTGTTGCACAATAAATTTCACCTTTTCTCTATTATTTTTAATTTTAATATGAGTTTAGTGATGCACAATAAAAAGAAATACTTACTAAGTGTTAGCTTGTGAACCTAACTTATTAACGTGGTAGTGAAAGAGATTTGGCTAGTTCACAGATTGTCAGCCCTAGTTCGGATTAAGAAATAGTGAAGTCCAGATTGAATTACAAAAGAAAATAGCATTTTAAAGCTATATAGTTGATACCTGTCTTTGTAATAATTTCGATAATAGTTGTTGACACAGTGGTGGTCTGAACAGGTTCTGTTAAGGACATGATTTTAGTTTTCTTATATCAAATTTTGTCTATCATTCATGTTCTGTGCTGTATAATTACATTATTACTTTGTAGATTGCTATTGATAATATTTTGGGTCTATCTTGTTCTAGAAAAAAGGACCATTAAAAGGCAAAAAAAAGGGTAAATGTTTGAAGCATCCGGATACTTGTCACAACCCTGCAGATGAAACTCTAGACGAAGTGAGTGTGGAGGAGAATGTATCTCCTGCAAAATTTCATGACAAAACTAGTAGTCCTTTATCTTGTATATCAATGCTGGGCCAAAGTGAATCTGCTTACTGTGATGGTGCAATGGATATTGATATGACGCAGTATGCCTCTTGTGATGTGGATAATTCAGCCGGCTCTGCTGGGTTTGCTAGTGGTGCTTCCAGGGAGATAAATGATGATAATACAAATCAGGTAGCAGCTAATGATGCTCAGGATGGTGACTTTTTAGTCAGTAATGATTATGTTGATTTGAAAAATGCACCTTTTTCAGATTCTGCTGCCTCTGCTGGAAGCCATTTGACAGGTGCTGGTGTCAATTATTGTGGGGCAGAATATGATGAGTGTTTGATGGACAGTGAATGTTTAAAGGTTTCACCGACTGTTGGAAAAGGTACAGATTGTGAGATTATTTACATTGATGATGATGATGCCACTTGTCGTCCACATGTTATTGAATCAGAGTTGCTTCCTGTGAGCTCAGAAGGGATTGGATGTGACAGAAATGATGTTTCGACTAATTATGCCGTACTTGGAGACTGGATGGCCTTCTGGGATACTTATTATAAGAGAACGTACTTCTACAATATTAGCACACACACTTCTACGTGGGAAACACCCCCAGGGATGGAACATATGGTAATTGGTGGCTGTGCTGAATCAGATGACAGTGAAACTCTCAAGTCTTCAGAGGGGTGTGGAATACAAAATATCACTAAACCACCTGAGGAAACCTTGACTGAAGAGAACGTTGAAGGAAAGCAACATGAAGAGTGTCAGGTTGAGATTGGAGTTGCTGTTGACAATTTGGTCTCTGATATCACTACAAATAGTGAAAACCAATCTCTTGATCATTCAGATGAGTGTCTTGCGAGATGTAGTTGCAATTGTGGAATTTCATGCTGCTCAGTATCAAATACCCCAGATCAAATTATTTGGTAATGTTTGTTCTAGTTCTAATTCAAACAAACGAAATAAAGCTTATAAACTATCATATAATCTTTTTGAAAATTATTATCTGTTTAAATTTATTCGCATTGCAAAGTTAGGTAATTGTTTGCACCTTGTGATGTGAATAATAATTTTAAACCTATTTATCTTATATTTTTTTGTCATCTAAATATGTCCAATAATTTTTTCCCAGAAAGATAATGTAATTGCAAAGTTGACGGCCTTTCACTTCTGAAAAAAACTAGGAGTGTTAGCTGTCCAAAAGTTTTAAGTTAGGTAAAAACGGTCAGGCTTAAATGAAGCAGGACAGGTCCACTCACAGCTTATATCTTCTTATTACATGATTAGGAATGGCGAGAATAAAAATACCAATCTCAAGCTTCTAAGTGGAGGCTTGTGATTGATTTATATCTCAGAAGAAATTTATGAGTCTGAATGTCTTAACTTGGCTTTCTGATTTTTTCTAGCAACCAATGTGCTTTGCAGCTCTAATGATAGATGCATTCAAGTAGCACCAGAGGTTAATCATACACCCTTGGAAAACATGGTAATTGACGTGTCTGGATTGGAATCTAAATCTGACTCTTTCACATTCAAACATGGGAAGAAAGTAAAAAGAAGACAAAGGCAAAGGAAATTATGTAATGAAGTTGAAGGTTTGTGCCAACACTTCATTTGTGGTAAATGCTTCCTTATTTGGCCTTTGCAAATGTGGTCGCCATTCTACTAAATCTCATAGCTAATTGGATCCGATGCTATGACAATACTTTCTACTAGGAGTAAAATATGTCAACACTTGATATATTCTTATGTGATAGCTTTGCTGTTCTGAATCAAAGACCTAGAATTTGGGATAGTGCTTGTATGATTTTGATTGGTAAAAACTGATTTCCCGTCATCATGGAATATATTAACGCCTCAGTATAGATTTTGCTGAGTAAAAGCAGTGTGTTGTTGAAAATTGATAGATCTTGCTGTTGTAGTAAACTGTTTTCTTTGCATTTTGCAGATCTACACTTTCAAGAAATGCCTGAAGAATATTCTGCTACAATTGCCAAATATTGGTGTCAGAGGTATACTTTGTTCTCTAGATTTGACGATGGTGTAAAGATGGATGAGGAAGGATGGTTTTCTGTCACTCCAGAGGCTATTGCTCAGCATCAAGCAATACGTTGTGCTAGTGACACGATAATTGACTGCTTCACTGGTGTTGGTGGAAATTCTATCCAATTTGCACGACAGTGAGTACTGAGTAGTAATTAATCACTTGTTGATATATTATATACTAATTTTAGTTTTTGGCTGCTCTGATGAACAATGTGTACTGGATAGATTGTTTCAACAACTCATTAAAAAGACCAGTATTTTTCCAAGGAAAGAAAATAAATTTACATTTATTATGATTAATCTACTCTTTTAGCAACTTGAATTTCATTAATATAACTTAGAACAAGAGAAACATCATATGCCCTTGTGTTGTTATTATCTCATTTATGCACACTGCCTCCTTGTGTTCTAAGCTACTTTGGATTTTGTGTGATGTATGTGGTAGCCTACCTTTGAGTGTCTTCATGTTCAAAAGGGTTAATTTATGGATGCAATATCACACTTCATTTCTGATACAAAATAATACATTTTTTTTTTCACTAAATGGTTTGTCCTGATTGGACTGTCCACCTAGTGAATCCTATATTTAACTCTTAGAACAATATGTTGACCTCATGCAATGTATATTTGCATGATTATAAGTGTTTTTCGAGTCAGCGAAGGCATTCACTTAACAAGTATTAGCTGATTAACATATGTTCTTAGTCTTATCTCTTTAGTTTATTTTATGCTTATAGTCTAGTAACTACCAACGAGACACTGCTAATATTCATTTCATTTTGACTGTTAATTACAACTGGATAAAGACTTAATGATGCTTACCATTTTGTCCAATCAAGTTATTCTGGCCAGATTGCTAGTGTTATTCCACGATGAAACAATGATTTTGTTTAAGCTTCCACTGTTTAGTCGTAATGTTGCAATTGTGGTCAAATGGTTATGACTTTGATAAAACTATTCTTTAAAAATAAGTTTTGATCTCTGTAATTGACAGTGGTTTAATATTACAGTTGTGGGCATGTAATTGGAATCGATATTGATCCGTTGAAGATTGACTATTCTAGGCATAATGCTGCTATTTATGGGGTGGTTAATCAAATTGACTTTATAGTTGGTGATTTCTTCCTCTTGGCACCAAAGTTAAAGGTACTGAAGTTTTCATATTACAGGCTTTGGGGGATGTCAAAGTCATTGTTCATATGTATTGAAGTGTAGGTTATAAATACATTGAAGGCAAGCTAGAGTAAAACTTTTATTTTTATACTAATCTTACCTGTTTAATTGTGATCTATAACCTACACTTCCAATGTACTTTACCAATACATGGTGATACTTGTGCTTTGCCCTCTTGCTTATTGAACATATTTATCATAATCTGTACCCTGATGGCTGCTTTGATCTCCTGTGTTTTCTCTCCTGATCTGAACTTGAGGTCCATATAATAGGTGTGTAAGAGTGGAAACCATTGTCTAGTCGAAGCCATATGAGTCTCTGTAATCTATAGCTTTTATAAATAGTCCAGAAAGCCTCAAAACAAAATTATCATATTAAGTATCTTGTATTTGGTGTTTTAAGGTTTGTCGGGTATGTTATACTTGTTAATTTGCTGCTCAAAGATGTTAAAATTCCTTGAAAAATCAGATTATCACTGTAATTTTTATGCAAGGTATAATATATCGAAGCATTAACACCTGGGTGTGAATCTTTGTAAGAAGCGATAGTCGGAACACGCATGGGAAGTTGGGCACAGTTCTTTCTTGGCCTACCAAAACGAGTGTGGATAAGAAGAAAGTTTTGCTTCTAAATTTTCTAATTTTGTTCTTTTTTGGTGCTTTGTTCCTTTTTACTTGCATATTTCCTTCGTTTATCCTCTTGGATTTGGTATGGGGTTGCCCTTACATTTTGATATGAAATTGGATGACAAAAGAAGTAAATTTGACCCTAGATTATGAATACCGTAATGTGATTGGAAGAGGCCAACAGTTGTTAATTGTGTAGTCGTTATTGTCAACTTTCAGAAGTAATATTGTAATAAAGAGAGCACTTCTTATGCTGGGAGTTGATGATATTCAATAATTGAACAATTACATTAAAACAGAAAAGAGTGATGGATTTGCATTTAATCTACGTTTATAATCTTGAGCTGGCATGTGATTGCTGTTATGTATATATATGTACCCGCCTCTTTGATATGGGAGCCAAGATCTCCAAGATTAAATCCTCTACTTCTTCCACTCTTCTAATTAAATTAAAAATTTATGCACAAGGTTTGCGTAGGCCTGTGTATTAACTTTTTTTGAAAGCAGCATGTTGTAGATATTAACCAAAAATCATTTTTGGGCTTATAACAACTTGTACTTTGGGGTAGTTTGACAAATTGACAGAATATTGTCTTGCAGGCTGATACCGTTTTCTTATCTCCACCATGGGGGGGACCTGATTATGTCAGGGCTACGACTTATGACATGAAGACAATGCTTAGACCACATGATGGGTGGGTGCATGCTTCCTCTCTGTTGTAGTTTTTAAATTTTATTTCCCAGTTAGATTTCTGTTTTGTTGGTGCAAAGATACGTGGCATTTTACACTCCCATTTTAACTCAAATCTGCTCCTGCGTAGGCATACACTTTTTAGTGCTGCAAAGGAGATTGCTTCCAGAATTGTTATGTTCCTTCCAAGAAATATCAATTTCAACCAATTGGCAGAATTATCTCTGTCGTCCTGTCCACCATGGTCACTAGAGGTAATTTCAACTTCTTATATGTTTGATGTGCTTTATTTTGAAGTGAAGTATATGAAGAACCCCTACCTCTTAAGGAAAAAGAAAAAAGAGCGAGGGGCAGAGTGTGGGACAATGTCTTACTGGGGCTGAGAATATTTTATTTTTGAAAGTTTTGATGGGTGTCTGTATCTGGTCGGTAAACTACTGAAACGAAGTTATGCTTTATATGACTAAGTTATTGTATTCCTTACAGGTTTAAGTGGTGTGACATGATACACAAGAATAAGTGTTGTCGAATCATTATATAGGTGTACAATGTAGTTACTCTTTGACTGTCTTCCGTTAACTAGTGTTTTACGATGTCCAATTTCCCTAGTGTACTTGTTAGAGGCTGGTTTGAGGACCACCTTTGTATGTTAACAATGACACATGAAAATATGCTGACGAGAAAAAGAAAGAAGCCACATTCTAATTGATGACGAATGCTGCATTATCTTCATTGTTCTTATGTGAAACATAATATAACCAATAAGGGGTTTATATAATTGTATTCTTTGGTGATTAACCCATTCTTCTATGGTGGTTCTAGGTGGAGAAAGTTTATTTAAATAACAAATTGAAGGCGATCACAGCTTATTTCAGTGATACAGCAGTTGGAGGGTGCTAAGTTAAACGCACTAACTTCTGCTGCAAATTAAATTAAGGGTAATCATCCCTGCGAGGAGAGAAAAAATTGACAAAGGGAAAAGGCAATGCGGTGGTTTTGAAGTTACGCTCCTGATACTAATACTTTTCCGAGGCATTTTTGGCTTAATCTTCAATGTATCACAATAACTCTTGTTTCAGTTACATTGTAAAAGCTGTACATACTGTATTTACCCCCTCCCCACAAATGAACGTGTACATATACAGATAAAATTATCTGGTAAAGGTTTCAAAGAAGGATTGCTTTGGAGATGTTCGTTATCCATCTCATTGGTAAATTTTTTTATAAGGAGAAAGAATAAAATAAATTTGTTAGTTTAAAATTAAATTACGTACAAGGTAAGATTTATAATTTACAAAAACTAATGTGAAATAACTTTTTATTCTATTTTGTCGTTTAGAAAGTATTTATGATAAAATTTATTCATGCTAGTTGTAATCAGATCTTGTAAGTTTTGGAGTCATTTAAATAATGAGTCGTTTTAACCTGGTCAGAATGTTGCTTTTGAAAACGTATTTTAGTACTTGTATTAATGGGTATTAATTTGTATGTGATATTATATTTATATTAATGTTATGTGTAGTGGAAGCAGACCCATGCCATCCCTTACTCCATCTCTAATTATTTAATCTAAGTTTTGAACTTCAGTTCAATAATTTAATATTGAGATGAATATATAACATATGATGTATGTAAATTGGATTGATGTGGTTTGTTGTATATATTAATGTTTTGATGGGGTTGATTTTTAGGTTAAACATTTGTTAGGTGTGCAAAATGGCCTCGTTTTTAAAGCCATTCGCTCCATGAGTGTTTTTTGACTGGAGGATCATCAACCCAGAGCACAGAATGAGGATAATTTTCCATGTTATGAATCTTTTGCTATTTATGTTTTCCCCATTTCAATACCTTTTACCCATAATTAGTTATCTATTTAGGCTTATTTTTGTCACAATAGTTGGTAGATAGCTTCTCTCATTTTGCATGGTAGATTCAATCATTTAGTGATCAGTGGGTAAAATAAATGACCATCCTATGGTAGGTAACTAATACCTCTCTACTCTTAATGAGGAACACCACCTTCCAGATACAAACTTAGTACATAGCAATTCTTTTTTTAATTCTTGAACTATAAACCTTAAAACATTAATTAGCATTGTACTCAACGTGTAAAATTAGTGTGCCAGAGTAGCATTTGCAGTTTTAGCTTTGGATCCCTTTTAGATGGAATCAAAATCGCTAATAAGTAACCTATTGGATTCACGTTACTAGTCCTGCAAGTTGGATTTAACGTATTATGAACTGGATTTCTCTATTCAGCAAATAATTAATTAAGCCATGTTCTTGTACAGTAAAGATGTGTACTAAAATTTTCTAGTTATCACCAAATGGATGCTTAAGTTGCACCCATAACAAATATTATAAAATGCTCTTTGGTTTATAACTATTTTTCACAGTTTAATACTATTGATAAAATCGACCATCTATTGTGACTGACTTTGTAACATTGGATTATAATCACAAAATTTATAATTTTAAGATCTTAATTGCTTAAAAAAAATGTCAGTGTCACATGGGCGACTCTTTCTGCATAAAATTAGGAAGCAAATTCTTTTATTTTAAGAAAAAGTAACGAGGAAAACTAATTGTAAGTGTTGAAATTTTGTCGGGGACCGAAAGATATGGTCGGCACTTGTTTACTACACTGTTGTTTTCAATGGAGACACCAACTCAACACTAAACAGTTTTTCTTTTTTCCTTTCTTTTTCCTTTTCTTACTAATATGCCAAATTTACATTTTAGGGAGCACCAAATTATGCTCCCCACCCACCCTATTTTTTCACTCCCTCCATCATTATTGGCTCACATCACAATTTTTCTCATTTCCATTCTCTCTTTTCTATAGTTTTTAGTAAAATATTGAGTCACTTTATATACTTTTTGTGAATTTATTATGCAAATATTTGTTCACTACTATAAATAGTAGTTAGATATTTTGTGTTCTCATGTTATAGACATAATTCATCTAATAAAAATATTAATTCAAAAACTTGTCAAACCTTCGTAAAGTTGTGAGTGAAATTAATTTATGGTTAACTGAATCGAAAAAAAAAGGGACTGAATAAAAGTATACCATTCTATTCTAATTTTGACTCAATAATTTATTTATTTTAATTTAAAAGTAAATATTACAAAACTCAATTGTTTGAAACTATTTTAAATGAAAGAAGTAATTTCTGCCTTGTTATCAATTTATTACTGATTCAAAACATGTACAAGCTAAGACTTGGGAATATAAAGATGAAAATTAATTAATAAATTAATACTAAAATAAACGTCCACCTGTTTCATATTATAAATAAATTTAATAAAAAGTATGGAAGACCGTGATTTTTTTTTTAAATAATAAGACTTAGGATGAGGGAATATTAAAATTATAAAGAATATTAAAACTTAAATCCTTATCGTATATTTCTTAGGTTGGTCTTGTACAACAATCAACAATAAGGAAGACAATAATTTAACTTAATAAAAATTTGTTAAAGCTAATTATAATGAGGCACCGAAAAACATTTTAAATAATAATTTTAAGAATAATTTGGTCCCCTTCTAGCTAAACTTTAATTTGAAAACTGTTCAATAAAGCGATTACCCAAAAAGTAATGCCACTTTACTCAAACAGTGGCAATCATGTAGGACCTCCAAACCCTTAATAAGGGCAAACCGCACTTAGGTCTAATCATGGTTATCACACTTTTGGTCTTCTAATCATGGAACCGAAAAGTCAATAATACCCTTTACATCACACAAATATCCACCTCTTAGGTGGATGGAGTTTATAGTAATTTCCGAAGCAGTCAAACTCATGGTCAAGGCATTTAGCATGAAAAGATAAACCCCCACTAATAACAGATTTAGAAGGCGTGTGTGTCCAATCCAAGTGATTTGACAAAGACGCAGAAAGAAGTCACTGTCCTTAAGAAATGGTTGTGAATTAAATTACTGAGTTTCTCCGAGTCAAACGACAAGGACGTCTTCGTTTTCGTTCCCCCTAAATCACACTACCAAACAAAACCAACACTGAGTAATACCCGCCATATTTACTGCTCTCTGTGTGTGAGTGAGAGTGAGTGTCAGAGTGTGAGAGACTTTGTTTTCCTTATTCTCTCTTTTTTCTCTCTGCCAAATGCAAATGCCAATGCCAATGCCAATGCCAATGCCATTCCAATCACAATGAGAGAGTTAGGGTTTCAGGAACGACGCTCGTGGAGGCGCGCCGGTTCGCGGAGAGGCCGCGGCGGCGGCGACACCAGCCCCGACTCCGTCATCTTCACTCTCGAATCCAACCTCAGCCTCTTCTCCTCCGCCTCCGCCAGCGTCGATCGCTGTTCCTTCGCATCCGACGCGCACGACCATGACTCCTTGGCCTCCGAAATCTCCCTGGTAAACGCTTTGCTACGGAATAATGCTAATTGTAAATTGAAATTCGGAAATCTAAAATCGAGTTTCGTTGCAGCATTTGGCCGCGCAGGAGCACGACGGCGACTTCGCTCATAGCGAGAGCTGGAGCGGTCCAGATCCGGATCTGGATCTGAATAACCGACAGCAGCAGCGACGTGCCGATGCAGATTTGGATGCATTGCACAGAAAGCATCACCACAATCGTTTCTCCGGAAAAGGAGAGAAAGTGAAAGGTGTTAACGGTATTATTTTTGTTATTATTAATTTGTTATTTATATTATCATTATTATTGTTGTGTTATTATTATTATTATTATTACATTATTAACATGCATTTGCGCTTTGTGTGTTTGAAAATGAAAAGAGAGAAAGAAAATAAAGTGGACTAACTAAATCTGTTGTTTGTTGACGTGGATTCCGTATTGAAGTCCAAAAGGAAGAAGATAGTGACGGTGGTGACACTGAGGACGGAAATCAGCTCTTGGAATTTGATTCCGCGAGGAACTCTTTTTCTCTGGCTCTCAAAGGTACAGAACCTACTAGAAGTTCAATTTCCAATTCAGGCGTTTTGGATTGTTTTATTCTATTTTATTTTTTACTTTTATTTATTTAATATTTTTTGTGTTGCTTAAAGAGTGTCAGGATCGGAGGTCAAGATCTGAGGCGTTATTGAAGAAGCACGATCGGCGAAGGCCTGCTTCGTTAGATCTGAACAATGCCGTTGGCAATGGCAATGTTTCTTCGCCTCGTTTGGGATTAGGGGCCATGAAGAAGAGCACTGTTTGTTCTCGAAGGTCTGGCTCTGGCTCTGCCAATTTTCCGAGTCCTGGAACGCCTAATTATCTTCACGCTGGTGCTGCTATGCAAAAGGGTTGGTGTTCGGAGAGAGTTCCTTTGCATACGAGTGCTGCCCGCAAGCAGGTTGGTGCTGCTCTGTTGCCTTTCAACAACGGGCGGACTTTGCCGTCCAAATGGGATGACGCAGAAAGGTGGATTCTGAGTCCCGTTTCCGGCGACGGCACTGGGAGGGCCTCGCTTCCAGCGCCGCAGAGAAGGCCCAAGTCCAAGAGTGGGCCACTTGGGCCCCCTGGCGCTGCTGCAGTTGCTTACTATTCCCTGTATTCCCCCGCGGTGCATTTGTTTGACGGTGGGAATTCAGGGAGTTTCATGGCGGCTTCTCCGTTTTCTGCTGCTGTTAGTGTCTCTGCTGCTGGTGATGGGCTGATGGCCAGTTCCGGTGGCAGTTGTGGGGCGGCCCCCACCAGGACTGATCCTTGCATGGCACGCTCAGTTAGTGTCCATGGTTGCTCTCAGATGCAGAGTCAGTCATCATTGCCTGCCCAAGGTTGTTATACATATTATATCATACTATACTCTTTACAAGGTTTTAAATTGCACGATCCTTGTCAATGCAGGCAATTGTGGCTGAGGCAGCCATAATTGTGGTTGCATTGAGTCAGAGAACTTTGACATACTTAATCCTTCTTATTGTTTGAACCTTATCTCGCTTTGGGTTTGGTGAATTAAGATTTGTTGACTTAATTTGTCAATAAAATTGTGCTTGAGAAATATCATGGTCTGCTTGTGTTGAATACTACTAGATCCACTTGTTTCAAGGGCGACCCTAACCAATTTTAATTTCCTGATCTGTTGTTAATCCTCTATATTCTGGGAACACCTCGTACTTACTGTGATATTTTGTATAGATTGCTGTTGTTAGGTTGTTTGAATGGAACAGACTGTTTCTGTTGATAACACCAATGATGTGTGTCGATAGTTGACAGTTTTTTGCTGGATGATGACATGGTGGTCTTATGTAATCGTAAATGTACTTCTGTGCTTATGATTTGTCATTTTTTTTTTATGTTGGTTCTAACTTGCAGGGGAGAAGTTTGATGGTTTCAAAGATGCAGGCACCAATGTATCGCCTGCTATTTCTAGGAGGGACATGGCAACCCAGATGAGCCCGGAGGGTAGCTCATGCTCCTCTCCAAATTTGAGGCCTTCTTTCTCTGCCTCCACTCCACCTTCCCTTCCTCTCTCAGACTTCAAGAGTTTGCCTTTCTCTAAAATCGATGTCAGAGATGTACCAGTAGATGAACGTGTAACCATGACAAGGTGGTCCAAGAAACACAGGGCCCTATTCTCTGGAAGAGGCTCAGAAAATGTGGACAGCTGGAAAATTAGAGAGGCAAGCAGTCGATCTTCTTCTTGGGACATGACTGAAGGGTCAAAGACTGTGACCAAGTATGTATAACTTTGTATTGCATCAATATTATTAAATTTATCTGGTAACTAAAGAAAAATCAGTCTGGACAACTTAGAACTCAAACTAATGATCATATAATAATTTGATATTAAGTAAGCAGTGAGATTTTCCTTTTATACTCGTTCATTTTTCACTGTGCTTTTATCCAAATGTTACGTGTTACCTATAAATTATAGTTCATGATGGTATCACAGCAATTGGAGTTTGTGGAATTTGTGGTTATTGATTTGCTAAATTAGCTATCTTATCGGTATGGAAATTATGTTTTAAATGATTAGTGTTCAGGAGTTGTCAATAACCTCTTTTTGTTACCTTCTAAAGATTGACCATCGTTATCCAATTCAAACCAGAAAATATATAATGTGAAGTATTTGATATAACAATTTTATCCCTGGGAAAGCCCCGGTGTTTACTGTATAACAATTCTCCGTATAACAAATCCATCATCTTTTACATGTCCAGGGCCAAAAGGGAGGAAGCCAAAATCAATGCATGGGAGAACTTGCAAAAGGCAAAAGCTGAGGCTGCAATACGGAAACTAGAGGTCAACTCCTCATGTTTTATTTTCTTGGCAGAATTTTAACAGGAAACTCCTTATTCATCTATTATTACAAAAGTAAAATAGCCGCTTGAACTGATTTTATGTATTAATCATCAAGTTGTTAGGGCTCCTTCATTGTAAATATTTTTATAAAGGGAACAAACTTCCTAATTTCCTTTAATTTGTGGTATTTAATTGTTTTCTTCTTAAACTGGTTATCCTCTCTTAGCCGAATCTTCTTAATGACTTACACTTGCTACCATTAGGATAGTATAGTAGTTCTGATCAGTGATCTCAGACATCCCGTGTCTGAAAATGATGGACAAGTTTTTTATTATGTTGGCTGTCTGATCGGATAATGACGTCTTAAAGACAACTTCTTCATGCATGTTGTATCCTAAAGTAAGTCGTTTTAAAAGAAAAGCGAGAAGAGTTAAGAGAGGAAGAACATAATCCACTAGATCATGATCTCATTATGTTTGCTATTTCAGATGAAGTTGGAGAAGAAGCGAGCATCATCAATGGATAAGATTATGAACAAGCTGAGATTGGCTCAGAAAAAAGCCCAGGAAATGAGAAGTTCAGTTTCCACCGACCAGGATCATCAAGTTGCTAGAACTCCTCACAAGGCTTTATTATTTAGTAGAGCCACTCAGATGGGTTCTTTAAGTGGTTGTTTCACATGTCATGCCTTTTAAGCTTCTCCTGCATTCTTTTTCTGTTCGAATGAAGCTGGGTAATTTTTTCTATAACCTTGTAGTAGTTCAAAAGTCAAAATTAAGTCTTTGATTGATTTGGTAGTATTTTGGTTTAAGAAATCTTCAAAGCAACACATTTTTCAATACCAATTATCTGCATAATTTAATGTTAAAACTTGTACTTTTTTATAAATGTACCCGAGTTTTTTTACAAGTTGGAAGGTTTAATGTGTAAGTTAAGCCGGAGTCATTTTCCAGTAGTTGACAGATTTTAAAACAGATGTCTTCCTTTTGTTTCTTTCTTTTATGAGTAATGTTATATCCTTCTACTATTGTAAAAAGGTATTAAATGAAAAGTATGAAGATTAGCAGCAGGATGCATAGAACTAATCTTCTTTTGTATTTAAGTCACTGCTTCCCTAGAGTTTTGATAGGCAGGTTTATTGTCCCTAATCTACATACCGTGGAAATTTGTTCTAATTATATATCCTTGTTCGATGTATCTTGATAAAAGGTTGTTACTTGTCTTACCAGGTTTCAGAGTTCTGAAAGATTTAAATGTAACTCTTGTTATCGAGTGAAAGGTGGACAAAGAGAGAGCAGCTTACTATGTTGACGCTTAGTGTTGTTGCGGTTTTGCAATGCATGAAATAGCAGCACCTTCTAAAGATATCCGATTAAATCAAAATCCCCATGTACCCTCACCCCTGGGAATTTGAATTCAATTATAAATAATCTATGTATGTACCTAGGCCAAACTTTAGAATAATATTTTTTTTGTATTTTTTTCTCTCCTTGACAGTTTCTGTTCAAATGTAATCTCTTTTCTATCTGCTGATAGGTGAACGATAAGTTAACCTCAAATCTGTAATCTAGTTTTTTCCTTCACGACATGGTTCAGTTCGTTCATCGCTCCTTGTCCGATTTATGTTTGTTTCTTGTTTCCTATTTCGTGCTAATTTTGCCTCATCGATACAAACAGCCGAGTGAATTTGCTATTTTGCTAGTCTACTGTATTTCGACAAGCTGGATACTTTCTCAAAATATTTGAATTATTTATCTGATTACACCAGAATTAGTAAAACACATCTTTAAAGGAATTGTTCATTGACATTCCAATATTGTGTTTTTTATTTAGTTGCTGGCTACACAAGCTTTGATCTCAGTCAGCCTTGGAATCTTGCGAGTTTTGAAGTTCCAAAAATTCGGGTAAGGATCCCAATCTGGTAATATTGACATAATCTGGAGGAAGATGAGCAGGTATTCCTGGAATTATCAATCCAATGATCCTGAATGCCGTCATGAACCAATTCTGAATATAGCCTCTACCTTCTACGAAGGGGATAAGAAATCCTCTAATAAGCTCCCAAACTGCGTTTAAGATCTTGGGTATGACCCAGAACAAAGAAAAATAATTCTTGTTTGGCTCCTCCTCTAGAACCTGGATGGCAATGCATTAAAAAGAACAGTGAGAGTATATCAGCTTTAGTATAGTAAGACCAAATCGAAACTCATAAAATGACAGATCATAGACTTCACATTACACAAGCCATACCTGGCCTTTGTACAAGCTGTTGAAGTAGAGACAAGTACCAAAGTGTTTAAAGAAGAGGCTTTTGTCATCGTAAGGGATCCTAGGCACCACATCATTGCAGTAAACATACCTCAAATATTTCACATCATACTTTCTCAACCTGTCCTTCATGAACTCCCCAAACTGATTGTCCCCAACTCTTGGCTGCCCAAATGTATAAACCCCTTCTAACTTGTCCAACAGCCATGCCTCCTCATGTATTGTGAGTACAGCAGCAAACAGAATGGCCAAGGCTCCTCCCAAACTGTGCCCTGCCAATATGAACTTTGCATCCCTATTTGCCTCCAACATTGTTCGCAGCTTCTCTCTGATTGTATAGTAGGCGTAAGGATGCTGGGTCCTGCTTTGATCAATCTCTTTGGGCCATCCACCGTTCTTCTGAAGACCCAAAGCTTTCATGAAGCCACCATGTATCCTACCCACATTGGGCAACTCGTACCAAGAGATATCCACATCTGTTCTCCATTGGTCCGCATCAAATGGCTCTGTACCCCGGAATGCAACAATAATCAAGTTGGGTTCGGACTTGGTATCTTGCAGTATGATTGCTCGTGTGGACCACAGCTCTTGGTAATCTGCATGCCATCATTTGGGTTTTTGACCGTCAAAAATGGATTAATATCATTGAAAAAGGCTTCTTGTTAACCAACAGGATGTTTGTCTGACCCTCAGTAAAATCACCTCTAGTGGTGCATTCAAATAAGCATGAAGTACTTTTTTTATCATCAGTAGAATTGAATAAATGATAGAGTTTACAATAATTCACTTTCCCTACCCAACCAATTGGGCTAGATCTTTTGACTAGAGACTAAACTCTTGTCTCCATATTGAAGGGAATAGATAAAATGAAAATAAAAGCTTAATTGTATTTTAGTTTCCTGCACTTCAGAATAAATTTACTTCTGGCTTTAATGAAAAAACAAACATCTTAATTTTCCAAATTTTAAAAACCATGTTTTTTCATTAATTTGGAGAGTTTTTTAATTCAATTTTATAATATTGATAGAGTTATATATTAGATTTATCGTTATCGTTAGTCCATGTTGGACTTAAGTTTTCTCAATACATCCTTTGTCTAATACTATTGGGCTTCATACATATATAAGAGGAGATTTCTTTTTTACCTCCATGTAGTTTGTTATAAATGTAAAAATCCTCACTTTATTTATTTGGTTTAAAATTTATTTTGATTACTTAATCTGAAATTTTTTTATATTATACGATCTGGAAGCCAAAACTGTCTTTCTAATGTATAATTCATAAGTATTTTTTTTCATAAAATGGTTTTTAGATTATGTAATTTGGAAGGTACTTTTGACTTTCAAATTACATAACTGCGAAACTCATATTTGACTTTCCAATTACATAGTTTAAAAGTTATTTTTTCACAAAAGAGGTTCTGGATTGCATAATGGAGGAGTGTCTTTCAAATTGTATAATTTAACAGTGTTTTCTAAATTACACAATTCAAAATTAATTTTTTGCTAAAAAAAGCATTTTAAAATTTGGAATTCGAATCGCACAATACTCTAGAAGTTATTGTTGAGGATGAGAAAGACTTATATAAGAATGTAATGTGATATGTTGACATATTCTAAGTGAAGAAAGTATGAGAGGTATGTAATAGAACAAGACAAGGAATGATTAGCAACAATAACATAAAAGACACCAGAAGTAAGTACATTTTCATTTTTTACACATTCCATGGAGGTACATAAAGAAACCATTGCTAAAAGAAATACCTACATATATGTAAGTGACACCATTGCTAAAAGAAATACCTACATTTATGTAAGTGACATTCTTACAAAGTGTTGTATATTTAACTCAATTTTACAAAAATATATATATATATATATATATATATATATATATATATATTATTTTGAT
>Ga0123340_1002043_pt1 | contig 17763 bp, 13 predicted proteins | sample SirMexnodulemix_FD_89961 | JGI IMG/M metagenome (GOLD analysis project Ga0123340, IMG submission 89961) | Root nodule microbial communities of legume samples collected from Mexico - Siratro Mexico nodule mix | ecosystem: Host-associated > Plants > Roots > Nodule | place: Mexico: Nepantla... | reverse complement strand
GTTTGTATCTGTATATACTATTCATCTTTTTCAACTCTTCACTAATTGTTAATTTTCATCTTCATCTATGTGATACATTTTTAGATAGATTAAATTTCCAAAATAGATCGAATTTCTAAAACAAATCGAATTTTCAAAACAATATACATTCTAATAATTTTAAAAATACTGTAATTTCAATATAAGATAGAGATACTATATCTCAATCATACACTATATCATTCATAAACAATATCACATAAACAATATCACATCATATGCCTTCTTGCTAACACCATTTTCCTTTTCTAGTACGCATTAGGTAATTCCTTGCCATTGATAATTATCAAATACTCATGACTAATTTTTTCTATTTGCTGTATCTAATGTCTTGAATCACTTTAATATACTTTCAAAATTTTTCAAACTTTAAATTTCTTGGACAACTCACTGTTCATGAAAGAAATTCAAATAGACTGACGTCGTTAGGTCAAGTATCTTACCATTCAGCTTCTTTTTTTCTTCGTAATTTTGAATACTATCCATATTTTTTATTTTGTACTTTTTCCATGCTACGAGTTTGGATATCAACACACACCTACAACGAAAAGGAAATATAAAAACCATGATGTCATGCATACAATTTTGAACCTATTAAATTTACTATTTTATCAACGTAAAACATAACGGCAACATAAGAGCCATGTGTTGTGTTAAAATTATCTGTAATATCTGAAAATATCATCTATCTCTTACGTTGGTTGTGTTACAGAACAGTCTTCTTTTCGTAAGGTTCAACTGATGAAGTAATAAAGCCATATAGGAATTTTAAAATGGCAAACAAATAAAAACAATTTTTTTTTCTTTTAAAACGAGGGAGCAAATGAGAAAGGGGAAAGAGAGGTGATTTCAGATGAACAAAACAGAGCATGGGTATGAAAAGACACTTGTCAATTGTTACCCTGTGTTGATGTGGCTTTACATGAAATAATGAAATAATATGCAACTCATGCTTCAGAAGTTATATATTAGAACAGTTAATGGAGATCCTGGACACATATTGCGTGTAATCGTATTAGAAAGTAAAAGGACAATTAACAATAAATAAGGGAGCCAATTTAGGGCCAATGATATGCCGTTACACTTTGGGCACTTAGTAGCCAGAACAGAGTGACCATAGATGGCTTACCTATAGGTGCTCAGGTTCATACCTTTGCAGGGTCAATGTTTTCCTTCAAGTGGTCCTTGCTTTGCTCCCTCACTCCACAAACACACACACACACAGAAAATACAAACTCACTGGGTGAAAGGCATTACAAAAACGTGGAGCAAACTAGCTCCAATATATTGCGCGAATATAACTTATCCACTTTTCCATCATCGTATAATTACATCACTTAACAGCTTTTTCTTCTCCTTATTGTTTTCTTTCCTATGTAAACTGAAGAAAATTTTCGATGCAAGCTTTATTCTTTATGTACCGACGGAACGATTTCTTTTATGGTTATACTAGGAACGGAAATATATAAAAAGCTGATAATAACAAGGAATCAGGATTCTCCAAGCTACGCATTTTGATCTGGAGTGCGCAAGAGGATAATGGACGAATAACTAAGCATGGGATACATATTGGCGTCCAGAAACTGAGCATACTGTTGTATAGCAATTTCTCTTCCAGGAAGGTCAGGGGTGAGGAAATCATATGGCGTAGGCTTGCTGGTATCTACAAGAGGTTCCCATCTGTATCCAGGACGCTCTGGCAATGTAATTGTGAAGGGCAAATGACTCGTATTGAAAGCAACGTAAATTTCTCCCTTCACCGAGTCTACCTGGATTCAAGTTCATGCCAAATAAGGGTATTAATCACTTATGAAGTATCCAATAAAAGAACTTTTAGGATTTAACGTTCTCGCTAATACAATTACTAGTAAACGGAAAAACTGAGATTAAAAGTTCTACTGATGCTAATCTGAGCATGACATTGACGGCTTTGCATGAGAGAGTATTGGTTTAAGTCCAGGAGCAGCTTAGCCTATATTTTATACCATGAGGCAATATATCACATTCGATTATTTGGCATTTCAAAATCAAAACTGGGGCTAAGAATAAATTCTTCTTCACGTGTTCAAAGAGGAACCAGAGATGTAGCAAACAATCATAACAGGAGTTCAAAGTCAACTAGCCATATTTGTTCTGCTAGCCAATCTTAATGTCCAGAGGAGACAGCTAACAGTGCATTCTTTGTCCTTACAACAGAAGCACCATAATGATTATTCCTCAACCTAGCTAGGCAGCCACATACTGCCACTGCCAGATGCTGAGTTTCTCTGGCCGACTTCAACTCAAAGACTCAAGGTTTAGTTACTGGAAATACGTCCAAATTATACATTTTTAGGCCAAGGTTAAAGGAAATAGATCCTAAGACGTGATTCTTATAGCCTTTCACCAGTACCAGTGCTTATAGAGTGCAATATGGCCAACAAAATTATCTTACCATGGTAAAAGCCACAAAACGGCTAGTTTCAGACCAGTCTGGCATTCCAGGAAAATGACCATGCCACTGCAGCCTCTCTGAAGTTGGGAAGTCATCTAAGCCTAGCGATTCACATTCCCTGCAGCATTATAACGTTGGAATATGAGAAAAAAGCACAAGTCCAACCAGAAAGCAATTAAGCTGCAGAAGTACTTACTGGCGGAACTTAGTCACAAGGCAACAAAATCTGAAGAAGTCTGATGAGGATTCTTCCTTTTTGTCCCATTGGAAGTAATTAAGCTGCAAAAAGGTTGAAATCAATAGAATTGAATATATGGTGGAGTGTGCATTGAAAATTTTTAGTAGACAAGAGGATCACATAATTATCATGACAATAGGTATTGTTGTTTCCCCCTTTTGTGTGTCCATACTCATCGCCCATATATATCATTGGAACTCCCTGATAAGAGAAACTGAACCTTAGTAAGCAGAATTCAGGCTGCTAATATCTATATAAACAAAGAATAATTTGATCAATTTGAAAGGCCAACAGCATTAAAATAATTTTACATTTTAATTGCTTCTCCATCTGCATTGTAAAAGTCATATTATACTTAAAATCCAACTAATGACCACATTCCCCAATTATTGAAGTAGCAAACAATACTTTATAGTACCCTTAAATGAGTCTTTATATGTGCTTCCACACCATATAGAGATGTACAAAGAAAAACTTATTATTAACTAACATGCAACACAAAGAAGTCCTTTCAGTCCAAACAAACTTGAAAAAGAACTATTCTGTTAATTGGGCCTTACCTGAGAAACCATTGGAGAGAGAAAAAAATTCCGCATTTGTCGTTTCCTCAATTTCTTCACTGAGGTACTGGCAAACTCCCCCTCCTACATTAGTTACAAAATTGGAATTAACATTTAATAGAAAGGTCATGTCATGTGACTTTACACAAATATTCTAATACTTTGAAAAAGCGGTTTTAAGGCACCCCCATAAACAGTAAGTGTAGAAATGCATAAACATATAGGGGATAATAGAAGAAAACTTAAAAACCCAGTCAAGGCCCTACAGATATCAGGCAGGAAATGAGGTGAACGCAAATATGCTGGACTAAAGCCTAGTGCACAATCTAAATATGCTTTTATTTCAAGCAGACAATAGCCACACTATATTTTCGTAGTGTTAAACACAATCATATAGAAAACATGATGATGGGTCAGAAGTTAGAAAACATTGTCCTATAGCAGTTAAAGGACCTCATTCATAAGCAATGGCTGATCCCCATTCCAAGGTACGGGGACAATTTCCCCACAGGGCAATTTTTTTACTTGAATATATTTAATCATCTTTATATTTGTCGATTAAAAAAATTGGTGATTTTGCAATCATAAGACAATTCCTTTAAAGTGAATGTAAAAAGTTATACGCGATAAAAGATAATAGTGTTTAATTTTACCACTTTACCTTTATATTTCTTTTATAGTATTGACAACGCAAAAATCATACAACATTCTTATAAGTTATAATATGGAAATGTGCACAGGATAATTGTAATTTGTAGAAGCTTAGGTATTTCACAATTTTGTCATGACGTTAGGTAAGTTGTAAAAGCTTAAAATATTCTATATTCTAAATTTTTACTTAGCCCCCACTAAAAGAAAAGTTATGGATCCATCACTGTTCATATGATGCATACAATTAAGGGAGAAAGTGGAGAAACAAGAATCAAGAAAAACTTTGGAGAAGAATTCTAAGCAAAGTTTAGAATGACGGGAGAACACTGGACAAGTTTGTGCCTGTGAGTATGAAATCTGTGACTTGCAATAAAAGAAAGACTATATTAGCCCCATGGAGCCTTTTCATTCATTTTCTGTGAACAATTTTGACCTACATATTACAACTCATCTGGATAAATCTAGTATGTCCAATTCATAACTGCTGAATATTGGGCTTTAGATCTTGCCATGAACACTTAATATTAATGACATTCAGGTTGCTTAAAAAATCTTGAGATGAAGTACCTGCATTCAGTGGAAGGAAAAGTAAAAGGAAAACACGCAACTCTGAATCAGATCTATAAACATATAATACCTGTCCACAGTTCCAGCTATTATTATGATTTTCTCCATCATTATTGTCTTCTCCGTTTGACAAATTATGCTTGTTGTTATAGGTCACCAAATCAGCTAGCGTGAACCCATCATGAGCACATACAAAGTTAATACTATTCCACGGTTTTCTTCCTCCTCCCTGGATCAAAGATACAAGTAATGTAATCTCTACTACAAGAAAGAAGAAGGAACAATTAAAGCAGATGGCAATAAAAGACCTAAAGATACACAATTTAGCTGAAATAAATACTAATGTCATGAGCGATAATAAAAAATATATCAAGCAAAACTGAAGACAGCCAAACAGGACGCTTTCTGCACAAATGGGGAAAAAAAAAAAAAACAGACCCATTGAAACAATAATGACTGAGTCTGTGACAATAAATCAATAATAATTATCACAATAGTAAGAGTATATATGTGGGAGTTTATATACAAAAGAAACAATTGTTGTAGTGTGTCAAATGAGACAGCAAATAAACCTGATATAAATTAGGACTTCCGCAAAGGCATTCAGCAAATGCTCCAGCAAAGCCATCTGTACCCTTGATAAACTGGCGCACTGTGTCTCTATACTGCAAAAATTAGATAACTCATAAACATCACCACAAATACACTATATAATTTACAATTTGTGGATCATGTATTACTCAGAACATATGTGAGCATATTGGTTAAAGAGACATACATAAATGCAAAGCAGAGAATTAACGTAGGTGGGGGGAGAGGGAGCTTGTGGAGGAGCGAAAGCATTTGGCTAAACATAAACAGTCCATAGACTTTGGTTAAATTCTCAGCGTTTTAGCTTGTGTGAAGGAAACCAAGAATATTCTCATTAAATGTATACATATGACCATTTCTCCAGTTGTCCTAGTAATTGATTATACATAATGCAGACTGGTCTGGAAAAGGAGAGAATTCATTGTAATTTAGTCATAAAAAATAATTGACCACTTTTTTGCCAGTTCATAATCCGACATTTTATTCAAGATTGATTTAAAAAAACAATGACACTTTTGTGTAGTTTAAGTGATCCACTCAGCAGATCCTGTCATAAATTAACATTCCAGAAATAAATATTGAAGACATAAATTACATACAAAGTTTAACTGCATTTCAATGTTGACAAGTTCATATAATTTAAAACCAGGTTATTTTCAATAAAAGAGGAACCTGATGCAATTATTATTGCAGTTTCACTTAAATAGGCTACAGGATGCATATGATATGATGCAATAGAACAGATGCTGTTGTGATATTTGTGTCTTTTGATATCAAGTTCTATTTTCACAAAAGATAACTCTATTTCAAGCTGTGCTACTGCATGCTTTTGTTACAGCAAAATAACGGTTAGAATCCAACAGTTACGTTTGCACTGACCTTCCCATTCCATTCTGACCAAATACCCCAGTGAGGGAAAGTGCCAACTTGGTAGAGGCCTCCAGCATCCCAGGCTTCAGCTATAAGCTACATAAGAGAAAATTATGAAGCTTGGCCTGTTAGCTAACTACTTCCAAATGAGTGAAAAACTAATCTAAAAAACAGATAATGATGATTACAATGACCAATAAAATACTAAAGCATGGCCAAGTCCAAGGAATTATGTTAGGCACTCAATATCGATGAGAGGCAAGACAGTATACATCACCTAGAAGGAAACACTACTTTAAATAGCTGCCTTTAACCTGTGACTATTCTAATTCAAAGGTGAGATAAGGTAATAAAGACCAACAGTTAGCACCTATTCCAAAAAATAACAGCTCAATCACCTAAATAATTTCTATGACCAGTTTAGCTCATCTCTTTTTAAATTACCTAATCAGTATATTCATCTATTAAATCAATGGACTTTCACTTGTGATTCAAGTTCCAGAAACATAATGATTCTGCTGTTTCCCTTACTTCTTTTCTCCTAAGTCACCCTTATTCCTTGTGTTGCCCAATGCCCCTTAAAAACATCATTTTTCATTGTTTCACTGAAAACAATTTGTATTAATCACACACTGTAACCATAAGAACCACAGTCATGACCAGCAAGGAACACCTAGTTTTCCTTTCATTAGTTTCTTGTAGCAGAAATGTCAGAATTCACTCCTCTTTTCGGATATGAGAAAAATCAAAGCAATCTTTCCACTCTAACCTGGCAAGTTGCAAATCCCAAATCATCAACAAAATCAAGCTTCATTTAAATATCAGCAGAAAACATAATTTGTATATTTGAATCCATTTATCTGTCATGTACACAGCAAATAGACAGAGACCATATGTAGAGAGAGAGGTTTATATGTACAACCCCATATAACTTAGAGAAAATCCCAATTTCCAATCCAACAGGGTCCGTACTATCATTTTGGTGAAATCTGTTTATTTTTTGGAAATTACCTTAAAAGATTCCTTCATTTTAGATGTTACTTTATACACTTCAAAAACGAATTTGGAAAGCAAGGAATTAAGGATACAGTGTATTTCCACAAACTGATAACAAAGAAAGGTACACAATTGATTGGAAAAAATTAAGTTGGTAAACCTTCACTCCACGAAGTATAGGATCGTTGCTGATCAAGTCAATTAATGGTGGACTGCCTAGAGGGGTTCCAGTTGTCAGCAAGTCACCTTCTATTGGAGCACCAAATACATTAGTTGCATCCCAGAGACTGGTAACAAGCAAGGAGAGGAAATAAAAACAGTAAGATCTATCAGTCTCCAGAAAATTTTTAGAAACAAAGCACTATATATTACCTGCTACTCCTGGTCATAATGGAAGCAAGATCAAAGCGAAAACCATCCACATGCATTTCCGTAACCCAATATCTATCGTACAAGAGAAAAATAGTAAATCTTCAATTAGCAACTTGTAATAACCCAAGTAAATAACAATTGAAACAAATCAACCAGATTGTAATAAACTGAAAGAATATATAATCATGCACTGCATAAGAGTAAAAGGTATGGCCTTGCTAATGTGAATTGTATAAGTGAAACTTTAGTTGTTGATAGCAGACTAAGAACTTAATCACTAATCTAGGATCTACATTTTATATGTTCCCTGATGCTTTAAGGTATGGTCTCACACACACACCTCTACATCTGAAATTTATGATATAATTTATAAAGCATGCATGTAATCATACACCACTAATGCTTCAGCTATGTACACAAGTATGTAAATGCCCATAGGCATGAAAGTCGACAATCTTTAAATAACTGAGACATATAATATACAGAAAGAGTCTTAATATTATTTATAAGAAAATCCACGAGAAATATATTTCATATTCATTGGAATCATACCTTAAGCAGTCCACTATAAATTGTCGTACAACTGGATGGCTGCAATTGAATGTGTTCCCACATCCAGAATAGTTATAGAACTCCCCCTAAAAATTCACATAATTGTAGATCTAGTAATCTAGTTTACATTATCCGTGATATATAATTAGAATTAGAAGAAACAAAAGGTTACAAGAATAAATTTAAAAAATTTGAAATATTCAGAGTTACAAAAACCTAATCTGCAAAATTAACTACAATCTATAAGTAAAGACGCTGACCTTAAACAAAATTAGAGTTTTATTAGTGTCAGTTAGTTATTAAAAAATTGGAAATAGTTTTACCAAGAATCCCCTTCTTATAATTATACTACATTCCAGTATAATATTTGAGTTCTTCCTCTTCCAACAAACAACAACAAAGCCTTCTCCTACTGGATGGGAAAGTTTTGAGTAATTACAAGGCTTGAAAATTTCTAACTGATGGGCCATTTACAGTAAATAGAAGAAGGAAAAATGTGGAAGGGCCAGTTGAATCAGGCCAAGAGAGTCAAGGAGTTGGGCCTGATAATCAAGGCCTATGAGTATATGAGAGAAGAAAGAAGCTGGAAGAAAAAGGGGGTTGTGGAGAGAGAGGAAAATTAACAGCAAGAACAGGTGGCATGAGAGGAGCAGAAGAAGAGGAATTCTGCTAATGATTAAGAAGAGAAGAACTAAAGGAGAAGGAATGGAATGGCACGGTAGAGAGTATTTGAGGATTACATATGGTCCAGTAGTCTTTTGACTGATTACGGGAATTTTCCCTGTAATTTGGCAATTATCTCATATTTTCCATAGTATATTCCTGATCTGTTTATCCAAGGAGCTGAGTTCTGCTAGAGAAATTCAGTCTTAACCCCAACTTACTAGAGGAAACAGGGAGTAAAAATATTGAACTCACTTTGGGTGCTACCATGTAATAGATACTGTTGTCAACACCTCTGAAAGAAACAATGGGACCGTTCTCATTCCCTTCAGCTGTATGATTGAAAACAACATCCATGATAACCTGAAGCAGTAAAAATAGCAATGAAATCATAATTTCACTTAAAAAATAAAAAAGGAGCAGAAACGAGTGAATGAAATGAAATCATATATATTTCTGGTAACCTCTATTCCTCGTTTGTGTGCCTCTTTGATCAGGAATTTAATTTCATTAATCCCATCACGGCCACAATTTCTTATGCCAGCAGATGAGTATCTGATCATTGGAGAGAAGAAATTGATGGTTGAATAGCCCCAAAAATTGACCCTACAACAAAGGATAGCATTATCATATAGTTAAGATAAACATTAAGAGAAGTCCAAAAAAGAATTGTTAAGAGCCACAGATGTAGAGTACCATCCAATGAGATCATGAACTAATCAAAATAAGCTATCAGGTTAGAAACAAGATTATGATATAGCACTTCGCAAGATGTGAGACATCATGGGTTAAAAAAACTATCTCAAAAATGAACCAAAATATGACTAGAAGTTAAGGCTACTCATGGATAAGTTATTTGAATAACTTAACCTTAACTATATAATCATATGACAAATGGTTATTACAACTAAAGTATAATCAGTTAAGAAAATCTGGTTGTATAGCTAGCTAAATAACCGGGTATATATCCCAAAACCAGTTATATAGCCAGTTCTGAATATCTACCAGATTTCAAAAAATATCTTTTATATTTAGTACATTTTCACAACTAATAATGATTCATGTTTACACCCACTTATAAATTATTAAAAGGTGGCTCGATAGGCCCACAACCTTGCTAGGATAAACTCTGATACTATATTAAGAAGTATACTTTTAGCTTAACTCATTCTTATAAAGCCGGTTTTGTAAGGTTGAATTAGGTTTAAAATTCACCTCTTAAGAGTTATAACAATCACTTGTGAGTTAATTTTATCCCCATTTTTAATTAACTGGTTAAGTCATACTAACTAGTTAATTATGCTTATAGTTATTCTTTTATAACCGGTTATTAAAATCACTCCTACTAAAAGCTGACTTGAAGATTCCAATATAACCAGAAGTCAATGATAATAACAAGTTTTTCATTGACAAAATAACTCCCTTACCTGTAGTCCCCTTGTACAGAATTGTAACTGTAGTATTCCAGCTCATTGAATTCATGACATGGCATTAATTCAAGACAATTTACTCCAAGTTCCTGCAAAAACAAATAAAGCCAAAATGAAAACAGTTTCATTATGGATTAGCAAACATTTTATACATTAATATCTGCTTTGTGCAGTAGAGCAATATGGAGGCAAAACAAATAATGTAGAACACCAAGCTCACGAAAAAAAAAAAATATTGTAGACTCAACAGCATAGGAGAATAATATGGGTTTAGGGTTTAGGGTTTAGAGACTCAAACTAGACTATGTCTACCCCTTCAAGTTCATTTAAATCATGCATTGTGTTATCTAACTGAAAATTACGTCTTTGGCTTAGATAAAGACAACCTTATACCGTTGAGGATTTCATTGCCATTAGTTCAGAAATTCACAATCTATTAGATTGAACAAAATAAAAATACTGGACTACTTTTACGTAAAGATTTGTAGAAATGTCACAAGGAACTCTTCAAATTATCTTAAAAAATTATCAGAAACTTCACCTTTAAGTGGTCAAGCTTCTCCACCACACCAAGATATGTACCAGGGAACTTGGTGTTGCTCGACTCATGCTTTGTGAACCCTCGCACATGCATCTCGTATACAACAAGATCCTTTTGTGGATACTTCAGAGGCAAATCTCCTTCCCAGTCAAACTAAACGAGTTGCACAACATGAATAAAAAGTGAAACATAATTTTCAAAAAGTTACAGCTAAAACGAAAAACCATTAAAACAAATAAAGCACCTCATCATGATCAGAAGGTACCATGCCAGCCATCTGGGGCCAGCAGTTACCATTAGGCCCTAAAGCCCCAAACTCCCCTCTGCTTATAACTGCCTAGACAAATGTGTAATACATGTTAGGTCCACTCCAATAACTAAAAAGAAAAACACAAAAAAAAAAAAACATCAATAGATGGAGTTTTGTTGCCCCACTCTTCACCAGCATCCCAATTTTTACAAAATAATCAAAACAAGAAGTGTCCAAACTGCAGAGGAACTAACTTTTGCATAAGGGTCCAACACTATACGAGAAGAGTCATAGTAATGCCCCTCCAGAGGAGAAAACTTGCCATCAAATTTGTATCCATAAAGCATGTCACTAAAATCTCCTTTCAGGAAAACATGCCAGATGCCTCCAGTCTTATTTATCAACGGATCAAGAGGAACAGCCTCCGTCACTCGATTCTGCAACAAATAAACTCAAACGGTCAACACCCACAAGCTCCCACCGAATTACATTTTCAGAAGTTTTAGTCTGTATTTGGTTGATCGTTCGCAGAATTGAACTGGAATAAAAGTGATTTTTAAAGTGACGTAATCATGAATGAACGTTTTTATTCCTAAAGCAAGTTAAGAGTACAACAACTCAGCATCAAAATTGTTACTAAAATTGCTTCAAGTTGAGACCTAGAAACGTTTCGTGGACATGAAACAACACATGCAAACATTGTAAAGTTTTTTTAGAGCATCGAACGTGAATTCAAATTCAAAAGCGGATTATTAAACTCATTCTCGGAGATTGGGACACGGAGAGAGGAGTAGTGACTCACATTCTGAAAATCGGAGAGAGTAAACAAACAGAGAGTGGCGGACAGTGCGTTGAGAGAGTAAATGGCGAAATTGACCCCACCGTCTCGAACGGTGGCGCCGAAGGGGGAAGGGTAGCCTCTGGAAACTTGAAAGAGAGTCTCCAATTGCGGCTTTTCCACCACCGCGGTTTCGGTGTCGAAAGCGCCGCCATTCCCAGCAGCGCGAGTCTTGGCCACTGCGCGAATAACGGAATCGCTCTCATGCAATTGGGAGAATCTGTTGGCGAGAGAAACTCTAACTGTGACAGCGCATCGAGGGAGGACGGTGAAGGTAGGAGCAAAGAGTGAGGGCAAAGCGAAGCACTTCATTGTTGATCAAAGAGGTGTGGTGCAGGGGTTTCAAAGATGGGGAGTGTGTGATGAGTAATAGTGAAGGTGAGGGATACTACGGACATTGTTGAATTGAAATATCAGCATGCTTCTTCTTCTTCATCATCATCGTTTCTTGAACAGAACACATTCTCTTTGAACGCATATACGACACCGTTTCAATTCAGACAAACGACGTGTTTGTTCGCGCTTTCTGGTGGGCGCCACCACCTTCTTTTCTTTGCCACCGTTTGTTTGTTACTCCTGCTGCACTCTGTTGAAATCATGTTTGGGTTTTGTTTGGAAGTGGAGTGGTTTTTTGTTCTTCCTTCCCCTTATATTTTTCCACTGCACCCCTTTTTTTTTATATTGTTCGTTTTTATCCTTTTTTATTTATTTATAAGCCATTCAACCTTCAAATTATTCATTCAAGCCCTCCATTATTATTTATTTTCAACATGGGATTCTTCTTAAAGGATTTGGCCAAAACTAAAGATTAACTAATTTCTAAATTGTCTAATCCAAAATGATAACTTTATATAATTTTAAAGAAAATTGTTTCGAATTATATAAGTCATAATTATAGTGTATTGACTTAATTTGAAATAAACACATCACTAGAATAATTTCAGATAATGTAATCATAGTTGTCATTTTAATCTTTGGATTCTAAAATTTGTTTAGTTATTCCTCAAACACTTTAATTATGAATTTTAAATTCTGCAATAAATTTATTACATAAACAATTTGGATTTTTTTTACGCTAATGAACATGGAGGAAGAAATGATGAAGTGAAATAAAAAGAATAAAAACTTCCAAAGTATTCCACAGATAATTTTTGGGCAATTATTTTCTGTACTACTCATTTTTTAACTTATACCCTATGATTGATTGAAGTGACTGAATTTCCCCGTCACCTTATCCCTCGCTACACTCACCATCGTTGTTGTCACCGCAACGGTCAGCGTCGTTGTACTGTTACCATTGCAGAAAAGGAGAACACTGCAAAATAAAATAAAAAAGTTGTTCTGGAAGGTTCTTCCTAAAATACAACTCATGGATTATAAAAAGTTTGTTTTGAAAACTTATTTAGCAAAAATGTATTCCGAAAAAGTATTATATACGTTTCAAAAAGCTTATTATGAAAATTTTGTTTTGAAAAACTTGTTATATATTTTGTTTTTAAAAAATATTATTATAAAAATCTTATTTCTTCTAAAAAAATATGTTTAGGAAGGTATCTTATGAAAATTTATCGTAAAAAATTTTTCAGTACACGAAATCCAAAAATCACTTTAAAAACAAAAGATAAAACAATCATTTTTAAATTTGTGGGGTACAGGATTAGAATTGGGGGAGTAGGAAGAAATGACCTAATTTTTTAGACGAATTTAAAAAATAGGGTGGCTTTGGAGGAATGACAAAATTTATACCCGCTCATTTTTTAACCTGCACTCCCACAATTCAATGAAATAATAAGAGAAAAAAATTCATTCTAAAAAACTTCTTTTGAAAAACTTATTTCAGAAAATACATCCTGAGATGTATTATCTACATTTTGAAAAGTTTATTACAAAAATCTTGTTCTCAAAAACTTGTGTTCAGAATGTATCTCATGCATTATAAAAAACTTGTTCCAAAAATCTTGCCATGTTTTAAAAACGAGTTTCCATATGTATTTTATGAATTTTGAAAAAAAAAATCAGGATAGGTAATTCGAAAGTTACTTTTAAAAACAGTAAAATGGTAATTTTAAAAATTATAGCGTAAAGGTTAAAATTGAGGAGTGACAAAAGGAATTGCTCAAAACTCAAGTTTGAACCTGATTCTAAGGCGATCCAAGCCCATTAGTTTGGTCTTTACTGGGCTATCAAATAGGGCCGTTTCAAGACTGCTTCTTCCTGCACCTCCATATCATCTTCCTGCACCTCCATAATTTTCAAAATTTCAATAATAGACATGAGTAAATTACAAAATTATCCCTGCTGTTGTAAAAGAAGGTTTTTCATGGAAGGGGTGCGGTGCATTTCTAAACAGCGATGAAAGGTGTCGCAGTGGTGGTGGGAGGTTCCTACGGTGTTGGAGTGGGGGGTTGAAGGCACTTTGGGTGGCCGTCGGTAGTTGTGGCTGAAAAACAACCATTGTCATCTTCGTCGAGGTATCTGTTATTCATTTTTTCTAATTTCCACGGATTGTAGAAACCGTAGAAGTTTAATATTTACGGATTCTGTAAGCCGTAAGTTTAAAATCAAGATTTATACCTCTTACGGATTACACAAACTGTAGTTATTATAACATTCGGAAGAGCTTACGGTTTGTACAAACTGTAAGTGCATAGGTGTATAAGAGAACTCTACGGTTTGTAGAAACCGTAGAAGCATTTGTATTTTTTTTACTGCTTACGGCTTATACAAATCGTAGAACATTTTTTTGTCTACGATTTATAGAAGTCGTAAGAACATATTTTTCTGTTCTGCGGTTTGTAGAAACCGAAGAAGAACAGTAGCAAATTTTTTTTTCTTCTGCGGTTTGTACAAACCGTAGAACAGTAGAAATTTGTTTTTTCTTCTGCGGCTTGTACAAATCGCAGAACAGAAAAAAATTTCTACTGTTCTACGGTTTGTACAAACTGCAGAAGAGAAAATTTGAATTACCTACGGTTTCTACAAATCGTGGAACAGTTTGACAGTGAAAAAAAAGTCGACCACCGTCGTCCTCCGCCACCAATCCACCACAACTACCTCTACAATCTAAAATTAAACTTACAATGATGCTTACCTTCCTTTCAATTACTTGAATGGGTGCCAAAATGATGGAAGTTGAAGTTTGTGGGTTACGGTTTTCACGAACCGTGAATGGAGAACAATGATGGAGAACCAAGCCAACAACCAAGTAACCAAGGTGCACTCAATGTAGATTTGCACTGGCAAACTGGGATACAAGCACTGATAGTGGAGGTGGAGGTGGAGGACGAGATGCAGCCGCCGTCGAATGGGGTGCAGTGGCAAAGTTGAGGAATAAAGGATGTGAAGGGTGGTGGAGGGTATTATAAGGTATGAAATGTTTTAAAAAGGGTTAAATGGTAAATTTGCCTAAACTATGGAGGTGCATGAAGAAGCAGTCCCGTTTCAATAATTCTTGGATGGACGAAGAGAGACGTATTGTTCCTGCACCTCCATAGTGTATTCCAACACCTCCATAATTTTAAATATTCTAATTTTAGTTATTAAGAAAAGTCTTAAGTATTGGAAAAATAAGTTAAAGGCAAAGGATAAGAGACAGAAGGATTGTGGAGATACAAGGTTGCGGCTATCAAAGGTAGCAGTTGAAGAACATTTTATAAGTGTTGGAGCGGCTGTCGTTCATGGGTTGAGAGAGGGATAGCTGAGAAAAATTTTTTGTTCAAGGTAACTGCAATTCATTTTATTTATTTTTTTTTTCGGATTGTCTAATCTGTAATGATAGTGTTTTTTTCCATGAATTGCATGTTACACAATCCACAATGCACTTAACAAATATTATTATTGGAAATTGTATAATTCATAATATTTTTGCCTTCACCTTCATTATTAAGGATTGAACAATCCGCAATTCATTGAAAAAAATTTGCAATTGCGGATTGTACAATCCGTAAGTCTTGAAATTTTAATTCAAAATTGCGGATTAAAAAAAATTATAATTGCCAATTATAGAAACCGTAATAACATTAATTAGGAATTTTGTATGTTTGTTTTGATTTGCTTGTTTGTTTCTTTTGAATGATTTATTTAGTCTAGGATGGAAAGAGAGTTTTGGAATAAAATTTTTGAAGAAGTAGATAAAATATCATAGATGAAAGAACCACATCAAAGTGTTGTTATGGTTAACGAACATGGATGTGGTTTTCATTTTTCAACAAATGAGGTAAATGAAGTTGGTTATACTAAACGTTGTTATTGGATAAAATGTGATAGTGTCCCTGAAATTTGTATGAATGTTATATTTAGGTATTTTTTTTACTAAAGATCATTTACTTGAATGGGTTCAGAAGATTGTTTTTTCTCTTAGGTTTATGATTGTTATATTGAGATCTGATAAAGAGTAACGAGTCAACAAGGAAGGAATATGCATAATAGATGACACATTGTCTAATATGATCATTAATGTTATTACTGGCAGATGGAAAGAGTTTGTATCTCTGTGTCATCTCTCAACAAAGGTTGTAATTAAGCCATTGTCAGGAACTTCATAAGCAATCCTACAAATAGGAAGCGATCCAGAATTTTCTACAAAAACATAAACTCGTGGGTAAGGAATGTCAAGTTTATTTAATTTTCTTCTATGAGAGACCAATTTCAATTCTCCCAATTTCTATATAAAACAAAAAACAATACAATTCATATTCACAATAGTCATGTAACTAATTAAATTTAAACCAACCACCAACACAATATAAAAAATTATAAATATTTTATTTCACTACTCCACAGTCTAGATAATATGATCAGGGTAGTACTCTACATCTACCACTACAACATCAAATTAAATTTACAATAAATCTTACCTTTATTTCAATTGATTGTATAACTGTCAAATATCCAATCTCCAAATTTCTCGTCCCTTTGTGAGTGGAAAATGACTATGGCTGTGTCATCCAAACTTCGTCCAAACTTTCAACTTGGCTATGGCTACATTATGTCGTCCAAAGGAAAGGTGCAGTAGCAGCTGCAGCAGCAAGTGTGTAGGAGGTGCAAAACGGCAGAAGAAGAAGAAGTGTGAGGGATAGAGGTGCTGAGTGAAAGGGATAAAAAATAGGGTTGGATTAAAATAAATTTTAAATGGGTAAAATTGTAATTTGATATTTATTATAGAGGTGCATGAAGACACTATGGAGGTGCAGGAAGAACCCGTCACGAAGAGATGGTGTCCTTTTCTTCACATCTCCTGTCACTTCTTTTTAAAAATTGTTTTTTGCATAATTATTGTTTTCGAAAAGAATCAGCATGAACAAAACTGTGAAAATTAGCTTCCATAATATATTTATATTGAAATATATTACACTATTAATGTATCTACTTTATATTACAAATTAAAATCAAAACTTGAAGTATATCATACTCTTAATTAGTTTCTTAACTTGACAATTTCAGTATTTTCACTTTTATTTTCTTCAAAGATGAATTACACACACTATCTAATAATTAGCCAAAAATATTGTCAATCATTTCATCTATAACACTTTATCTTTTATTATGTAATTAATATTTTTATGGTTTATTTCTCTCAAATTATTCTCTTTTATTTTTATTTCAAAATTGATTATCGATAGTTTCTTTTGAGATATTATAATTAGTTTAAAATGATTTGTGTAATAAGTTGTATTAATTAATCAATTTAAAAATAAAATATAAGTTATAAATTTATTCATTTTTTGTAAATTTTAATTATATTATCATTTATATATTCAATATTTCCTTTTATTTTCGTTGTTTGATAACTTTTCCTTCTCGAGTCACGTTTGCCATATTTTCACATATGAAGGAATTCTTTTACACAAGTTTCACGTAAGTTTATGACAAGGGCACTTTATCTTTATTTTTTCAATATATTTTATGTATGTTTAATATGGCTAAAAATAAATAATGTGAATTCCACTTTCACATAAAATTTTATCTTGGTATAAAAAAATTCAGGAGAGATTCAATTATAGAAAATAGAAGGAAACAGTCTATTTGTGTAGCTCAAATTACAAAAGGTTGATTTCCAAAGACTTTCCAAACACATAATATATTAGCAAAAGTCACATGTGATTTCTGCATTTTTATTATATTTTATTAAGTTAAATTATTATTATGTCTATTATTGTATATATTATTATG